>ERZ857480.55602-NODE-86031-length-13864-cov-7.0000_pt1 | contig 13864 bp, 9 predicted proteins | sample MGYA00519767_ERZ857480 | MGnify/ENA primary metagenome ERZ857480 (study PRJEB31778, sample SAMEA3449210) | human gut metagenome | biome: human gut; feature: human-associated habitat; material: faeces | place: United Kingdom | collected 2010/2012 ...
ATGCCCAGCAGCAGGCCCGAAGCCACGATGGCAGGGATGATGGGGACAAAGACGTCGCCGAGCACCTTAATGGCACGCATAAAGATGTTCTGCTGCTGCGCCGCGGCCTCCTTGACCTCGGTCTTGGTGGCAGCCTCGACGCCACTGAGCGCGATGAACTCCTCGTAGACCTTGTTGACGGTGCCGGTGCCAAAAATAATCTGCAGCTGGCCCTGGGCCTCAAAGACGCCCTTAGCGCCGTCGATATTCTCGAGGGCCTCCTTGTCAACCTTGGCGTTATCGGCAATCACCAGGCGCAGACGCGTGGCGCAGTGTGCGGCCGAAACAACGTTGTCGGCGCCACCGATGTTGTCGAGCACCTCTTGGGCTGATTTGCGGTAGTCCATGACTTCCCTTTCCTCCAACGGGCGCATGTGCACCCGGCCATCTTTGACACTTAAACTGTAATCGTTTTCAGTTTCATATGACTGCAATCGTTTTCATATAACGGTGAACGGTAGGAAAAAGCCGGCGAATGGTAGTTTTACGGCAAAAACAGACGGGTCAGGGACAGGCAGGCGTGCCCAAAGCCTAGACATTCATAAGCTGGTGGCCGAGCTTGAGCGTCTTGAGGCCGCTCTCCCCCTCCACGCCATCGAGCGTGTTGAGCAGCATATTGGTCGCCTCGACGCCACTGGTCAGGTAGCCATAGTGCACGGTGGGAATGCCGCCCGTCAGCGCGCGCAAAAACGCGTTGTCGCCAAAACCGCTTACGCGGTGCATGCCCTCGCCCACGCCGCGAACCTCATCAATAGCACGCAGCGCGCCCGCCGCCATGGTGTCGGTCGCGCAGGCAATAAACGAAACATCGGGAGCAACGGAAAGCAGTTCACGCGCCGCACCATAGCCCGAGTCGAGCGTAAAGGACCCCTGGCGAATCAGGCTCGGATCAAGCGCCACGCCCGCGGCGCGCAAGCCGGCCTCAAAACCGCGACGGCGGTCATAACCGGCCGCGCGGTCCTCTTCGGTAACTCCAATATAGGCAATCTTGCCGTCCACGCGACCCGCGAGCGCATGGCCCAGCTCAAAGGCGGCCTCGTAATCGTCGTGGTAGACGCACGCCGCACCCTCAACATTCTGGCCGATCAGCACGATCGGCACGCGGCACGATTCAATCGCCCGACGGTGCTCGTCGGTAATCATAGTTGCCACCAGCACAATGCCATCGACCGGGTGGTTTTGGAATAAATCAAGGTATTCGAGCTCGCGATCGGCCGCATTGTCGGTATTGGCAAGCAGCATCTGGTAGCCACGGCGACCGAGCACCTGGCCAATGCCGGCGGTAATGCGGCTCACGGACTCCGAGTTGATCTTGGGCACGATGACGCCGATGAGCTTGGTGGAGCCGGTGCGTAGCGCGCGAGCCTGGCTGGACCGCACGTATCCGGTCAGCTCAATCGCCTGCTTAATGCGCTCGGCCTTGTCCGTCGATATGTAGCCACCGTTAAGGTAGCGCGAGACGGCGGCGCTCGAAACGCCCGCCAACTCGGCCACATCTTTCATCTTTACCACGAGTACCCCTGTCATTGAAATCGCTTTCACCATGATACCCGTGAGGAGCGACATGCGCGTCGCAAGACAGGACGTCACGGTCAATTTAGCTGTCGTATCACGGGCATCGCAGGGCTTCAACTAGAAGCTTCGAAATATAAGTGCCGAATCAGTCAAACTGCCGATTCGGCACCCCGTTACATTTGCACACAGTGGCATGCAAAATCCAACTCGGGAACAGCTTACTCACTTTGGAAAGACGCATCGCTGTCCGCTGCCAATTCCGAAGGAAGAATTGCAGGCAGCGTCAAAGCCCCCATGGGCGAAAGTCCAGTAACGACCATCAGATAGCTCTTAGCGTGACCATACGCCATGGAAATCGCATTAGAGAGAAGAAAACGGTGCTTCATTCGAATAACTGGAAATGACCTGAGGAATGATTTTGATACCCAACGCAAGCTCAAACTTAGCGATTGTTTTCAGCGTCATGTTGGGCTGAGAATTCAACAATTTCGAAAGCGACTGAAGACTCACGCCCATACGCTTTGCCAACTCGCTTTTACTCAAGCCCGAGCGCTGCATCTCGCGATGAACAATAAACTCAATATCTAGTGCGTGCTCATAGGCACGGGTTTCACTCGTTTCCGTTTCCGCGTAAAAGTCTAGATTTGCATACTCTCCCTTGCGATTTCCCTCCTCAACTTTAGGAAACCCAAGTCGATAAGCACGCAGACGAAAATAGTTGCTGTTCTTTTCCAGGTAAGCTCTGGCATCGTCTTCGCTCATCAGCGAGAAATGGACACCTCTCGATTTGAGACGGTCAATCTGCTCGGACGCCGTAAGCCACGGCTTTGTATTAGCGGCGGCCATCAGGTCTCCGTTCGCGACGATTGGCTCGAGATACTCTGTTAGCGCGTTTAACTAGGCGAATCACTAAGATATGATTGTTACGCCGAATACTCTTCAATAAAGCCTCTCGTCATAGGCGTAATGAAGAGAGACAGCCATCCAGAAGAACAGCCGCCTCTCCGCAGGACGCGGGCCCGTAGGTTGACTGCGTCAATACCGCTAGATTCGGCCTAGTATCCTATCGGGTCCCAAGGGTCAATCCAGTTAAAGACTGCAGGCAGCCCAAAACAACATCTTTCATGAACCACACGCCCCAGCAAGGCTGATCAATCTTGTCTATCCAACCAGATACGGCCCAATCACATCAAATATCTCGCCAACCTTAGTTAAAGGGTTTTGCGCAGATGGCTTAATGTTACCCAGTTCCCTATGGTACGCGACGAGGCGCCCAGCACGCTGCAATGCTTCGCCTCGCCTATCATCCACTGCCCCAAACATCCCGTCAAGGTTCTTGCGGTACTCGATGCCCAAATTCTTCGACATCTCCTGCGCGAGGGCATGCTGGCAGTCGGACGCGGACATATGCGCGGTCGAGTAGCGAAAGTGCAGAAGCGGCCACAGCTCGAAACAGGGGTTGGACCACAACGCGTGGAAGGTCCTCGAACCATCAGAGAGCTCGTTGCACTTACGCTCCATCGCGTCGAAGTCGGACGCAGGGAAGTCATCCTTGTCATACACGAGCCACACGTGGTCGAACGTCTCGGGCGCATAGAGGCAGTGTTCGACGGCGAAGCCGAGCAGGTCGAGCGTATGTTTGCCAGTCCCCTTAACGACTACGACAACCTTCCGCTCGTTTGCTGCGCCCAACGCGGCGCGCACGCCCTCGAAGTAGCGAGGCTCAGTCTCCTTGCCCTCGGTCACCACGAGATGGCGCGTCATCTGTACCATGCGAGAGCGTCCCTCGCGCTTGCCGCTGCGCCAGTCCCTCGACTTTTTCGCGGCCATACTAATCCCACTCCTCAATGCGTGTGAGATACGGGTCAGCACCATAGCGGCCAGACAGGTACTGCTTGTCGAATGCCGCGTTCTTGCTGACCAAGTTACCATTTGCCTCGTGGATGTCGGCGAGCGACCATAGCTGGCTCGCCTCCCCCTCGCCGCGTGCGGCAAACCATATCTCGTCGCGGCGAAAAACATCGTTTCGCATAGTGGACACGTCCTGAGACGAGAAGATAAGCTGCGCGCCGCTCTTGTTGACTTCGGGATCTTTGAACAGCAGAATCACGTAGCGCAGGAGCTTCGGATGCAACTTGGCGTCGAGCTCGTCGACAACGACGGTACCGCCGCGTTCGAGCGCCGCCAGCAGAAACGACGCCAACCCCATGAGCTTCTGAGTACCGGCCGACTCCTCAGACAGGCGCAGCTCATAGCCCTTGCCGTCCACCTCATGCTTTACGAAGACGCGCTGGCCGCGCCATTCCGGAGCTTTCTCAACCCTAAAGCCATCGATACGTACGTCAACGGCACGCAGAAAACGCGTGATCTCGAGTGAGTCATCCTCATCGAGCAACTGTTCGAGCATCTGCTCCAGATAGGAGCTGTTGTAGTTCAGGAACACCCCATCAAGAAACCAACTGGCGGCCTCCTTGATCACCGGCGCGTCAAAGTTGATGCAGAGAAACGACAGGTATGGCAGGCTCGGGTTGAATCTCGCAGCCGTCACGAGCTTACGCAACGTGGGACCAAGCTCAACCCCTGTCCCCTCGCGCTCGAACAGCATCGCCGTGCGTGACGCCCCCAATTTGCGCCGCCACAATCCTTCGGACACGATCTCGTCCGCATGCACGGACAGGGCATAGCGGTACTCATGCTCACCCGCGCGATAGTAGAGCTCGAACTCGGTGGGCTTAGCAGCCGACACGTCATCGAACTCGAACGCAGAGCAACGGGGTATCGAAGATCGGTTACCTTCTGGCGCATCAGTGCTGGCAGACAACAATCTGATCGGCCTTGCCACCGCCGAACGAATATAGTCAAGAGCCTCGAGCAGGTTAGACTTGCCGCCAGCGTTAGGCCCGTAAACCGCAGCTACCGGAAGGAAACTCTGCCCGTCAGGGCACTCTATGAGTGAGCGCTCGAACTCCCTCATCGATGTTGCCTGCATGGAAAGCACAGTTTCGTCGCGATAGGATCTATAGTTCCTGAAGGTAAACTGGCAAAGCATCGTCCTCAAAATTCCTTTCATTGTTTTGAAAAGATATTTCAGAGTTTTTATTTGATTATAGACCTTAAATAGCATCAATCAAGAGTTTACCGCACTTAGAATAGAGGAATACAGGTAATCCGAAGGCATCGAACAGTCTTGATATCAGTTAAATTACTTCCGCTCTTTAGCCTTTGTGATCATCCCATCAATACGCTCAATAGTCTCAATTAGGTGCGTCAAAATCTGCCTGAGTTCATCCTCGGGCAGAGAACAGATGTGATCACAAAAGGCCTGCTTTTGAAATTCGGAGATCACCTTTTTATCGCCATAATCTCCAAAGGTTTGCTTTTCCAGATAGAAAGCTGACGTATCAAAACCATCTTCCAGCACCAGGGCATTTTCAATACCCTTCAAGAAGTGCTTTCTGGATTTGTAAGTTTCCATTTTCGTTCGCAACACATTATTGCTTAAGCACTCAGCAATCTTCTGATCGCAATCGTACAGGAAAGCAGTAAAGACCGATGGAGGATTTGCATCCAAATAAGCGGCAGCTTTATTAAGCGATGGTGCGCCCGTAAATGCACACGATCCATCAGGGCTCTTCTTTCCTATCCATTTAAATCGCAGGTGATTAGCAGTATGGGCAAAAGAAAGTGCTTTATTGAAATACTGCTCATCGGTAGGCCCCTCTAGATAAACAGTGGGGGCTTCGTTCACAAACCACGAAACCGAAAAAGCATCTTTCACCGCTTGAACCGTACCAGGACCGTAAAACTCTGGATTAGCCTGTGCGACCACATCGCCAGATTCATTCCTGGCCAATACAATTACTTTGTCGTTGTATCTTTTTTCATCATGAATAATAAAGGGCGAGTGGGTTACACAGAAAATTTGAGAAGTTTGGTTCCCGTCTTCGTCCTGAAACAACGATTTATAAAAGTGAAGAATCTTCTCCTGCCATGAAGGATGAAGGCTAATTTCAGGCTCGTCAATAAATACAAACGAACCTCTGAGCGCATGCGAGTCCTTCAGCATAAAGCACCCACGATAGACAATCTGCTTTTCACCAGAACTCAGTTGATCAACACGGACGTCATGGCCATTCTTTTTAAAGAGAATTTCTTTATGGCCGTTGCGATTATCAACACGGTCGTAATTCAAGTCGTCAAACATCAGATCAAAGGCTTTGGTGAACCTAGGCATCCTTTGAGGGACTTGAAGTCGCGAGAGTCCAGTTTCCATATTGTTCCTAGCAACCCTAGCGACATCAGCATCATCAAGCGCCTGAATATCAATAATAAGTTGATTAATTTCAGTGGGCAGATCACTTGACGAGCGAATACTCTCAACAGATTCATCAATATTTCGACTTGTTACACTAGTTATTTGATCAGACTTAAAATTAATATCGACATCAGAAAAGATAGCGGAAGTGGGAAAAATCTCGGCAAATTCATCCGAACCCACCCAATTATCGAGACCTAAACCATCTTTGACATAGAGATAGTCGTGCCCCTTAATATCCTTGGCATAAAACTCGTATGTTCGTATTTTGGAGTCAAAGTCGACTTCGATCGAATCAACATAACATGGCATGTCGTGATACTTATGAGCCATGATTTGATAGAGCAGCTCGACTAAGCTGCTTTTACCAATGCCGTTATTTCCAGCGATGATGACAGTATCAACGGCTTTATTTGAGGAGTCGGTAAAGTCCAACTCCAGATTACCCAATACCGGATGATTCGATAACTTCAACTTTCGAACTCGGATCATGAGAACCCCACTTCAAACTGCTTTTATAGCAGTTTACTAAACCCACGGTGCCAAATGATCGGCAATGCCGCGCAACCGTTTCGCAATATTCAACAGTGCCCAATTTAACAAACACCGCATCCTACCAAGACACTAGTGCCCAAGCCGTTCTAGTCAAAGAACAGCTTGGGCACACTCCATGAAACCACAGCGAGAGCCGGGACCAGACCTCGCTCCAATAGTGAACACGCTCCATACCGCCACAAATCACCCTTCCCCGTCCATGACCGTCCAGCTCACGGGTTCGATGCCCGGAAGAGACGTTAGACAAGAGGGGCAGACAACCTGATAGTTCCCGTTATTTGTCCTGCGCTGCATAGAAGCGGAGACATATACCGCTTTGCGGGCGCGAGTGACGCCGACGTACAGCAGGCCCATTTCCTCAATAAGCCCGTCTGGTATTTTCTTCGCATCCACGATCCGGCATCCATACGCAGAACGCGAGCACATACCAGCACTTTCGCACCGCGAACAAATCCCTCCAGGCCAGTCGAAACGCGTAACGCCCGGAATGAAAACGGTGTCCCACTCGAGCCCCTTAGCGGAGTGAACGGCCATCATCGGGATATCTGCATCAAGGTAATCAGAAAAACGCCGCAGGGAGCCCTCGGAAAAGATACTAACGATATAGTCGAAGCGCTCAGACGGATCCATCGCAACGCAGTCATTTTTAAGGTGTTTCCGCAGCGCTCCAAGAAGCATGGCATAAGACCGCTCGTAATCGAATCTCCTGAAGCCAGCCGGAAGCTCATCAGAAACGGATTCGATGATTTTGTCCGCTACAGGCCGGCTAAAGCCCCTTTCCCTCGATGCCATATCAGTAATCCTGGAGAGCACGAGCGCGTTGAACACAATAAACTCTGGGCTTGTATTCGAGAAGAACCCGACTATTTCATAAAGACGCAACCTAAACATTGATGTTGGACAACAGGTCGGCTACCCCCTACAGCCGCAACATAAAGCACGATGCGTCATCGTGCAGCTTAAGCCGCGGATAACGATCGAAGTCAGGGTCCAGGTTTTCCTCGGCGCGTAGACGGACAAGGAGCTCATCAAACGACTCGCGAGTCGCGTCAGCGAGAAACGCTGCGGGATCGGCCAACCCAAACAGATTAAATGCTCGCTCCAACCCGTCTGACATAGCACAAACGTAATCGATATCCTCAATGCAAAACCGCCTCACATTGAGATGCTCCAAGGCAACCCCAGACGGATCAAGAATCCAATAACCATCGGGCTTATTCTTGAGTTGACGGTTCGCAAGCAATATATCGTTGACGGCAGCACGCTTCTGCACACCAGTCATTGCTCTGCCACACGAGCGATCGACCATCACGTCCACTGCTGTTTGATCGAGCTCCGCAATCCGCTCATCAGACATAGTCACGAGCGAGCCGTCTTTAAAACCGATGAACGCTGGAGAGTCACCTAGGGAGACAATATCGACCGAATCACCTGAAACAGAGGCAGCCACCAGCGTGGAGGAGGGAAACAGTTCCTCGTTGTCCGTCACACCGTGTTTGCCGATAAAGTCACGCGAATCATCCACCGCGAGGCGTATAGAATCGACAATCCCACGGGACGCATCTAAATACTCACATATGCGGCCGCCAACAAAATGACTGAACCACCGAGCGTCCGAACCAGAATGGTGCGGCAGCACACGCGTGTCGGTGATGCCAGAGGCTCCATCGAGCAGCACAGCATATGTCGACCCAACTGCGACGTAATCTTCATTAACCTGATTACCTATAGCAGAGCAGGAAAACTTGGGCTTGAACATGGAATCACCGCTTTCGGTAAACTGGCAAGCAAACGCAAAGCCATATCATCACTACCTAAGCCTGAGCAGACTTCAGGAATTTCGCCTTTGCTTTCTGTTTACCATTGAACACAGTATCAACAAGAGATTGACGTGCAGATTTGCTCATATGAGGATGCTCGACAATATATCCAGCAGACAAAACCGTAATCGCCACAATAAAAGGCCACGCAGCATGCTCCCGCGCAGTCTTAATGGATTTCTTTGCTACGTTGCAAAATTCCTTCTCGGAGTTCGACTGCAGATATAGTGCGAGCATAAATAGCGAGTAAAAATCGCTATCGTCAATAATCTTGGAGAAACCCAGAACATTAAGCGGTCCACAGGCATTAGACGCTACCGTATCCAGTTGTCCGATACAACCCGACAGCGCTACCATAGATAATAACTTTCTAATTTTTGGCCTAGCCTCTTCCGGAGAATCTAGCTGGCCGACAACCTCTTCAACCATTTCGTCATAGGAATCATCAACCGCTTCTAAAAGCAAATTTAGAGCAGCGCCAGTTGCGTAGTAGATTTGTTCTCTAACAGTCGCCTTAAGAGGCTCCTTTAGTTTTACCTGCTGTCGATTAAGGCAACGTCCCGCAATAGCAACATATTTCAAAGCAATAATTGCCGACTGAAAGGCACTCCTCGTTTCAGGAACCTCATATTCATAAACGCCAGCATAACTAACCCTTTCAATGGCTTCACAATTTCTTTTCTCTATCTCATCAGTTACGCTGCGAATGGCACCCGCACCTTCTTGAGAGGGCGGAGCAATCTTAATGCCTTCCAACCCACTCAAACACTTATAGGTTTTTCCCTGATTAAAAATGACATCTGAACTATCCACGGCATCCGATGCCTTTTCACCTAGTTTTTGGGTTAGCCAGGGAATGAATCGAGTTCCCTCAAGCAAAACGAGTATCTCTTCATTTATGGAAAAATCAAGCTCATCCAAAAGGCGCAGTACATAGGATTCTCCCTTGTCCACATCCTCGTCAAGCTCAAGATCAATTGCCTGAGCAACAAAATAGGCATACAGGCTTCTCGAGGCAAAAGAGTAGTCGAAGCCATTGTCATCAACTAGGAGCACACCAGACTGGACAGAAGCATCCATGATTATTTTTGGAGTTATAGGGATACCGTATTCACTCAGGTAGTTTTCAGCCACTTTAGAGAATGTCATACTCGAAAAAACAGTCGTTCGATCAGAGTGAATTTTAAGAGCAAGTTTCTTCAAAACGGTAATAACCGCATCCGCCAATATATCGAGCATCTGATTCTCGCCATCTGATATGACATTACATATCTTTCTTTTGACGTTTGAATTCATAATTGACGTAAATGGCAAGTCACCCTTGATAAAAGACGCACCGGAATCATAAATGTAGAAATCAATATATTGATTGATGAAGGGAGGAGTCATATCAAACAATTGAAAATGAGAGCCAACAGCTTTATCAACAATGGCAATAAGCTCATCTACCTGTGCATCGGAAAGCCCAGTACCCTTACACCTCTTTTGAATTAACTCGTCTCTTTTATTTTTCGTCCAAGGACAGATAAGCAGATGCCGAAAATCGACCTCAACTGTTTCGTCCAACTCAAACGTAAAACTATTAGCAGAAATTAAAACAATATTGCCGGCAGTCTTGAGCATCGATTTAATGACATCGGATTTTTTAGCTTTTCTCTTCAGAGAATCAAAGTCATCAACGAGCAAAAGAACTTTTTCACGAGGAATCCGTCCAAACAGTTCAACAGCTTCCCGAGTATCACCATACTGATCCTTGATAATGGATGACAGCGTTCGTGAAATGGAACCAGTTGAATAATCGGGGGTCAACAATAGAGGCGAATAGCCCATCGCCAACGACTCGCGGTATATGGCTTTAAGTAAAGAGCTCTTGCCCGCACGAATATCACTATGGATTTCAAGCGTTTTAACATCAAACAGGAACTCCATAAAAGAATGGATATCAGATATTAACTTTTGATCGTTAATTCTTAGTTCACCATCTTTTGTGCCAGTTGCGACCTCTTCTTTCAAAGAAGGAAACACAAATGAGTCCTTAAATGATTCGCTTGAGTTGTCTTCAGTTTCAAAAAGCTCGTTCACAAAATCTGAGCGCGGTCTGAAGTACGTTTTTGATTTTATATAACGCCGATAAGAGTGGGCCTCATCGAGAGGCGCGTGAATTTGTGCAGAAGCTTCCCAGCCATAGACCCTTTCCGCAAATTCATAGCTGCCAAACTCTCCAAAGCGAATTAGTAGCATTTTATAGGAGCTCTGGTCATCATCGCAAAGTGAATAGGTTCCTCCTCGCACGACAACACAGGACTCACCAGTCAAACCACCAACACAGCGACTTTGCCCCATGTGTTCATGCCCCGTAAACGCAAAGTCAAAGCAGCTAGCAAGCATCTTCTCCAGGCTAAGGCGCTCATTATCGCAGAACCACTCTGGACCATGATGCGAAGCAAAAATATGAAGGCCTGAGTCCGGTGTGTTATCAAGTAGAGAGCGCTTAGGGTTTCTTAATACATGAAACCCTTTATCATCACCATCAAGAGTAGATAAGGGAGCACTATTAAAACCAGATACCGAGACTTGTGTCCCCTCAACCTCAAAAACAATTGGCTGCGGCTGTCCTAAAACAAATCCGTTGTTATACATATTGGCAAATTCAAAAAATGACGCCATATTATCGATATCCACACCGTACTGTGCACCAGCAAAGCACCCAACAGACTTACATGGGCCTTGCAAATCGTGATTTCCAGGCAATATATAAACTTTCAATGTGTATTCAGGTTGGTTCAGTTGTTTAATCAGATAGTCAAAGAACATAATCGCTGATTGATATTCGCTTTCCTTGCCAGTTCGGGCAACATCACCAGTAACAAGCAGCAAAACGGTTCCAGACTTAATACTCTTTTTAATAGTCTCGAGGATATCGTCTACCCGTTTTTGATAATTACTCTGGAGTTCTTCGCCGAAATGGAAATCCGTAAGCTGAACAATACAAAGCTGAGGATCAAAAACACGGCAATCCACTGCATGACCTCCGAAATATTACTCCGACGATATATTGATTCTACCTACACACGCCACTCACTTACCAGGCATTAATGAAACAAATAAAGGGACGGCTCCATACAGGGCAATCGGAATAAAGGCGAAAACGATACCAAGGACAATCAAGCGACGACACAGCTTTTCGTCCCGGCCAGAAATGAGAGAAAACACTGCAAATACCATAATCAGCAGTCCAAACAAAGAGCATGCCAGAAAAGCAAGCTCGAAGAACTTCAGCGATGATTGTGAAGTAATAGACGCCATGGTAAAAACCACAGAAAGCACGGCGGAAAATAGACCAACAATTTCAACGTTACTTGACACACTTGCTTTTACGTTTTCAATTTCTTTAGAAGCACGGTCAGCAATTCTCTTATTCGACGACAGAAAGTCTGCACGTAATCGAGCGGCTTCAATATCGGCGAGATGCTTTGGATATTCAGGGGAAGCTGGATGAAGCAAAGATACAGCCTTGTCAAAATCAATGTATGCTTTATTCATATCCCCCTTCAACGCATAAAGGCGAGCCCTTGTAACACGATATTTTGAATAAGATGAATCCAAACTGATTGCACGGTCGACAAACTCAATCGCCTCATCAAGATAAGCCGCATCTACCTCTACCCCGCTCTCCATAAGTGAGGCAACAATATGGGCATATACGTGCAGACACGATGGCCTATCCGGGAACTGAGAACAAAGAGTATTCGCATCTTCTAGCAACTCAGCATGAGATTTACCGAGAGGATTACAAAACTCATAGCAGCTAAGATAAACAAGTTTGAAATCGATGTAATCTTCGAACCGAGTTGCCCCAAGCGTAATAAGTGACTGAAGTTTTTGACGATCGCACGCCCGTCTATATATCACCGATAATAAATAGAAGCCGGCAAAGGTTACCTGGTTGTTTTTACTTTCTCCTTCATGGATAAACAGATGCTCCATGTAAACGAGGACATCTTCGTAATCATGAGATGTAAAAACAGTGTCAGCCAAATCGGTAACAGCGGAATCATATTCAGCGGTATTCGGTTCCGTATTTTCAAGAATACTATGCAAGTCACTGAGAAAACGGTGGTGCATGCGTACCGGCCTCCCGAGCATCAGGCACCAGACAGCAGGCGCCAGGGTTACAACAACTTAGACAGATTTGAAAACTACGGCCTATTGGGAGAAATCCTCAATAGGCCGTGTCATTTACAAAAGATTATTCAAATACTCCCCCAGCTCTTCCTCCCAGTCGGGCATGTGGAAGCCCGCGGCCTCGAGCCTGGACAGGTCGAGCGCGGAGTGGACCGGGCGCGGGGCGACGGGGCCGGCGGCATTTGCGTAGAAGTCGGCGGTGCTCACCGGCACGACCCTCTCGCCGTTGCCGTTGGCGGCCTCGAAGACGGCGCGGGCGATGTCGGCCCAGCTCCTCACGGCCCCGGAACCGGTGCAGTTATACGTGCCGTAGGGGGCGTGCGTCCCCAGCACGTGGAAGATGGCCTCGGCCATGTCGCGCGTGAAGGTCAGACGGCCGAGCTGGTCGTCGACCACGGTGACTTTCTCCAACTTATCCTCGGGGTCGGCGACGCGGTCGGAAAGGCCCTTCATGGTCTTGACGAAGTTGTGTCCCTCGCCGATGACCCAGGAGCTGCGCATGATGTAGTGGCGCGGGCACCCCGCCACGGCGATGTCACCGGCGGCCTTGGTCTGGCCGTAGACGGACAGCGGGCTGAGGGGCTCGTCCTCGTCGTGGACCTCGGCCGCGCCGTCGAAGACGTAGTCGGAGGACACATGGACCAGGGTGATCCCGTGCCCGGCGCAGGTGCGGGCGAGCAGGGCCGGGCCGGTCGCATTGGCCTTCCAGGCGGTCACGCGGCCCTCGGGGGTCTCGGCCCTGTCCACCGCGGTGTAGGCCCCGCAGTTGATGACGGTGCCGTAGAGCGACCAGTCGTATTCGGAGTAGGCCGCCGGGTCGGACATGTCGAAGGTGTCGATGTCGCAGAAGTCGAAGTCCTTGGCGACACCGCGCTCCTCCGCCAGTGCGCGGACCGCGCGGCCCAGCTGGCCGTTGCAGCCGGTGACGAGGGTGCGCTTGGGCGCCATCGGGACGACGTCCTTCAGCATCGGGTGGTTTTTGTCCGCCTCGGAGACGGTGGCCTCGTCGAGCGGGATGGGCCACTCGATGGCGAGCTCCGGGTCGGCGAGGTTCACGAAGGTGTAGGTCTTCTTGAGCTCCAGAGACCAGTGGGCGTCCACCAGGTAGGTGTAGGCGGTGCCGTCCTCCAGCGCCTGGAAGGAGTTGCCCACGCCGCGCGGGACGTAGATGGCCCTGGACGGGTCGAGCGTGCAGGTGAACACCTTGCCGTAGGTGGCGCTGCCCTCGCGCAGGTCCACCCAGGCGCCGAAGACCGAGCCGCGGGCCACGGAGATGAACTTGTCCCAGGGCTCGGCGTGGATGCCGCGGGTGACGCCCCTCTTCTCGTTGTATGAGACGTTGTTCTGGACGACGCGGAGGTCGGGGATGCCCAGGGCGGTCATCTTGGCGCGCTGCCAGTTCTCCTTGAACCAGCCGCGCGAGTCGCCGTGGACG
>ERZ857480.61627-NODE-95459-length-13847-cov-68.9078_pt1 | contig 13847 bp, 6 predicted proteins | sample MGYA00519767_ERZ857480 | MGnify/ENA primary metagenome ERZ857480 (study PRJEB31778, sample SAMEA3449210) | human gut metagenome | biome: human gut; feature: human-associated habitat; material: faeces | place: United Kingdom | collected 2010/2012 ...
ACATCTCCTTGAACAGTGCGTTTTTCTTGATGTCCTCGCTGTTGCCGGAGTAGAAGTCATCCAGATAGCAGTAGAATATCCCGGATTCTGCAAGTGCCGCCTTCATATCCGGTCCGCATTTTTCCCGCTCAATCATGACAAGGAATCTGGCGTCCGGCAAGGAAGAGATAAGCCCCCAGTAGTCGGAATCACTTGAGACGATGACGAAGGAATCCACTTGCTTCTGGTAATGTTCCTGACAGGCTCTTGCGGTGAGTTTGATGTCTACCAGTGATTTGTTCTGCTTGATCCGCTCAATCATGATATGTTCAACGGGGATGCGGGTGTAGTTTTCAAGAATCCGCCACGCCGTAGCAGTATGTACGTCATCAAAGAGAATGATCGCCGTAATTTTCTGCATGACTTCATAATCAAGATTTTTGAGCGTGGCGCACAGCTTGTACGGGTCGGAGTTTTCGCAGTCCACCACCAATACGGTTTTCTCACTGTCATCTATGAAGTCGTAGATATTGTTCTTTACAAAAGCACCGGCATCCGAAACCTTGCTGTATTCCGTAAATGCGTCATTGTGCCATTGATAGAGCAGCGTTGCAAACTTCTTGTCATTATAGAGGACATTGCCCTCGTCCATCGGCACCCAGTTGATATACATTTGATAGGGGTAGTAGGAGAGACTTGCGTAATAGGTGTCCGCAGCATCTTTCGTTCCGTCCTCTGTCAAGCCGTTTGGCATGATAAAAAGCTCTTTTATGTACGCCCAGTTTATCCAGATTGGAAAAAGGCTCTTGCAGTTATTGATGCGGTCAGAGATCAGACGGTTGATTTCGATTATGTGGTGGCAGAGCCTTGTGCTGGACTTTTTGATAAAGCTGATTCCGTCGTTTGAAAGCTGCTGCATACTGGACATTGGAAGGATCTCAGGCATCGAAAGAAGCCCACGGTATTCCATCCGCATGATGTCATTTATTTTTCGGTAATTGCGCTCAATGGCGGTGCGGATGATACATAGATTACGAATAATGCGGGCATTTTTATCCTGTTCAAGTCGGTTGTATATCTCTATCTTCGGCGGCTCGTGTTCATTTTGAAAAATACGGAGCGGGACGCCGATCAGATAAGCGACCTTTGACACAAGCTCATAGGTGCTGTCTTTGTAGGCAATCTGCTCCCCGTTGTATTCGACGCCATTCAGATTAGAAAAGGGGTTGTCCATGTGTGCCTCCTGTCATGTCCAAGGGAAGAATGGTACGCTTGGTTTCAACCTGTGCTTCATAAGAAAGTCACAGTCCACCTCCGCCTTTGTTGCCGCCAAACTCGCAGCCGTGCGTGTGGTCATGACCATAATACCATCTGCCATAGCGGTACCCATAATGCGGCGGGCAATTTGCGCAGTTTCCGGTGCAGTGTCCGGGGTGTGGTTGACTGTTCTTGTTCAGAACACCCGCTATCCCAAGTGCTAAACCAAGCTTTGAAAAGAAGCCAAGCTTTGGTTCATTCTGCATCGGCTCTTCAAGATAAAGATCATCTTCTGCGTCCGAATCTTCAATCGCATCGTCCTCGAACAGAATCACATGATTTCGCTTTGCTACAAGCTCAAGGACTTCATCGTCTGCTGCGCCCCAAAGGTCTTCCAGCTGCTCTTGCGTGAAAGAACATTTTGCTGATTTCAGTAGTTCATTCATGGCAGATGTATCACAGCAGCCGGAAAGGTCATAGATTTCTTCCGGTGTAAACTGAACGCCGTAGGCAACTGCTTTCTTAACAAGCCGTGAGGCTGCCTTCTCATCCATGTATTCCTGCGCAACCTCAGCGACCTCAGAGGACGTCCCGAAGGAAGTCAATGATGACATCCGGCTGATCTGCGTGCTGGTTGCCCAGTCGTAAAACTTTTCGTAGTAGGTGTTCCAATCCATTTGCATTCACACTCTTCCGATAAACTCATGTAGCGAATAAAACAGCAAAAATGCGATTCATGCGGAAACAGAGCAGTCGCTTTTACTTCATCACTTTTTCGAGCAATGTCTGATAGCTGTCAACCACGTCATACACCACATTTTTACTGCTGATCGCCTTGAAATGCTCCCTTGCGCAATGAATTTTCGATTCCTCAATGAGCCGGAGCTGCATAGAGGACATGGAGCCTTTCGTTTCAGCGACGAAATAGATGTGCTTGACTGTACCTTCATAGAAGGCAATCGCCCAGTCCGGATTATAATGTCCGACCGGTGTTGCGATATAAAAGCTGTCCGGCAGCTTCACATAAACCGCAACATCCGTGTTGGTGTCCAGATCGGCCGCAAAATCGCGCTCGTTCGTGGAATCATACACGATATGATCGTATAGATGCCGCTGCGCTTTTATCGCGTTCGTTCCGAGCTTGCCTTTGATGGTTGGTTCGGTAAAGATGTCCGTGTCATAATGCTCATCCAGCACATTGTAGGTAATGTGTTGAATAATTGCAGTTGCCTTTTCATCATTGATCAAAGCTGCTGCTTTGATGATAAATTCTTCCGGATTGAACTTGAATTGCTCGAAGACAGCCTTCTCGATACCGGTCAGAATCGCAACAACTGCCTTGCGCGTCAAGCCTGTTTCGCCAACGAGTTTGCCAACCAAGTCATACTTTACGCTGCTGTTGGCGCGGATTTGCTTGCTGCTGTCATAAGTAGATGACTTTGACCTTGAGAATGCGCTTCCGTCAAGAAGCGAATCCTTTGACTTGATCTCATCCATTGCGCCGGTTTCAACCTTGAAGAATATCTTCGGCACATGAAGGTTCTGGTTGAGCGATGTGATTGCTTTCTTCACAAGCTCATCCGTATCAAAATCCACCACATACACGGATTTCGGGCTGATGCGCTTCCAAAGCGCTTTGAACTCCGGCATGGCAAGCTTGTCGGGATCAACTTGCAGCTCCACATTCTTGTCACGGGCGTTCTCCGGCTGCATGGCGCGGCTGTCATAGACGGAATCAAGAATATTGATCACAGAATCGCGGCTGTCCGCCACTTCCTCCGCGACCTGAATTGCACCATTTGCTTTGTCGGAGTAATACTTATCAGTCAACGTGCCACGCTTGACATATCCGTTAGAAATCAAATCCTCAAAGATTGCCTGAGCTGTATCGCCGTCCACGACCTGCTCGTTGCCTCTGGCGTCCACAATGACCTTGCCCTTGAACAGATCGGCGGTAACAGCCACAGGGCGTCCGACAACTGCATCGGCAAGCTCAGTCTGCAAGCCCTTTGCGAAGCTGTCATAGCTCTCACTGGCGATGACGGTCAGAACATTGATGGACTGCACATCATTACCAAGCACGTTGGCGTCCATACGCTCGCCGTCCTGATTGACGCACAGGCGCAGCCCGCGACCGACCTCTTGCCGTTTGCGAACCTCGCTGCTGCTTTGTTTCAGTGTGCAAATCTGGAACACGTTCGGGTTGTCCCAGCCTTCACGCAGCGCAGAGTGCGAGAAAATGAAACGCACAGGGGACTTTTTCGGGTTACGATCCAGAAGCAGTTCCTTGTTCTTCATAATCAGGTCATAGGCGTCAATATCGTCAGACGTGCCTTCCTTCTTGTCGGAGAGCTTGCTGTCGGTCATCTTGCCCTTTTTGTCCACGGAGAAGTAACCGGCGTGGGTGTCATGGGCAGTAATCGCGTCCAGATAGCAGATGTAGTCCTCGTCGCCGATCTCCCGCTGCATGGAGCTGAGAATGTCGTTGTATTCTTCCTCGAACATATCCGCATAGATGCCGTTGAACGGATGCCCAGCCTCATCATACTGCTTGTACTTTGCAACCTCGTCGATGAAGAACAGGGACAGGACTTTGATGCCCTTATGGAAAAGCTGGCGCTCCCGCTCCATGTGGGAAAGAATCGTTTCGCGGATCTGAATGCGTCGGAGCAGGTCTTCGCTGACCTTGCCGATCACATCTCCGGCAAAGATTTTGATACCGTTCAGGAACTCCACGGAGTTGTCGCGTCCGTCGATAGCTTTGACCACAAAACCGACTTTGTACTCGTCCAGATTGCCGGAATTATCATAGAGATTGTAACCAATACCGACCGTCGCGTTTTTCTTGCGAATACCGGACGCGCCCCTGAAGTCAAACTGAATGGTCGCTGTTGGGTCAGCTTTGGAAAGATTGATGCTTTCCAGATAGATAAAGCCTTCGGTTGCCGTGCTGCCGGACTCCGTGATGCCCTTGACGGCGATTTTCTTGACCAACCGCTTGTTGTACGCCTCCATTGCATCAAGGCGATAGACCATGTTATAGATGCTGTCAGCCTTGTGGGTTGCGGAGTAGCGTAACGTCAGCAGCGGGTTAAACTCTTTCAGCCGTTCCTTTGTCTGCTTACCTTCAACCGACTGCGGCTCGTCGATAATCAAAATAGGATTCGTCTTTGCGATAATGTCGATTGGGCGGCGGGAGCGGAACTCGTCCAGCTTCATGTAAATACGCCGCGCATCCTTGCCCTTGGCGTTGAACGCTTGAGAGTTGATGATCATGACATTGATAGCACTGTCCGACGCAAAGCGGTCAATTTCCGTAAGCTGTGCAGAGTTGTAGATGAAGAAACGAATCTTCTTGCCGTATTCCTCTGCGAAATGATCCTGCGTCACCTGAAAGGACTTATAAACGCCCTCACGGATGGCAATGCTCGGCACCACCACGATGAATTTGCTCCAACCATAATGCTTGTTCAGCTCGTACATGGTCTTGATGTAGGTATAGGTCTTGCCGACGCCGGTTTCCATCTCAATGGTCAGATTGTATCGTCCTTCCAGCTTTTCGGACGGTTTGATTTGATTGGTGCGCTGTACCTTTTGCAGATGCTCCAAAATCATCTTGTCGGAAAGCTCCGGCACAATGCGTTCATTCCGCCAGCCGGTAAAATCCGTATCATCCTCCAAGCCGATCTGATAGTCACCGTTGCCTCTATCCATCATATAGGTAGGTGTGAGGTATGGCTGTCCGGCGAAAACGTCAACAACTGCTTTTGCCGCATCCGCCTGGAACTTCTGATGTTTGAATTGTAACTTCATCTGGAAGCTCCTTTCTTAAATCACCCTCACGCGCTTGGAAATGTCGTTTGCATCCTCCGGCATATAGAGCTTGAAAATCTCAAACACATTGATTTTCTCTGGGCTGGACGCAAAGCCGGAATCACGAAAGACAGCACGGAGCGGCTTACGCTTGGCGATCTCCTTGACCACACTTTCGGAAATATTCGCCTCAAAACAAGCGATCAGATCGCCGTTGTTGTAGGTATGGACGGTGCAGCCATTGATTTTCTCAGACTTGTACGGCAGGGACAGCGGCAGACCCCAATCAATCAGGCAGCCGAACAGCAGGTCGAGATCGGTGCGGTCATCCTTGATGTTGGATTCCAAACCTGCGAGCATCCCCTGATCATAGTCATCCGGCGCATAGTAGACATCCTTCATGTTGGTATCGTCCAGCTTGAGAACGCGGAAACCGATGTCGAGGTCTTGCGTAGTCATGGGGCTTTCGGACTTGATCTTGTCTCCGGCGCGGCGGATGCGCTCTTTACCAATTTCGCAGATAGTTGGAAAACCTGCCTTATATGCTGTGCCTTCCTCATCACACATTTCCGGTAACTGCACCATGACATATTTAATATGGCTTCCTTTGTCACCGTTCATCTGCATAACCGCATGAGCAGTTGTCGCTGATCCAGAGAAGAAATCCATCACTATAGAATCGTCTTTAAGGTTTGCCAGCGTCAAAAGCCGTGTTAGCAATCTTACAGGTTTGGGACCGTCGAATGCACCAGCGTCCAGAAGTTTCGTGACCTCCTTTGCCCCTTCCTGACTATGACCTACGTCCTTATAGAACATAATAGATGTTGGAGCCATTCCGTCATATTTTAACTCGGTAAGGAATCTCTTCATACATGGAACGCTGTTGCCATCTGCTCCAAAATATATTCTATTATCTTGGAGTCTCTCCAAAAATGCATTTTTGGAGAGCCTCCAGCAGCGACCTGCTGGAGGCTCTATTACACGCCCGGAGGGCGTTGTAATAGGGTAGTCACAAGCTGCATTATACGTTTTTACTGATAGATCGCTCGGCTTCCAAACACCTCTTGGATCATTGTCGGGGTTCTGGTAACGTGCATTTGCTTCTTCTGTACGAGGCAACCTTCCAATTACGAAATTAGAAAGATTCCGGGCATACATCAATACATAGTCATGGCTATTTGAAATAAAACGAGCATCGTTTTTGGGTGCATAAGCTCTCTCCCATACCAACTGTGCCACAAAGTTTTGCCCGCCAAACACTTCGTCACAACATTTTTTGAGGTTTTCCTGCTCATTATCATCAATGCTGATAAAAATGATCCCATCGTCCGTCAGCAGATTTCTCGCCAGCATCAGCCGGGAATAAATCATGCTGCACCAGTCGGAATGAAAACGTCCGTTAGTATCGGTGTTCTTGAACAGGCGGTTTTCGTCCTCGTCGTACATACCCATCTGCGCGTTTTCTTCTTCCTGTGAGCGCATGAAATCATCGGCATAGATAAAATCGTTGCCCGTGTTGTACGGCGGATCAATATAAATCATCTTGACCTTGCCGAGATAGCTTTCCTGCAAGAGCTTGAGAACTTCCAGATTGTCGCCCTCGATGTAGAGGTTTTCGGTGGTGTCCCAGTCCTTGCTCTCCGCCACGCACGGGCGCAGTGTCTTGCGGATCGGTTTGTTGGCTTCTACGATAGCCGCCTTCTTGCCGACCCATGTGAACTCGTATGCCTCGTCGCCGTCCACCACGTCCGGCGAAAGCATCTGTTTCAGCATCTCAAAATTGACCGCCCGCTTGTACACCTTCTTCTCCGGCGTGCTGTGTTCCTCATCCAGCATCTCCGTGATGCAGTTGGGAAACAGGGCAGCAATGTGGTCTATGTTCTGCGCCGTCAAGTCCGGCGATTCCATGCGTAGTTTATCCATTGGTTTTATCCTCCTTCATTGTGAGTTTGCCAAAGTGGCAAATCGGATATTTCAGAAATTCTTCTTGTGCTATGAGCGGAAGCTCGTCGAAGCACTTTTGTGCCTCTTCATCAGCGTCCATGAGCAAGTATGCTCCACATCTTGTTGCTGGTGGATAACTGTTTTCTGTGAGCTTGGCAAGTTCAATAATCTCGCCCGTAGAAAGTGTTCTGCGACGCTTAGTAATTTGGAGCTTATTGAGAAGAAGAACCTCCGGGTCAATCATGGACTCGATACTTTTCAACCAGTCACATATCCTTTCTGCCAAGTTAAGTAGCTTCTCATCGTGCTTTGTCTGCTCATCGTATGCACCTATCATATCAAGGACTAAAAAGTTAACCTTCGTGCAGTACTCAGGAGAAGGTGGTGTCTGGGATATGTCTGAGTAAACCAGTTCATAGTCCATATTAGAAATATGAACCAGCCCTTTTTTATCAAACAGTACAAATTGCGATGTCTGAACAGGCTTTTTCAAATCAACATCGTCATCTGTGAAAAGTGCAATCTGATGCAATTTGAAGAAACTATCTATGCTATACATACCGTCTGATTGCCTCTTCGCCCAAATCCAAATCACAAGATTTGCAATTTTGAATGCACCATAGAACTGATCCTGCTCCATATTAGGGAACCCTATTTTCCGGTTGTATAGCACCGCTCCTGTAAAGTTCCGTAGATTCTTCTCATCATTTTCGGACAAATTGTTTAGGAGAAGTTCTTCGGTCACACCTAAATAATCCAGCATCTTTTTTACATCCTTGCAGTACTCAAGGGTTTTCTTTCTCTCTTGCAAATCTGACAACGATGCACCATTAAGCGGGATAGTCACTCCGTTCAGTGTTAATTCTCCCTGTTCAACCAGTTCTATAAAGAAGTCCGCTTCAATAATAAAATCGGACAGAGTATCCGGTCTATCTGTGTGTACTGTAATACGGTTTTTCTCTGCTTTTAAGGCAACACTGATTCCTTTGCCAATGCGAATGATAGGATTTCCGTTCTCATACGCCACTCGATAGGCGGAAAAGAAACATCGATCTTTTATCCGCACTTCTCCGTCCACAGGCTTTGATATAATCGCATTTGTGACCTTATCGATAGGGACATCCACATCCAAGCCTTTAACCTTTGCATACAGATAAAAGTCATGCGTGGACAGGAACTTGGGGATCTCATCCAAAGTTAATCCAATACCCGATGCGGTAAAAGTTAAGGACGTAATCTCCGCACCGCTTGCTTCCAATGATTCAAAAGTAGGAATGTCTTTTCCGATGAAGCCCATTTGCTTATGCACATTGTCTGTGAACTCCATAAAAATGCTGGAAATCTCATTAGCCGCAGTAGGAAAAAGATTTAAGTGAATTGTGCTGGTCTTTTGTTTTCCGGCGCCCTTGATTATCTTGTCAAGGTCAACAACAAGCAGAGTCTTATAAAATATTCTTGAATTTCCCGAACTCAAATCGACACTTATAAGAAAAAAAACACAGCCTCCATCTTTATAATAATTATTCAAATCTGCGACACTACACGAAAAAGTTGCAGTATCAGATACAATAACCTTCTCTGTACCTTTAATCTGGATTGGAACACGACCAGCAAGGTTTTCTTTTTTCGTCTTCTCAGATTTATATACGAATACTGTCCCATCCCACGAAGGTGTTTTGTCATTCGAGTCGATGTACGAATCAAGTATAGGGCATCTTAACAATGCAGCTTTAAGGGCTGTAGTTGCAGATTCTTCAATTCTCTTTGTATTTACGCTTGGCACACTACAACCTCCTTGTCATGTCATCTGCCTTAGTTCGATTCGGAGTTTTTTTAACTCCGCGTTCATTTCCATCTGTCTATTTAGCTGCTTCTCTCGCCGCATTTTGTTTTCCAGCACGGAAATCTGCTTTTCAAGCTGCTTCTTCTTTTCATCCCGCTCGACAGATTCTTTCAGGCTCTCGCCGGAATCTGTTTGCAGCTTGTCCCCGGCGATCTGGCGAACGAGGCTTTCATAGATGGCATCCATATTCAAGCCGTCGAGACTAAGATGCAGCTCATCCTCCGGCATCCAGTCGGTATGATAATAGCGGCTGACCTTGAAGGCGTTGCTGCCGGACGCAGCAGCCTCCTTGTAGCCGATCCACGCCTGAGCCTTGCCGTCACAGGTCAGAATAAAGAGAATATGGTACGGGATCTCTTTGTCGATTTGCTTTAACACCGCTTCGTCGAGCTGCGGATCATTCAGCCGCACCTCGAACACTTCGATTTCGGTCACGGCTTCACCCGCAGCGATGTTCAGCGTAGACGCTGCCAGCTTGTTTCGCCAGTACACCAGCCGGATCTGATCGACAAACACACGGCGTAAAGCAGGGGAAACCTCAAGATTCTCATAGAATTTCTGCTTTGGTATTCTTTTGCCAAACTCCGTAGATGCAGGAAACCCAAGCATCGCAAGCCCTCCTTATTTCACGACTAAGAAGCAAATCAGCTCAAAATCATCCAGTCCCGAAACTGCACTGAGCAGTGCAGATGTACCGCCGCTCTTGAACAAACTGTCAATATCGTTTTCTTCTTTTACGTCAATGATGGAATTGATCGCCTCGCTCAGCAGTTCAGAGATTTCACCCATTTTGCGTCCGTCATCCGTCTCATCATTGAATCGCTTACAAAGCTCCGCGCAAGGCTCACCCTTGCCACGGCAGAGCAGACGCATCGTGTCGAGCAATTTCTTCGGGTTGAGGTAATCGCAGACAATTTCGCCCTCTTCGCTGATGTAGACCATGTAGAAGGGGTGAATCCGGTTCCGGTTGTCAATGTTCACGCTGTCATTGATATTTCTGAGGACGAAAATCACACCGGCAGGAGAATCCTCCGTCTGCCCAACAACGGTGTGCAGACCCTTTGGTGCGGTTTCGATGTCCTCGTGCTGCTTCATGTATTCGAGCAGATCAAGCCGGAACTCGTTAAGTCCCAAATCCATGATGGAAATGCCGCTGGTCATGTCCTCGATGTCCACGACTTCCTCTTGCAGCCGCTTGAGTTGTGCGCGGCGGTATTCAAGATCGCCCTTTTCCTCGGCATTGATCAGGTCATCGTCGCCGGTAGAGGTCATGACCGAAATCTTCATGCGGGTTTCCACACGGCTTTTCAGGTTGATATACTCGTCGAGATCCATATCCGGCCAGAAGTTTACGAGCTGGATATGGTCGTTTCTGCTGCCGATACGGTCAATTCGCCCGAACCGCTGGATAATGCGGACAGGGTTCCAATGAATATCGTAGTTGATGAGATAGTCGCAATCCTGCAAGTTCTGACCTTCGGAAATACAGTCAGTTGCAATCAGAATATCAAGCTCATCCGTGCTTCCGGGCAGAAGTACGGATTTCCCTTTGGAAACAGGCGAGAAACAGGTCAGCACTGTGTTAAGGTCTGCCCGGAGCTTTGGAATGGTAGTCTTTCCGTCAACTGTGCCGGTGATCTCTGCCGTTTCCAGCCCGAAATTCTCTTTCGCAAATCTACTGACGTTCGCAAAGAGATAGTCTGCGGTATCAGAGAATGCAGTGAAAATAATGATCTTCCTATTACCGGGATTGATCGGATGCTCGATTTTCTTCCGGATCAAGTCGAACAGTGTTTGCAGCTTTGTGTCATGCTCCGGCGTGATGTCTGCAATCATGATGGACAGCAGTTCCAGATTCTCTGCATCCTTTTCCAGCTCGCGCATCCATGAAACATAGTCCATATCAGCAAGGTCAATTTTGACCTTCTTGCCGACGGAGAAGAAGTCGGTGTTCTGATCATCGTAATCAAAATCTTCTGTGCCGGAAATCTCAGTCAGATTCAAGATACAGTCCCCAGACTGATAATTTTTGATCGTCCCAATCGTATCGTCAATCAGCTTTTTAATGCGTTCAATCGTCATGCGGAAAGAAGCAACTGAGCTTTCCAGACGCTTGAGAAGGTTGATGCTCATAAGGCGGCGAATGCCTTCTTCACGTCCTTGCTGGGTCAGGCTGTTTCCCTTGTGGTGCGTCATGTCGATGTACTTTGCAAGTTTCGACGGCATGATATAATTCGACGGCGTATAGATCGTCAGGCTCAACGACATAAGCAGATTGTAAATATCGTTATAGTTGATCGCATCATTCAAATCGGTCAAGCAGGGACGCAGAGAAATCGGCGGCAGACGCTCCGGGAATTTGCCGATGTCAGAAGTGTTGTAATACTTTTCGATGTGCTTTCTTGACCGTGCAATCGTTACACTATCCAACAGTTCAAAGAAATCAAAATCCAGCGTCCGAAGAAGTTCATCCGTCGTGCGTTCTTCGGCAGGGAGCTTGCTCCATGCATTGAAAGCCTTCTGTGCCTGGCGGAAGATTTCATCAATGCTTTTGGTCGTGTCGAGTTTTTTGCTCATCTGCGAGGCATCACCCTCATAGGCGAGTGCAAGCTGATTTTTGAGGTCGATAAACTTGTTGTTGACCGGCGTTGCCGAGAGCATCAGCACCTTCGTTTTCACACCAGCGCGAACAACCTTGTTGAGCAGTTTCAGATAGCGGTTTTCCTTTGCGTCCTCGCCGGACACCTCGCCGCCGTTGCGGAAATTGTGGCTCTCATCAATGACAACAAGGTCATAGTTGCCCCAATTCAAGCGATCAAGGTCAATTCCATTTGACTGCCCATGCTCACGGGAAAGATCGGTATGATAGAGGACATCGTATCTAAGACGGTCTGCCGCAATGGGATTGTTGATATAGTTGCCCTTGTATGTATTCCAGTTCTCAGAGAGCTTTTTGGGGCAGAGAACAAGCACGGATTTGTTGCGGTTCTCGTAATACTTGATGACGGCAAGCGCAGTGAAGGTTTTACCAAGACCTACGCTATCTGCCAGAATGCAGCCGTTGAATTTCTCAAGCTTGCTGATGATAGCAAGAACAGCATCCCGCTGGAAGTTATAGAGCATTCCCCATATTTTGCTTTCCTTAAAGCCTGTCGCTTCGTTCGGAAGCTCGTCCTCTGAAACGTCATCAAGGAACTCTTTGAAAATATTATAGAGTGAAACAAAGTAGATATATTCTGGGGCGTTCTCACGATATGCAGCGGAGATATTCTCGATTACTACGTCAGTGACTTCCTGCAATTTCTTCTTGTCGTTCCAGAGTTGTTCAAAGAGCTTGAGAAAGTAATTGGCATTCTCAAAACTCTCCGTTTTCTGCACCGGATAGTAAGCGTTGTTACCACGCTCACAACCGAGATCAACGGTGGTAAAACCATTGATGGGCATATAGGTACTCTCATCGACCGTCATAAAGCCCATCATCTGCTCCTGTGTGATGTTCGATTTGAAAACCACCTTGCGCCGAATCCAGTCTGCACACTCTTTCGCAATCGCTTTCTGCGTCAGCTCATTACGGAGTTTTACTTCAAACTCCGTACCATACAGACTGCGCTCTCTGGAAATGCGAGGGATATAGAACTCCCGTTGCGCTTTGGAGGCTTTCTCAGTGATAAAGGTCGGAGAGGTGAAAATGAAACGCAGTTCCTCTATGCCTTCCAGTTGCTTTTTGAGTTCCTGATACGCATAGATTGAGAAGCAGGCCGCCGCGACAGACATCTTACTGCCTTTATGAATACCCGCTTGCAGATCGTCCTTGACGGTCTTGTTTATGTTGTCAATTATCTGCATTTCTTCACCTCATTTGGGAGACGTCCTTCTCCCTTTTTAATATAGCATAAGAGCTGTACGAAAAACCGGACTCAGTTCTTGTCCGTTCGCACAGCCTCACATATATCTCCGATGTCACAGTTCAAGTAATCACAAATGCGCAGCAAAATAGAGAGGGACACTTCTTCCCCCTTATTCAGTTTTGTCCATGTTCCGGCAGACAACCCTACTTCATGTCGTAGAGAAGCCCTCTTTATGTCGCGTTCCAGAAGAAGCATCCATAGTTTCTTATAGCTTATGCGCACGGCAACCATCCTTTCGCTTGCTTGCATTCAACATCGCTTATAATATTATACCGGATTTCATTCTCAAAAGCAATCCGTTGATGCAGAAATTAAAGAAATAGTTTCAACTTCTCGAACCTTCTCTCAAGGATGCAGGGCATCTCCGGTCAACAGAAGATGCCCTGCTTTTGAAGAGATTATTCGCGCTGTGTGCCGCGCAGATGATCACGGTCATGGTCAGCAGAAGGAGCGAGAAACGTATCAACATTAGACTTGATTGTCTCTATTTGCTTTACTTCTTTTTTGAGCTTCGCACGTTCATCATAGAGTCGCTGCTGCTCGTCAAGAAGTCGCTGCTGTTCCGCTTGCAGTGTCTTCAAGCTCGGCAGTTTTTCATCGCCCTGCATGGCAAGCAGCGTACTCCGCGCCGCCTCAAAGATCACAAGTTCGGCTTCATGCTTTGCCTTGAAGCTCGGCTTGTCTTTCGCCTTCTGGAAGGCGTCATATACGGGTTTTAGGCGCTGGTAGTTGGAGATGTTTTTAATAAGCGGCTGGACTTCCCGCAGACGTGCTTCAACGACTTTCAGTTCCTTGCCGGTACGATCATAGGAGCTGTGAACATCCTCGACCTTCTTCTCAAGATCGGCGTATTGGAGCAAGTTGTTTTCCGTGAGATAGTTGAGCGTCCGTGCCGCTTCCTTGAGGATCGTGAGCTTGGCTTTATACTCATAGCCCTTGCTGTCGATAAGTCTGATCCGCTCCTGAATATCTCCGATGAGAGAGATGCCCTTCGGCACGGTCTGCCTCCGGTTTCTGCGCGGCGTCCGTCCGGCAATCCGCTCCTTGATGCGTTCCTCGGTGTAGTTCTCTCCGATGGTTTTAGACCGGGTAAACCGCTCCTG
>ERZ857480.21555-NODE-33099-length-13838-cov-19.9723_pt1 | contig 13838 bp, 13 predicted proteins | sample MGYA00519767_ERZ857480 | MGnify/ENA primary metagenome ERZ857480 (study PRJEB31778, sample SAMEA3449210) | human gut metagenome | biome: human gut; feature: human-associated habitat; material: faeces | place: United Kingdom | collected 2010/2012 ...
CGTCGTTCCAATCGTCCCTGGAAGCCCAACGTCAAGCGCGTGAAGGCTATCGTCAATGGTACGCCCCGCCATGTCTATGTTTGTACCCGCTGTCTGCGTTCCGGTAAGGTTACCCGCGCAATCTAAGCGACAAACAAAAAACGGAAGCACTGCAAAAGCAGTGCTTCTTTTTTTGTTTTCTACTTGCGCTGCCCTTCCGTTCTGCTATACTGGAGCAAAGCCCTACATAAAGTCACGATTAGGAGGATACCCATGGAGCAAATCAGAACTGTTCGGCCCGGCGATGAAGAGCGCCTTGCCTATGTGCAGACAGAGAGCTGGAAGGCCGCCTTCCGGGAGATCGTCCCCGCAGAAATTCTTGCTGAATGCACCGCTCTCGAACCGGCTATCGCGATGTACCGCCAGCTTCTTAATGAGGGTTTCGGCAACGGCTACCTTCTTGAACTGGACGGCAAAGCGCACTGCATCGCATGGTGGAGCGAGGCGCGGGACAAAGACTCGGCAGGCTGCGCGGAGTTGATCTGCATTCACTCGCTTCCGGGAAACTGGCGCAAGGGCTACGGCAGCGCAATGATGGAGCGGGTGCTTACGGACGTCAAAAAAGCAGGATATGAAACGCTCGTGCTCTGGGTGTTCGAAAAGAACACGAGGGCGATCCGATTCTATGAATCCTTCGGCTTTGTGCCGAGTGGAAAAAAGCACCCCTCCCTCGGTGCGGTCGAAGAAATGTACTGCAAGGCGCTGTGATACGCGCGAAAAAAGCCGCCCGATGGGCGGCTTTTTCTTTTACTTCTTTTCCGCGTGAAACTGCCGCACCTTCTCGTTGAGTTTATTGTAAATGTGCTCGCGGAACCATTTTTCACTGCTGGCCTGCACTGCGCCGTCCGGCGTGAACCATTTCACGCCGCTGTTCTCGTCGGGCTTAACCGTGAGCGCGTCCGTATCGTCCGCAATGAGAAGATAGGTCACGTTCAGGTGCAGGTGCGAGGAAACATATTTCCCGCGCTTTTGGTGACCGTCCACGGTCAAAACCTCGAGAGAAAAAATATCCTCGCTCGCGGGACGGACGGTTTGAACGCCGCTCTCCTCGCGCACTTCTCTGAGCGCGACAGCGAGCAGATCCTCTTCCCCGTCGGCGTGTCCGCCGAGCCACGACCATGAATCGTAAAGGTTGTGATACGCCATCAGCACGCGGTCAAACCTTTCATTCACGACCCACGCCGATGCCGTCATGTGGCAGAGCGCGTTGTCGCGCGTGAAAATGTCCGCAAATGCGTTCAGGCAGTCAAGCATCACGCTTTTGTCCCGCGTTTCCTGCTCGTTATAAGGCCGGTAATTCTCAATTTGTTCAATAAGTTCCATCGTTACCCTCAATATATTTTCGCGCCCGCAGGCGCGAAACAGCATCGCAGAGTTTGCGCCGCGCACGGCGCAAATAATTGAAATCATTTTTCTGACGACATGTGCGTCAGAAAAATTCTTTGCACGTAGTGAGTGTCGAGTTGTCCGCCTGCGCGGACAGCTCGGCACAGAACGAAGTGAATCTTTTTCAAAAGCGAGGGGCAAAGCCCCTCGCTTTTGAGTCATAGCCAGCTGCAATCGCTTTCCTTTTTCGGCGTGCGGCTCATCAACACACTGATGAGCGGCGCGGCGCTCTTGCCCTCGTAGAGGACTTCGTACACCGCCGTCGAGATCGGCATTTCCACGCCGCAGCGCTGCGCAAGTTCGTGCGCACTGCGCGCGGCATAATAGCCCTCAACAACTGCGCCGACCTCGTCCATGGCCTCCTGTGCGCTCCTGCCCTGACCGATGAGAATACCCGCGCGGTGGTTGCGCGAATGCATCGACGTACACGTGACAATGAGATCGCCCATACCGGCGAGACCCGCAAGCGTTTCCTTGCGCCCGCCCATGCGCTCGGCAAGGCGGGAGATCTCGCTCAACGAGCGTGTGATGAGCAGCGCGCGCGTATTGTCGCCCATGCCGCAGCCATCGCTGATGCCGCAGCACAGCGCCGCCACGTTCTTGAGCGCGCCCGCCAACTCCACACCGACGGTATCGTCATGCGTGTAGACGCGGAACACTTCGTTCATGAACGCGCGCTGCACGGTTTCAGCACTCGCCTGATCGACAGACGCGGCCACGCAGCCTGTCGGCAGGCGGCGCGCGACCTCTTCTGCGTGTGACGGCCCCGAGAGCACCGCCACGTGATACCGGTCCCCGCATTCCTGCGCGATGATCTCACTCATGCGAAGGTGCGTGCCGCGTTCGATGCCCTTCGTGAGGGAAACGAGCAGCGCCCCTTCTTTCAGATGCGGTGCGGCCTCGTGCGCAACAGAGCGCAGCGCGAACGACGGCGAGGCAAACACCACCATCTCTGCGCTTGCAAGCGAAGAAAGGTCGCTCGTCACGGTGATCCGCTCGGGAATGCGCACGCCTTTCAGTAAAGGGTTTTCCCTTGTCTCATTCAGCAATTCAGCCTTTTTGGGGTCATGCGACCAGAGCGTAACGGCATGGCCGTTGTCGGATAACAGCATCGCGGCGGCAGTACCCCAGCCGCCCGAGCCAAGCACTACAATATTCATGCGTCCTCCCCCGTTTTCGGTCCGTTTACATGGAAATGAAATTTACTCTCTGTGCCGTTCAGCAGCCGTTTGATGTTGCTGCGGTGCGCCCACAGCACAAGCAGTGCGATGCACGTGCCCAGTGCGGTAAGACCCCAGTCGCGGAAGACAAGCTGCGTTGTGATAGGAAAACTGATCGCCGCGGCGACCGAGCCGAGCGACACATAGCGCGTTGTGAGCCACAGCACAACAAACACACCCCAACCGACAAGCGCGATGCGCCAGTCGAGAAGCAGCAGCAGCGTGCCGCTGCACAGAATGCCCTTGCCGCCCTTGAAGCCATAAAACACCGGAAACATGTGTCCGATGATGCAGAACAGTGCGCCGAAATACTTGCCGATCACCCCCCAGCCAAGAAGGTGTCCCAGAAAATAGCCGCCGAGGCACACCGCGCCCACCGCTTTGAGCATATCAAATGCAATGACCACGATCGCGCACTTTGCGCCATAATTGCGGTAAAAGTTCGTCAGCCCCGCGTTGCCGCTGCCGTGGCGGCGCACATCGTCGTGGTAGAAGAGATGCGACGTGGCGATCGCTCCGTTGATGCAGCCGAGAAGATACGACAGCACCGCAACAGCGACCGGTACGCCATACAGCACTACTGCTGCGAACGTAGTGATCTCTTCAGGATAAATGCTCTCCATCACTCTTCCTTGTCTCCCTTCTCGCGAATCGACATGATGACCGGCGTACCCTCCAGTCCAAAGACGTTGCGGATGCAGTTTTCAAGGTAGCGCTGATAGGAGAAGTGGAAGAGCTTTTTCTCGTTGCAGAAAACGACGAAGTGCGGCGGGCAGACGCCGACCTGCGTCATGTAATAGATCTTCAGGCGCTTGCCCTTGTCCGTCGGCGGCTGCACGCGCGTCTGCGCGTCGGCCAGAATGTTGTTGAGCATGCCAGTGGAGATGCGCATGCAGGACTGGTTGTGTACGTAGTTGATCATCTCGAAAAGGCGCGGCACGCGCTGACCCGTTGCCGCCGAAATGAAGATGATGGGCGCGTAGGTCATGTAGGAAAGGTCACGGCGAATGTCTTCGCGCATTCTGTCCATGGTCTTGCCGTCCTTTTCGACCAGATCCCACTTGTTTACGACGATGATGCAGGCCTTGCCCGCGTCGTGCGCGAGACCGGCGACCTTCGTATCCTGCTCGGTCACGCCCTCCTGCGCGTCGATCATGATGAGGCACACGTCCGCGCGGTCAATGGCCATGGTCGCGCGCAGCACGCTGTAACGCTCGATCACATCGTCGACCTTCGACTTTTTGCGCATACCGGCGGTGTCGATAAAGACATACTTGCCCTGCTCGTTTTCAAAATACGAGTCGATGGCGTCGCGCGTCGTACCGGCAACATTGCTGACGATCATGCGCTCGGTGCCGAGAATGTGGTTCGTGAGCGAGGATTTGCCAACATTGGGCTTACCGATGAGGGCGACCTTGATGACGTCCTCATCTTCTTCCTCTTCCTCCTCGGGTGGAAAGTGCTGAAGGCAGGCGTCGAGCAGGTCGCCCGTGCCGTGGCCGTGGACGGCGGAAACGGCAATGGGGTCGCCCAATCCCAAGTTGTAGAACTCGTAAAAATCGGGGTTGATCTTACCGGTGGAGTCCATTTTGTTGACCGCTAGCACGATCGGCTTGTGGCTGCGCAGCAGCATATTGGCGACCTCCTGGTCGGAAGCCGTCAGGCCGGTCTTCACGTCCGTCAGAAAAACGATCACGTCCGCGTGGCGAATGGCGATCTCCGCCTGCTCGCGCATGAACGACAAAATCTGATCGTCCGTGCGCGGTTCGATACCGCCGGTATCCACCAGCGTAAATTTGCGGCCGCACCACTCGCTCTCGCCGTAGATGCGGTCGCGCGTGACGCCCGGCGTATCTTCAACGATGGAGAGCCGCTGGCCGATGAGCTTATTAAAGAGCATGGACTTGCCCACATTGGGTCGGCCCACGATCGCAACCAAAGGTTTCATCTCTCTGCCTCCTTTATTCCAAAGCGGCGCAGAAACGCCGCCTATCGCAAAGCAAAATATTACAAATACAGTATAACCGAATTTTCGAGGTTACGCAAGGCTAACCTTCTCTTGCGGCATAAGAAAAAGCTGAGTGGCTTCCCACTCAGCTTTTCTTAACGATTGTTGTTCCGAATGAATTATTCGGCTGCGACCTTGGACTCGATGACCTTGACCTGACGGCCGTTGTAGGTACCGCATTCCGGGCACATTCTGTGAGGCTGGTGCAGAGCACCGCACTTCGGGCACGCGACGAGCGCGGGAGCGGTGAGCTTCCAGTGAGAAGAACGTCTCTTATCACGTCTCTGACGGGATACTTTCCCCTTGGGGACTGCCATGTTGACACCTCCTTAAAGTTAAGCTGAATGATCAGCGTATTTATTGTTCCAAAAGTTTTGCGAGGGCTGCTAACCTGGGATCTACTTCCTTTTTGCAGCGGCAGGCTTCAAAATTGAGGTTGACGCCGCAGCCGGAACACAAGCCCCTGCAATCCTCGCGGCAAAGGGTCTTGCTTGGCATGTTGAGGATAAACGTTTCCCGTGCAAGCTCGCCGAGATCAACGGTTCCGTTGTCCAGCAGCAGAATATCGTCGTTGTCGTCCTCCTCCAGTTCCTCGGCGAGCAGACACTCGAAAGGAACCTCATAAGGAAGGTCGAACGGCGCTCCGCAGCGATCGCACACGGCGGAAAGCGTTGTAGTCAGTTTAAACTGTAACCGCAGCATCCCTGCAATGTTCTCTGCCTGCCCTACCACTGAGACCGGCCGAACCGCAGGACACACGCCGCCGAAGTCCACATCAGAAAAGTCCTCTGTAAAGTCAAAGGGGATTCTGCCTCCGGGGGTGTTAATGATACGTTTTACATCTAAAACCATGCTACACCTCACAATGACACGAGTGATATTATAGAGTACGTTTTCTGGATTGTCAAATACTTTTTTCATGGTTACGGCAAAAATTTTGACAGGATTTCTTTACTTTTTTCCGCCGCTATCGTACAATAGCAGAAAATCGCGCGCTGCGCAAGCGGAGGTGCCGCCCATGCGGGAATTTCACGTCGGAAAAAATGACGAAAATCAGCGGCTCGACCGTTTTCTCGGCAAGGCCGTTCCCCTGCTCCCCGCCTCGCTTGCGCAGAAGTACATTCGCTTAAAGCGCATCAAGGTCAACGGTGCGCGCGCCCAGCGGGATCAGAAGCTCTGCGCGGGCGACGTGTTGCAGTGCTACATCAACGACGAGTTTTTTGAAACGCCGAGCGAAGAGAATGTCTATCTCACGATCACGATGCCGCGGCTACACATCGTCTATGAGGACGAAAACATCATGCTGCTCGATAAGCCCGCAGGTCTGGTCGTTCACGCCGATGAGCGCGAAAAGGTCAACACGCTCGTCAACCACATGCTCGCCTATCTCTACCAAAAGCGCGAGTGGAAGCCGCGCGAAGAGAATGCCTTCACTCCCGCCCTCTGCAACCGCATCGACCGCAACACCGGCGGCATCGTCATTGCGGCGAAGAATGCCGAGGCGCTGCGCATTCTGAACGACAAGATCCGCGACCGCGAGATCGCCAAATATTATTTATGCATCGCCCTTGGCCGCGTCGAGCCGCCGAAGGGCAGGATCGAGTGCTTTCTCAGAAAGGACGAGAAGAGCAACACCGTACGCGTCTATCACCGCCCCGTGCCGGACGGCCGCAGCGCGATCACCTTATACCAAACGCTCCAGACGCGCGGCGAGCTGTCACTTCTGGAGGTCGAGCTGCTCACGGGCCGTACGCATCAGATCCGCGCAAGCATGGCCGACCTCGGCCATCCCCTGCTCGGCGACGGCAAGTACGGCATCGGCAGTGTGAACCGCAAATACGGCGAAACGCAGCAGGCGCTCTACTCCTATCGCCTGCGTTTCGACTTTCCCACCGACGCCGGCATTCTCGAATATCTGCGCGGGCGGGAATTTCAGGTGGACGAAGTGCCGTTTCAGAAGAAATACTTTGGTTAAATCCCACAAGCGGAGAGCCATAACACGGCTCTCCGCTTTCTCATTTTGAAAAAGTTCAAAATATTGAACTTTTTGTTAAATATACTCTTGCAATTTTGCGCGCTGTGTGTATAATGATTTCGGTTTAGCAAAAACTGACCAAAAGTTTAGTATATCAAACGAGGAGGCATGTGCATGGACATCGGCAATAAGATCAAACAGCTGCGAACGCGACAGGGACTGACTCTGGAGGAGCTTGCCAGCCGAAGCGAGCTTACGAAGGGGTTTTTGTCCCAGTTAGAGCGCGACCTCACCTCCCCCTCGATCGACTCACTCAGCGATATTCTCGAGGCTCTCGGCACCAATCTCTCGGAATTCTTTCAGGAGGATAAAAACGACCAGTTCGTCTTCCGCGCGGAGGACTTTTTTGTCGACGAGCGCGAAAGCTGCACCGTCAACTGGATCGTTCCCAACACGCAGAAAAACCAGATGGAGCCGATCTTGATCGAGCTTCCCGCGGGCGGCGAATCGTTTGAGGTCGAGCCGCACAACGGCGAGGAGTTCGGTTACGTGCTCGATGGCAGCGTCGTTTTGGAATGCGACGGCGAGCGCAGCATCGTTCGCCGCGGCGAGACATTCTATCTCCACGGCAAGACCTTCCACTGCCTCAAAAACGAGCGCAAGACCGCCGCGCGCGTCCTCTGGGTCTGCACGCCCCCGCTTTTCTAAATTACTACATCATGATTTAAGTGAGGATATCGGAACATGGCTGAAGAAAAGAAGAAGCTTATCCAATTCAAGAACATCGTCAAGAGCTTTGAGGACGGACAGGTCGTTCTCAAGGGCGTCTCTCTTGACATTTACGAAAATGAGTTCGTCACGCTGCTCGGCCCCTCGGGCTGCGGCAAAACGACGCTTTTGCGCATTCTCGGCGGCTTTTTGCAGCCGAGCGAGGGCAAGGTCCTCTTCGACGGCGAGGACATCGTCAGCGTCCCGCCCTACAAGCGCGAGATCAACACCGTCTTCCAGAAGTACGCTCTCTTCCCCCACATGGACGTTTACGACAACATCGCCTTCGGCCTGACGCTCAAGAAAGAGCCGAAGGACGTTATCGAGCAGAAGGTCATGCGTATGCTGCGCCTTGTGAGCCTTGAGGACTACGCTCACCGCAACGTGACCGAGCTTTCCGGCGGCCAGCAGCAGCGCATCGCCATCGCCCGCGCGCTCGTCAACGAGCCGAGCGTACTGCTGCTTGACGAGCCGCTTGGCGCGCTCGACTTGAAGCTGCGCAAGGAGATGCAGCAGGAGCTCAAGTACATCCAGCAGGAGGTCGGCATCACGTTCATCTTCGTCACGCACGATCAGGAAGAGGCGCTGACGATGTCGGATAAGATCGTGGTGATGAACGCAGGAGAGATCCAGCAGATCGGCACGCCGACGGAGATCTACCGCAACCCTGTCAACGAATTCGTCGCCAAGTTCATCGGCGAAACGAACATCATCGACGGCGTGATGCTCGAAGATGACCGCATCATGTTCGAAGACAAGAAGTTCGCCTGCCGTGCCCGCGGCTACAATAAGAATGAAAAGGTAGACGTCGTCATCCGTCCCGAGCACCTCGATATCGTCCCCCGCGCCGAGGGTATGCTCAAGGGCACGGTCAAGTCCCAGCTCTTCAAGGGCATGCACTATGAGACCGTGGTCGAAACGCGCGTCGGTACGTCCATCACCGTCAAGATGCAGGTCTCGCAGGATCGCCCCGTTTTCAACGAGGAAAAGGGCGAGAAGATCAGTGCGAACGCCTTCCTTCTGGACGTGGAGGACGTAGAGGAGCTCGACGAGGCCAAGATCGTTGCCCTCGCCTCCGCTGAGGCATGGGACGCCGAGACCGAGGAGCCCATCTCCATCAAGACCGTCGAGTACGACATCAAGCCCGAGACCGGCAACTACACCGTCACCTTCTCCACCGCCAACGAAACGAGCATCACCGTCAAAGTTCTTGTCGTTGCGGAGAACCGCGTCGAAAGCAAGGTCTATCAGGAAGAAATTTACGCGATGAACTTCTTCAAAAAGGTCGAGGATATTCAGGAGAGCATCGCGCTCGACACCGACCTTGAAACCTGGGCAAGCGCCTCGGCCTGGTCGCTCGAAGACGGCGAACAGGTCGAGATTACCGACGTCAAGTACGACTTTGACCCCGAGAACATCACCCCGGGCGTTTACGACGTGACCTTCTCCACCGAGGGCTATGAGTACAAGGTCTCCACCACCCACGCCTATGAAGAGGGCGAGCAGGTCGGCCTTGTCTTCCGTCCCGAGGACATTCACGTGATGAAGAAGGAGGGCCAGTGGTGAAGCGCTTTCGTTCCATGACCTACCCGTATATCGCGTGGATCATTGCGATCATCGTTGTACCGATGATCCTGATCGTGCTCTATGCGTTTACGACCTCGGGCAACTCCGTGCTCACATTTCAGTTCACCTTTGAAAACTTTGCCCGCTTTGTCACGGACAAGGTATTCATGGATGTGCTGCTCAGATCGCTTTATATCGCGCTCATCACCACGCTCATCTGCGTTGCGCTCGGCTATCCCATTGCCTACGTCATCGCGCAGCGCGGCGGCCGCAGGAATACGATCTTAATTCTGCTCATCACCATGCCCACCTGGGTCAACATGCTCGTGCGCACCTATGCGTGGATGGGCATTTTACAGGACGAGGGCATCTTTAATAGCATTCTCTCGTGGTTTGGCATTGGCCCCGTATCGATGATCCACACGAGCTTTGCCGTCATTCTCGGCATGGTCTATAACTTCATACCCTTTATGATTTTGCAAATTCACACCTCCCTTGCCAAGATGGACAAGAGCCTGCTCGAGGCGGCCAACGATCTCGGTGCAACGCCGGTGCAGGCCTTCCTGCGCGTCACGCTGCCGCTCTCGCTCCCCGGCGTGATCTCCGGCATCACGCTCGTATTTTTGCCCGCGGTGTCGAGCTTCTTTATCCCGAAGCTCCTCGGCGGCGGACAGTATGTCCTCGTCGGCAACATCATCGAAACACAGTTCCTCACCACCGGCGACTGGAACTTCGGTTCTGCCATCTCGCTCATCATGGCGGTCATCATCATGATCTCCATGTGGCTCACGCGCAAGGCAGACGTTCAGGTCGCCTCGCAGGGAAAGGAGTGAGACGCGCATGAAAAAGAAAAATTCTGTCGCCTCGAAGATCATTCTGATCCTCACGATGCTCTTCTTCTACCTGCCCATCCTCTATATCATCGTCTTTTCGTTCAACGATTCCCGCTCGCTCACCAAGTTCAGCGGCTTTTCGCTCAGGTGGTATGAAAAGATGTTTGCAGACTCGACGATGATGGAGGCCGTGCTCTACACGGTCATCATCGCCCTTATTGCCACCGTCGTCTCTACCGTCGTCGGCACGATCACAGCCATCGGCCTTTCGAAGTCCCGCAAGGTCGTGCAGAAAATGGTCGAGCGCATCAACGACCTGCCCGTGATGAACCCCGATATTGTCACGGCTATCTCGCTTCTGATGTTCTTCAGCGTGCTCACGGTCAAAAAAGGCTTCGGTACGCTGCTGCTCGCGCACATCATGTTCTGCGTTCCCTATGTGATGCTCTCCGTCACGCCCAAGCTCCGCTCGCTCGACCCAAACCTCATCGACGCGGCGATGGATCTTGGCGCGACGCCCTTCCAGGCGCTCACGAAGGTCATCGTCCCGCAGATCAAGCCCGGCATCGTTTCCGGCGCGCTCATCGCCTTCACGATGAGCTTCGATGACTTCGTTATCTCCTATTTTACGACGGGCAACGGCGTGAACAACATCTCGATCCTGGTCTACACGATGTCCAAGCGCGTCAATCCCTCGATCAACGCCCTCTCCACCATCGTGATCCTGCTCATCACGCTGGCACTCGGCGTGGTGAACATCGTGCCGATCGTACGTGAAAAGCGCGAGAAGGACGGCAAGACTTCCCGCGCCGTGAGCCGCAAGGCCATGGCGATCGTCGCAGGCGTGCTGGTGCTGGCCGTTCTCGGCGGCACGGTGGGCGCAAGCGTCTCCCAGCAGCGCAAGAGCGCCGAGGCCATCGAGAAGTACGGCAGCAACGTCTTGAAGCTCTATCTCCCCGGCGAGTATCTGGGCGAGAATGTCATCTCCGACTTTGAAAAGCAGTTCGGCGTGCGCGTCATCGTCGAAAACTTCGACTCCAACGAGATGATGTACACCAAGCTCATGGCGGGCGACCGCTACGACGTGGTGATCCCATCGGACTACATGATCGAGCGCCTGATGAAGGAGGACTTCCTCCAGCCGCTCGACAAGAGCCTGATCCCCAACATGGAGAACATGGACGACGCCGTGTGCGGCATGAGCTATGATCCCCAAAACGACTGGTCGATCCCCTACTTCTGGGGCAGCGTGGGTCTTGTCTACAACCACGAGAATGTCGACCCCGCGGTCATTGAGCGCGAGGGCTGGGAGATCCTGCGCAACACCGATTACGCCGGCCACGTCTACATCTACGACTCTGAGCGCGATTCCTTTATGATGGCGTTCAAGGCGCTGGGCTACTCGATGAACACCGAAGATCCCGATGAGATCAATGCCGCCTACGAGTGGCTGCTGCAAATGAACAACACGATGTCCCCCGTTTATGTGACCGACGAGGTCATCGACGGTATGATGAACGGCTACAAGGACATCGCCGTTGTCTACTCCGGCGACGCGGCCGTGGTGCTTGATGAAAACGAAGACATGAGCTTCTATATGCCCTCCCAGGGCACGAACATCTGGTGCGATGCCATGGTCATTCCCCAAAATGCCGAGAATCCCAAGCTCGCCCACGAGTTCATCAACTACATGCTCACCTATGAAGCCGCGTTTGACAACACCGAAACGGTGGGTTATACTTCTCCCAACGCGGAAGTGTTTGAAGAGATGACCTCGTCTGAGGATCTCTACGCGGACAATGCCGCCTACCTTCCCCGCAGCGGCTACGACAAGGACGAGATGTTCCACGACAACCAGACCCTCATGCGCGAGCTGAGCAGACTCTGGATCAAGGTCAAGGCCGCCAAGTAACATTGCAAAGGAGAACGATCTTATGAAAATCGGAGATACTTTTACCGTTCAGAAAACCGTCACGGAGGATATGACCGCTGCCGCGCTCGGCAGCGGCGGCCTCCCGGTCTTCGGCACGCCGTACCTCATCGCCATGGTGGAAAACGCCGCCTTCACCTATCTCCAGCAGGAGCTGCCCCAGGGCAAGAGCACCGTCGGCACGAAGGTCGACATGGCGCACGTTTCCCCCTCCCCCGTCGGCATGGAGGTCACTGTCACCGTTGAGGTCACGGACATCTCGGCAAACGGCAAGATGATCGACTTCAAGGCAAGCGCCACCGACGCCGCCGGTCTCATCGGCGAGGGCACGCACCAGCGCGCCGTCATCACCGTGGATCGTTTCATGGATAAGTGCCAGGCGAAGCTGGCGCAGTAAGGAGGCAGTATGCACTATTCCGGAGCCGTTTACCGTCCCCCCAGCGAGGCGCGCAGCCTCATCGTGCAGTGCACGCTTGGATGCAGCCACAATAAGTGCGCGTTCTGCACGATGTACAAGGATAAAAAATTCTCCATCAATCCCGTCGAGCAGGTGCTTTCCGACCTGGACGAGGCGCGCGCCTACGGGCGCTATGTCGAGAAGATCTTTTTGGCCGACGGCGACGCCCTGATCCTGCCGATGGACTATCTTTTGACCGTTCTCGACTATATTCGCGACCACTTCCCCACCTGCAAGCGCGTAGCGGCCTATGCCACGACCAAGGCCATCATGCGCAAGACGGACGAGGAGCTGCGCACGCTGCGCGAGCACGGGCTCGGTATTGTCTACATCGGCCTTGAAAGCGGCAACGAGGCGTTGCTTGAAAAGTTCTGCAAGGGTGTTACGGCGGAGGAAACGGTCGTGAACGCCATTCGCTGCAAAAAGGCGGGTATCGCCACCTCCGTCACTGCCATCAACGGCATGGCGGGCGCGAACGGCGACTGGCGCGCTCACGCCATCGATACGGCAAAGGCCGTGTCGCGCATGAAGCCGGACTATATCGCCTTCCTCACGCTGCGCGTCTACTCCGGTACTCCCCTGCACGACTGGATCGAGCGCGGTGAGTTCCAGATGATGAACCCCGCCGAGCTGATGACGGAAACGCGCCTTTTCTTAGAGCATATTGACTCGGATGGAAGCGTCTTCCGCTCGAACCACGCCTCGAACTACCTCCCCCTCGGCGGTACGCTCAACCGCGACCGCGAGGCGCTCATTCACACGATCGATGAAGCGCTCGACGGCAAAGTCCGTCTGCGCCGCGCGGTGGAGCTGGGCCTATAAGGAAAAAATAAGACCTGCCGTTCGGCAGGTCTTATTTTCGTCTTGGCACAGGAAGATTCAACCTGCGGTTAAAAAATATTTCTACCGATTCTACCACCGATCACTGTCCTTTTGCCGCCTCTGGCGCTATACTGAGGTCACAGCAAAAAAAACGCCCGCTGGGGCGCGAAAGGAGCACATGATGGAAAACCGTATTGCAGATCAGATCCGTTTTTACCGCAAGCAGAAGGGGCTGACGCAGGAGCAGCTCGCCGAAGCGATGGGCGTCTCCGTCGCGGCAGTGAGCAAATGGGAGCAGGGACAGAGCCTGCCGGAAATTCCGATGCTGATGGAGCTTGCCGATTTCTTCGACCTCTCCGTCGATGCGCTGCTCGGCTATCGGCTGCGCGCAAATGACCGCAAGAGCATCGTTGAACGCATGAAGCGTCTGCGCCGCGAGGACAACTATGACGAGGGCATTGCCGAGGCGGAAAAGGCGCTGCAAAAATTCCCAAACACCTTCAGTGTCGTCTACGAATGCTCCAAGCTTTTTGAGATGGCCGGTCTCAAGCGGCAGGACAAGAAGATGCAGAGTCGTTCGCTCGACCTGCTATCGCACGCGATCCGCCTGCTTTCACAAAACAGCGACCCGGAGATCAGCGAGATGTCGCTCCGGCTCGACATGGCAAACGTGCTGCTCGACATGGAGGACTGGGAACGTGCGCTCGCGCTCTTCAAAGAGAACAACGCCTGCGGCCTGCTCGACGATCAGATCGGCTGCCTGCTCGCGGGCGTGAAGGAGCGGCGCGAGGAGGGCGTGCCGTATCTTTCCATGGCATTGCTGCGCGCGGTCAC
>ERZ857480.71692-NODE-111057-length-13687-cov-5.0000_pt1 | contig 13687 bp, 11 predicted proteins | sample MGYA00519767_ERZ857480 | MGnify/ENA primary metagenome ERZ857480 (study PRJEB31778, sample SAMEA3449210) | human gut metagenome | biome: human gut; feature: human-associated habitat; material: faeces | place: United Kingdom | collected 2010/2012 ...
AACAGACGATACGTCTTCCGATTGCGCGAAGCAAGCTTGAGCGCAAAAAAATGTGCGTTTCCTACGATCAAAACGCTCGTGATGCAGTGACGCATTGCAGCGTGCTGCATCGATATGAGGGATTCACGCATGTTTGCTGCCGTCTTGAGACAGGCCGTACTCATCAGATCCGTGTACACTTGTCATATCTTGGACATCCGCTGGCCGGAGATGCGGTTTATGGGCCGAAGAAAGTCATTGCCCGTTTAAATGGGCAGTGCCTGCATGCAAAAACAATTGAATTTGTTCATCCGGTTACGGGAAAAAAACTTTTTTTCGAAAGTGAATTGCCCGCATATTTTACCGATTTTTTAAAAACACTGCAAGAAAAAAAGCAGTAGGACAAAGGATATTTGTGAGTTTTTTATTCAGCTCATAGATGGAAAATACAGGAGGAATCAGTATGGATCAAACAAAGCTCAAAGAGCTGCAAGTTCTTGCGTGTAAGGCGCGGATTGGCATTGTAAACGCTGTTCACAGCGCAAAATCCGGTCACCCGGGCGGCTCGCTCTCGATTGCAGACACGCTGACTTATTTATATCATTGTGTAATGCGTCATGACCCCAAAAATCCGGATTGGGACGATCGCGATCGTTTTGTTTTATCGAAAGGACACTGTGCGCCGGCGCTTTACGCCGTGCTTGCAAACGAGGGCTATTTTCCGGTGGAGGATCTTTTGACACTGCGTCACGTTGGCTCTTATTTGCAGGGACATCCTGATAAGAAGGGTACGCCGGGCGTCGATATGAGTACCGGATCCTTAGGACAGGGAGTTTCCGCCGCATGCGGTATGGCGATGGCGGCAAGGCTTTCCCAAAAGGATTATCGTGTATATACCATTCTGGGCGACGGAGAAATTGAGGAAGGCATGGTGTGGGAGGCTGCAATGTTTGCCGGTCACTACCATCTTGACAATCTGACGGCTGTGGTGGATTATAACGGTCTGCAAATTGACGGTAAGCTTTCCGAGGTTTGTTCTCCGGAGCCGATTCCCGAGAAGTTTGCAGCTTTCGGCTGGAACGTCATCGTCATTGACGCGCATGATTTTGAACAGATCGCCGATGCATTTGAAAAGGCAAAGGCTTGCAAAGGCAAGCCCAGCGTTATTGTACAAAAATCCGTCAAAGGTAAAGGCGTTTCATTCATGGAGAATAATGTTTCCTGGCATGGAAGCGCACCGAACGACGAGCAGCATGCAGCCGCCCTCGCGGAATTGACTGCAGCACTCAAAAAACTGGAGGCGTAATTGATATGAGCGAAAAGAAAATTGCAACACGTGAAAGCTATGGCGCAGCGCTTGTAGAGTATGCGGCGAATGATCCGGATATTGTCGTATTGGATGCAGATCTTGCGGCTGCCACCAAAACCGGCATGTTCAAAAAAGCGTTTCCGGAGCGTTTCATTGATTGCGGTATCGCAGAATGCAATATGATCGGCGTTGCGGCCGGTCTTGCCGCAGCCGGTAAAAAAGTGTTCGCAAGCTCCTTTGCGATGTTTGCAGCAGGGCGTGCCTTTGAAGTCATCCGCAATTCCGTCGGCTATCCGCATCTGCCGGTTAAAATCTGCGCAACGCATGCCGGTATTTCGGTCGGCGAGGACGGCGCGACACATCAGTGCTGTGAGGATCTCGCTTTAATGCGCACCATTCCGGGGATGACAGTATTAAATCCTTCCGACGATATAGAGGCAAAGGCTGCGGTCAAAGCTCTTTTGGACTACGACGGACCGGCGTATGTACGCTTTGGCCGTCTTGCTGTGCCGGTCATCAACGATAATCCGGATTATCATTTTGAGATTGGCAAAGGCATTCAGCTCAGGGATGGAACAGATGTGACAATCCTTGCAACCGGTCTGACTGTGTCTATGGCGCTGGAAGCGGCAAAAACGCTTGAGGCAGAAGGGATTTCTGTGCGTGTTATCAATATTCACACGATCAAGCCGCTTGATGAAGAAATTATCCTGAAAGCAGCAAAGGAAACTGGATTGCTTATCACGGCAGAGGAACACAATGTAATCGGTGGCTTTGGCAGTGCGGTGAGCGAACTGTGCAGTGAAAAATGTCCGGTTCGCGTGGTAAAAATCGGCGTAAACGACGTCTTTGGCAAATCCGGTCCGGCTGCGGAGCTTTTAAAAATCTATGGATTGAGCGCTGAGCATATCGCTGAGATTACAAGAAAAGCAGCGGCAGAAAAATAAGACGCAACAGTGTGTCGAATTGTTAATATTTTATAATCTGCTTGCGTGCCGCACTTTTGCATGTTATACTATAAAAGATCTGTTTATCGGACTTTACGCCCGATTCCACCTAAGTCGGGATTGTCTCGCAGACCGGTAGGAACAGAAGAATATTTTAAAGCCGGAAACCGGCAGATAGGATGTAAACCATGGATCAATTTTTAGCTATTGCAGTTCAGATTGTACCGTTTGTCCTGCTGATCGTTGTATTCTATTTTGTACTGATTCGTCCGCAGCGCAAACGTGATAAAGAAACGCAGCGTATGAGAAACAGCCTACAGGTCGGTGATGAGATCGTGACTGTCGGCGGCGTCGTCGGTTTGGTTGTCAGCATTAAGGAAGATACTGTTGTGCTGGAAACCGGAGGCGACAGAAGCAAAATTCGTGTAAAACGGTGGGCGATTCAGGAAAATCTGACGGTTCACGACGATGCAGAGGCATAATTTCTCATAATCAGGTTTTTGTCTGCATACTTATCATATGACAGGGCAGGTCCTGTGCCGCAAATGCGGTACAGGACCTTATGGCTTCTCAGAAAGAGTGATAGGAGAAAGGGGCTTTCAGGCATGTCGTCGGGTGGAAAAACAGATCTGCATCATATGATAAAGGGAATTCTTTGGGGCGTTTTAATAGGTGAGGCGGTTACCGTGCTATTGCTGTTGATCTTCGCTCTTGCTATGACGGCGGCCTCTCTACCTCTTGCCGCAGCCGATTGGCTTTCCGCCGCTGCTTTTTGTATGGGCGCACTTGCCGGCGGATTTACAGCCTCGACTATCGTAAAAGAAAAAGGGCTTTTGACGGGACTTCTTTGCGGTATCGTGCTGATGGCAATTACATTTTTGATTGGCACTATTTTTTCAAAGATCGATACTTCTCTCTTCCTGCTTGTTAAAGCGGCAGGTTCCATTCTCTTTGGAATGCTGGGAGGCATCCTCGGCGTAAATCGGAAGCATCGCCGGATCAAATACTGAGCAGATATTGATTTTTTCGTCACAGTATGCTATGATAATAAAAACTATATTGCAAAGGAGCGAGAATGCAATGAAACATATTAAAACGCTCAACAGCGCGAATCTGAAAAAATCCGCTGCAAAAGGCGGCTGCGGCGAGTGCCAGGCTTCCTGTCAGTCTGCATGCAAAACTTCCTGCACAGTTGCAAATCAGAAATGTGAGAAATAAAACGGGAACGCCTTTTCTGCGAAACCGATTTTCACAGAAACAGACAAAGGGACATCTCGGGTGTCCCTTTGTTTTTTAAGTAAAGAAAAAATGAGGATATTTCGATGATTCATCAATACAAACAAAACGGATTTAATATTGTTTTGGACGTCAACAGCGGCGGCGTACATATTGTGGATGATGTAACCTATGATGTGCTTTCCTGTCTGAAACCACCGCTTTTAGATGAAATGCCTCAGATTGTAGCGGATACGCTTGCATCCCGCTATTCTGAGCAGGAGCTGAAAGACGCTTATGATGAGATTTTGACGCTTTATAAAGAGGACGTGCTTTTTTCGTCTGATGATTATGAAAAATTTGCAGACATGATGGTGTCCGCACCGATCAAGTCGATGTGTCTGCATGTTGCGCATGACTGCAATCTGCGCTGCAAATATTGTTTTGCCTCAACCGGAGACTTCGGCGAAGGCAGAAAGCTGCTGGATGCTGATACCGGCAAGAAGGCTATTGATTTTCTTTTGAAGCACTCTAAGGGCCGGCGCAATTTGGAACTGGACTTTTTCGGCGGCGAGCCGCTGATGAACATGCCGGTTATCAAGGAGGTTGTCTCCTATGCCCGCTCCAAAGAGGCGGAGTATAATAAGAAATTTCGTTTTACGGTAACAACGAACGGCGTTCTGTTAAACGACGAGATTACGGATTATCTGAATAAGGAAATGTATAACATCGTGCTTTCAATTGACGGACGCAAAGAAGTCAACGACCGAATGCGTCCGGGCATCAATGGAAAGGGCAGCTACGATGTTATTCTGCCGAAGTTCCGCAGGTTGGTCGAAAAACGCGGCGACGGACAGTATTATGTCCGCGGCACCTTTACAAAATACAATCTTGACTTTGCGCAGGATGTTCTGCATTTAAATGAAGCGGGATTTGATCAGGTTTCCGTTGAACCGGTTGTGACCGATCCGAAGAACGATTACGCGCTGACAGAGGCAGAGCTTCCCCGTATTTATGAAGAGTATGAAGCGCTTGCAAAGGCGCTTGTGGAGAAGAAAAAGGCAGGAAAGGGCTTTAACTTCTTTCATTTTATGATTGATCTCGATCAGGGACCGTGCGCAATCAAGCGTTTGCGCGGCTGTGGCTGTGGTAACGAATACGTTGCGGTAACACCGGATGGAGACATTTATCCGTGTCATCAGTTTGTCGGAATGGAGGAGTTCAAAATGGGCTCCGTGCTCGACGATACGCTGAACACACAAATGAAAGATGAATTTGCGCGTGCAAATGTCTACACAAAAGAAGAATGTAAGACCTGCTGGGCAAAGTTCTATTGCAGCGGCGGTTGCAATGCAAACAATTTTCAATATGCGGGCGATATCCATAAACCAGTAAAGATTTCCTGCGATATGGAAAAGAAACGGCTGGAATGCGCTATTATGATGAAAGCGGCGCTCGCCGCAGGGGAAGAGGCGGCAGAATGATACGACTTGGCTTTTTGGGTGCAGGAAATATGGCGACTGCCATGATCGGCGGCATTACCAAAGCAGAATTGCCAGTGTCTATCTGCGCTTATGATCCGAATATGGATAAGAGTAAGGCGCTCTCCGCTTTCGGCGTTTGCGCGAAAGAAAGTGCTGAGATATTGGCGCAGGATTGCGATTATCTGGTTCTGGCGATCAAACCGCAGAATTTTGAAGAGGCGCTTAGCTCCATTCGCACTGCCGTCAAAAAGAAAACGGTATTCATTTCAATTGCAGCCGGTATCACGCCGCAATATATTTCGAGCGTACTTGGTTTTGAGACAAAAGTAGTACAGGTCATGCCGAATACGCCGCTTCTGCTGGGCGCAGGCGCTACGGCGCTGTCAAAGAATGAGCTTGTCTCCGAAGAGGAATTTGCGTTTACACGCAGCCTTTTTAATTGTGCCGGCATTACGGAAGTGATTCCGAATGATAAAATGAACGAGGTCATTGCGTTAAACGGAAGTTCTCCAGCCTTTTTGTATCTTTATGCGCAGCAGTTTATCCGTTATGGCGTTTCTGCTGGTCTGGATGAGGATGTCTGCCTGCGTCTGTTCGCTCAGTCGCTGACAGGCAGTGCAAAAATGCTGACCGATTCTGGGAAAACCGTGGATGAACTAATTGAAATGGTGTCGTCGAAGGGCGGTACAACGATTGCAGGTCTTACGGCGCTCAGAGAAAATGGTATTGAAAAAGCGGTTACAGAGTGCTGCCAAAAATGTACTGCACGTGCGTATGAGCTGACGAAATAAGAATAAGATAGACTTTCTTAACATATATATCGAAAAAATATGTTAGGATGATGAAGATGATACGGGCAACTGCGTTCAAAAACTGGACGATCCGTCTGCGCGGACAAGGGATTTTTATCATATTGGTCTTTTCTTTGACGGTGGGGCTTCTCTATGGCGTTTTACTGATACAGAATAACGGACAATTTGGTGAGCAGCTTTTGTCTTTTACCGTGGGACAGACTATTGTATCTTCGGCCACTTCTGTATTTTCAGCTTTTTTCCGTGCGTTGCTGTCGCTTTTTTGCTTTCTGCTCGTACCCTATGTCTGCGGATTTTGTGCCATTGGACAAATCGGCGCGTGTGCTTGCCTGTTGTTCAAAGGACTTGGCGTTGGCGCATATCTCGCTGGATTTTACGTGCAATACCGCTGGCAGGGGATTGGCTACTGTGCAGTTGCCGTTATACCGCCGACAGTTTTGGCTATTTTGACGCTGCTGCTTGGATGCAGGGAATCGATCCGGCTTTCCAATCGTATTTTTGCTGTTGCAATTTGCGGTGCAGAGGGGAAAATCGGCCTTTCGGCGATTCGGCTTTATCATGTCAAATACCTGATTATCTGTCTTTTTGCATTATTTTCTTCGCTGATCAGCGCTTTATTTTCCGTTTGGTTTACAGGAATGTTTGAACTGACATAAAAAACAGGAGGTTTCATATGGCAGGATTTTTAGGAATGGGGAATTTTCAAAAGCCAGGAAAGGGTGTAAAAAAAGAAGAGCCGGAAAAAAAACGCTTTTTCCAGTTTTTTGACTTGTTTTTTCGGAAGATAACACGGCTGATACAATTGAATCTGCTGTATCTGCTTTTTTGTATCCCGATTATCACCATTGGTCCTGCAACGGCAGCTATGACAAAGATCTTGCGCTACTATGTCGAAGAAAAGCCGGTGTTTTTGTGCTCCGATTTTTGGGCCGCTTTCAAAGAGAATTTTGTACAGGGCTTTTTATTCGGTATTTTGCAAATTGCAGGCATTATAGCGGTCTATCAGGCATTCTTTTATTATTATATTAAATCGCAGGAAAACGGCTTGTACTGGATTATACTTGGCTTTATTATCGTCGTGACGATTCTTTCGCTGTTTGCAAGCTATTATACCTATTTGATGATGGTTTCGGTGCGCCTTACCTTCTGGCAGATTCTAAAGAATTCCTATATGTTCGCTTTTATCGGCATTCGCACCAATGTTTTGACGCTCCTGTTTTCAACCGGCGTGCTTGTTGCAAGCATTTTATTGATTCCATACAGTCTGCCGGTCGTTTTGCTGCTTACCTTTTCCTTTTCGGGTTTGGTTTGCGCGTTTAACATGAGGCCGTATGTCTATCGTTATTTGATGAAGCCCTATTATGACTATTCAGGAATTCCCAATCCGTATGAACCGCAGGAGACAGAAGAGGAAGAACCGGTTTTCCAGGATACCGTTGTATAAAGCGCTCAAGCGTATTTAAAAAGCTATCGATAATAACACGAAAGATTTAGGGATCAATTCCACTTCGGAGTTGATCCTTTTTTCAGGGTAATTCTTCTTTCCTCTTGTGCGAAAGTCGGAAATAGGTTATGATAAATAAAAACGTTGTACACACAAAGAGAGGAAGTAAATGGATGAATCCATATCAGATTGATTGGGCCCATTACGCAGCGCTTGCACGGCAAGCCGCTGCAGAAGGATGTATGCTTTTAAAAAACGATCGTCAGGCTCTGCCGCTGAAAAAAGACGAGCGTGTTTCCGTATTCGGGAGAATCCAGTTTGACTATTATAAAAGCGGTACAGGCTCTGGAGGAGCGGTAAATACGCGCTATGTAACCGGCATATTGGATGCGCTGAAAAACTGTCCGGATATTACAGTGAATGAAGAGCTTGAAGCGGTTTATCGGGATTGGACGGCGGAACATCCGTTTGACAAAGGCGCGGGCTGGGCGCAGGAGCCGTGGTGTCAGGAAGAAATGCCCGTCTCGAAGGAACTTGCCATGAAAGCTGCTGCGCAGTCTGACGCCGCCGTTGTGATTATCGGCCGTACCGCCGGAGAGGATAAGGACAACAGCGCCAAGGAAGGAAGCTATCTTTTGACTGCACAGGAAAAAGATATGATGGGGACAGTATGCGGCGCTTTTTCCCGTGTAATTGTTCTGTTGAATGTCGGCAATATCATCGATATGAAATGGGTGAAGGAATATAATCCGGCTGCTGTGCTCTATGTATGGCAGGGCGGACAGGAGGGCGGAGCCGGTGTAGCGGATGTGCTGACCGGCGCAGTGTCTCCGTGTGGAAAGCTGAGCGATACCATTGCATACGATATTGCAGACTATCCCTCAACTGTCGGATTCGGCGATCCGGAAAAGGCGGTATACAGCGAAGACATATATGTCGGCTACCGCTATTTTGAAACATTTGCAAAAGATCGTGTTCTCTATCCATTTGGATTCGGGTTGTCATATACACAGTTTTCCATTGACACTTCAGAATTCAATGTAAAGGATAACAGCTTCACAGAAAAGGTTATGGTTAAAAATGTCGGCCGTATGTCGGGTAAGGAGGTAGTGCAGCTCTATGTTGAAGCACCTCAGGGAAAACTCGGCAAAGCGGCAAGAAGTCTCTGCGCTTTTGCCAAGACTAAGACGCTCTCTCCCGGTGAAAGTGAAACAATAGATATAACGGTGCCGTTTGGGCGTCTTGCATCCTATGATGACAGCGGGATAACCGGTTATCGCTCCGCTTCTGTGCTGGAAGCGGGAACCTATATCATCCATACCGGTTCCAATGTTCGCCGTACAGAAAGAAGCGGCAGCTTTTCGCTGACAAAAACCCGCATCGTCGAACAGCTTATAGAAGCCTGCGCGCCGGTGACGGCGTTTGACCGTCTTCATCCGGTTCCTTCCTTAGGTGGCTATACCGCTTCCTATGAACCAGTTCCGCTCCGCACGTACAGCATGAAAGAGCGCAGTACTGCGGACACTCCTTCAGCTCTGGCCTATACTGGTGATCGGGGATTAAAGCTCGGCGACGTACTGGATGGGAAAACGACGCTTGACGAATTTCTCTCGCAGATTCCCGATGCGGATCTTATCTGTCTGGCCCGTGGCGAAGGGATGAATTCCCCAAAGGTCACGCCGGGCACCGGCGCGGCGTTCGGCGGTGTTACGGATTCTCTGCTGCATTTTGGCATTCCAACCGCCTGCTGTTCGGACGGCCCTTCCGGTATCCGGATGGACTGCGGCGCTATTGCCTTCAGTCTGCCGAACGGTACGCTTTTGGCCTGTACGTTCAACGAAGCTTTGAATGAGGAGCTTTTCTCCATGCAGGGGCTCGAACTGCGGAAGAACCGGATTGACACGCTGCTTGGGCCGGGACTCAATATTCATCGAAATCCCCTCAATGGACGTAATTTTGAATATTTTTCCGAAGATCCGCTGCTGACGGGAAAAATGGCCGCTGCCCAGCTTCGCGGCATGCAGCGGTACGGCACGACGGGAACTGTTAAGCACTTTGCCTGCAATAATCAGGAGTTCCGCCGCACTGAGATTGATTCAATCGTTTCCGAACGTGCACTGCGGGAAATCTATCTGAAGGCATTTGAAATTGCAGTGAAGGAGGGCGGCGCATATTTTGTCATGTCTACCTATGGTGCGCTGAACGGACTGTGGACGGCCGGAAACTATGACCTGCTCACTACAATTCTGCGCAGGGAATGGGGATTTGACGGCGCCGTCATGACCGACTGGTGGGCAAAAATCAACGATGAGGGAGAAGAGGCCGCACGTACCAATACGGCGGCGATGGTGCGTGCGCAAAACGATCTGTATATGGTTGTGGCAGATTCCGCCGCAAACAGCGCAAAGGATAATCTCCCGCGGTCACTTTCCGAGGGAACGGTTACGCGTGCGCAGTTAGTACGGGCGGCAAAAAATATCTGCAAGACGATTCTGCGTTCGCCGGTTATGGCACGCAGTTTAGGACGCATCAGTGAGGAAGAGTGCGCGGCCATAGAGCACCCTGTGCCGGAAGACTGCATCGATTTTGACGTTATGTATCAGAGCATTGACGGAGAAAATCCGCTTGATCTTTCAGAGCTTGATACGTCAAAAGGGGCTTCCACCATGTTCGGTATTACGTATCGGACAAACGGGACATATCGTCTTTCCATGCGGGTGAAAGCAGAGGGAAGCGAGGTTGCGCAGATTCCGGTGTCCGTCTTTATTGACGGTAGCCTGCGCACTATGATGACCATCAATGGAACAGCAGGAAAAATCGTTACAATGGAACAGGATATCGGCGCTTTGTTCGGCGGCTCCAACTACTTAAAGCTTTATTTTGGACAGAGCGGTATGCAAATCGCGGAGATGAAATTCATTTGCACACATGCTGATTAAATAGATAAGGTATTGCCTGCAAAAAAGAAACAGGAATCAAAACAGCATAGAGTATGTATTGACATCTTTCTGTTTTTTGGCTACCATAAAGAGAGAAAGGCGAAGGGGGCTTTATCTATGGCAGGACATTTGATCGTCATGTCGGTTGATGCAATGGTCTTTGAAGATTTAGAGATTTTAAAGCACTGCAAAAATACGGCAAGGCTTTTAAAAAACGGTGCGCTGATCGAACGGATGCATACGATCTATCCGTCGCTTACGCATCCTGTTCATGTCACCTGTATGACGGGATGTTATCCTGACAAAACCGGCGTATATTCAAACGAGCATTTTGTACTGGGAGAGTTAAACCCGCCGTGGTACAACTCGCTCTCCGACGTAAAAACGGAGACGATTTTTCACGCGGCAAAAAAGGCGGGGCTTACAACAGCCGCCTGCCGCTGGCCAGTAACAGCAAACGGGGACGATGTGATCGACTATCTTGTGCCGGAGATCATGGATGCAGATTTAGACGGCGATCTTCAGTCTGTCTATGCGCGCCTTGGAAGCGGAAGAATAATAGAGGATATCGTAAAGCCAAACCTGTCCATGCTGGATGGAAATAAACGTCCGCAGTATGATGCGTTTGAAATCAAATGCGCGGCGGACATCATCAAAAAATACAAGCCGAATCTGTTGTTTACGCATCCCGGCCTTGTCGATCATACACGGCATGAAACCGGTCTGTTCAACGATCAGGTGACAGACGCGCTTTATACAGTGGATAACTGGCTCGGGGAACTTTTCCGTGCAGCAGAAGAAGCGGGAATTGCGGATGATACCGACTTCGTTATGATGGCCGATCATGGTCACCTTTCCGTATGCCGCGTACTCTGTCCGAACGTCTTTCTGGCCGAGGAGGGCTTAATCCGCACGTCGGAGGACGGCTCTCTTTTCTCCTGGGATGCTTATATTAAAACCTCTGGTCTTTCAGGCATGGTATATCTGCGCGATCCATCGGACTGCGCGCTTTCGGCACGTATTGAGGCGTTTCTTCGGAAGCTTGCCGCCGATCAGATCTATGGCATCGGCGAGGTGCTGAATCGGGAAGAAGCCGCCACACGGTATCATCTGGCCGGTGAGTTTTCCTTTGTTGTGGAAAGCGACGGATATACGGCATTTTGCGATGATTGGCGCCGTCCGGTTCTGCGTGAGCAGAATCCGAAGGATTACCGCTACGGTATGTCAACGCATGGACATATGCCGGAGAAGGGGCCGCAGCCAACTTTCCTTGCAATGGGTCCGGATTTTCTCAAAGGAGCCGTACTTGAAAAGGGCGAGATTGTAAACGTTGCGCCCACTTTTGCAAAGGTGCTGGGGCTTACGCTGCCATATGCGGACGGAAAGCCTTTTACAGAGCTTTTGCAAAGATAAGCACGCTTTTTCTAAAAAGCGCTTGACAAACGTTTAAAAATCAGGTATCATAATTTATAATTTCACAAACAAAATGCGATGACAGGGAAAATGTCCAATCAAAAGATGCTTCAGAGAGCTGCCGGTTGCTGAAAGGCGGTGTGTCGTGATTGGAAGACTGGCCCTTGAGCAGTCAGCTGAACACAGAGAATGTCAGTAGGCGCGACCGGTTTCTCACCGTTATGACGGAGATTGTATTCGCAGAAGGAATCGTTTCTGCCGATATAAAAAGTGGGCGTATTTTTGTATGCGTCAACCAGAGTGGTACCGCGGATGGACTTAAAACCAAAGCCTTTCGTCTCTGCTGTCTATATAAGCAGAGCGAAAGGTTTTTTTGTTTGCGAAAACGAAATACGAAAGGCGGAATAACAAGATGATGGATTACACGAAGTACAAACGCGGCTATTATATGCCGCCTGTCCCTTCGCTCAAGTGGGTGCAGAAGGAGTATATCGACAAAGCGCCGGTTTGGTGCAGCGTCGATTTGCGCGACGGCAACCAGTCGCTGGTAATTCCGATGAGCCTTGAAGAGAAGCTGGATTTTTTTCAGTTGCTTGTTAAGGTCGGCTTTAAAGAGATTGAGGTTGGTTTTCCGGCAGCCTCCGAGACGGAGTATGAATTCCTCCGCACGCTGATCGACCGCAATCTCATTCCGGACGATGTGACGGTTCAGGTTCTTACTCAGGCGAGAGAGCACATCATCCGCAAGACCTTTGAGGCGTTGAAGGGCTGCAAGCAGGCGATTGTTCACGTCTATAACTCTACCTCTTACGCACAGCGCCAGCAGGTATTCAAAAAATCGAAGGAAGAGATCAAACAGATCGCCGTAGACGGCGCCGCCCTTTTAAAAAAGCTTGCGGAAGAGACAGAGGGAAACTTCCGTTTCGAGTATTCACCGGAGAGCTTCACCGGAACGGAACCGGAATATGCGCTGGAGGTCTGTAATGCCGTATTGGATGTCTGGAAGCCTACGCCGGATAAAAAGGTGATCATCAATCTGCCGGTCACGGTAGAGATGTCGCTTCCGCACATTTATGCAAGCCAGATTGAGTATATGTGCGATCATTTGAAATACCGGGAAAGCGTCGTCGTGTCCCTGCATCCGCACAATGACCGCGGCTGCGGCGTCGCGGACAGCGAGCTTGGCCTTTTGGCCGGTGCGGATCGGATCGAGGGAACGCTTTTTGGCAACGGCGAGCGCACCGGAAACGTAGACATTATCACGCTTGCAATGAACCTGTATGCGCACGGCGTCGATCCGGAGCTCGACTTTTCCGACATGCCTTCAATCTGCGAAACGTACGAGCGCGTTACCAGAATGCGTGTTTCCGACCGTCAGCCCTATGCAGGAAAGCTGGTGTTTGCGGCATTTTCCGGCTCGCATCAGGACGCTATTGCAAAAGGAATGAAATACAGAGAAGAAAACGATCCGGCGCACTGGACGGTTCCATATCTGCCGATTGATCCGCAGGATGTCGGTAGAGAGTATGAAACCGACGTTATCCGCATCAACAGCCAAAGCGGCAAAGGTGGGATCGGCTATCTTCTGGAGCAGAACTACGGCTACGACCTGCCGCCCAAAATGCGCGAAGATTTCGGTTATAAGGTAAAAAGCGTATCCGATCACAAACATAAGGAACTTATGCCCGACGAAGTTTATGCCATTTTCGCAGAGAATTATGTCAATCAGAGCACACCGTTGGAAATGCTCGATTATCATTTTGTACGCAATCCGGATTCGTTCAAGGTTGTTTTAACCGTTCGGTATAACGGCTGGGAGCAGGATATTACCGCAACGGGCAACGGCCGGCTGGATGCAGTCAGCAATGCGGTGAAAAAACTTACGGGGATGAAGTATACGCTGTCCACATATAAAGAGCACGCACTGGAAAGAGGCTCAACGGCACGCGCTGTATCTTATGTCGGAATCGAGCTTCCGGACGGCAGGACAATCTGGGGCGCGGGTGTGCATGAGGACATCATTGCAGCCTCCATTACGGGTCTCATCAGCGCGGTCAATCGTGCCGCAGCAGTAAAATAGAGAAAGGCGGAAAGATCATGGGAATGACAATGTCACAAAAAATTCTGGCGGCACATGCGGGACTG
>ERZ857480.59262-NODE-91744-length-13655-cov-15.0842_pt1 | contig 13655 bp, 10 predicted proteins | sample MGYA00519767_ERZ857480 | MGnify/ENA primary metagenome ERZ857480 (study PRJEB31778, sample SAMEA3449210) | human gut metagenome | biome: human gut; feature: human-associated habitat; material: faeces | place: United Kingdom | collected 2010/2012 ...
CCTTGGGGATGATTCTGCCGTAGCGGTCGGTCTGGGTCAGACCACGGTAGCCGCCCTTGTCCACGTTCTCCCGGTCGTAGCCTATCTCCAAGGTGATGGATTCCGTCACCAGTTTCTTTTCCGTGAGCCGGAACATCAGAATTTCCGCCATTTCCCGGACGATGAGTTTTGCTTTATCGTTGGGGTAAGGGCAGGTCAGCACCTGTCCCTCACTGATGCTGTTGGTGCTGGGCTTGTAGCTTTTGATTTGTTCCATGCCGCAGTGTTCGTAGCCCCATGCGTGGTCGATGAGAATTTCTGCATCCACGCCGAAAATCTCATACAGACGATCTTCTCCATGGATGGAGAACCGTGCCAAGTCCCCCATGGTGTAGATGCCATGAGCTTCCAGCCGCTTGACGGTTCCGGGACCGGTCATCCAGAAATCCGTCAGGGGTCTGTGGTTCCACAGCAGATACCGATAGGACTGCTCGTCCAGCTCTGCAATGCGCACGCCGTCCTTGTCCGCTGGAATGTGCTTTGCTACGATGTCCATCGCCAGCTTTGCAAGGTAGAGGTTGGTACCGATGCCTGCCGTTGCCGTGATGCCGGTGTTGTACAGCACCTCCCGCACCATGGTCATGGCAAGATCATGGGCGCTCATGTGATAATAGGGCAGATAGCCCGTCACATCAATGAAAACCTCGTCGATGGAGTAGGGGTAGATATCTGCAGGGGACACATATTTGAGGTAGGTCTTGTAGATTTGGGTGGACACATCCAGATACCGCTGCATCCGGGGCGGCGCAACAATGTAACTCAAGCCCAGTGCAGGGTCTGTGTTCAGGGCGTTGGCATCGAAAGAGGTGCTGGCAAAGTGGTACTTGCCGTCCTCTCCCCGGACTGCCTTATTCTGCCGGATGGCAGTCTGCAGCCGCTGGGCGTTGACCTCCCGGACACGCTGGACGGCTTCAAACAGCCGCGCTCTGCCGGGTATCTTGTAGGCTTTTAAGGAGGGCGACACCGCAAGGCAAATGGTCTTTTCGGTGCGGGAGGCGTCCGCCACCACCAGATTGGTGGTCAGGGGGTCGAGATGGCGGTCTACACACTCCACCGAGGCATAGAAACTTTTCAGGTCGATTGCCAGATAGGTGCGCTGCGCTGCCATACTTCAGCCCTCCTTTGTGTTATTTGGTTTCCACCTCCACGAACCATCTGCCGAACCGGGAAGGAAACCGTGGGTCGGAACGCTCGAAAAATAAGCACCGCTCCTGCCCCTTTATCATTACAGTATAACAGTCGCCGGGCATATCGGCAATGGTATTTGCAGGGCGAAAGTCCCGCACCTGTTCGATGGGATACGTCCGACCATCGCCCCATGTGATCTGCCGGGGCTGCATATAGCCGGTTGCGTCAAAATCAGAAGTCACTTTCACATAGACCTTTTCCGTTTTGCGACGGCAGTTTCGATTCATTCTTCACAGCTCCTTTGCAAAATAAACAACAACTATTTATCTTATTATAATAAATCTTTACGCTGCTTTCAAGATAAAACGGCTATTTCATCTGTGATACAGACAACAAAAAAGAGTGACAGCATTTCAAACCGAAACGCTGCCACTCTTTTTCTTGTTTGCAGTTCCTGCAATATCTTCAACTTTTAATTTGCGGACTGAAAGGACGCATAGCTTACGCAAGCAGTGCATTCGTCTATACAAATGCCTATTTTGCGCTGCAAAATGCTTGTTGGGGACACCCCAAACCCTTTCACTCTGCACCGTTCCGATGCAGGCTGCGCATTCCTGCGGAACGCTTTTTACCCGGTGATGCTCTCCGGGTCAGTGAGGACTTGCATCAGATGGGATGCCGCTTCATCTAAATATTCGTATTTATCTTTTTCTGGAATAGCCGATTTCATAAGCGGAACATCCCACTCCTGCATACATTCAGCAAGCTGCTGTTGTGCGTGCAGTGCAGCCGCCTTTCGCACCTCTGGGGTGACATCCGAATCCAGAACGTAAGCAACCGTAAACTTGCCGCTGCAATCTTCAGTAAGCTGCACCATCGAATCGTGTTCTTCCCAGAAGTAACAGAACCAGACGCGGCCACCGATACCCTCCATGCCGGAGCGCAGTTCTTCCTCATCGCTCCACTGCGGAACGGCAGCAAGAATGTCCTGCAAGTCGGTGTAGGCTTGCTGCTCTGCCGGGGTCACTTTTTTGCAGCGGTATTCGTGTTCAATGTTCCGCTGCCAGTACAGAGCCAGCTTGCCTTGCTTGGCACGGTCGATTCCATCGTTGATGTCGGAAAGGATACTGTATCGCGGTTCTCGCATCTTGTTCACCTCGAAGTCAATTCTTTGGGAATGAATACATCCTATAAGAAATATTATAGCCTAAAGAATTGCAAAAGAAAAGCGCACCAGCCAAAATTAAGCTGGTGCGCCAGAGTTGCCGCAGGATTATTCTTCTTTGGTGAGGTAAGGCAGATTGGTGATATAGGTGTCCAGAAGGTCAAGTGCCACTTTCTTCTGCATAGGGGTCAGTCCTTCAAGCCGCTTGCTGATTTCATCATCGGTCACATGAGATGCACTTGGAACCAGATCGCACAAAAGTTCGTCTGCTGAAATATTCAGGGCATTCAAGATTTTGACAATGGTTGCAAGCCCCGGTTCCTTTAGTCCGCGCTCCACCATCCCGATATAGTTGGCAGAAAGGTCTGCTTTTTCTGCTACTTGCTCCAACGTCAAATGATGTTTCAAACGCTGTTCCCGTAATCGCTGTCCAAATAATTCTTTCATAGAGCAACCTCATCCTATCGAGTTGTTTACACTCTTTAGAATACCTGTTGCCGTTCCTCGTATACACAATCGAAAGAAACAGTGCATCACCATAGGGATTATAAGACAAAAAAAGACTGCCGGGAACCGACACGATCGTCAGCTCCGGCAGTCCAGCATTAACGCACCTGTTCTGTTTCGTGCGTCTGCTTTTCTTCTGCAAAGAACCGTTCCACATTTTTCTGTGCGCGAACCAGTTCCTGCATTTCTTCTTTGGCTTTGCGATACTCCGGATACGCTGCTTTCTTTTGGGAGAGCAGTTCGAAATATTCTACGTTCAAATCTTTTACCTTGGGCAACTTTTTTAAGTCCGCTTCGTCAAAGGCGGCTTTCGCAGCCTTGTGCAGTTCGATCTCTTCCCGGTGTGCTTCCAGAAACTTTTTGCTGTATCCGGCCTTGCGATAGGCGGCGTACGCATCGCGGGTCTTTGCGTAATTGACTATGTGCGCCCGCAGGACAGCGATTTCTCCCATGCGCTTCTCTGCCGCTTTGATGGAATCGCCCAGCGTGTGATACCGTTCTGTTGCCGCCGCTGCACGTTCCCGCAGTTCGTCCGCACTGTCAATTTTCTTTTCCTGCAAGTAGAGCAGTGTCTTGGACATTTCTTTCAGGTTAAACCTTGTTGCCCATTTTTTATATCCACTGGTTTTGCTCTCGGCCATTTTCGTGGGAATATCCACCAGCAGGCCAAACTTCTTTTCCGGCAAGGGCTGTTTGGGGGGCGGCTGGTGTTCAGCCTTGCCATCCAACACCATTTTGATTTCTTCCTCGGTGTATCCGGCTCCCAATGTGCGAAATCGGATAAATCGCCGCTGCCCTTTGCCTTTCACCGAGGGATGCTTGCCACGCTTCACCTCATAGCCCTGCTGTTCCAGCGCATCCAGAAATGCAGCAAAATCTTTGAGCTTATCGTGCAACAAAATGTTGTCGATCACAGTGCAGAGCTTGTCACGGTTGCTTTCTTTGGGCGGGTATAGGATGCGTTTCTGCCGCTCCCGATAGGGCTTTTTCTGAATAACGGAAAGCTGGTGTTCCAAGCAAATCAGGTCGCTCAGCCGTTGCACAGCAAGCGCGGAAAAGTAAAAATCCCGAAATTTCCGTGTACCATCTAACGCAGTGGAATTATAAATAATATGATTGTGGATATGCGCACGGTCAGTATGGGTGGCGACGATAAAGGCGTGTTTTCCTTTCAAAAATCGCTCGGCAAATTCATAGCCAATCTTGTTAGCTTCTTCGGGTGTCACTTCTCCCGGCCTGAAAGACTGCCGTACCTGATAGGCAATCACATCGCTTTTTTGCCTGCGCCCGGTGGTCTGTTCATAAAGTCGCTTTGTCAGCATAAATTCTTCGTCTACTGTCAAGGGACTGCACTGATAGCTGCTGACAAGTTCACCCTGCTCGGTTTTGTCTGGGTTTTGGATATAGCTGGTGTGGTTATTCAGACAGGCGGCAATGGACTTCCCCTTATTTTTGCGCATGGCAATCAACCGTGTTGCAGCCAGTTCCATCACCTCCCTAAAAAAAGAAAATGCCGCACATCGGCGGCATCAAGATCATTTGGATATTTTTTCGTAATCGGCAGCACCCGCCAGATACATTGCCTTATATCGGGCGCATTCCAACTCGTTGCAGATTTCATCTAAGGCGAGGTATTGCTTCCATGATTCTTGGCTGATGACGCTCTGCAAGGCTTTCTCAGCCGCTATTTTGGCGTTTTTCAGTCGCTGATAGTTTTCATCCTCACCCAGCATTTCAGAAAAAATCGTGCTGCTGTGCGCATAATAGCAATCCTCCAATTTCTGGTTTTCCATAGCATCCCTCACAATCCGGCAACCCAGCCACTAAAACGCTCTGCTGCATCTGCAATCAAAGCGCCCATGAAAATCAACACAAAGCATCCAAACTCTGCCACCAGCAAGATCAAAAACTGCAGCCACTCCCGGCAGTACAGCGTATAAAGACCGCAGCCGAAAATATACAGCATGGGCAGAGCCAGTACGAACGCCGACAGGTTCAGTGTCCATTTCAGCATCAGCGCAAGGAAAGCAGTAAGCAGCCAAAACGGGAAAACAATCATCTTAAAAATGAACCTCATATCAAGCACCTGCCTTTCAACTTTATTATAAAGGCATCTCCACACCCCTTGCAAGGATGTCACCCCTTATGTACCCCCGCAGTCCTCCAACTGCGGGGAAAAATTTAGAGTTCTGCCAGCCGGGAGAGGATCTGCCGACCGATCTCAATCAACTCGTCCAGCCGCTGCCGCAGGTCCTCCATGTCGGCGGCGTAGACTTTGCCGCACTCGTTGGCACGTTTTGCCACCTGATTCAGATTGTTGCTGCAATTCTGAAGCAGGTACGACATCCGGCGCAACTGCGGCAGGTCAAGGTTCAGACAATAACCATCCAATGCCATTTTGCGGATATACGCGCTCAGGCTGCGGATGCCCATGCTGAGCATTTTTTCATAGATACGGTTCTTTTCTGTTTTGCTCAAGCGCAGGATGATGGTTTCATCCCGCTTTTCTTTCATCGTGCATCACCATCCTTATCATAATAGCTGCGGAACGGTTTGACAGGTTCCGGCTGATTGGTCTTTTCCCCCAGTGCAGCCAGCACAGACGGACGAGTTGCAGGTGTTTCGGTTTCCTCGGTTTCTTCGGGAGCATCCTGCGAGGAACTGCGGTCACGGTCGATGTTCAGCAAGGCGTTCAATTCAGCAAGGCGGGCAGACTTTTCGGCCAGTTCCTCCTCCTGTGCGAAGGGCTTTGCCACTTCAACCTCTGCAGCCTGTTTCTGCTGTTCAAGGTTTTGCAGAGCATTTTCGGCGTCTGCAATACGGTCAGCAAAGTTGTCGATGGCATTGTCCAGACGAGTGATGTTGCCGCGCGCATCATCGCCCAGCGATACCGGGTAGCTCAACTCTGCCCGAAGAACGGCCTGATGCTCATTCTTAAAGCTGTCGAACCGAATATTCAGTTCAAAGCCACGGTAGGTGCCCAGCAGCATCATATCAGCATTGGGCATCTCCTGCCGAGCCAGCAGCAGCCGTTCGCCTGCAGCCTTTTTGTCATCGTACACCATGCCCTTGATAGTCATGCCGCAGAAGTTTTCTTTGTCCTGTGGGTGTGCTGCTGCAATCTGTGAATCCTGTTGTAAAGCAGCAATGCGGGTTTTCTGTTTCTGGATCTCCTCCGGGAAAGTTTTGAGCAGCTTATCCTCCAGACGATATTTCTGATTCTGGAAGTCTCCGCGCAGCACCTTCAATTTTGCTACCTGCACGTCCAAGTCCATCTTTTCCCGGATGCGAGGGTCGCCTGCACACAGAGCCTTGATTTCTGCATAAGATAAAGCCTGTTCGTCAATATCATCGCAGGAACGCATGGGTGATTTGCTCGTCATGATCTGCGAGATAAACTTCTGTTTATTCTCAAGGGTCTGATAGAGGTAGGCGTCAAATGTCGATTCCGTGACGTAGTTATAGACGTAGACTTGTTTGTTTTGGTTGCCTTGGCGGATGATTCTGCCATTGCGCTGAGTCATATCCGACGGACGCCAGCCTACATCCAGATGATGCACTGCCACAAGAAGCGTCTGGACATTTGTACCGGCTCCCATTTTTGCAGTGCTGCCCAGCAGCACACGCACCTGTCCGCTGCGCACCTTGGAGAAAAGTTCTGCTTTCTTGTTCTCCGTATCTGCGTTGTGGATGAACTCGATCTCCTGTTCGGGCACACCGGCGTTGAGCAGCTTGGTGCGAATATCATCATAGACGTTGAACGAACCGTCCCCCTTGGGAGTAGACATATCGCAGAAAATCAGCTGGGTCAGCTTCTGCTCTTTGGTGTCGTTCCAGATGCGCAGGACGTTGTTGACGCAGGCATTTAACTTGCTGTTGGGGTCATCGGGCAGAGCGGAATTCATCAACCGCTGGTCAAGACCGATTTTGCGGCCATCCGACGTGATTTTCAACATATTATCCACAGAGGGGTCAACAGAACCGCTGTGGACTTCGGCTGCACGTTCGCTCAACGCCTGCACCATATCCTGTTGGATTTCCGAAGGTTTGACCACCACCGTCTCAAATTTTGCATCAGGCACCGGGAGATGAAGCTGGTCGCTGGTCTTGATATCTGCTGCTTCTTTGAACATCGCCATCAGTTCAGGCAAGTTGAAGAACTTCGCAAAACGAGTGCGTGCACGGTATCCGGTGCCTTCGGGCGCAAGTTCAATGGCCGTGGTCGTCTCACCGAAGGTGGATGCCCACGCATCAAAATGGGTCAGCCCTTTCTGCTGTAAGGTGTTGTACTGAAGATAACGCATCAGGGTATACATCTCGGTCATGCTGTTGCTCAGGGGCGTACCTGTTGCAAAAATCACGCCACGTCCTCCGGTGATCTCGTCCAAATAGCGGCACTTGCCGAACATATCGCTGGATTTTTGCGCCTCGCTCGTACTCAAACCTGCGACATTACGCATTTTCGTGTACAAGTAGAGGTTCTTAAACGCTTGGCTCTCATCCACAAACAACCTGTCTACGCCCAATTGTTCAAACGTAACCACATCATCTTTACGGTCTGTGCCTTGCAGCTTTTCCAATTTCTGTTTCAAAGACTTGCGCAGCTTTTCCAGCTGCTTTACCGTGAAATGCTCGCCAACCTGCGCTTTCGCTTCTTCGATGGCCTCCTCGATTTCATCCATCTGTTCCTGAATCAGACGCTCCTGTCGTTCTGCGGACAAGGGTATCTTTTCAAACTGGCTGTGTCCGATGATAACCGCATCATAATCACCGGTCGCAATTCTCGCACAGAATTTTTTGCGATTACTGGGTTCAAAATCTTTTTTGCTGGTGACCAGCAGCTTTGCATTGGGGTACAGGCGTAAAAATTCGCTGGCCCATTGTTCCGTCAAATGGTTTGGCACGACAAAAAGACTTTTCTGACACAAGCCCAGACGTTTCAGTTCCATAGCGGAAGCCGCCATCTCAAAGCTCTTGCCGGCACCGACTTCGTGCGCCAAAAGGGTGTTATACCCATACAGCACATGGGCAACCGCATTGCGCTGATGCTCTCGCAAATTGATCTCCGGGTTCATGCCCACAAAATGAATGTGGGAACCATCGTATTCACGGGGGCGGGTGCTGTTAAAAAGCTCGTTGTACTTCTTCACCAATAAGGCACGCCGCTGAGGGTCTTTCCAGACCCAGCCAGCGAAAGCATCCTTGATGGCCTGCTGTTTCTGCTGGGCGAGGGTGGTTTCGTTTTGATTCAGCACACGCTTTTCTTTCCCATCCTCCTCGATGGTATCATAAACGCGGCTATCACGCAAATTCAAGGTATCCTCCAAAATCTTGTAAGCGTTGGCTCGGCGTGTACCGTAGGTTTCGGTGGCCATAATGTCCCCGAAGCCAGTAGCAGATTTATTGCTGATTCGCCATTCGGAAGTGTAAGGGGAGTAGCGAACGGTGATGGCATTGTTGTAGCGGATACGATAGGGCGGCTGAAAAGTTTCCATCATGAACTGCTGCACAATAGAGGGGGCAAGCCAAGTGGCACCCAAACGTACATCAATTTCAGATGCTTCCAAATCTTTGGGCTGCGCTTTTTCCAGTGCTTCCATGTTGACCTTGAACTCCGGGCGGCTTTCCGCAGCAAGCTGTGCCATGCGCAGCTTATCGCGTACATTACCCGAAAGGTATTCGTCCGCTGTTTGCCAGCCCGCTTCCGGGTCGTCAGCATCCGCAGCTGGGTCTTTGAAAATCACGCCGGACAATTCGGTGGTGATGCGCTCACAGTTACCGGGTGTGCCCAGCAGTTCTGCCATATAAGGCAGATCAACCTTGCCATGCTCCCCGATGGACACCGCCAACGCTTCGCTGGGGGTATCCACGCTGGTGACAACACGCTCTGGCCGAATCGTCCGCTTGGTGAACATATCTGCCTTGGACTTGAGATTTTTATTCTCGTCCAGATTCTCCAGTGAGCAGAGCAGATAGTAGGAACTGTCATCATCGAACAGGCGGGCATTTTTCTTGTCGTTGATCAGCCCGTATTTTGCCGTAAAGGCATCGTAGGCGGCGTTCAATTTTGCTTGCGATGCCTTAATGTCCTCGTCCGGGAAGTCGTTCAACTGCTGGTCAATCAGTTCGTTGACGATCTGCCGCAACTCCACCATACCAGCTACACGGCCTTTGGCGTTGTCGGACAGTTCGATCTGCGTCATGATAGAGTTCTCTCGGTAGTAGATCTCGCCATCAACGACCGTATAGCTAAAATTCTTCACAGTCGGGTCTGCGGGCAGCGTTTTGCGCTGTGCTTCCGCATCTGCGACGTCCGGGGCAGCAATCTCCACCGCAGTGTAATTACCCTCGATGTGCTGTACCGCCTCGGCAAGCTGGTCTGCAAGGCTGGTGCCCTCGATGGGTGCAACGGTCAGGTCGTGACCATATTGGGTGCTTTCCATCGTGAGCTGCCCCAGCACCATCTCCGGGTGGTCTACAAAATACTGGTTGATGGCAAAGCCATCTTCCGTTTTGCCAAGCTGCACCCAGTCTGGCTCATGGTCGATGGGGCGGTCACGCTTCTGCAAAAAGATAATGTCCGAAACCACTTCGGTTCCGGCATTCGCCTTGAACGCATTGTTGGGCAGACGGATGGCCCCCAGCAGGTCGGCACGCTCTGCCATGTGCTTGCGGGCGGTGCTGTCCTTGCTGTCCATGGTATAGCGAGAAGTCACAAACGCCACGATGCCGCCCGGACGCACTTGGTCGATGGCTTTCGCAAAGAAATAGTTGTGGATGCTGAAGCCCAATTTGTTATATGCCTTGTCTGCAACTTTATAATTGCCAAACGGGACGTTGCCCACTGCAAGGTCATAGAAATCCCGGCGGTCGGTGGTTTCAAAACCTGCTACCGTGATGTCAGCTTGCGGGTACAGCTTTTGCGCAATGCGTCCGGTGATGCTGTCCAGTTCCACACCATACAGGCGGCTGTCCTGCATGGTGTCCGGCAGCATCCCGAAAAAGTTGCCGACACCCATGCTGGGTTCCAGAATATTGCCGCTACGGAATCCCATTTTTTCTACTGCATCATAGATGGCACGGATAACGGTGGGGCTGGTATAGTGTGCATTCAGCACCGACCCACGGGCGGCGGCGTACTCGTCCTCCGAAAGCATTCCTTTCAGTTCGGTGTACTCCTTTGCCCAGTTGTCTTTGTTGGGGTCAAAGGCATCTGCCAGACCGCCCCAGCCGACATACTGCGCCAACACTTCCTGCTCCTCGGCAGAAGCACCACGGTGTTCTTCTTCCAGACGGAACAGCGTTTTGATGGCCTCGATGTTCCGGGCGTACTTCTGCTTTGCACCGCCCTCGCCCAGATGCTCATCAGTAATGTGAAAATTCCCAGCGGGTTCAGGCACAGGTTCTGCGTGGAGGGCTTCATCCAAGGCTGCGGCATTCGGGAAAGTCTGAACTTCGCCATCAATCACCGCAGAGATCGGCAGTTCATCCAGTTCCTCATCGGTCAGTTCAGGCTCATCCGGCTCCTTCTGCCGCAGTCCCTCCTCAAACTGCTGCCGGTTGATGACCTCGTTATCCCAAGAATGACCGTGCGCACTGGTGTCGATGCGCACATCGGTTTCACCAACATAGCCGATGGTTCCTTCAATTGTTCTGGTGGGAAGGTCTACTACAACTTCGTCCCCGACCTTATAGCTGACCTCTTTTTCGGGAACCAGCTCAATGGCTGCGTCCTGCTGTTCTTCGTACAGTTCCCGGATGTGCGGCAGATGCTCGTTGCGGAAAATGGGCAGTCTGTTTTTCGTCAGCTCCATGTCCTGCAAGCTGACGGATTTGAACATAAAATTAACGTGTTCCACCCGAAAATCCCGGTCATCCAGCTTGACGATGCTGCCAATCGGTAAATAATCCGATTCCCGGAGATATTTTGTCTGGTGGTGGGAGCCATCTTCGTTCAAGCCAGCCAGATAGACGTTATTGCCCTCTGCCCACAGCTTTTTGGATTTTGCTACCCACTGCTCACTCGGAAAGCCAGTTACCTTGACCTTGCCGAGCGTATTTTCCTGTGACAGAAGATTGGTATGCAGAATCTGCTCCACAGCAACGGCATCTTTGTCATAGAACAGATAGTTGCCGTTCAGTTCAAAGCCCACAAGAGTATTAGGATACTGCTCTTTCAGGGCAGTGTACTCTGCGGCAACCGTGCCGTCCAGCATCGGGAGCTGACGCTCAGCCTCCTGTCTGACAGTACGCTGCTCTTTTTCCGCATCCGTCAGATACCGATCAGACTGAATCATCAGGTCGATATACTTTTCCACCTGTATCCAGCTCAACGGGATTTTCTGATAATCCGGGTAGTGGACAAATTCCAAGCCTTTTCCATCGTAATTCACAAATCCGCTACTGCCATCCAGATAATCGTGGGAATGACCGCCGATGCCGTACTCCTTTGCCAGTGCCTTGGCACGGAGCTTTTTGTCAGGCTGGGTCTGGTACAGCTCAATAATTCGCTGCTTGCCATCCTGAAAGCCGGAGCCGTGTTTGCGCAGTTCATGTTCGATCTCTGCCTGTGACAAGGAAAAAGCGGAGGACGATTTCTCGTTCTCCGCTCGGTCGATTGCTTCAATTTGCTGGGCTTCGGTAGGGATGCTGAGATTGAAAAAACTCAGTTGTAAATCAGTTCCATCAGGATCACTTCTTCCACCTGTGCTTTCAGGCTGTTCATGTGTTGCACCCACATCAGTTGGTTCTTCGCTTTGTCCGGGGCTGGGTTCTGCTTCAGCAGTTCGGTCATCATCTGCTGCTTCTGGTTCTCCGCTGCCTGCTCCACTTCCAGCAGGTGCGGATGCAGCTTCCCGGTCAGCAGCATCGAGTTGTACAGCACCGGGCGATTCTCCATCAGGTACATCCGGCGCATCCGTCCGTACCGGCCCAGCGGCTTCTGCGGCTGGTTCAAGGTCAGGTTCGGGAGCTGGTAATCCCCGACGGTCGAGTAGGTCACGTTCCTGTTCATCATATTCATGCTGGCTCCTTTCTACATTGCGGCGGCGGATGGTCGTTTTGACAGTGCGCTCGATATTCCGTAGCACATCCCGGCTGCAATCGCTGACTGCCGCACCCAGTGCATAGACTGCATCCGGGGTCGAGAAATCATAAATTGCCTGAAAATCATCCCGGTCAAAATAACCCTCCGGTTCAAAACCGCACCGTTCCAAGATGGTGTACATGATGCTGATTGCGGCGGCACTCTTGAACTGGAGTTCCTGTCCGGCTTCATCATAATCCATCAGGAACGAACCGTCAACGATGCCGAGAATGTCGGAGCTGTTGTTATCCCAGTAGGATTCTGCCAGCTTTCCGGCAATGTCCGCAATCTGCTGACTGAGCCGTTCGTGGTGAATACCGTATTCCCGCGCCAGCATTTCCGATACCGGCTGGAACAGGTCATCGTTAAGTTGCCACACCTCCGGGTCACGGGAATTGCGCCGCACCCCGGTATCGCTCACATCAAAGACATAGTGCAACCGGGGTACACTGCTGGACTGGTCGAGCAGGGCGATACCCTTAGACCCTCTGCGCACATAGCGGTTCATACGGTTGTTCCAGATGTCAAAACTCGCACAGGCAGTCGCATCAGGACGCTGGGCGTAGATCATCAGCTGGTCGGCAAAGCTGTACTTATACAACCGGGATGCCGTAGTCAAATAATCCGTCCAGTGTTCCCAATACCGGGTCAGACCGTTTGCCGTGCGCTGGGCAAGGGCAAGGTATTCTTCGGTTTTGCTTGGCATAGCGTTCCTCCCTTCAATCTCGTTGTAAACAAAAAAGCGAGCGGCCTTTTCAGGTCACTCGCTTATGGAATCTATGGCGTTTTATTCGTATCGTGCGGCAAACTTTTCTGCCATCTCCAGCAGACGTTCAAAGGTCTGCGTTTCTTCCGGTTGCTCGATCAGTTTTGCAAGGAGCGCACGGAACACGTCGGTGCTGTCCTCATACAATCCTTTTGCGATAGTGTCAATGTGTTCATGTAGTTTTTTGACAGCATCACCGGAGGGTTTGGATTTCGCAAGCAGGTTGGTCAGATAACTGAGATAAGGATAGGTGGAATCATCAGTGATGATCTCGTTGGTCTCCTCGATGATCTTCTGGTTATCTTCGGGGGTCATATCACCCTTTTCTTCCCATATATCACGAGAAGAAGTGCGGCCTTTCAGAAAAGTGGCAAAGAGCAGGCGGTCAAGGGGAGAGCGTTTTGTGGTGTCCATTGGCAAGCCTCGCTTTCTATTTTTGTCCGTACAATAAAACTGATTTTAGTATAGCATGAATTGAAGTGTACTATCAAGACCACATTCTTGCGGGTTATGAAAAATTTTCGGAGCAAGAGAGGATATGTACGCCGCCCGTAGGCGGCAAAAATCAGTCCATAGGAAATTCGATCTCTGCAAACTGCTCATCGGTCAGGAGCTTCAATTTATCAATCACATTTTCAGACAGTTCTCGCAGGGCGGTTTCGTCGGGCATCAGGTAGCACTGCATCAGTCGCAACTCCTGCACCAGCCCCAGTCGGGTGCCAGTGTTGTAGAGCATCATCAGCATCAGTTCTTCATGGTTAAAGTTCATGGTCAGCCCTCGCTTTCCGGCAGACGGTGGGATTGCACTCCGGGGCATCGCACTTTTCCTTGAGATTCATCAGCACCGAAGGGCGTTCCGGCTGCTTGTCCAGAAACCCCTGTAAATCTTTGAAGCCGATGCTGTCCACATAATGCACAGACACCTCGCCATTGCGTTTAAGTGCAATCACATCGCCGACCGACAG
>ERZ857480.73498-NODE-113840-length-13655-cov-9.0211_pt1 | contig 13655 bp, 11 predicted proteins | sample MGYA00519767_ERZ857480 | MGnify/ENA primary metagenome ERZ857480 (study PRJEB31778, sample SAMEA3449210) | human gut metagenome | biome: human gut; feature: human-associated habitat; material: faeces | place: United Kingdom | collected 2010/2012 ...
GCAAGCATAATACAGCGTACCACAGAACCGCCAAGGTGCTGAGCAACCTCCATAACACGTTTTTTTCCGTCAACCTCAACGGTAAGAGCATCCTTTATCATAGGGAGTCCTTTACCGCTGAACTGAACATCTATAACAGGTCCGAGAACCTGAATAATTTTTCCTTTTTCCATTATAAAGAAGCTCCTTTCACTCTTCCTTGTGTAAACCCTTAGCACCGCTTACAACCTCGGTTATTTCCTGAGTTATAGCTGCCTGTCTTGCTCTGTTATACAAAAGAGAAAGTTCTTTTATCATTTCGCCTGCACTGGTTGATGCAGCGTCCATAGCAGTCATTCTCGCCTGCTGTTCGCATGAGAAAGCCTCAACCATTGCACCGTAAATAATACCTTTCAGATAGTTAGGTATAAGGTAGTCCATAACAACCTCAGGTGAGGGGTGGAATGAAGCTTTCGGCAGTTTTTTAAGTACACCGTCTTCTGTCATTGCAAAATGATGACGGCTGAAAGGCAGGACGGGAATGATTTTCGGCTCAAACTTTGCGGAATTAATCATTTCCGTATATAAAACATAAACCTCGTCAAGCTGTTTTGTTTCAAATTTTTCCAATACAAGTTCAGCAATATCTCTTGCTCTGTAAAGAGTAGGATTTTGCGTAGTATAAAGGAACTCCTTATCCATTACGGCATGAACGCCGCTTCTGTTTTTTCTGGAAAAATACATTCTTCCCACCTGTCCCATAACATAAAGGTAGCAGTTGGGACTTTTTGCAATTTCCTGTTCGGCAAGTTTCAGAATATTGTGATTGTAGCTTCCGCAAAGACCTTTATCCGAAGTAATTATAACATAACCCTTTTTTCGTTCTTCTTCGGGAATATCCTTACGTTTGTCAAAATACTTCTGCTTGGTGCTCGGCGTATGGTCGAGAATATCGTCAAGTGTAGTCTGCAGCTTGTGAAAATACGGTTCGGTCGCTTCTAGGTTTTTTCTTACCTTTTTAAGCTTTGACGATGAAATAAGGTACATTGCATTTGTGATTTTTAAAATCTGTTCAATGCTGCTTATTCTCTCACGAATCTCCCTCATGTTCGCCATCTGTATTCACCAGCCTCTTATATTCATTTATTGCATACTCAATTCGTTCAGCGAGTTCGGATGAAATATCCTTTTTATCGTCAATTTCATTGAGAATATTGCTTTCATGGGTTCTCATGTAGTTCATAAGTCCTGCCTTAAAGCTTTTAACTTCTTTAAGCGGAACATTTTTCATCAAGCGGTGTGACGCTGCGTAAAGCATGATTATCTGTTCATGCAGCGGCAGAGGATTATAAAGCGGCTGCTTTAAAAGCTCCATAAGCAAATGACCATGATTGAGCAAATCAGCAGTTGACTGGTCAAGCTCTGACGAGAACTGAGTGAAAACCTCCATTTCACGAAACTGAGCAAGCTCAATTCTGAGATTTCCCGCAACCTTTTTCATTGCCTTTGTCTGCGCTGCACCGCCGACTCTTGAAACAGAAAGTCCGACATTTACCGCAGGACGTATACCTGAGTTGAACAAATCTTCTTCAAGGAAAATCTGACCGTCTGTAATGGAAATTACGTTTGTAGGGATATATGCGGAAACATCGCCTGCAAGAGTTTCGATAATAGGCAGAGCAGTAAGAGAGCCGCCGCCATGTTCGTCATCAAGACGGCTTGAACGCTCAAGAAGTCTTGAATGCAGATAGAATACGTCACCCGGATAAGCTTCACGTCCCGGTGGTCTTTGGAGAAGAAGTGACATAGCTCTGTAAGCTACCGCATGCTTTGAAAGGTCATCATATACAATGAGAACGTCCCTGCCCTTTGACATGAAATATTCAGCAACAGCAGTACCCGAATAAGGTGCAATATACTGGAATGGTGCAGGCTCGCTTGCAGATGCGGACAATACGATTGAATAATCCATTGCTCCCTTGTCTTTAAGAGTGCTTACGACCTTTGCAACAGTTGAGGTTTTTTGTCCGATAGCAACGTATATGCAGATAACATTTTTATCCTTCTGATTTATAATTGTATCAACGGCAATAGATGTTTTACCTGTCTGTCTGTCGCCGATTATAAGCTCACGCTGACCTCTGCCGATAGGGAACATTGAGTCAATGGCAAGAATACCCGTTTGCAGAGGAACTGAAACTGACTTTCTTTCGATAACTCCCGGAGCTTCGTTTTCAATAGGGAAATAAGCCTCGGCATCTATGCTGCCGTTTCCGTCAATAGGAGAACCCAAAGCGTCAACAACTCTGCCGAGCATCTGTTCACTGACTCCGATACCTGCCCTTTTTCCTGTTCTTATGACAGACGAACCCTCTGTAAGACCATATTCATCACCAAGAAGAACAACACCGCAGCCCTTTGTTTCAAGGTTCTGTACAATACCCCTTACACCCGTTTCAAACTCGACAAGCTCACCGTACATAACGTGGTTCATGCCGTGAACCATAGCAATGCCGTCACCAATTCTTGTAATATAGCCTGTTTCGGTTACACCTGATTTTCTGTCGAAATCGTTTATTTCACTTTTCAGTACGGATATGATATTGTTTGCACGCTGGGTATCATCTATTTCATTTTTGAGTTCAGAGATAAAGTCCTCATTGTTGTTATGCTCCGAGGCCTTAGCCTTGTATTTCAGATTTTCGTGCATTTCCCTAAGACTTGTACGAAAACTCTTGTCATATTCATAATCGCCTACATCAAGAATAAATCCGCCGATAATATCAGGATCCTTGCGGTATTCCATTTCAACATCTTCCCTGTTGAATTTATCCTTGATAAAGCTTTTCATATCGGCTTTCTGAGCGTCCGTAAGCTCTGTAACATAACGGATAACGGCTTTTATGCTGCCTTTTCTTTCAAGGCAGAGTTCATTGTATTCATCAAGAATTTCATTGATGTCGTCAATTGAACCGTTATCCGATACAGTACAGATAAACCTGTAAACTTCCTTTGGAAAAAGCTGTTTTATTATGCTGTGCTTTTCCTCGTCTGTGACAACAGGATTTTTCAATGTATCGGCAAGCTCACCGCATGCGGAAAGGACTCTCCTTGTTTCGTCAATGACTTCTTCGGGAATTTCCTGTTTAATAAGCTGCCTTATTGCTTCTCTGTCTGTTTCTTTCATTGCTTATCTGCACCCTCTTCCGCCAGAAAATAGTCTACAAGCTTTCTGTTAGCTTCATCGTCAACATTTTCACCGAGAATTTTTGAAGCTGCGGCAATTGCAAGGTCGGCAATCTGAGTCTGAGCCTCCTGAACAGAGCGTTTACGCTCAATCTCAATAGTCTTGCTTGTCTTTTTAAATATATCCTGAGCCTCGTCCTCAGCTTTCTGGAGAATAGCCTTACGCTCGTCCTCAGCACGTTCAACTGCTTCCGAAACTATGCCATGAGCCTTATCCTTTGCAGTTTTAAGCGTGTCATTATATTGCTTTTTAAGTTCTTCGGCTTCTTCCTTTGCCTTTTTTGCAGCATCAATGTCATTCTGAATTTTCTGATTTCTTTCGTCCATTACCTTGTTAATGGGTTTGAAAAGGAAAATCCTCAGAAGAAGAAACAGGAGAATAATATTAATAAAAGTCCAGATAATGCCCGAATCCAGATTGAGCATACCGCTTGCAAGAGCTGCTTTGGAGCTGCAAACTGTTTCGATGATATTTTCATTCAGCATTTCCGTACCTCCTTTTTGCTTTCTATGAGTTTATTCTTTTATCTGAGGAAAAGAATAATAACAAGTCCGATTACAAGACCGTAAACGGCAGTTGCTTCTGCAAGAGCACATCCGAGAAGGAGAGCCTTGTTTATATCGCCCTTAGCCTCAGGCTGTCTTGCGATAGATTCTACTGCTTTTGATGTTGCAAGTCCGATACCGATACCTGCACCTACACCTGTTAAAACTGCAATAGCAGCACCAATTGCGATTAATCCCATGATAATTTCCTCCTAAAAAGTAATTTACAGCATTAAGCTGTTATTCTTCTTCCATTGCTTCTGCCATAAACAAGGAAGTAAGGAACACAAATACATATGCCTGAATAAGACCGTCAAATACATCAAAATACAGACTGAGTATAAGCGGGACTCCTACAGGAATACAAAGCTTTACAAGCTCCATAATAACGAATGCACCGAGAACGTTGCCGAAAAGTCGCATACAGAGAGAAAGCGGCTTGATAATAAGCTCCATAATATTAATAGGGAGCAGCAGCGGCATAGGTTCCTTAAAGCTTCTCAGCCACCTTTTTACGCCCTTTTCCTTAATACCGCAGTACTGGATATAGATAATACTCATTATTGCAAGACCGGCAGTAACATTAAGGTCTTTGGTAGGCGGCCGCAAACCGAACAGTCCGATAACATTGGATACACCTATGTATATAATGAGCGTTTCCAGAAAGGGAAGATATTTTTTTCCTTTTTGTCCCATAATATCCACAAAGAAATTATTGAGCCAGGTTATAAGCATTTCTATTAAAAGCTGAGCACCTGTCGGAACGGTTTTTAGGTTTCTTACGAATATCTTGCAGAGTATTACAAGAACAGCCATTATTACCCAAGTTATAACGCATGATTCCGGTACGGGGATACCGCCGAAAATCGGAATTTCAAATGCGGTTCTGCATTCAAGCTCCTCCATCAGCGAATTTGCCAGCTCGTCCATAATATCACCTTCTTTCAGCTGATTATGAATGGCAGTACTATAGAATTCTTATGAAGCTCACATTAAGGCAGCAACGTACAAAGAACGTAAAAACTTTGTGCAGTTTTGTCATAAAAAAGTAAAATGGAGATTTCCAAGATGGCGAAATCCCCATTGATTTACACTTTCAAGCGAGCTGTTATAAAAAACCAGTTATAAAGATACTGTCTTTTCACCTACATTATATATCTTTTAAAAAGGCGTGTCAAGTAAAATTTGCATTATTTTCTATTAATTTTTATTTTTAGTGTTTCTGCTTTTATTATTTGTATTATAATGTTAATTTAATGGTAATTTTTAATAAATGTGCAGCGTTCAGAATTTTAAAAAATATTAAAAAGGGTTTCCAAAGGGCTTGCTAACCCTTTGGAAACCCGATTTTGTTCTAATCCTTTGCGGTTTCAGATGTATCAATTATAAGACGTATTTTTTCAACTGACTGCTCCTTGACCTGAAGTACGGTTATCTTGAAAGCACCATATTCCGCAGTTTCATTCTGTTCGGGGATATGTTCAAGAAGCTCCGTAACCCAACCGCCGACTGATGTGTATGTACTTTCTATCATATCTTCGTCAAGTCCGAGCTGGTCAAGCATATCACTTATGCTCAGATCGCCTGACACTTCATACTCGTTTTCACTTATTTTTACAATGCTTGGTATAACTTCATCATTTTCATCATAAATTTCACCGACAAGCTCCTCGATAATATCCTCCAGAGTTACAATACCTTTAGTGCCGCCGTACTGGTCAAGAACAACTGCAAGGTGAGTTTTTGAACGCTGCATATCACGAAGTGCCTCACTGATAAGCTTCAGGTCAGAAAAGTGTGCAACGTCCTGTATAATTTCTGTTATGTCATTTCCGCCCTGAGCCAGCATTTTAAAGAAACGCTTATTTGTTATCATACCGATAATATTATCAAGACTTTTATCATATACAGGAAGTCTTGAATACATTTCGTCTATAAAAAGACTTTTTATTTCATCTATAGAAGCATTTTTTTCAACACCGATAACCTTTACTCTCGGTATCAGTATTTCATTAACGGTAATTTCATCAAAATCCAAGGCACTTCTTACGAGGTCACCCTCCTGTTCTTCAAGAACACCTTGTTCTTCAATTTCCTCAATAATATATTTAAGTTCGTCCTCTGTTACGCTTGGTTCAACCTTGCCGTTTTTAAGTATTGAGGCAAGCTTGTTAAAGATAAATATGATTGGTTTAAATAGAATAATAAGGAATGAAAGCGGCCCCGCAAAGAAAAGTGACAGTCTTTCTGCATTTTCCTTAGCGTATGATTTTGGCAGAATTTCACCGAAAATCAATACAAGAACGGTTGTTACCGCAGTAGAAATGCCTACTGCACCGCTTCCGAAAAGTGTGGTAAAGAGTACAGTGCTGACGGACGCCATAGTAATATTTACAATGTTGTTTCCTACCAGAACAGTGGTAAGAGCGTCCTCGAATGAGTTAGCGATTTTAAGTGCTTTTTCAGCACGTTTATCGCCTTGAGCTGCGTAATTTTTAAGTCTGATTTTGTTTACGCTTGAGAAAGCTGTTTCACAGCTTGAAAAGAGTGCGGAAAAAATCATTGCAATAATAATGAGAATGATTCTTCCCAAGTTTTGATTGTCCATATAAATCCTTTCTTTAATGTATAGTTATAATTTACACTATGATGATTAAGGTGTAAATATACATACTATCTTATCACAGTAAATAAAAATAATCAAGTGCTGATAAATAAAATTTTAAATAAGTCTTGAAATTTATGCGATAAATTGTTATTATTATAATGATATACTATGGGAAATACCGCACAATGCACCTATAAAAACCTTGTACGGCATTGACTGTTCAGAAAGGATGTTATTATTAACTATGTTTAAAAAACTCTTTTTAAAATATGAGGAAGTCATAATGTATATAATCATGGGAGGCTGTACAACGCTGGTTTATTACATAACCCGTTTCGGTTCAAGACTCCTTATGGGCAACATTTCAAACGGAGCAATGATTGCTACAGCAATTGCCCAAATCGTTTCAATAACCTTTGCATTCGTCACGAATAAAAAGTTTGTGTTTAAAAGCAAGACAAATACAGTCGGACAGCTTGCAAAGGAGGCAGCAGCATTTTATGCAGGAAGAGCAGTAACATTCTGCCTTGACCTGCTTATAACCTTTATTTTTGTGGAAAAATGTTCGGGATTTTTCATTGATGTATTTGGACTTGACAAAATAAATTACTCAAGCGGACTTCTTTCAAATAAATTTATGAGCAAGCTTATGGGAAATCCTGAAAAAATGAACGAATTTATCTGGACTATGCTGTCACAGGTTATGATTCTTATACTTAACTATGTATTCAGCAAGCTTGTAGTGTTTAAAAAGCCCAAAAATGCGGTGGTACAGGAAAAGCAGTAATGGAATATATTAAAATAGGAAATGTCAAGATAGAGAAAACTGCCGCACTTGCTCCAATGGCTAGCGTTGCAGACCGAGCTTACAGACTTATTTGCAGGGAATACGGGGCTTCGTATGTTACAAGTGAAATGGTGTCTGCAAAAGGACTGTGCTACAGCGACAGAAAAACAAATGAGCTTTGTACAGTAACCGAAAAAGAACGTCCTATGGCGATACAGCTTTTTGGGAATGAACCTGAATTTATGGAAAGGGCAGTTGAAATTGTCAGCAGATACAATCCTGATATTATAGATATAAATATGGGGTGTCCTGTACCAAAAGTTGTCGGAATAGGCTGTGGTTCTGCACTTATGCGTGATGTAAAGCAAGCTGCGGCAGTTGCCGAGTCGGTTGTGAGAGCATCGTCTGTTCCTGTTACGGTTAAGTTCAGGAAGGGCTGGGATGATAGCAGTGTAAATGCTGTCGAGTTTGCAAAGGCAATGGAAGCATCCGGAGCTGCGGCAATTACGGTTCATGGGAGAACAAGGGAGCAATTTTATACAGGTGAAGCTGATTGGAAAATCATTTCCGAGGTCAAGAAGAATGTCAAAATACCTGTAATTGCAAACGGAGATGTTACAGACTTGAAAAGCTGTCTTGATATGTATGAGCAAACAGGCTGTGATTTGGTGATGATCGGCAGGGGCAGCTATGGCAATCCTTTTGTTTTTAAGGAAATTTCTTCTTATTATAAAGGCGAGGAATATACAGCTCCCACAATAGAGGAGAAAATGTCAGTCATGCTCAGGCATATAAGGCTTATTCTGGATATTAGTGAAAAGTCTGAGGAACTGGCGATTCATGAAGCAAGAAAGCATGCAGCATGGTACATGAACGGGTACTATGCCTCCGCAAAATTCAGAGCAAGATGCTATAATCTGACGTCATATTCCGAGGCGGAACAGCTTGCAGAGGAGTTTATAAGACTTCAGCATGAAAGAATGTCCTGAAAGCTGTACACATTTATAATGTATATGTATAATGTATATGTCTTTGGTGTCGCATTTGGTAAAATTGCTGATTTTAAGGCAGCACCGCATAATCCTTGTGCAGTGCTGCCATATGTTTTTAAGGGGAAATGTCCCGTTATTATGTACTTTTTTTGAATAATCCGTAGGTCTTGATTAAAACAGTTTATTTGTTAATCAGAATGCAAAAAAGATTGTGTAATGTTTATATTATTGACATATTTCTTTGTGAAAAGCTACAAAAAATACTGCGTTATTTTATATAAAACATTAAAATCCTTTTAAAGCTATTTACTTTTTTGAATGTCTGATATATAATGATTTTAAGAATAAAATAAAGTAGAGTGTTGGGAACTCGTCTGCACTTCGCTAGTTACTTATGCTGAACGGAAAATCCCCATTTACCACGCTGAATTTAAATTAAATATTGCCATGTTTGAAGTTTTAATTGATAATATGTACAATTTTACCTATCTTCATTTATAAGTTTTTACAAAAACGGAAAAACCTATTGACTTTAAACAAGGTCTATTTTATAATATTAAGTGTGGGTTACTATAAGTAAATTTAAGTGAAGTGTGAACATTTCGCAGCTGTATTTACTGCAGCAAAAATATTATATAACACAGGAATTAAAGCTTTCCGGTTATATTAATCCGAAATTAAGGAGGAAAAGAAAATGAGGAGAAACAGAATTATCGCAGGAGCAGCAGCGATAATGGTAATGGCTTGCAGTGCAATGCCGTCATTTACATTTGCGGCAGGTGAAAAGGTTGCAATTTCTGCAAACAAAGTAACTGCCGAAGCAGGCGGTACATTTGAAATTGAAGTATCACTTTCAGATATCCCGTCAACAGGTATCAATGCTTGTGAATTTGCTATCGGTTATGATAGTACACTCGTTACAATCAGTGATGTTGAGGCAGGTCCTTTAACAGAAACAAAAGCTGAATCAGTAGACACATCTGCATCATCAGCTCCTTTGTTCGACTACTACATTGATAAAACAAACAGTGCAGTTAATGTATGTTGGTCAACAGCAGCTGAGGATTCAAAATACTGGCTGCAGGGTGAGGGCGTAATGCTCACAATTACAGGTACTGTATCATCATCTGCAAAGTCAGGTTCAGTAGCTGATTTTGACATTCAGGGCATTGCTCGTGAAACATATCCGGGTTCAGGCGTAACTAATAAGGATGTTAAGGTTGGCTATTACAACGGAACAAGAGTAATGTATGATACTGCATTAACAAACGGTTCTGTTACTGTCGGCGGTTCTGCAGGTACTGTTACATTAGCAGGCGATGCTAACTGCGATGGCAAGGTTGACATTTCAGACGCAGTTTTAATTAAGTGCTTCCTGATTAATGAAAAAACATATCCGCTTACTGCACAGGGTAAGCTTAACGCAGATGTTCAGGGCAACGGAAACGGCGTAAACGCACAGGATGCTGTTTCAGTTCAGAAGTACATTCTTAAAGCTATAACATCTCTTCCAGTTTAAAAAACTCCGGGCATTTTGCTTGATTTTTCGGGTTAACCCTATATAACAAACATCAATATTGGCTTCATGCCTTAAAGAAAGGAATTAAAACAGATGAAAAAATTTATTTCAACTCTTACATCACTTGCTATGAGCGCTTCACTCACAGCAGGCGCATTAGCAGTTCCGTTTGCAGGAAGTGCATTAACTTATGACAAGACTTATAAGACACTTACTATTGAGTCTGAAAAGACAACTATTTCTGCTTCAGAAATCGCAGCAGGTGATGTAACTGTAAAATGTGACGTTTACTTCGAGGAAACTCCTGATACAGACGGACTTTCCGATACAGCTTCAATCACAGCTATGATGACTTGTGAAGGCGACACAGTTAAGATGGATAGTATCGACAAGCTTTTTGCTGACCGTGAACAGTATAATTATACTATTCAGAACGGTGAAAAGAAGGGCACAACAGTTATTTGTACAACTGGTCTTTTCTTCGTAGGAACAATTGCAGGCAGAACAGGCAAGTATACTCCTGCAGGTGACTACCAGGCTGAAAAGGCATCTGATAAGAGATTAGGCTTCTCTTGGACAACAGCTCAGAAGGGCGAATATATTGAAGGCAGCTCTACAGCTTTCCCTGTTGCTACATTCTATGTAACATTTGAAAAGGGCACACCGGCTGGTGATTACAAGATTGACTTCATCAACGAAGACCAGTACCCAGATGATCCTAAGTATTCAGGAAAGAACTCAACAACACAGGTAGGTACACATGACCTTTCAGTTGCTGAGTGCTATGACAACCTCTTCTACGGCGGTCTTGAAACAAAGGGTATTACAGTTACAGTTGAGGGTGATGCACAGACAACAACAGCTGCAACACCTACAACAACAAAGCCTGCTGCAACTACAACAAAGCCTGCTGCAACTACAACAACAAAGCCTGACACACCTCCAACAACAGATAAGCTTCAGTGGTCTATTAATGATGTTACAGAGGAATCATACAAGGCTGGCGATGTTGTTTACGTTGATGTGTTCGTAACAAATGCATGGGGTTCAGATCCTGATAAGGAAGGTATCCGTGGATTACAGGCATTTATCGATTATGATAAGGACGCATTTGAGCTTGTTGAAATCGGTGAATCATGCTACGGTGCAGTTGAAAGCAGCTTAGAAAGTGCCGGTATCACAGTAACACTTTCAAACAGCACAGGTCTTGGTACAATTGCTAAGAAAGACGATACAGTAACATATTATGGCTTCAAGATTAAGGACGGAGCTAAGGACGGTACATATCCAATCACATGGAATAAGGATGAAACTATAGTAACAATCCACCCAGGCGGCGGTGAAAACAATACACCTCCAACATTGGCTGATGTAGACCTCGTTGACGGTTCAATCACACTTGGAAAGGGCAGCTCAGTAGTAACAACAACTGCTCCTTCAACAACAACACCAACACCTACAACAACAAAGGCACCTACAACAACAGCAACAACAACAACAAAGGCTCCTTCAACAACAAAGGTTGATCCAACAACTCCATCAACAGGCACTGTTCTTTACGGTGATACAAACTGCGATGGCAAGGTAAATATTGCTGACGTTGTTATCCTTAACAAGTACCTCACAAACCCAGAAAAGTATCCGCTTACAGCTCAGGGTGCTATCAATGCTGAGGTAGATCTTGATGATAAGCTCACAACAAATGACTCATACTGCATTATCAGATCAGTTGTTAAACTCATCACACTTCCTTACAAGGGCTAATCTGTCACACACTAATACAATTTAATATTTAAGACTAGATAAAACGGGCATTGCCCAGAAAGGAAAATGCACTGATGAAGAGAATACTATCAGCAGTAACTTCCTTGACAATGGGAATTTCAATTCTCACAAGTGCGTTTGCCGTTCCGTTTAGTACATATGCTGTCAGCGAGGCTTCTAGCTTCGCTGAACAGTCTGTTATTACGGCAAATGATAAAGTTGCTGCAAAAAATGCTTCTTCTGCCGATGCACTCCAGTGGTCAATTGATAATGTAAAACAGGCATCTTACAAAGCAGGCGATGTTATTTACGTTGACGTATTTGTAACAAATGCATGGGGTACAGATCCTGACAAGGAAGGTATCCGTGGATTACAGGCATTTATTGATTATGATAAAAGCGCATTTGAACTTGTTGAAATCGGTGAATCATGTTATGGTGCAACTGAAAGCAGTATAGCAAGTGCCGGAATTACTGTAACGCTTTCAAACAGCACAGGTCTTGGTACAATTGCTGAGAAAGGCGATACAGTAACATACTTCGGTTTCAAGGTAAAAAGCGGAGCTAAAGACGGTACATACCCGATTACATGGGTTAAGGACGATACTGTAGTAACAATCCACCCTGGCGGCGGTGATGACAATGTTCCTCCGACATTAGCTGACGTAGACCTCGTTGACGGTTCAATTATACTTGGTGACGGCGGTTCAGTAGTAACAACTACAGCTAAGACAACTACAAAGCCTGACACACCATCAACAGGCAAACTTCAGTGGTCACTTACTGACGTTACAAAGGATACATACAAGGCAGGCGACGTTATTTACGTTGACGCTTTTGTAACAAATGCATGGGGTTCTGATCCTGATAAGGAAGGAATCCGTGGATTACAGGCATTTATCGATTATGACAAGAGCACATTTGAGCTTGTTGAAATCGGTGATTCATGTTATGGTGCAGTTGAAAGCAGTACAGGCAGTGCCGGAATTACAGTAACGCTTTCAAACAGCACAGGACTCGGTACAATCGCTAAGAAAGGCGATACAGTAACATACTTCGGCTTCAAGGTTAAGGACGGAGCTAAGGACGGAACATATCCGATTACATGGGTTAAGGACGATACTGTAGTAACAATCCATCCTGGCGGCGGTGATGACAATGTTCCTCCGACATTAGCTGACGTAGACCTCGTTGACGGTTCAATTACACTTGGCAGCGGTGGTTCAGTAGTAACAACTACAGCCCAGACAACTACAGCCAAGACAACTACAAAGGCAGCAACAACAAAGCCTAATACACCTGTAGGTGATAAGCTTCAGTGGTCAATCGGAAACGAAAAGTACACTGACGATATGGGCTCTGATATTGTTTACGTTCCAGTAAATGTAACAAGAGCATGGGGTACAGATCCTGATACACAGGGTATCCGTGGTCTCCAGGGTTCAATAAGCTATGATGAAACAGCTCTTGAGCTTGTTGAAATTAGTGCAAGTTCTTGCTATGGCAATGCAATGGTTAATCTGGATGAAAAAATGTTTATTACAACATTTTCAAATGCTTCCGGATTAGGTACAATTGCAAAGCAAGGCGATGAAGTAACTTATTTTGGTTTCAAGATAAAGAGCGGAGCTAAGCCTGGTGTATATCCGATTAAATGGGATACATCTTATACAAGTGCAACAATTCATCCAGGCGGAGGCGATGATAATGTTCCTCCAACGCTGGCAGAACTTGATCTTGTTGACGGTTCTATTGAAATTGTTAGCAGTGTAACACCTGGTGTCACTACAACAGCTGTAACACAGAGCGGCGAAATCGGTTGGGTAATTCCAACAGTAACAGCTAAGCCTGGTGATACAGTAACAATGGACGTAACTGTTGACGGAACAGATGTAGCAGTAGCAGGCTACGAGGGCGGAATAGCTCACGCAGCAGGAGTAGACTACGCAGGAGTTGCAAGCGGTTCAGCATATGACGCTGAAACAATTGACAACGGTGAGTCACTTATCGCATTTGCTACACCAAGCGGACTTAACAAAAAGGCTGCTGACGACTCAACAGTATTTACACTCAAGTATACTGTACCGGAAAACTGCAAGGCAGGCAAATACCCGATTACATGGGAGAATGCACTTATTGTAGACGAAAACGGTAATGATATAACATCACTTATCAACCTCATTGACGGTGCAATTATAATTGAAGATGTAACTA
>ERZ857480.46700-NODE-72202-length-13615-cov-13.9807_pt1 | contig 13615 bp, 16 predicted proteins | sample MGYA00519767_ERZ857480 | MGnify/ENA primary metagenome ERZ857480 (study PRJEB31778, sample SAMEA3449210) | human gut metagenome | biome: human gut; feature: human-associated habitat; material: faeces | place: United Kingdom | collected 2010/2012 ...
AAAATGGGGTTCCACTGCTTATCGAGTAAAGCAACTTTACCTCTTGCTAAAACGGTTTCTACGTTTTGGTGTTTCTCGTCTGTTTTTACATTGAAAGCGGTTCCAAGAACCTTAATATTTACATAATTCGTCGAAACATATAGAGGGAACTGGGCATTCTTTGCAACGTCAAAGAATGCTTCTCCTTGCAAGGAGAGTTTGCGACCGCCTTCGGCAAAAGTCTCCGGAATCTTCAATGAAGAACCGGCCTTTAACCAAATAGTAGAACCATCTGCAAGCACGATTTTTTTCACATCTTTCCCTTGTTCCACCCTAATCGTTACATAATTGTCCGGCTTCAGATAGCCCCATCCCACATAAGAAAAAGATACAAGTAACAAGATTACGGCTGCATATCTCATCACAGAGCGAAGTATTTGAAATTGCCTTCTACTATTTATCCTGGCATTCAATCCATTCAATGCCTTTTCGATATGCTCAGGCGTATTATATTGAGTGAACTTCCACGAAACGCGAAGTTTCATCAATTTAGAGAAAGCTTCCTCATTATCAATTGATAATTCACGCCATTCTTCCACCTGTTTCATTTCTTCAGGAGAAAGCATGCCTGTCAAATATTTTGCTAAAAGTCTATAATCAAAATCCATTTTTATTTCCTATTACCTATACTAAACGAACAACTCGGGAAAACTACTGAGCTAAAAGGAAACTTTTTTCAATTATTGTATTTCCCAATATTTTCAGTTCCCTTCCGTCTGTTTCATTCAAGCCGTTCGACGAATAAAACAGACGGTTTGGAATGCTTTTATGGATCATCGGGAAAGCGTTCAATTGTACATTCCGTTTCATGACTCGGGATGCTGAACAAGAACATACAAACAGTATTACAAAAATTAAACAATCTCTTATAATCTTATTTTTTAGGTAATACGCCAAATTTATATTTCCATCTTTCACTGCTTTTCATATATAAACTCCGTAAAAGTTCCTTCCAACAAATTTCAAAGCCAAATACCGAAAAACAGACAGCCTCTCTAAGCTTCACCGGAACCTCCTCCATGATCAAATCCGGATGATGACATGCCTTGTAAACGAACTCCAAATCAAACAGATATGTATTTATACAAGTAGAAAGGAAAACAGTACGTCCTTTGCGGCTAAACCCTTTCAAACCGGCTTGCGTATCCGAATAGTTCATTTGCAATAAATAACGATTGCAGCCACGAACAAATCGGGAGATTAAACGACGAGAAAACGGCAAACAATCATAATAGGTCTTATCCCGAGTCGATACAACCACATCTACTCCCCGCTGTAACATTTCCAATACCCTTGACATAGAAGCAAGCGTATAAGGGAAGTCGTGATCCGTATAAAGGATATAATCAGAATTACACGCAGACACGGCTTTACGCAAGGCAAAACCTTTTCCATGATTGACCGAATAACTTAAAATATGGACTTCCGGTATGTTTTGCCGGATATAATTGATAACATTTTCTTCAACACCTCTTGTCGAACCGTCATTTACTAAATACAGATGAATATCAACATGTTTCCACAATGCATTCAGTTCCTTGTATTTCGAGACAACGGTTAACTCCCAACCTTTATCCGGGTTATAAACAGGTAGTATTAAATCTATGTCCGTTTTCATCATTCTATTCTTTTTAATATGCGCTTTTTATCTTTTACAGAAAACAATACCCGACTGATCCTGCCGACAATCAACCCCTCAGGTATTTCCCCGAAAAAGCGACTGTCCACTGAGTTACTGCTATTGTCTCCCATCATATAGTACCAGTTTATGCCTTCTCGCCTTGTTATTCGGATTACCCGCTTTACCAAAAGCATATTCCGGTTTTCAGGACTACGAAAAACAACGATATCATTTTCTTGCGGTTCTCGCCATCCCACCATACGTCCCAAATTCCAATTGTTTTTCAAATCCTTCTCACGCAAAAACGTAATCCAGGTGAAAACATTCAACAAAGGAATATCGGCAAAACGGTCAGGTAACACAGGCCCGTATGAGGCTTTGTCTACCCAAACCCAATCACCGGTACATAGAGTCGGCTCCATACTTTCGGATGGGATGTAGCAAGGTTCACCCAGGAAGAGGCGAATCAACACACAAGTAAATAGACAAAGACATGTATACGTTTTTATCATCTTTGGTACATATTTATTTTTTTACTGAACACTCCCTTTGATTTCCAAAAAGATCGGATCATCCGTATTACAACGGATAGAAATCGTTTCTGAAAAAGAGCCTGCATATTCCTTTACAACTTTAACCGTTACAAGAATCTCTTCATTTGTCAATGCAGTCCGTTGATCGTATGTTGCACGAGTACATCCGCAAGAAGTCTGCATCTCAAATAGGGTCAATGGATTTCGTCCCGTGTTCTTCAGCAGAAATGAGACTTCTTTCTCCATTCCTTTATCGATCTTTCCCAAATCAATTACAGGACGCGCAACTGTTACCTGTGTCTTATTTTCTATAAAAGACAACAATTCACGGTCATCCGTCATATACGCCACATATTTATCACGGATTTCCAAATCAAACATTGGATTTCCGATTTCCAATATATGATTTTCCTTGTCTAACAAAAACGTATGATTTCGGTCTCCTTCCCGAATATTATTCAATCGACTCAACTCTTCACTTCTGTTCAAACAAACTGGGTAATCAAAATTTTCATGTTTCAGGCGAAACCCTACTTTCTTATAATCGCTCAAATTATAAAAAAACATAAACGCCACTTTTCCCCCTGACAACGTATCTATATAAGAAATGAAATCTTTCCATTCCTGAAGTTTCAATTTACATTCTGTACATCCCGTTGAATCCACATAAACTACTACTTTATATTCAACATTTTCCGGCATCCGATAATCTATCGTGTCTTTCAAAAAACGAGTATATACTATATCCTTCGGAAACAGCATTTCTCTCCCAATATGGTCGTGTACAATACGTTTATTTTGTTTATCATGTTCTTTTCTTCCACATGACATACAAAATAAAAGTAATAGTAACATGCCGACTGTTCTTGTTGCATTCATTCTCTAACTAATAATTCAACCCGTGCTTCTTTCCGATTGTATGCATAAATACTATCTTGATTGACACAGATATGTAAATAATTCGTTCCGGGTAATTGGAGGATTTCCTTTTTTTTCAATATCGGAGATAATTCTATTTTTAGTATTTCATTCGAAAGAACTTCTCCAGAAGAGCCTGTTCCAAACAACAACACATATAAGTAATTGCCATCCACATAAGCATCTGATACTATCTTTGTGTAACTATTCAACTTCCGTATATTTTCATTCTTAATTAGATCCTTTTTTATATAATCTATATCTGAAAAGTCCAAACTATCAACCATTTGTTTACTTTTCAAATCATAAATTTCCACTATAGGAATATTATCTGAAACGGTTATACATTTATCCTCAAAATTCAGAAGATGCCTACTATTCCGTATTCGGTTAGGCAGCTCTTCTCCAAAATCCTTTCTCTTTCCACAATGTGATTCTGTACCTATCCGCATATTCACCTCTAAAAACAATCCTTCCTTTTCTGCGGTTGAAACATATAAACATGAATCATCCACAAAAAAACGATATGGCATATAAATACGATCATTCAACAAGGCATACTTACCACGAAATTCACCTTTTTGATCAAAACACAAAGCAGCGCTATGTCCCATGTCAAAAACATACAAAAAACTATCTTCTAAGGCAATAGACTCTATACTCACAAAATCTCTAGGACCTGGTCCCTGCCTTCCTATAAACCTATTAAGAATAAAATATTGATTCGTTTCCATTACTTGAGACAAATATTGATCCGAAATATAAAGCCGATTCTCATAAAATTGTAAATCTCGCACTTGAGATAAAAATATTGAATCACCCCAACCTTCTACAAACGAAAGTTGTTTATACTTTACAGTTTCCAACTGCGATTTTCTTTCTTTTTGACAAGAAATTAATAACAAAATAGATATGACAGTTAATATGATATTACTTAATTTTAAATTCATAATTTTTTATTTTACAAACCGTGGACAAATTGCAAACAAATTCATCCACGATCTAAGTTAAAACAAAATTTCCTACAGTCTAATCGCAACGAACAGACTCTTTATCATCACATTGTACATAGCCGGAAAAAGTATTCCTTTCACAATTTTCCTTTCCTGAACAAGATACCGAACCATTCACATTTCCATACCGAGGAGTAACATCAATGCACCTATTAACAACACTGCTTTTTTCTTTAATTGTACCATCGTCTTTAAGTTTTTAATTTGCTAATACTAATTCAAATTGTGATTTTCACGACCTTTTATCTCTATTTTTTCGCACTCATCTTTATTAAAATTACACAAATAACACTATTCCTTTATAGTCTATACAATAAAGGCGCAGCCGTCAACAGTGGAAGAATACAGATACCATGAAACATTGTTTTTGACACTATCTTCTCTGTTTAAACTTTTCATCTCTACTTGATATACAAACCTGTAAAAGTTCCTTCCAATAAGTTTCAATTCCAAATACCGGAAAACAAACAGCTTCTCTTAACTTCACCGGAATTTCCCCTATAACCAAAGCTGGATGATGACATGCTTTGTAAACGAACTCCAAATCAAACAAATATGTATCTATACAAGTAGAAAGAAAAACAAAACGACCTTTGCGATTAAACCCTTTCAAACCGGCTTGCGTATCTGAATAGTTCATTCTCAATAAATAACGATTACATCCACGAACAAATCGAGAGATTAAACGACGAGAAAACGGTAAACAATCATAATAAGCCTTATCCCGAGTCGATACAACCACATCAACTCCTCGCTGTAACATTTCCAATACCCTTGACATAGAATCAAGCGTATAAGGAAAGTCGTGATCCGTGTAAAGGATATAATCAGAGTTACACGCAGACACGGCTTTACGCAAAGCAAAACCTTTCCCATGATTGATCGAATAACTCAAAATATGAACTTCTGGTATATTTTGCCGGATATAATCAGTGACAACTTTCTCAAAGCCTCTTGCCGAACCATCATTTACCACATATAAATGAATGTCTGCATGTTTCCACAAGACTTCCAGTTCCTTATATTTCGAGACAACGGTTAACTCCCAACCCTCATCCGGATTATAAACAGGCAGTATCAAATCTATGTCCGTTTCCATCATTCTATTCTTTTTAATATGCGTTTTTTATCTTTTACAGAAAACAATACCCGACTGATCCTGCCGACAATCGAACTCTCCGGAATTTCCCCGAAAAAACGACTGTCCACCGAATTATTGCGGTTGTCTCCCATCATATAGTACCAATTTACACCATCTCGCCTTGCTATTCGGATTACCCGCTTTACCAAAAGCATATTCCGATTTTCCAGGCTACGAAAAACGACGATATCATTTTCTTGCGGTTCTCGCCATCCCGGCATACGTCCCAAATTCCAATTGTTTTTCAAATCCTTCTCACGCAAAAACGTAATCCAGGTAAAAACATTCAGCAAAGGAATATCAGCAAAACGGTCGGGTAGCAAAGCGCCGCATGAAGCTTTGTCCACCCAAACCCAATCACCGGTACATAGAGTCGGCTCCATGCTTTCGGATGGAATGTAGCAAGGTTCACCGAGGAAGAGGCGAATCAACACACAAGTAAATACAACAATTACGATTATTTTAATCCCCCTTACCATCCAAAACAGCGAATTTACGTTTTATCGATTCAAAATAAGCATCTGTTCGTTCTGAAATTTCTTGAATATTTATAAAACAATTTTCCATTAAATACTCCTTCGATAAAACACAAAAATAATAAGCAACAACAGTATCACTTACTTCCATAATAGGAGATAAAAGTCCTATTGAAAGCCCATAAACTTCACAAGAAATGCAATACTGTTTTTTAAACGACCGTATAATCCTCGGATTATTGGAATTCAACAAACAAATTACATTTTGAGCTCCTACTTCCGATATAAACATGTTAATATAATCAATGTGCTTTTTAAAATATTGCATACATGATATGCATCCTGCATCATTAAAACGAATTACAAATTTATCACCTGTATTTAGAATTTCAGATACTAATATGTTTTCTCCATTTTCTTTCAAAACAGACAATGTATCTGAAACTGTTATATTATCAGTATTCATTTGTTCTAAATTAATACTATATATTTGATCATTAGTGTCCCATTAAAATTCTAATAAAGCCTTGTATAATGCAGAAATACAAGAAATTACAGTGGAATTTCGGGAAAACGGATTTGAAATTGCAAACTCATTATGAGTATTCTGTAAGAATCATAACTTTCTCATTTTCAATGGTATTTTTTTCTCGTAAAGCAGAGTTTTAACCTCACCCGATTTTAACGGGACACTAATGATATTTGATGATAATTATACGAATCTTTCTTTAAACTTTCATAAATCAACTTGTTATCACCTTGCCGAATATAACCTATAATAAATAAAACGAACAAAGTCAATATCAAAGACATATATGTAAAATGTATAGTTTTATTCATTTCGAAATATTTTTTTGTTTAATTTTGCCACCATCAGAATCGGATTATCATCAATAGATGCTCTTTCCAGCGTGTTGAACAACTCAGGATAAAACGACTGTATCTCTGATTTTTTTTTCGTTTCCAGATCCTGGTATTTAGACGGATCAAGTATATAATAGAAATAATCGCCACAGGCAATTGTACCGTATAAGATATCAACAATATGAACTTTCCCAATATGAGGTCCTCTAAAAGAACAACTTTCCCCGTTTAGCCTATCGTAGATATAAAAGCAATTATAACCATCATATTGATATGAGACTCCGACTTTAGTCTCATCGGAAATATATAAATAAGGAGAATGAGCAACCTTTTTATTTTTCCTGAGATATTTGAATATTTCATCTTCCCTACTTTGCATCGGCAAAGCTATCAATTCTTTCGGAATGGCATGGCCTAATTTAATCACTAAACCTCCTTTGGGATAGTTAAAATCATATTTATAAATCGTATCATTATACATAATATGGGTATATAAGCCATCTTCAAACAAAACGAACGGAGACTCCCAAAAAGAAATGGTTGCACCATTTTCATAATGATGAGGATGATATTGTGCCACTAACTCATCCTGTTTAAAACAATTCATGATATATCCATCTTCAGGGTCAATGCTTGATCGTGCCCAGACTTCCCTTCCTTCCCCTAAAAACAATATTTGGCTTATTTTATAAGGAATTGTATCCACACGTAATAGACGGCCATTCAAATCATATACAAACTTTTTCTTCAATTGGTTATCCATCACATACAGTTCTTTCTTTTCTCCATTAACCGCAATGCTTGATGCGTTTGTATATTTGTTGGGACCATCTCCTTGATCATGGATAACCGCTTTGGCTTCTCCATGATCAGAAAAAATAAAAACAGAAGAACTTCTCCGGTCCAAAATATATAAACGTTTATTCAATGGAATAATATTATACACTGCATTTATCAATATAGTGTCATTCGTTTCCAACGGGACAATTGCAATCTTTTCGAAAAAATCCGCAATGGATACAATTTGAGAGTCTTCAGGATCAATCGAAATAGTTATAAAATCATCTTTTCCATTATCTTGTCCGGCACAAGAACACATCAGAGCCGCTATTAGCAACAAACAAATATTCTTTTTCATATTCTTATTTAGTTTAACGGGCTGTTCCTATAATACACTTTTGTCATGACAATTCCGATCTAATTTTTTCTAAGTTAACATTAAACCCCAAATCAATCATAATATGGAAAAAATGTATAATTTCGGTACAGCCCTATTTTTAATTTTTACAAGATGGACATCTGCATAAACCGTCGCTTGTTACCCTACAGCATGAATAATAACCAGTTCCTGTTGAGACTTCACATCCTTTACCTGTAGCAGTTACACCAAATGCAGATACTGAACCTGATATACAGGAACAAGAAGTAGCACCTCCTCCCCCAGCAAGATTACAATCCCTACATCCTTTCTGTATGTCTCCTGTACCAGCAGGATCATCACCTGTTTTCGTCTGTTGAGCCCAAACAGCAATCACGGCATTATTATCTGCCAACCCATAATCATCCAGCGCATACTGGAGATTCATTCCCATACCGAGGAGCAACATCAATGCTCCAATTAACAACACGGCTTTTTTCTTTAATTGTACCATTGTCTTTAAGTTTTTAATTTGTTAATACTTCAATCGTGATTTTCACGACCGTTTATATCTTTTTCTTCGTATTCTCCTTTATAAAAACTACGCAAATAATGCTTCACGGTGTCCGTATCCTCCCACTGTTTGCTGTAGCTATACGTATAGCTCATAAAATAAAGGATATAGAAAAGCATTGATAAAAACAACAGAAGCTTTGGAAACACATGATGCTCTTTTTCTATCCAATCTATGATTTTATATGACACTAACAACAAAATACCTGACAAGGACAAATAAAGGTAACGATCAGCAACTATTTTTAAGATCAATGAGTGTTGTGCCTGTTGAATTGTTCCGAAAACTAAATCTCATAGAAATGCAGAAATCCTTTTATAGGGTTTTTTCGCGTGTCAAAACTCTTCAATAGAGTTGTTCTGACGGCCATTTCATACCGCAACGAGTTTAGGTTGAGAACTTATAGACGGACATCATGCGGATAATCATTTTATTTTTTCATTTCATATAACAAAATAACAGGATTATCATCCGGTGACAAATCATGTAACTTCATTGATTCCAAAAGTGTTGGAAAATATTCGTACAATATTCCCGCATTTATCTCTTCTACTAAATATTTCTCATCTCCCCAACGTGGAAAGAAGCGATAACCTTGTATCAAATCATTTTTCACCACTCCTACTTCTACTTTATCATTCGATTTATCCACCACACAAAAAACACGTTGATCTTGAATCAAATAATCAAAAATGAAATAGCGATTGGAAACATAATAGTTATTTTTGACCACATAATTGAAATCTGAACTATTTACATCTTGCTCTTCTACATTCTGTTCATTCGGAAACTCTTTTCCTACAAATCGTACCCAATAAACAGGATCTAAGTTTTCTCCGTGATAAATCCGATTATCATACACGGGAGAAATATAGACTTCTTCATTGTTTACAGCAAAAACATTACATTCATTATAATTAAACAAGTTTTCATGATCTCTTCTAATTAATTTATCCGCAACTTTCCGACCTCTATCATTCAAAATGGAACATTTATAATCCTCTCCTTTTCGGGATTTCAAATTATATAAATAGATCAAACCGTTGTTTACTACAATTTGTGTAGAATAGGTATCATATTGAATTTGATTTATATAGTTTAGATCACAATCATATTTCAAAATATGGCATCTGCCATAATCCAAAACAAACAACTGATTATCATATATATCAAAATCCATCAACTGTAAATATTCACCAGGGCCATTCCCTACCTTAAATAAAGTTCGAAGATGTTTACCGTCCATTCCATAAATATAGATTGCATTATTCGTTTTGTCCAAAATATAAATCTCATCTTTGAAAATTTTCACCTTATCAATTTGAGAAATCAGACATTCATCATCCATATCTAATGGGACAATCCGAATATTTTCAACGAATGCAGAAAGCAATACTTCCTTTTGATTGGTCTCAGCCGGAACCTTTACCTCATAAACTCCCAAATTATCAACATCAGAACAGGAACAAAGCAATAACACTATGACTAATATATAATATTTCATATTCTATTTGTTAAATCTAAAGGATGTGGCAAACCACATCCTTTCTTAATTATTGACAATCATGACTTACACACGAACTTTTATATCCCGGTTGATAACAAACATATCTCTGTCCTGTTTTATTTCCATACTGATTATAGCAATTCATATACATACCAGTCCATCCCTCTCCCGGAGGATTACCTGTTTCTGTACTACCTGTAATTTGAGCCAAAACTTGATTAACAGCTTTATTCTCAGCTAATCCATAATCATTCAGCGCATACTGGAGATTCATTCCCATACCGAGGAGTAACATCAATGCTCCTATTAACAACACGGCTTTTTTCTTTAATTGTACCATTGTCTTTAAGTTTTTAATTTGCTAATACTTCAATCGTGATTTTCACGACCATTTATATCTTTTTCTCTGGAATCACCCTTATAAAAACTACGCAAATAACGCTTCACGGTGTCTGTATCCTCCCACTGTTGACTATAGTGATGGGTATAGCCCATAAAATAAAGGATATAGAAAAGCATTGATAAAAACAACAGAAACTTTGGAAACACACGCTGCTCTTTTTCCACCCAATCTATGATTTTATATGACACTAACAACAAAATACCTGACAAGGACAAATACAGGTAACGATCAGCAACTATTCCCAAACGAGGCATCGCTACGACATGTAGTGATAGCAACAAATGAATGACAAAGAACAAGCTGCCGAACATCAAAAGACGCTTCTTACGGAAACTATACAAAACTCCGAACAAGCCTGTCACAAGCACCGGATAAATATAAAAACGAACCGGAATGTCGCTATTTCCTGGCAAAATTGGGAAAGGATATAAATAATTCAGATTGATCGGAAGCAAGGACTTCGTAAGATATTCGAACAAAGAATAGCAGCCGAACAACAGACGTTGTACTGCCGTATAAGACACCGCCTCACTACGAGGTCCCTGTAAGTCCAACGTCAACAAGGCAAAGCCTACCGATAAAATAAAGAATGGCATTTTCTCTATCCACCAATCCGATGATTTCAGATTACGACTGATGAACCAATCTATCAAAATCAAGGACAGGGGCAAAACAAAGGCTTGTTCTTTACTCAAACACGAACAGACAAAACAACATAAAGCCGCTATATAACAACCGAGTTTTTGTGACCGGACATAACGAAGATACAACAACAAGGCTGACAAATAAAAAAATACATACATCGGAACCTTCACCGCACTGATCCAAGCAATAGATTCTACATTCACCGGATGAATGGCAAAAAGGAAGGTAGTCAAGGCAGCCACCCACAAACTTCGACGAGATCCGGATTGGCCGGACATCTCCAACAAACGGAAAATCAAGAAAAAAAGCAACGTGGCACATCCACAATGCCAGACAAAGCTCATCAAATGGAACCAAAACGGATCATAGCCGAACAAGCCGTACAGCGCCATATAGTTCAATTCCACCAACGGGCTATATTGACCTTTATAGGATTGTGTAAACACCGCTATCAGGTTTTCCATCCGAAAACCACTCTCCGTAAATATGTTCATCACCATCCATTGGTCATCCCACGAATCCAGGAAACCGTTGGAGAAAACAGGAGAATAGCAAAACGCTACCAATCCATAAAGGAGCAGGAACCCCAACAAGAATTTAAAGTTAACGATATTGTTCAGTTTTTTCATTTTTCGCCTTTTTATAAACTAAACGAATAACCAAGGAAAAATACTGAGCTTAATACTACTTTTTCATCTTTTCACCCGATAAAAGCCAATAATCGGATTACTTTCTTCCGTTAAATTTTTCAGATCATCCGGAAAAACATCCGGATTTTCAGATATCTTGTACTGGATTACAAAAGAAGGAACCACAGAAAAAAACATATCTTTATACACTCCATGAATTTGAGATATAAATAACAAATCTTTCACAGGATGATTATTAACCTGCTTACCGGCATATATGAGTTTATCTTTCAACAAATCATAATATACTGCATAACAACTTCCCTGTTTCTGAAACCATAAATTCAAAAAACCATCCGCTTCATAAGCATTACTCAACAACCATGAGTAGCGGGTTTGCATCAACTTCAATGATGGTGTCACTTCCATCAAAACATCCAACGGTAAAGAGTCCGGCAATTCCACCTTGTATACAGGTGTAACAGATTCTGATGTCAACTGATAAACGACTGTTTCATAATCCTTAATAAAATACAACTTATCGTTATTATAATAAAAAGGATGTTCCTTCCCATAGGAAAATCTAAACTCTGACGTTCTATCATGGGGGAAAAAAGATTTATCGATTTTAGTTCCGGACAAGGAACAGAACAACGAGTAGTGCATTTCCGGATTATCAGGATAATTATAATGATCTCCCATAAAAAAGAAAAAAGAGCCGTTCCAAATCGCCATGCGTTCCGGTGCCATATAAGTGGCAGAGATAGATTGACGACGTTTGCCGGTATACATATCGTAACAATGCAACTTCCTGCGTGTTGAATCGTACATCCACAACATCTTCAACGGGGGGTTCAAAGCAAAGTCCAATACATTCCCGTATTCGTTAGGACCCGGACCATGCTCATCAATCACATACTCGACCTTTCCTTGCATATCGAAGCAAAAGAGCTTATTTTGGTTATCCAATATAAAGATACGCTCATCAGAAACAAGAGTACGAACTATTTCTCCTATTACAACATTGTCCGACAATACCACATACGAGATTTGTTCGAAAGTCTGGTCTACATTGCGATAGGCTGTATCCGAAATAGAAACAGGAATCACGCGTAATTGTACCGAGTCTTTCTCTACCGGGACATTCTCACAAGACGATTGGCGTCCATTATGACATGACATAAGGCACAAAAACAATAATATAATTGTGATATATTTCATAAAGCATTTTATTTGTTCGTTTATTACAAAATAAAAATCAATTCCCTTTTATCCTTCAAGGCATTCCTCCACATGGGACCGGAGTACAATTACAAGAAGGACATACATATTGGTCAACACAAACCCATGCAACGCTTGATGTAAAAGAGCTATCTGGATATGTATACATACATGGCACTTGATCTCGAACTTTTCCCGGTTCTACCGGTTGACCTGGATATATTGTTGTATCAAAATCACCAGTTACCGCAGCCAAAACCTGGACTGCCAAATTATCTGCCCAACCATAATCATCCAGCGCATACTGGAGATTTATTCCCATACCGAGGAGTAACATCAATGCTCCTATTAACAACACAGCTTTTTTCTTTAATTGTACCATCTTTCTAGTTTTTAATTTGTTCATACTTCAATCGCTATTTTCACGACCTTCTATATCTTTTTCTCTGGAATCACCCTTGTAGAAATTATGCAAATAATACTTCACGGTGTCCGTGTCCTTCCATTATTTACTGTAATGATGGGTATAGTAAAATAAAGGCTATAGAAAAGAATTGATAAAAACAACAGGAATTTTGAAAACACACGACACTTTTTTTTCTAGCCAACCAGTGATTTGATATGAAACTAACAACAAAATACCCGACAGGGACAAATAAAGGTAACGATCAGCAACTATTCCCAAACGAGGCATTGCAACAATATGTAACGACAGCAACAAATGAATATAATTCTTTACGTTGCTCTTCTGAAAGTATAAAATTTCCATGACGTACTATTTTATTAAATCTAACTTATAAGATTATGTTCTATTTTTCAACATTAGTGTCCCATTAAAATTGGGACGAATTAAAAATTAAATAAACTTGGCCCATTTGGTCCGAATCGTTCTT
>ERZ857480.71816-NODE-111271-length-13568-cov-11.9673_pt1 | contig 13568 bp, 10 predicted proteins | sample MGYA00519767_ERZ857480 | MGnify/ENA primary metagenome ERZ857480 (study PRJEB31778, sample SAMEA3449210) | human gut metagenome | biome: human gut; feature: human-associated habitat; material: faeces | place: United Kingdom | collected 2010/2012 ...
GCGCCGGGAACGGCCTTCCATGTCAGCTGCGGCTTGCCGCTGACGGAGGAGTAGCCCACCGCCAGCACGGGAGCCACCTTGCCCTCCACCACGTCGCTGAAGCCCAGGGACTTGCCTGCCGCGTTCAGGGCCTCCACCTTGTAGTAGTAGGTGGTGCCCAGCGCCGCGCCGGTGTTGGTGTAGGTCAGTGCCTTGGTGGTGTTGATGACGCTGTACGCGCCATTCTTAGCGGTGGCGCGGTACACCTTGTAGGACGCCGCGCCGTCCACGGCGTTCCATGTCAGCATGGGCTTGCCGCTGGTGGCGGAATGGCCGATCTTCACCACCGGCGCGGCGGGAACGGCGGAGATGGTGTACTCGGGAGAGAACACACGTAACCATGAGAAGGTATCCGTTACTTTATAGCTCCATGTCTCCCACATCGTCCCGTTTACGATAACCTTTGAATCCGGGGAGAACACATAGCTTTCACGGTCCTCGGTATATCCCTTGCCGCCGATAAACAGATAGACGCAGTACCGGTACGTACCCTCCGTAAAGATCTTGTCCATGTCCACATGCAGGCCGCATTCCTTCCACGCGCCGTCGACCTTCTTAAACCAGGCGCAGTAGGGATAATCCTCCCGGAAACGTGCCGGCTGACCGGTCTGGACAGTGAACGTCGGGTTCGTCATCGCGCCGCCCAGTTTGGGGATGCTGTCGATGTCCGAGGACGTGGCGGTGACCACCTCGACCGTCTCAGGGACAATGTACACCGGGGACGACACAAAGATCTGCGACGGGGCGCGGCCCGTGGGGCGGTCGCATGGCTTACCGTCCCAGTTGACCGTCACATTGTCGGAGAACGCATATTCCTCCCAGTTTCCGACGTGGACATTGGTATAATAGCAGTATTTACCCGGCTCAAATTCCCCCTTCCCGTAGGTGTACCAGTCCGAGTCCTGCCACTTCAGCCAGCCGAACCCTATGGAGTCGTCGATATACAGGGCCTGGTCGCCGTCGTTAAAGGTGATGGTGGGAGTCTGCACCGTGCCGCCGAGCTTCACGATGCTCGCCATATTCGAGGTGACGTTGACTTCCTCGATCGGTGTGCGCTCATGTGCTTGATGCTTCTCCGAGTACACAAACAGACGGTAATTGTCGAGCCTCTCTATGTTTTCACTGGGAATGCGCTCGCCGTCCACCGTGACCGTGAGATTACTTGCCGCTCCGAGCTTCCAGTGCTCCCAGTCCTTGACGGTCAGCACGGCGCCGTACCGGTAAACATTATCCTTCTTAAAGTACGAGGTCGTGGGCTCCTCCCAGTTATATTGGAGAATGTGGCCGGGAAGAACTCTTGCAACGCCGTGCTGCCATCCATCCTTGTTGCTGTCCGCCTTAAAGACCATCTTATTGTTCGCTTCCGTGATGGTCGGTTTCTCTATGGGGTTGTTGGCCTGCAATATATTGGGGATGCTCGTCCTGAGATCGATGCTGGTGATCGTTCGGAGCTCGCTCTTTTTCGGCGCATAATACTCTCTGCTGTATGCGTATATGACTCTGCCGTATCGTCCGTTGTCCAGAACATCTCCTATAGGCGTACACGTCGTGCCGTCTAAGGTGACCGTAAGCTTATCCGTATCGACAAAGACGAACTTACCTCTGAGTTCAACATGAAAGACATACCGATAGTACGCGCCGCCTTGAACCAAAGGCCGCACATCATCCGGATCAAAAGCCCTGGTCCACTCCGTTTGGCCCGGGTATCGTATTTGCCAGAAGTCCTCCCCGAGCGTTGTCTCCAAATTCGGCACGTCTCCTCCCGATGTGGTGCTGGCAGACAGGACGTCGATGTCCAGTCTAAACAGAGTTTCCCCTTCCACCAATTTTCTCTCCGCATCCGAGGTGAGAGCAACGCGGTTGACCAGCTCGCGGTCATTGGTGACGGTATACTCAGGAGATATTATCATAATACGCGATACCCTCCTGCCGGGATCGATCGCCGATCCGGTGGTCGTCCACTTCTCTCCATCCACCGTGACGTCGACCTGACTGGCGAACTGGTACTGATCGTAGTATTGACCGCTGATGGTCGCCTCTACAAAATATTTGTATGTACCCTCCTTGAAGGTCTTTTTGGTATAGCGCTCCCACTTATTCGCCGTCTTGTTCCATCGCACCCACCGGCGCTCACCATCGAATTTCACCGGCTTATCGTTGATTTCCCTGAACGACGGGTTCCATACTAAATCGCGGAAGTTCACCTCATCCTTGACACCTGAGGAGACCTCCATGGCTTTGAGCTCTTCGGGAACACGCTCCGCCGCCAACGCCACGGTGGGCAGCAGGCTCAGGAGCATGATAAGCCCCAGCAGGGCGCTCAGGAGTCTGCTCGCTGTTCGTTTCGGTTGTCTCATGGTCTTTTACCTCCTTTTTTCTGTTCTCATGTCGGTTGATCTGTGCGTACCGTTGTCCGCGCTCCCCCGCACGGCGGAGAGCGCGGTCAACACACGCTGCTGCGGGGCAGGTGTGGAAGACATCTGTGGCAGTTCATGTATTTCCCCTCCATGTTTATGCTGGTAAAATGCCATAAAATTGGCGCATCCTTACAAATTTAGTACAATATAGAGCAGCCGTAAAAGCAACCACATTTTTTGCCGATCGGATTATCAGATTATCTGATACCGGAACGGTGAAAGATCCCTCCGGACGGATGAGGCGCTGCGGGCTGCGGGGCTGTTCGCCGGCGGGTTCGCGCAGGCGGTCACAGGAAAATAAAAATGCCCCGGCGCGGCCGCCGGGACATTTTTATTTTCAATATTTCAGTTTATTTCCGATATTTCAGTTTATTTCAGCCATATTTCATGGCTATTTCATGTTTTTTCAGGGTAATTTCAGCGGTTTTTCTTGGCCAGCTCCATCAGCTCCGGGTACTTTTTCATGATGTAGCTGTAGCTGCCCCGCCCGTGGGGCACCAGACAGCCGGAGCAGTCCTTCACGCCGTTGTCCAGATAGACGAAGCGCCCGCCGCAGTGACTGCCCAGCGTGTACAGCGGACAGTAGCAGAACAGGCAGTTGAAGTCCTCCGGATGGGCCGTCTTGTGACAGGGGAAAAACTCACAGGCCGTGTGCTGCGTGAAGGAATACCGGCATTCCTCCGGCTTCTTGCTGTAAATGTTATCCACTTTACATACCTCCTATATAAGTGTGTTCCGTCACTTTTTCTCGACCCTGCGGCGCTCCTCCCACGCCTCCTGCGCCTCACGCAGATGCTCGGCCAGCGAGTGGCTGGAGCGGAAGGCGAACAGGAAGTTGGCCTTCTCGCGCCGCTCGTCCTGCCGGCTGCGGATCAGGGACTTGAGCCGCTCGACCTTGATGTCCACCTCGTTCTCCTTGGCGAACTGGCGGATGCGGGTCAGCAGGTGCGCGGAGTACACCACGTCGATGGTGAACACGCCGAAGAAGTATCCGATCACAAAGGAGAACGCCAGATTCTCCGAGAGCCACTTCAGCGCGTCGAGGATGTGGGGATGCACCAGAAAGTAGTACCCGGCGCTGGCCGCCGCCCAGATCAGCGAGAACTGCGGGCAGATCAGGCCCTGTATGTTGCCCCACTGGCTGCTGTAATCCCACAGCCGGATGTGCATGAGCTTCAGCGACATCAGGCCGGCGATATACTCGATGGCCGTCATGCTCAGGGCCATACCGGCGATGAGCAGCACCTTGCCGCCGGCGGTGCCTGTGCCGTGGGCGTCCCCGAAGGACGCCAGCAGGTACAGGATGCACAGACCGGAGCCGTACAGCGGCACATAGGGCCCCACGCAGAAGCCGGGGTTGATCCACTTGCGCTCCGGATTGGCGCCGGAGATGAAGCGGCGGTAGAACAGCTCCAGCACCCAGCCCAGCACGGAGCCGATGAAAAACAGATAGGCCAGTTTCAAAAAGAGATTCATGTATCCTCCGATGTACTATGTACTATTTGGCGCGGCGCAGGTGGCAGCACCATGCACCGGCGCCCACCAGCAGGCCGCCCAGCAGATTGCCCAGCGTCACCGGCAGCATATTGCCCAGGAAATAGCGCCCCCACGTCAGGGCCGTCAGGTCGACGCCCATCTGCGCGGCCGCCTGCGCAGCGGCGGGAACGGTCTTGCCGAACAGGCCCAGCGCGCAGTAGGTCATGTCTGCGATGGAGTGACTGAAGCCCGCCACCACAAAGAACATCACCGGCACCCACGCGCCCAGAAAGCGGCCCGCCACATCCTTGGCGGACAGACTCAGCAGCACCGCCAGCGTCACCAGTATGTTGCACAGCACGCCCATGAAAAAGGCGTTTTCAAAGGGCATGGTCATCTTTGTCACCGCCAGCCGCAGGGAAAACGCGGCCAGTCCGCCGCTGCCCAGCCAGCCGAAGCGGGCGCAGATACCGGCCACCAGCAGGGAGCCGAGGAAATTGCCGGCATAGACGATGAGCCAATTGCGCAGCATGCCGCCCACCGTGGCCTGTCTGTCCAGCACGCTGATGACGATGAGCGTGTTGCCGGTGAACAGCTCCGCGCCGGTCAGCACCACCGTGCCCAGACCGAAGGCGAACAGCACGCCTGCCGCGATACGCACCAGACTGGGGTTTTCCAATCCGTAGCAGGCCATGTTCGTCACGCAGACGGGAAAGCCGATGAGCATGCCCGCCAGTACGCTGAGGAGCAGCAGCCGCCAGATGGGCTGGCGCGTTTTCGCCGCGCCTGCGGCGGCGTAGCTGGCCGCCGCTTCCGCCGGGGTAAACAGATTCACAGGCATCCTCCTTCCGTTCCGCGCTCCGCCGCCCGGAGCACATGGCGCATCAGTACCGTGGATGTCACCGCGCCCACGCCGCCGGGTACCGGGGTGATGGCGGCCACCACGGACGCCGCACCGGCGTCCGCGTCGCCCACCATGGCGTTCCGCGCCGCGTCCCAGTTGACGGACACGTCGATGACCGTCTGTCCGGGCCGGACATGGGCCGCCGTCAGGCTGCCCGCCGCGCCTGCCGCCGTTACGATGATGTCCGCCGTCCGTGTGACGGCGGGCAGGTCAACAGTCCCGGTGTGGCACACCGTCACCGTGGCGTTCCGCGCCAGCAGCAGCATGGCCGCGGGCCGTCCCACCACCGGGGAGCGCCCGATGACCACCGCCCGCTTTCCGGCGCAGTCGATATGATAGTAGTCCAGCATCACCGTCACCGCCTCCGCCGTGCAGGGGGCGAAGCCCTGGTCGCGGCCCAGATAGACACCGGCGGCAGAGATGTCCGTCATGCCGTCCACGTCCTTCTCCGGCAGGAGCCGGCCGCAGATCTCCGCCTCCGCGTCCCGCAGATGGGGCGGCAGGGGTCGCAGCAGCAGGCACCCGTGGACGGATGCGTCGCCGTTGACGGCGTCGATGGCGTCCAGCAGCGCCTGCCGTGACACAGTCTCCGGCAGGGTGCGCACCGCCACGTCCACGCCGCACAGCGCGCCCCGCTTCAGAGCGCCCCGCAGGTACGCGCCGTCCGCTTCGTTCTCGCCGCAGCGCAGGATCGCCAGCCGGGGCGTCACGTTCCGCAGGGCCAGCGCCGCTGCCCGCTCCCGCAGCTCCGCGGTCAGCGCCGCCGCCGCTTCTCTGCCCGTCAGCAGTCTTGCCATAGGCCGTCCCTCCTTACAGCAGGCGGTTCTTCACCCGCGTGAATACGGCGTCGGACGCCGCTTCGCCCTGTGCCAGCAGGGCAAGACACCGCTCCGTCAGCGGTGCGCCCGCCGCGCCCATGGCCTTTGTGTTTACCAGTACGTTCAGGGACGCCGCCCGCAGCGCGCCGCCCAGAATGGCGGCGGCGCACCCGGCGTCGGACACCGCCAGACGGGAGCCGATGTCCGCCAGACGTCCGGCGGCGTCCAGCGCCGCCACGCACAGCTCCATGATCCGCAGGGGCACGGCGCAGGCGTCCTCCGACGCCCGCAGCAGCCTTGCCGCCCGGCCGGGATCGTCCTTGGGCAGGGCGTATACCGCCGCCAGCGGCAGGAAGCCCTCGGCGTCCGCCGCCACCTGATCCAGCAGATCTTCCTGTAAAGCTGTTGTCATTGACAGTAGCTGCCGTATCTCATTTTCCACGGATGCATAGGCCCTTTTGCCTGTAGTCAGACTGGCCACCATGCCGCCCAGCGCCGTGCCGATGGCGGCGGTCAGCGCCGCCGCGCCGCCGCCCCCCGGCGTGGGAGCCGCAGAGGCCAGCACCGCCGTAAATTCCCGGCAGCTGCGCAATGTATCGTCCATAAGCCGCTCCTCTCTCAAAACAGGCCGGTGACCTGACCGGTGGCCGTGTCCACGTCCACCCGGCGGTAGGCGGGGTCGGAGCCGGTGCCCGGCATCATGGAGATGCCGCCGGCCACGGGGCACAGGAACCGTGCGCCGCTGTACTCCAGCACGTCCCGCACCGGCAGACGCCAGCCGGTGGGCACCCCCTTCAGCGCAGGGTCGTGGGACAGGGACAGGTGGGTCTTGACCATCATGGTGCAGTACCCGGCGTACCGGGGGTCGCTCTCGAACCGGGCGGCCTTCTCCGCCGCCAGCGGCGACCAGTCCACGCCGTCGGCGCCGTAGACCTCCCGTGCGATGCGCTCCACCCGCTGCCGCAGGGGCATGCCGTCCGGATACAGAGGCCGGAAATCCGACGGCTCCTCGCAGGCGTCCAGCACGGCGCGGGACAACTCCTCCGCCCCCGCGCCGCCATAGCGCCAGTGCTCGGACACGGCGCAGCGCACGCCGTGGGCCGCGCAGACCCGGCGCACCAGCGTCAGCTCCGCGTCTGTGTCGGTGTGGAAGCGGTTCAGGCACACCACCGGCGTGACGCCGGACTTGCGGATCGTCTCTACATGGTGCAGCAGGTTGGCGCAGCCCCGCTCCAGCAGGGTCAGATCCTCCTGCGTGTAGGCGCCCGGCAGGGGACGGCCGGGGATGACCTCCGGCCCGCCGCCGTGCATCTTCAGGGCGCGGACGGTGGCCACCAGCACCGACACGTCCGGCTTCAGGCCGGACAGGCGGCACTTCACGTTCCAGAATTTCTCAAATCCGATGTCGGCGGCAAAGCCGGACTCGGTCACATGGTAGTCGAACAGCTTCACGCCCAGCCGGTCGCCGATCACCGACGACTGGCCGATGGCGATGTTGGCGAAGGGCCCCGCGTGTACCAGCACCGGCTGGTGCTCCACGGTGTAGCACAGCGTGGGATTGATGGTATTGCGCATCCACGCCGTCATGGCCCCCGCCACCTCCAGCTCCTCGGTGGTCACGGGGCGGCCCTGTCTGTCGTAGGCCAGCACGATATCGCCGATGCGGCGGCGCAGATCCGGCAGGTCGCGGGCCACGGCCAGAATGGCCATCAGCTCGGAGCTGACGGCGATATTGGCGCAGGTGTCCATGGGGTAGCCGTCCAGCCGCCCGTCGCCGCCGATATGCATTTTCCGCAGCGCCTGACAGCAGAAGTCCAGCACGAAGCTCCACTGCACCCGCGCCGGGTCGACATCCAGACGGCGCAGGCCGCGCTGGGCCAGCTGGGCGTCGTCGTAGTTGCGCTCGTGCTGCATCCGGGCGTTCAGCGCCGTCATGGCCAGATTGTGGGCGTTCATGATGTCGTTGATGTCGCCGGTCAGGCCCAGCGAGAACTCGGTCATGGGGATGAGCAGGGCGTTGCCGCCGCCGGCAGCGGTGCCCTTGACATTCATGGTGGGGCCGCCGGAGGGCTGACGCAGGCAGCCGCCTACGTTTTTGCCCAGCCGTCCCAGACCCTCAATAAGCCCCAGCGACGTGGTGGATTTGCCCTCGCCCAGCGGCGTGGGGGTGATGGCCGTGACCTCGATGTACTTGCCGTCGGGGCGGTCTTGCAGGCGCTCCATGACGCGCAGGAAGTCCAGCTTTGGCGTTTTGCCGTGGGGGATCAGCTCCTCCGGCAGCAGGCCCAGCCTGCGGCGGAACTCGTCCACCGGCGGCAGCGACTTTTCCGCCGCCGCGCCGATCTGCCAGTCCGGGTAGACGGTGGGATCCAGCATGACCCGGCCCGCGCCGTCCGTATAGCTGCCGTCTGTGAATCGTATCTCCATGCTGCATCCTCCCTGCGCCGTGCCGCGCTGTACATATTCTGCCCAACATTATACACAATGAGCCGCCGTCCCGTCAATCACCGTTCCGCCCCGTGTGTGGGAAATGTTGCGGGGGCCGCAGGAAGGAACTGCCGTTTTGCGAAGAATTTCGGCTGAACAGGTGGAGAGCTATTGCATTTTTGCGGAAGGAGTGTATAATAATGTATTATATGCGCGAAACGGCGCGAAAAAAGGAGAGGAGAATACGCATGAAAAAGCGAATCGCATCCATACTGCTGGCGGTCATGATGATCGTCACGCTGCTGCCGCTGGGGCTGGTGGACACGGCGTGGGCGGCCACCGTTGTCGGCAGCGGCGACTGCAGCGGCTACAATTCAAACGTGACATGGAAACTGACCTCCGACGGCACCCTGACCATCAGCGGTACGGGGTACATGAAAGCGTATTATGTCTACAATGGTGAGTACGCACCGTGGTATAACCTCCGCTCACAGGTGAAAAAGGTCATCATCACGAATGGTGTGACAAACACTGGCGGGTATACCTTCTACGAATGCAGCAATCTGGAAAGTGTAACGATAGCAGATAGTGTCACCGCTATCGGAAGGTATACTTTCTACGAATGCAGCAGTCTGAAAAGTGTGACGATCCCGGACAGCATAACCAGCATCGGCGAGTGGGCGTTCTATGCCTGTACCGGTCTGACGAGCGTGAACATTCCAAACAGCGTGACAAGGATTGATATGTGTGCGTTCTACGAATGCAGCAGCCTGAAAAGCGTGACGATACCGAGCAGTGTGACCCAGATCGGCGCGGCTGTATTTGCATCCAGCGGCGTGTCCGTGACTGTAGTACCGGATAACAAGAGGTATTGCAGCGAAAACGGAATGCTGTTCGATAAGGAAAAAACGGAACTGTGCTACGGCGGGCCCAGCGGGACAGCGTTTAGAATGCCGGAAAGCGTGGAGACCATCGGATGGCTTTCATTCTATGGCCGCAACGACCTGACCAGCATCACGATTCCCGGTAACGTGAAGGAAATAGGAAATACGGCTTTCAAGAACTGCGAGAACCTGAGGTCTGTCGTGCTTTCCGATGGCGTAACAAAAATCGGCGGCTCTGTATTCTACTATTGCACCGTGCTGACCAGTATCACGATCCCCAAGAGCCTGACATCTATCGGTGCGGATGCTTTCCTCGGATGTGACAGCCTGACCGATGTCTACTACGGCGGTACAGCGGCGGATTGGGATAATATTACCATTTGGGATAACAGCGCTCCCTTAAAGAATGCCACGCTGCACTGTGCAAAGTCTGCCCCCGCCGCGCCGGTGGTGAAGATCGGCAACTCCGCCACCAGCGGCAAGCCTGTGCTGACATGGAACGCGGTGTACGGCGCAACGTCCTACCGCATCTACCGCTCCACGTCCAAGGGCTCCGGGTACAGCCTGCTGGGCACTGTCACCGCCACCAGCTACACCAATACGGGTGCCAAGGCGGGCACAACGTACTACTATCGCGTAAAAGCCTGCAACGACGCCGGGTTGAGCCCCTACAGCAACGTGGTCAGCGGCAAGGTCAAATCCGTGACGCCCAAGCCCGCCGCTCCTGTTGTCAAGATCGGTAATTCCGCGTCCAGCGGGAAGCCCATGCTGACGTGGAATGCCGTCAGCGGCGCGACCTCCTACAAGGTGTACCGCGCCACCAGCCAGAACGGGACGTACAGCCTGCTGGGCACGGTGACGGCTACCAGCTATACCAACACGGGGGCGAAAGCCGGTGTGACCTATTACTACAAGGTCAAGGCCGTCAACAGCGCCGGTGAGAGCGCATACAGCAACGTGGTCAGCGGGAAGACCACCGTTACGACACTGACCATGGGGCACTCCGCGTCCAGCGGTAAGCCCCAGCTGACGTGGAAGGCTGTCAGCGGCGCGGCGTCCTACAGGGTGTACCGCGCAACGACCAAAAACGGCGCGTACAGCGTCATCAACACCACCAAGGCCCTGACCTACACCAATGTCGGCGCGGCGCTGGGCACCACCTACTACTACAAGGTGGAGGCCCTCAACGCGGCGGGCAAGTCCATGGGCTTCAGCGCGGTTGCCGAGGGCAAGGTGGCTCCCGTGCTGGCGGTGGGCTATTCCTCCGTCAGCGGGAAGCCCCAGCTGACATGGAAGACCATTCCCGGCGCGACAGAGTATCAGGTGTACCGCTCCGCCCAGCAGAACAGCGGGTATAAGAAGATCAATACCACCACCGCGACCAGCTACGTCAACACCGGCGCAAAGGCCAACACGACGTACTACTACAAGATCGTGGCGGTGAAGGGCACGGCGGTCAGCGATTTCAGCAACATCGTCTCCGCACGACCCGGCAAGTAAACAATACAAAAGCGGACACCCGAGGGTGTCCGCTTTTCGCTTATTTGCCGTCTGCGTACTCGCCGCTCTCCGGTTTTCCCATCAGATAGGGGAACATGGCGTTGATATAGTGTACCATTCTGCTGTGCTGGGCGTACCACTCGCCGTGCTCCGCCTGCAGGCGCTCCTTGTCGCCGTAGGCCTCCAGCGCGTGGCATGTCTCCACATAGACCTTCTGCAGCTGGCGGATGCGGGCGCTCATGTGCTGCAGCAGGCTCATGACCTTGGCGGGCCGGTCGCGGAAGTACTTCCCAAAATTGTCAAAGGAGATCTCGCTGACCACCAGCGGCTCCAGCGCCACCACCGTGGTGTTCCGGGGCCGGGACTCCAGAAAGCTGATGACGTTGAAGAAGTCGCCCTCCCGCAGCTTCACCACCTCCACCTGCTCCGGCTTGCCGTAGTCGGTGTACACCCCCACGCAGCCGTAGAGGATGTTGTACATATTCATCTCCATCTCACCGGGGCGGCAGATGATCTGCCCCTTCTTGAACCGGCGTTCTCCCGTGTTGGGCATGACATGACCTCCTGTCCTTTCGTATTCTGCCGTCATTCTATCATACCCGTACCGGTCTTGTCGATACTTCTTCTTGCCAAACGCGCCGGAAAGTGGCATACTGTTGCAGGTAAATACGCACAAAAGGAGACGATTCCGTATGGATCACTTTCATATAGCCCTTTCCGACGACCAGCTTCGCGCCGTCAGCTCCATCGGCCTTGCCCATGTGGGCGACGCCGTGTACGAGCTGCTGGTGCGCACATGGCTCTGCGCCCACGGCAGGGCCACCGGCAAGGATCTGCACCGCGCCGCCATTGCACTGGTCTGCGCACCGGAGCAGGCCCGCCGGGCCCAGCGTATCCTGCCGCTGCTGACGGCGGAGGAGGAGACGGTGTTCAAGCGGGGGCGCAACGCCGCCGTACACGCCATCCCCAAAAACGCCACCACCGCCCAGTACCATCAGGCCACGGCTCTGGAGTGCCTGCTGGGCTGGCTGTACCTGCGGGGCGACACCGCCCGGGTCAGCGACCTGTTTGACGTGATGATGGAGGAGAACTGATATGCCCTTGGACGCTATCTGTCTGCAGGGTGTGGTGGGGGAGCTTGCCCCCCGGCTCACCGGCAGCCGCATCGAAAAAATACAGCAGCCCGCCCGGGATCAGGTGATCCTCCTGCTCCGGGGCAGCCGCCGCCTGCTGCTCAACGCCGGGGCGGGCCAGCCCCGTCTCCACCTGACGGAGCAGCTGCGGGACAACCCGTCCCAGCCCCCCATGTTCTGCATGCTTCTGCGCAAACACCTGTCCGGCGGCGTCATCGAGTCCATCCGGCAGGAGCCGCTGGAGCGCGTGGTGACGCTGACCGTACTGGCCGCCGACGAGCTGGGGGAGCGCAGCCGCTTCACGCTGGTGTGGGAGGGGATGCCCCGCCGCGCCAACCTCATCCTCTGCGACCGGGACGGCCGCATCATCGACTGCCTGCGCCGCATCGATCTGGAGATGAATCAGGAGCGGCAGGTGCTGCCGGGCCTGTTCTACCGCCTGCCGCCCCGTCAGGAAAAGCGCTCGCCGCTGACCGTCACGGAGGAGGAATTCCACGCCCTGCTGTCCCGCGCCGCACCGGACACGCCGCTGGACGGCTGGCTGCTGGACACGTTCACCGCTCTTCCGCCGCTGGTGGCCCGGGAGCTGACCTACCGCGCCTGCGGCAGCACCGACGCCCCCGCTTCGCAGGGCGGCGGCCTGTGGAGCGTGTTCTCCCGGTGGCAGAGCGCTGTTAATGAAAATAGCTTTACACCAACGCTTATCAAACGCGGAACGACGCTTTCCGACTTCACCTACGGCCCCGTGACCCAGTATGGCGCTTACGCCGAGACGCAGCCCTACGACAGCTTCTCCCGCCTGCTGGACGACTTCTACGAAAAGCGGGAGCAGGCGGAGCGGGTGAAGCAGAAGGGGCAGGATCTGCTGAAGACCGCCGCCACCGCCCGCGACCGCGTCCGCCGCAAGATCGCCGCGCAGGAGAAGGAGCTGGCCGCCTGCCTGGATCGGGATCACCTGCGCGTCTGCGGCGAGCTTATCACCGCCAACCTCTACCGCATGGAGCGGGGGCAGAGCCGCCTTACCGCCCAGAACTACTACGACGAGAACTGCGCCGACATGGATATCCCGCTGGACGTCCGCCTGTCGCCGCAGGAGAACGCCGCCCGCTACTTCAAGCAGTACGCCAAGGCCAAGACGGCGGAGAAGTACCTGACCGCCCAGCTGCACAAGGGCAGGGAGGAGCTGCAGTATCTGGAGAGCGTCCTGCAGGAGCTGTCGCAGGCGGAGTCGGAGCAGGACTTCAACGACATCCGCACGGAGCTGACGGACGGCGGCTACATCCGCCAGCGGGGCAGAAAGCAGCCCGGCTTCCAGCGGGCCTCCAAGCCCCGGGAATTCCGCACCTCCGGGGGGCTGCGGGTGCTGGTGGGCCGCAACAACCGCCAGAACGACCGCCTGACCACCAGAGATGCGGATAAGCGGGACATCTGGCTCCACACCCAGAAGATCCACGGCAGCCACGTCATTCTCTGCACCGGCGGCGCGGAGCCGGACGAACAGAGCCTGCTGGAGGCTGCGTCGCTGGCGGCGTACTTCTCCCAGGCGCAGGACGGTGCCAAGGTGCCGGTGGACTATACGCCGGTGCGGTTTGTGAAGAAGCCCGCCGGGGCCCGTCCCGGCATGGTGGTCTACACCAACTGCCAGACCCTGCTGGCCGACCCGGACGAGGAATTGGTCAAGCGTCTCGCGGGAAAATAAGGAGGCATCGACGTGAAACTCTACACAGACATCGTAACGGACTATCTGGCGGGGCGAAGCCTTGCCGCGCATGCGCAGGAGTGGTTTTTCACACAGCCCGGCTACTACTTTCAGGAGCCGGACGGCTCCGATGCGCAAAAGGCGGCGGTCAGGCAGGTCTACGAGCAGGTGCTGCGGACTGTGGAGACGTTCGTTCCCGGCAACCGTCCGGTCTGGGACGCGCTGTTTCCGGACTGGCAGGACATTCTGCGCGGTGCGGAGACAGCGCTGA
>ERZ857480.78279-NODE-121348-length-13547-cov-5.5469_pt1 | contig 13547 bp, 8 predicted proteins | sample MGYA00519767_ERZ857480 | MGnify/ENA primary metagenome ERZ857480 (study PRJEB31778, sample SAMEA3449210) | human gut metagenome | biome: human gut; feature: human-associated habitat; material: faeces | place: United Kingdom | collected 2010/2012 ...
ACGGCTTGAACAATCGCTTTTTGCGCCGACAGGCAACCGTGAGCCGGAACAGACAGAAGATATTTGTCTGATCTTATGCCGCGACGCATATGAAGAGGCGGAATATACGGCCGCTGTAATACGCGCGCTTGTGCGGGATTACGGCTATGCTTACCGCGATATTGCCGTGCTTTCGCGCACGCCGGAGATGTATACGCAAAAGCTTTATACGGCGTTTTCCCGCCTTGCAATCCCTTTTTTCACCGATCAGACAAGACCGGCTTCGGATCATCCGCTCGTCCGGTTTATCGAATCGGCGCTTGCCTGTGCGGCGCGCGGCTTTACGCCGGAGCGGGTTTTACCGCTTGTAAAATCCGGTATGTGCGGGATTTCGCCGGAAGAGAGCGGCATATTCGAAAATTACTGCTTTGTGTGGGAGATTCGCGGCGAGCAGTGGAAAAAGCCGTTTGTCCAGCATCCGCGCGGCTTTATGGAGCAGATGACGGAGCTGGACGAGCAGCAGCTTTTTTGTGCGGAGCAGGTGCGAAAGCGAGTGATGGAACCGCTGTCCGTCTTTTGCGATACGGTGCGCGATACGACGGGCGAAGCGTTCTGCGAGGCTGTATACAATCTGCTGTGCGGGCTTGGCGTGACGGGAGAGATGGAACGGCGCATTGCCGCGGAATATGAGACGGACGATTTTTCCGGCGCAAGGGAAGAGAAAACGATCTGGGATGCGGTAATGGCCCTGCTGGATACGTTGGCAGTCACTATGCGGGGAAAGCGCGTACCGCCGGAGCGATTCTGGCGTCTTTTCCGGCTTGCGTCTGCTTCGCTTGTGCGCGGGAGCCTGCCGCAGACAGCGGACTGCGTGACGGTTTCGGGAGCAGACCGGTTCCGTTTTGGGGACAAGCGGGCCGTATTCGTCTTGGGTGCAAACGAACAGCTTTTTCCGATGATTCCGGCAGAAAGCGGGATCTTTTCGGACAGGGAGCGCAGGATTCTGCTTGGGCTTTCGCTCGAACTTGCCTCGTCTGCGGACGAACAGCTTTATGAGGAGCGGTTTATTGCATACCGCGCGCTCACCTGCGCATCAGAAAAGCTGTTCATTACTGCGCCAAAATTTTCTGAAAGTGGTGCGGAGCGCGCGCTTTCCACAGAAATTGCAGCGGCGGTGCGTGCTGTCGGCGGCACTTTTGCGGATACGGGGAAACTTCCTATTTCCGTATTCTGTCAGAATGCAGAAACTGCATGGATTCAGCTTGCAAGGCGTTTTTGGAGCGATACGCCGGAAACAGCATCTCTTCGGCGCGTTCTCTCTGAGCGGGAGGAAACGGCGCGTTCTCTGCGTGAGATGAACCGGATTTTGTCGGAACAGGGCTTTTTCCTTGAAGATGTGCAAAATGCGCAGAATCTGTTCGGCAGGCGAATGTCCCTTTCCCCCACAAAGGTGGAAGGGTTCTACCGCTGTCCGTTTCGCTATTTTTTGGAGCATGGCTTAAAGCTTCGCCCTCTGCGGCGCGCGCAGCTTGATCCAATTGAAACCGGCTCGCTTATTCATAAAATTCTTTATGAAATGCTTGCGAACCTCGATTTTGGAGAAGGCTATGACCGCGGCGCGGCGGAAGCGTTTATCAGGCAGGAGCTTGAGCGCTATATTGAGACGGTCATGGGCGGTACGGCGGACAAGACGAAGCGCTTCCTCTATCTGTGCAGGCGGATGCGTCAGACGATTCTGCGGATTGCAGATCACCTGCACGAGCAATTTTTATGCGGCGGCTTCGAGCCGTGCGCCCTTGAATATGAAATCGAAGAAGGAGCGGAGATCACGCCGCTTCTGCTGGAGGCCGCGGACGGTACGAAAATTCGGATTGCCGGAAAGATCGACCGGATCGACCGGTATTACAGCAAGGACGGGAGAATGTACATCCGCGTCATCGACTATAAAAGCGGACGGAAGCAGTTCAACCTTGACGATGTGCTCTACGGGCTGAATTTACAGATGCTCATTTATCTGCACTGCATTGTGAAAAACGGAAAAGGCGCGTATTCTGACGCCTGTCCAGCCGGTATTTTGTATATGCCCGCCTCCGATCCAAAGCCTTCTCTTTCGCAGGAGGCACAGGACGGACAGATCGAACGGCAGTGGAAGAAAAGCTATCAGATGAACGGCCTGCTTTTAAACGATTTAGAGGTGCTCGACGCGATGGATCCGGGTTTTTCCGGCATGTTTATTCCAGTATCCTGCAAAAAAGACGGCACGTTCTCGAGCGAAAGCGTAAAATCGCTCGCCTCTCTGCGGGAGCTTGGACATATTGGACGTTACCTTGAAAAGCTTGTCTGCAATATGGCGGAAGAGCTGCACAATGGAAAAATTGAAGCGCTGCCGGTAGAGAATATTTGCGGCTACTGCGACTATCGGGCTGTATGCGGGCATGGGGAATCGTCGCCGGTGCGCCAGTGCGCACATTTTAACCGGGACGAAGCGATCAAACGGATGGAGGAGGAGAACGATGGCTGAGGTGCAGTTCACCGAAAATCAGTGCGCCGCAATTGACGCGCAGGGCGGCGCGGTTTTGGTCTCGGCAGCGGCGGGCAGCGGGAAAACAGCGGTCTTGTCCGAACGTGCGGTGCGTCTTTTGACGGGCGATGATCCGGTAAGCGCGGATCGCCTTATCATAGTAACCTTCACCACCGCCGCCGCCGAGGAGATGCGCCGCCGCATTGCGCAGAAGCTTGCCGAACGCATTGCTGAAAACCCGCAGGACGAGTGGCTTCGTACACAACAGCTTTTGCTGCCGCGCGCGCGGATCAGCACCATCCATTCCCTGTGCGCCAATTTGGTTCGCACGCATTTTGAGAAGCTCGGCCTGCCGGGAGAAATGCGGATTGCCGACGATGCGGAGCTTAATGTCCTGCTGAATGAAACGGTGTCCGATGTGTTTGACCGTCACTATGAAAGCGAGGATACGGCGTTTCACTCGCTGTTTGCCTATTTCTGCGGCAGCGGCAGCGACAAGCGCCTTTCGGAGCTGGTGATCCGTGTGTATCGGTATATCCGTTCCTTTGCTTTTCCGCTTTTGTGGCTCGACCGGGCGGAGAAGCTTCTTTGCACGGATACGCCGGAAAGGGAAACGGTGTGGATGCAGCGGATGTTTTCGCACTGGGAGCAGGCGTTTTGTTATGCGCGCTCTTTGTTGTTACAGGGAATAAACGAAATGATGGGAAGCGATCTTGCCGACAAATATGGCCCGGCCTTTGCGGAGGATGTACGCTTTATGGATCTGCTCTGTCTTGCGGCACAAAAAAAGGATGCAGACTCTATCGCACAGGCGCTCGACGGTTTTGTAAAGCCTCGTCTTGCCGCTGTGCGCAAGCCGGAAGATCCCGCGTTGCAGCAGCGGCTCAAGGAGCTGCGCAAAAAGGCGTATGATATTGCAGAAAAGGAAACGGAGCGGTTTTTCGATAAGGGAAACACGTCATTCCCTGACCAAAGGCACTGCGCAGACCGACAGTATACGACGCCCGTCGTGCAGACGCTGTTTACGCTTGTACGGGAGGTTGACGCGCTTTTATATGAGAAAAAGGCGGAGCGCGGCGTACTGGATTTTTCAGATCTTGAGCATATGACAGTCCGGCTGCTGGCGGAGCCTGTGGATGGGAAAGCCGTTCCAACGCCGCTCGCGCAGGAGCTTGCAAAGGACTGTGCGGAGATCATGGTGGATGAGTGTCAGGACATCAGCGAGGTACAGGACACCATCTTTCGGATGCTGTCGAGAGAAGAGAAAAACCTCTTTATGGTAGGCGACGTCAAGCAGAGTATTTACCGTTTCAGACAGGCCATGCCGGAGCTGTTTGTCAGCCGGCGCGGCCGCTATACGCCCTATGCCGGAAAAATGGAGGCAAACGGCGTATCCATTGTACTGGATCAGAATTTCAGAAGCCGCAGAGAGGTATGCGATATTGTAAATACGGTGTTCTCACAGATCATGACGAAAGAGGCCGGCGATATTGACTATACGCGCTCTGACTATCTGGTGCCGGGCCTTGCTTATCAGGAAACGGATGGTATGGAGCCGGAGCTTTGTATTGTTGACTGTTCGGAATCGGAGGAGGACGACCGGACGGGCATGGAGCGCGAAGCCTCCTTTATCGCTGCACGCATCCGTCGGATGGTCGAAGAAAAATTCCCGGTAACGGAAAAAGGCGAAAGCCGGCCCTGCCGTTTTTCGGATTTCGCCGTACTGCTTCGTTCCACCAAAAACAAATCTGAAATCTATGCCGACGCCATGCGCAGGCGCGGCGTGCCCTGCCTTGCAGCAGTCGCAGACAGCTTTCTGGATGCGTATGAAATCGCCGTGATGCGCAATCTTCTTCGCGTGGTTGACAATCCTATGCTGGATGTTGCGCTCGTCTCCGTCATGATGTCGCCGGTCGGCGCGTTTTCCGCAGACGACGTGACGCGCATTCGTCTTGCAGGCGGAAAGGAGCAGGCGCTCTGGATCGCTTTGTGCGGCGATACGGAGAATGAGAAAAGCCGGAATTTTGTGGGGCTGATCGATGCGCTTCGACGTGCATCCGCTGTGCAGCGGGTATCGGAGCTTGTCCGGCTTGCTTATGAGAAAACGGCGTTCTGCTCTCTTGTCTATGCGCTCGGAGAGGGAGAAAAAAAGGAAGCGAATTTGAAGCGCCTCCTGCGTGCAGCAGAACAGTACGAGCAGTACGGAACAGAAGGACTCTCCGGCTTTCTGCGTCATTTGGATCGTGCAGAGGAGACCGGCGCTTCTTTTGAGGGCGGCGCGAATCCGCTGTCCGCTAATGCGGACAGTGTGCGTATTTTGTCGATCCATGCCTCGAAAGGACTTGAATTCCCGATCTGTGTGATAGCCGACTGCTCCAAACCGTTTAATATGCAGGATTTAAACGGAGAGGTGCAAATGAACGCTTCGCTTGGCTTTGCGCTTAAAAATATTGATCGGGATGCGCTCAAAAGCTATGCGGGACTGCCTTTCTCCGCGATCCGCCTGCAAAACAAGCGGGAAATGCTTGCAGAAGAAATGCGCGTGCTTTATGTTGCGATGACGCGCGCAAAGGAAAAGCTGCTTTTTGTAATGAGTACGGCAAGTATTGAGAAAAAACTGAACCGTGCGGCGGTTTTGACTGTAGGAACAAAACCTTCGCCTTATGAGGCGCTTTCTGCGAACAGCTATGCGGACTGGCTTTTGTCGGTTTTTCTGCGGCTGCCCTCCTGTGCGGCGCTGCGCAGCTATGTGACGGCAGGGGAACTGCCTTATGCGGAATCGGACACGGCGGTACAGGTGAACGTATATCAGGCGGAGCAGACGAATGAAGATGTTAAGGTGCGGGAGCTGTGCGCGGAAGAAGACGCCGCATTTTCGGCGATTCTGCGTGACAGAATGGATTATATCTATCCCAATGAACTCCGGACAAAGCTGCCCGCAAAGGTGACGGTTACGGAAATAGCAAAGCGCCGTCAAGGCGAGGAAGGGCAGACGCTTGCTGTAAGGCCGCGCTTTCTGGCGCCGAAGGGACTTACGCCGGCGCAGCGCGGAACGGTTCTGCATACCTTTATGCAGACGGCGGATCATGATGCCGCATGCGTTGATCTGGAAAAGGAGATCGCGCGCCTTGTCCAAAAGCGATATTTGACAGAGGAAGAGGCAGATTCTCTAAACCGGAAGAAAATTATCGCTTTTTATCGTTCTTCGCTTTATAAGCGGATGTGTAAAAGTGAAAAGGTACTGCGCGAGTACCCGTTTTTATATGAAATTCCAGCTTCCGAGCTGAAAACAGAAGCTGGAAATGCATTACCGGACGAGAGAATATTGTTGCAGGGCATTGCGGACTGTCTTTTGTTTGAGAGCGGCGGAATTGTGATTGTGGACTATAAAACGGATTATGTTGAGGAGGAAGCGGTACTGGCAAGACGCTATTACGATCAGCTTCGCATTTACCGCGATGTGATCGCAAAGGCGTTTGACCAGCCTGTGAAGGCGTGTCTCTTATATTCGCTGCATCTGGAAAAGGAGATTGAGCTGGTGTTTTAAAATGGGTAAAAAAAGGATTGACATTTAGGCAGGATGCGATATAATAAACCCAAGAAATGTATTTACATTATTCTCTGAGAAAACGCATCACTTGAACAGGAGAACATGTCTATGAAACCGTTTAAGGTATTTTTGATTCTTCACAGTCATATCGACATCGGCTATACGGAACGCCAGGAGAAGATGGCTGTTTATCAGGCAGATTTCATCAGGCAGGCCGTAGACTTCGCGCTTTCCAGCCGTCAATCGGTACGGGATCCCCGCAGCAAATTTAAATTTACCGCCGAAGGATTCTGGGCGGTGGAACAATACCTGAAACGCTATGGCGGGGAAGGCCGAAAAAGACTGATCGAGGCGGTGAAAAGCGGTTATTTTGAGCTGACCGGCGGCTATTTCCATATGGCGGAGCTTCTCGACTACCGCAATCTTTCGCATTCTCTGGATTATGCTTCGGACTTTATCAGGGAAAACGGATTGGCGCCGGTGGACGTTGCCATGTCGTGCGACGTCAACGGCTTTTCCTGGGGGTTTGCAGACGCATTGTCTGAGCACGGGATCCGCTTCCTCTCTACCAACATCAATACGCATCACGGCGGCGCTCCGTTTTTAAAGCCCCTTGTGCCGTTTTGGTGGGAGAGTCCGAAGGGTGAAAAGATTTTGGTCTGGAACGGCCTTACCTATCACCGTGCAAATTCGCTTGGCCTGATACCCGATGTAGCGCCGGGCGGAAATCTTGGCGTACCGGGGATGAAGCCGGTAGAAGAGCCTTTCATTAAAATTGAAAACAGCGATTATGCGTTTATGCAGGTCAGCAACATGATCCGCGTACTCAGAGAATCGGGATATACCTATGACTTTGTTCCGGTTATGGGCTCCGGCCTTTATACGGACAACAGTCCGGTCGGCGATGCCCATTGCGATCTGATCGCCGAATTCAATGAGAAGCATAGCGATGAAATCGAGATTGAAACGGTGACGCTGAAGGAATTTTTCCGCTATCTCATGAGCAGAGGCGAAGAGTTTCCGGTTTATTCCGGCGATTGGAACGACTGGTGGACGGACGGCGTCCTTTCTACTCCGAACGAAACCCGGCTGTTCCGCAATGCACAGCGCAACGAGTCCCTGATCTGCAAGCTGGATCCCGAGATGTCTGTTGTGACGCCGGAGGAACATGAGGCAATCCGCAACAAGCTGATCCTGTATGCAGAGCATACGTGGGGTCATTCGAGCTCGTATAACAGTCCGTATCATCTTCTTGTCACACAGCTCGATCTGAGAAAAGCAAAACTGGCGATTGACGCAGACGTAATGGCATGCGCGGCGCTGGACCGCGTTTCCAGCGCGCTGGGAGAAGGGGAGTTTACGTGCCGCCGTCCGTTCGTCTATTATGCAGTCAATCCGCATCCTTTTGAGAAGTGCGATGTTGTATATCTTCCGACCGATTTTTGGGAGGACGAAAAGTTTTTCGGGCGCGGTTTCCGCGTTGAAGATGAAGAGGGCAATATTCTTCCGTCGCAGCGCACCTATACGCTGCGCGGTTCAATGATCGCATGTCGGATTCGGATGAAGCCAAATAAGAGAAAGACGCTGCGTTTGGTCTTTTCGCCGGATATTCCGCAGAAGAACACGATTGTGAATCGAATGATCGAAAAGCAGGGTACGTTTGAAAACGAGAGCTACCAAGTTCAATATGGATCGCGCGGAATCACGTCGATTGTGTGCAGAGCGACCGGAGAGGAGCTGCTGGATCAATCGGCGCCCGCCCTGGGCGCGCCGGTATATCAGGTTTTTCCGGGAGGAAAGCGTGATGACGCTGCCGGATTCGGATACAGCGCACGAACCAAGCCGAATATGGAGATTCATCAGCCGGCGCTTCTTTCATTTGAATTGGTGGAAGAGGGAGAGGTGCTGACGCATTTTAAAGCAGTGTATCGGATCAAAGGCGCGGCAGAAGCGAGTTCGCATTATTATTTGTATCGAGGGCTTCCAAAGATCATGGTCACTGCTGAAATCGCCAAAGAGCTGGTTCGTGATCCGGAGGGAATGTATCTTTCTCTTCCATTTGATGCGGAAGGCGGAGAATGGTATCTGGATAAGGCTGGTGCGTTCTTTAAGCCGGGCGAACAGCTTCCGGGCGGGTGCTGCGACTATTATGCGGTAAACCGGGGCGTGGTTTTGTCCGGAGCACGGACAGGTATTGTAATCAATACGTTGGATACGCCGCTTGTGATGATTAACAGGCTGAAATTGTGGGACTATACTCGTGACGCGGATGTTCGCGGTCCGATCTATTCCTGGCTGTGCAACAATAAGTGGGAAACCAATTTTCGCACACAATGCGCAGGATATTTTGAGTCAAGATATATCATTGAGATCAGCCCAGATGCGAGCTGTGCAGAGAATGGATTGGCTGTGCTGGAGTCCAACGAACACGATATTCTGATTGCCCGCGGCTGAATTCTGCAATACGCCGGATTTTTTATCAGAAAAGTGCTTGCTTTTTTCTGCGTTTTGCCTTATAATATCATATCGGTACACCAAATGCCGGTGTGATGGAATTGGCAGACGTAGTGGACTCAAAATCCACCGGTGGCGACACCGTGCCGGTTCGAGTCCGGCCACCGGCACCAAAACAAAAATCCGTTCTCGTGAGAGGGCGGATTTTTGTTTTGAATTCTTCATTTTTTATTATTCAATATTAAATGAAATGAACGGATTTTTAAACCAGGAATGAATAATGAATCCGCTTCGCTAAAGTCGCGCTTCGCCTTTGCTGTTCGCTTGTAAATGCGCTCACGCCGACCGTAATAACCGCTGCTGCGAATATGTATGTTTACATTAACGTGGCTCCTGACGCAGGCTGCCGCATCAAGACCGATTCCGTTACTTATAGCGGCCAAAAGGCGAAATATAATAATTGGTCTAAAAATTTCTCTTTTAAAATGCCGGATGAGGACGTTGGAGAGTTTGAAAAGATTCCGGTGGATCGCATCACCATCGCAAACACAGCAAAAAGATCACAGAGTAATACAAAACCAATTGAAGGAAGATAAATTTCAATATCAGTTAATATTTGGAGAATACGAAGGCTCTTTTAAGGGTAGCAAGTAACAAACTCTTGCAAGAGTCAGACCATATAAGCCATTGCAATGGCTGCCAGTAACAGCGGGTTATATCCGCATAAGAAAAACCGCCGGCCATGCCGGCGGATATTTATTGTTGTATAAGGAAGAGATTTAGGAAGGGATCGGTCCTTCTCACTCTTCTACGGTATGGCCGCCCGATACGGGGATTGTTTCCGGGCGGCTGCCGATTTCATAGGGTGTGGTTTGATATACAAAATAATTGAGCCAGTTTGTATAGAGCAGATGACCATGGGAACGCCAGGTATTGCGCGGCGTTTTTGACGGGTCGTCGTCAGGATAATAATGAGAGGGGATATGCGGATGGAGACCTTTTTCCATATCGCGCTGATATTCAAGCCCGATCGTCTCCGCATCGTATTCGGAATGACCGGTGACAAAAAACTGAAGGCCGTCGCGGTCCCCAACGATATGAACGCCCGCCTCATCGGAGACAGACATGATTTTCAGTTCCGGCACTTTTTCAATATCCTCAGCGCGCACCTCAGTGTGGCGGGAGTGCGGAATCTGATAAATGTCGTCAAAGCCGCGGAACAGCCGTGATTTCGGAGTAAGCGCCCGATGCGAAAAAATGCCGGAGAGCTTTTCTGCGAGCGGATATTTCGGAATACCGTAGTGATAGTACAGCGCTGCCTGCGCTGCCCAGCATATGTGGAAGGTGGACTGCACATTGGTTTTGGTCCACTCCATAATGCGGCAAAGCTCCTCCCAGTATTCCACGTCTTCAAAGGCCAGATGCTCGACCGGCGCGCCGGTAATAATCATACCGTCGTAAAATCTGTCCTTGATGTCGTCAAAGGTCTGATAAAACGTTAACAGATGATCCTCCGGCGTATGTGCAGAGACGTGGCTTTTTGTCTGAAGAAGATCAATTTCAGTTTGAAGCGGCGTATTGGCAAGACAGCGCAGAATCTGCGTCTCCGTTACAATTTTGGTCGGCATGAGATTTAAAATACAAATTTTAAGCGGCCGGATATCCTGATGCAGGGCACGATACTCTGTCATGACGAAAATGTGCTCTTTTTCCAATACGGCGCGCGCCGGAAGGCTGTCTGAAATTTTGATCGGCATAAAGCGGTCCTCCATCCTGTTTGAAATTTTCGAATAAAAAATAGCCGCAGAGAAGCGAAGGTTATTTTTCGGCCATGTGCCCCGACGAGGGGCACGGCCATTAAAATCGTTTTTATTGCGAAGCAATAAAAAAGCCCGTCTTCTCTACAGATTCTGTATCAGAAGACGAGCTGATCCCGTGTTACCACTTCTTTTTACGTTTTGCTCGCGCAAAACGCCTCTGCCGGTACCGATTGATACCGTTTTCCTATAACGGGAAATCCCGTCGCAGCCTATCGGAAAAGCCTTTCCGTTCGGTGCGCCACTCCAGAGCCATGTTCTGTATATCCGCTCCGCGCCCTTTCACCTGCCGGACGCTCTCTGCCGTTCTGCCGGTATACATACTCTCTCTTTCTTAGTGTTTGTTTATATATCATAACAGAAAGCAGACTGTTCGTCAAGCAGAAGTATGCTGCCGAATAATTTGTTAAATAATTTGACAAATTTCAATTTAGGGCTTTTCAAAATCATGAAAGTATGATAAAATGCATTTGATGAATACTTTTATAAAAGTGGTGAGAAAGGATGTCTATTGAAGAAAGACAATCTGCTATGTATGATCTGCGGCGAAAAAATCGGAATCGGATTTTTCGCCTGATCTATGAAAAACAGCAGATTTCCCGGCAGGAAATCTCGAATACGCTTTCGCTGAGTCTGCCAACTGTCAATCAAAATTTAAAGGAACTGTCTGCGGAAGGGCTGATCGAATTTACCGGTACGTTCAGCTCAACCGGCGGCCGCCGTCCGACGATTATTGAGCTGGCAAGCAAGTCTTTTATCTCCATCGGCGCGGAGATTTCCGCCTCTATGATCTGCTTCGTAGCGGTAGATCTTTTGGGAGAGCGGATTGGCGCGACGCGCATTATGCGCCGCTTTAATGATTCGCCCGCTTATTTTGAGACTTTTGCCGCCAATTTGGAAACCTTTTTAAATCAAAATGGGATTCCGCGGAATTGCATTACCGGCGTGGGCGTTTCACTTCCCGGCATTATCAGCCCGGATTCCAAAATTCTTGAAACGGCTCCGACGCTTGGCGTAACGCATTTTCCGCTTGCTCGCTTTTCCGATGCCATTCCGTATTCGTGCCTTTTTGACAATGACGCAAGCGCCGGCGGTTTTGCGGAGCAGTTTGGAAAAGACGATTTGCAGACGATGGCTTATCTGTCGATCGAAAAGGGCGTGGGCGGCGCCGTATTCATTGGCGGAAAGCCGTATGACGGCTTGAACCGCCGCAGCGCGGAATTCGGCCATATCTGTGTGCACCCGCAGGATGGAAAGCCGTGTAGCTGCGGAAACAGCGGCTGCTTAGAAGCGCATTGCTCCATTGACAGGCTGACAACGGACTTTTCTATTCCGCTTGAAGAGTTTTTCTCCCGCCTGCAAAAAGGCGAACAGCCGTATGCTGACCGTTTTCAGGAATATCTTTCCGACCTTGCGATCGGTATTGCGAATATTCACATGATCTTAGACTGCGATATTATAATCGGCGGCCAGCTTACGCCGTTCTTAGAGCCGTATCTGCCGCAGCTTTCCGCAATGATTGCAAAGCACAGTTTACCGCAGTTTAAAAGCAGTTATCTTTCCCTGTCCCGTCTGCGCACATTGACAAGCTGTACCGGCGCGGCGCTTCGCTGGGTACAGCGTATGCTGGAAGAGAGCTGAAAATATGAAAACAGGCCGTCCTCAGGGCGGCCTGTTTTGTTAAAGCGCTTATTGGCGTGCAAAATCCTTGCAGAGAATGTGCAGGTCCGTAGCGGGCTTAACATAAGCGGCATTCGGATAATCTGCATCAAAAATGAGATCGCGGCAGTAGATAAGCGAGGCGCCGTCATGCTCCGCCCGGCGGTAATTTGCATCTGGGCGGGGGAAGTGGTTGGCTGACGCATTATAGCTTGGAGAAGAGCAGTCGGTCTTCCCCTCAAATCCGTCCAGTACCATCTGTGCCAGCGTTATGTATTTGTCAAGCCATTCTTTGCCGATCGGCGAGCCGTTATGCGCTGGGCAGATTGCGTCAAAGGCATTCGAGTATTCCTTCAGCTTTTGCATAGCGTGCAGATAGGTTTCCACCGTAGACGCGCTTTTGGCGTGGATCTGTCCGGGCTGCTCCGCATAGCCGGGAAGCAGCAGCACCTGGCCTGTTTCAAGCTCGTCTCCGGGAAAGAGCAGACGGTTTTCCTCATCAAGAATGGCCAGATTCCCCGGCGCATGACAGTCGAGCACGATCACGCGGAGCGGACGGCCGTTTAACGCGATAACGTCATTGTCCTGAACCGTAGTAAAAGCATAATCGAGCTTATAATCCGCCGGATCACAGCCCATGGTATTTTTTGCGCTGCGCGCGATTCCTTCTGTGCCATAGATGACGTCGAAAAAACCGTTGCCCGCCGTATGGTCAAAGTGGCTGTGCGTATTGATAACACGGGATACCGGCAGCGGTGTAAGCGACTGGGCAAAGGCGCGAATATCCTGTGCGGACATGCCGGAGTCGATCATGAAAGCTTCGTCTGTCCCTTCGAGCAGATAGCAGTCGCAGCCCGGAGTTATGATACGCCATGTGTTGTCAGTAATTTTTTGCGATTTAAAATCAGTAGGTTTCATTTGCATAATCCCTCTCTTCGTTAAGATTATTAACTTTATTATAGCGGCAATGAAAAAGGATTGCAAGTATAACGTTACATGCAGGACAGAACTTCACCGCATGTAATAAGGAATCTTACAGGACAATGCTCTTTTCGTGAAATCATCTTTGTGCTATACTGGTAGCAGCAATAATAAGTTTGAATATACGCAGAAAGAGGTTTTGAGATGAGTTTAAATAATACGCCGTCTGCCGAGCGGCTGCATATTGGCATTTTCGGCAAACGCAATGCTGGAAAATCGAGCATTATCAACGCGATAACCGGACAGGAGCTTGCTATTGTTTCGGAAGTAAAAGGCACGACGACCGATCCGGTTTACAAGGCAATGGAGCTATTGCCTCTGGGACCTGTCGTCATGATCGATACGCCCGGTCTGGACGACGAGGGCGAGCTTGGGGCAATGCGGGTGCGCAAAAGCTATCAGGTGCTCAACAAGACGGATATTGCGCTGGTGGTTGCCGATGCCGCGGACGGCGTCGGCGCGGCGGAAACTGCGCTGATTGAGCGCATTCGCAAGAAGGGCATTCCGTATCTGATTGTATATAATAAATCCGATGTGGGCGCGCAGCCTGTGATGTCGGAGAATTCTATTTCCGTAAGTGCAAAAA
>ERZ857480.105510-NODE-163702-length-13527-cov-8.9881_pt1 | contig 13527 bp, 11 predicted proteins | sample MGYA00519767_ERZ857480 | MGnify/ENA primary metagenome ERZ857480 (study PRJEB31778, sample SAMEA3449210) | human gut metagenome | biome: human gut; feature: human-associated habitat; material: faeces | place: United Kingdom | collected 2010/2012 ...
AAGTTTGTGACGTGCAAAGTCTTTTGACGTGCTTTGTACGGTGTTGCCTTAAGCTTGCCGACTTCTTTTCTGTACCTGAGTGCCTGATACATACGTACTCTGCCGTAATCAGCATTTTCCTCGTCCTCATCATGAATTTTCCGCATAGCGTCAGCAAGTGGCTGATACTTCCATGGTTTGCCCTTACGTTCAAGATAATCGTAAAACGCCTGTCTGCTGACTTGCAGCGTGTTGCAGTAAAAACTGATTTTTCCGATGTTTCTGCCGTCATCTGTCCGGATTGCAATATACATCAGCCTTTGTTCTTTCCCGATTTCTGACGGCTGGCAGCGAAAAAAGCCGCTGCATCCTCCAGAAATTCATTCATTTCGTTTAGACGCCTGTTTTCTTTTTCTAATGCTCTTATCCGCTTTCTCAGCTGCTGGTTTTCTTCTGCGATATTCAGAGATTCTTCCAGGCGGCGTTCTCCGCATCCAATATCAAGACTTCCGCTTTTTGCTTTTTTTATCCAGCCGTACAGCGTATTTACGGGTATTTGAAGTTCATTCGCTGCTTTTACCACTCCTGTTTTTTTTCAAGCTTTACTGCCTGCACTTTGTACTCATTTTCATATTGTTTATTTTCTGACATCCCTTTTTCCTCCATTTTTTCTGTTCCCATTTTACTTCTTTGAGGTTGGTGTGTCAAGTTTTATTATACTACATCAAGAGCAGATCTCAGAAAATTCTTTCCAAATCTGCTCTCAAATCCTTTGAATCTCTTGAGTTTTCAAAAACGCCCGTTCGAGTCTTGTTTTGTGTCTGAAAAGGCGAAATTTCATCTACGGTTTTCATATAAAATTTTTTCGGCTCCGAATACGCAAAAAAGTCCGATAAATCGGACTTTTTTGGTCTGCCATCTATTTTGTATAACAGAGATGGTGCGCCGGAAGGGACTCGAACCCCCGACCTACTGGTTCGTAGCCAGTCACTCTATCCAGCTGAGCTACCGGCGCACATTTGAAATTTATTTATTCAACGGTATTTATTATACCACATTTATAAAGTTATGTCAATAAAATTCTGAAAAAATAACATTTATAATATTTTGTTTTAATTTTATTAAAAAAATATATTTAATATGATGTTTTTTAATTTTTCTATTGACTTTTATTCTTTTTTCTGATATAATCATAAATGTTGTGAGACATTAGCTCAGTTGGCAGAGCATACGCCTTTTAAGCGTAGGGTCGAGGGTTCAAATCCCTCATGTCTCACCAATAATTTATATTATTATAAAGCCCGTAGAAACGGGCTTTATTTTTTAGATTATAGCAATACAACAAATTATTTTATTGCATTGCTATAATTATCTTCTATTTTTGAAAGATCTGTTTCTCTTATTTTTTTTCTGACTTTCAATATTGCTGACGGTGAAACTGAAAGTTCATCAATACCCATTTTTAAAAAAACAGGAGTTAAATCAGTATCAGCTCCAAGCTCTCCGCACATTCCTACCCATATATTGTTTTTATGTGCATTATCAATAACCATTTTTATCATTCTCAAAACTGCCGGATGATGAGGATTGAAAAAATCATCAATTTTTGAATTCTGACGATCTATTGCTAATGTATACTGAGTCAGGTCATTTGTTCCGATACTGAAAAAATCAACTTCTTTTGCAAGTTCATCACTTATTAATGCAGCGGCAGGCGTTTCAATCATTATACCTTGCTCAACATCGTTAAGCGTGACTCCTCCTGCTTTAAGCTCATTCTTTACCTCTTCAGTTATTTCTTTTATCCTCTTCACTTCATCAACTGATATAATCATTGGATACATAATGCTAATGTTACCAAATGCACTTGCTCTGTATATTGCCCTGAGCTGAGTTTTAAAAATATCAGGCTGTTTTAAGCAAATTCTTATTGCCCTGTATCCGATAGCCGGATTTTCTTCACTTTCTAAATTAAAATAATCTGCCTGTTTATCTGCTCCTATATCAAGTGTACGGATAATTAACTTCTTTCCTGCCAAGGTTTCTGCCGCAACCTTGTATATCTGAAATTGTTCTTCTTCTGACGGAAAATCATTACGTTCAAGATAAATAAATTCTGAACGAAAAAGTCCTATACCGTCACCGTCATTTATAAAAACTGACGCTAAATCCTTTAAATTCCCAATATTTCCGTAAAGCTTTATTTCTTTTCCGTCCAAAGTGGTATTAGATTTTCCTTTTAAAGTGAATAAAAGCTTTTGCTTTTCAACATCCTCCTGCTGTCTTTTCTTCATAGCTGATATTATACTCTCATCAGGCTCAATATAGAGCTTGCCGTTATATCCGTCAACTATGCCGAAAGCACCGTCGATATCTGAATCAATTTCAACAGGACAATTTATAACAGACGGAATATTCATGGTTTTGGCAAGTATGGCAGTATGTGAATTTGAAGAACCATGTACCGTAACAAAGGACAGTACCTTTTCTTTATCAAGCTGTACCGTTTCGCTTGGAGCTAAATCATCTGCAACAATTATAACAGATTCGTCAAATGAACTGTTAATATCCTCAATTTTAGCAAGATTGCGAATTATTCTTTCTGATATATCCTTTACATCTGACGCTCTTGCTTTCATATAATCATCATCCATAGCACTGAACATCTCTGAAAAATTATCTCCTGTCAATGCAACCGCATATTCAGCGTTGATTGATTGAGTTCGTATAACATTTTCAATTGACTCTATATAATCCAAATCATCAAGCATCATATTATGAATATCGAATATTGCTGCATTTGCTTCTCCAACTTCCAAAACAGCCTTTTCATACAATTTTTCAAGCTGCTCTTTGGAGTTCTGTTTTGCCTGAACAAATCTGTTAACTTCTGATTCTGTATCTGTTATGTGAATACGTTTAACCTGACTGTTATCCTTTTTTATGACTTTTATTGGACCAATGGCAATTCCGCCATATACACTTTTTCCACTATACTCCCTCATAAGAAAGCTCCTTATAATACAATAAATAAATTACACTACTTGATGTCATGCAGATTGTTGAAAAAAAGATAATTTGAGTTTCCAGATGGTTTTGCTAACCCTTTGGCGAAGTCCGGAGACAGAGCCTTTGGTGGGGTGTGTGGGGGAAACCACACATATAGCCCTTAAACGCTCCGCAAAGGGTGAATTAAACAGCAGTACGTAGAACTGCTGTTTAAGAGGGAACGCCCTCTCTTACAGGGCGTTCTCTTATTTTATCAAACTTTTTCAATAATCACAATTACACAATTTTGTGAAATAGTGCTTTAACGCTTTCTTTTATTTTTCCACTTTTTCTTAAAGTAATGCATACAATGCTTCAATTTCGTTTTTTTCTGCAAGATTTTCAGAAAATGTACTTGCACTTCCTGCTGCAACCCCCATTTTTAATGCATAATTATAGTCATTTTTTTCAATCCAACCTGCAAGAAAGCCTGCAACCATTGAATCACCTGCTCCCGTAGAATTGACAACTTTACCTTTTATTGCTCTGCTTTTAATAACTTCATTATTTTCAGTTAAAAGAATCGCACCGTCTGCTGCCATGGAAATAAGCACGTTTGCTGCACCAAGTTCCTGAAGTTTTTTTGCAGCGTCTATTATTTCTGCATCTGTACTCAAAGATGCTCCTGCTATTTCTTCCAGTTCTAAAACATTTGGTTTTATGAGAAACGGATTATATTTTAAAGTTTTTGTAAGCAGTTTGCCTGCAGCGTCAACAACAAAACAAATGTTTTTATGCGACAAATATTTCATTATCTCACAGTAAATGTTTGACGGCAATGACTTTGGAACACTTCCTGCAAGTACAAGTATATCTCCGTTACTTAGTAAATCAAGTTTTTTATATAATTTCTTTAATGCTTCTTCATCTATCTGCGGTCCATTTCCGTTTATTTCAGTTTCCTGCTCACTTTTTATTTTTACGTTTATTCTCGAATATCCGCTTTCAAGAAAAATAAAATCATTTTTTACTCCGCTGTAATCTAACATATCTTTTATTATTTTTCCTGTAAAACCCGAAAGAAATCCCAATGCTGTATTTTCAATTTTAAGATTTGTAAGAACAGTGGAAACATTTATCCCCTTTCCTCCGGTAAGTAATTTTTCATCAGAAGTTCTGTTTACTGTGCCCATAATACATTCAGGAACTTTTATAACATAATCCAATGCAGGATTAAAAGTCATTGTATATATCATTTTTTACCTCCAACATATTATAGCAATACAACAAAATGCTGCAACTAATCTGACAATTCAAACCGCATATTACTGCGTTGTCCTCCTCACCATACGACAGTGTGCTTTCGTCATCCGCCTTGTACTATGCGGTTTGCTTTTGTCATCTTATGTCGCATTATTTTATTGCATTGCTATAGGCAACACCGCCAAAACCATCTCTGATGACTTTATGCAGCATTGCCTTGATTTATTTTTATTCAAGTCCGGATAAATAATCAACAAGCTCCAGATTATACTTTTTTGCAAGCATATGACATTTTTCTATCCCCTTTTTATTCAAAAGTTGATCGGGAGTATGTGCATCACATCCGATAATAGCCTTGTTTCCCACCTTTTGAGCTATCTTTAAAAATTTCTCAGAAGTATAATGACGGCCCTCTGAAACTCCAAGGACGTTTATTTCCAAAGGAATGTTTTTACTCTTTAAATAAGTACAAAGTTTGGTAAAATGCTTTTCATATATTTTATCATCACCTACAAAATGCATCAAGTCAGGATGTGCAACATAGATATATCTGCCTGTTTCAACACCCTCAATTACTGCATCTACATATTTTTTCAGCAAACCTTCATCAGCCGTCGGAAAACCTGTATAAGTATCAAACGGTTCACGTTCAGTATAATGCTCACCCATAATCATGTAATCAAGAGGATACCCCTCAAGCAATCGGCTCTGATTTTCAATTAGCTCCGGAACATATTCGGATTCAAAGCCTGCATAAATAGTAATTTCCTTTGAGTATTCCTTTTTCAGCTTATCAATTGATGTAAAATAATCGTCAACCTGTGATGGCAGCATTCTTATTGGTGAAATATGACCATCTTCAAATACAAACGGGCAGTGGTCAGAAAAGCCAAGAACCTTAAGCCCTGCTTTTATTGCTGCCTCAACATATTCTCTGTCTTCTCCAAGAGCATGATTGCATCTTTTAGTATGCGTGTGATAATTTGCAAGCACAATAATTCATCCTTTCATTTTTTTATCTTTGTAAAATAAAAAACAGCAAGCTGAGTTCGGTCACGTAAATCAAGCTTTTCCAGAATTCCGCTTATATAATTTCGGACAGTCCCCTCACTTAAATAAAGCTCCGCCGCAATTTCCTTGTTGCTCATTCCATCTGCTACAAGCTCTATTATATCCTGTTCCTTATCGGCTATATCATATTCTTCAAAATCAAATTCTCTTTGACTATTCATAAGTTCCGGTAAACGGCATATTACTTCCGAGCCATAAACATTTTGTCCTTTGACAACAGCTTCAAGTGCAGGTGCTATACCGTTAAAATCCTGCTTTAAAATATATCCTCTGACCCCAAGCTTTAAGGCTTTTACTATATATTCATCATCAGAAAATGTAGTAAGAAACAAAATTTTAGCTTCTTTGTTCTCTTTTAATATTATTTCTGCGGCTTCAAGACCTGTCATGCCCGCCATTCGTATATCCATGAGGATGACATCCGGCAAATTCTGCCGCCATAATTCTATTGCGTCATTTCCGCTGTTTCCTATTGCGGCAACTTCAATTTTTCCTGTTGCTTCAAGAATGGTTTTAAGTGAAATGGCTACAAGGTTGTCGTCATCAATAACTATTATCTTCATTCTGTAATACTAAATCCTTTCTTATTTTTAGGAACTGATATAAATATTTTAAATCCTTTTTCACTTGATATATTTATAATTCCATTTAATTTTTCAATTCTCTCACGCATACTGAAAAGTCCCATTCCCTTTTCAGATGAAATATGTATATCTGTTCCATTATCCTCAACAATAAGCTGATAAAATGCCGGATGTTCCTGCAATGAAATTTTTATTGCTGTACAGTTGCTGTGTTTAAGGATATTTGACATTGCTTCTTTTATCACGCTTAAAAAACACATTTTTATATTTATTTCTGCTGCTTCACTAATATTTAATTCACATGAAGTTTCATAATTTTCTTTCATCGAATCAAGAATTTCTCTTATAGACTGCTTTAAGTCAATTGATTCATCATGTAAATTGTGAACACTTTCACGAATGCTTGTCATTGCACTGTCTAAGGTTTTTTTTAGTTCTTCAAGCACATGCTTTTCATTCGGATTTTTATTGATTGTAAGCATCGCACCCAGCTGCAGTATCGACCTTGTAAGCAGATGTCCGACATTATCATGTATTTCTCTTGAAATTCTGTTGCGTTCCTTTAACTTTGCAAGATATATTTCATAATCCTGACGTTCTATCAAATCCTTATTTTTCAGTTCAAGCAAATACTTTACTTCTATTCCTGCATCACGGGTTTCAATGAGAGTTTTCTTAGTTTGTTCCAATTTTTTGGTTTTTATTGCAAGCAGAGCTGAAAAAAGAATACTTGTTAAAACAGATGCTAAATAAACCAATGACAAACCTGATACAGCATATATGCATGATACTGCTGAAACCGTTAGTGCAGCTTTATTTTTTGAGTATACGACCTCATAAAACACAATTGGAAACATAAATATAAGTTCAGGTGCAAACAGCATAAATACCATATATGATATCATAATTACGCTTTTTATTTTTACATTTTCAATAGCTTGTACTAAGGTTGACACTGCGGCGGCACTTAATGTTACTGTAACAGGAATAAACAAATTATCAAATTTTAAAACCGTACTCAAAAGCCATACCATTAAAACGGCTTTATCAATTAATTTTGCTATTAAACCCACATCCTTTCCATAATTTATTCTATCATATTTTAAAAAAGTTGTCTATAAGAATTATTATGACAAATGTCATATGAACTCCTGACAATTCTCACTTACATTTTTTTATTTTATATACTATAATTAAAATATAGTAAGGCAACACCGCACAAAGCACGTCAAAAGACTTTGCACAGTGTTACCATAAGTAAATTTTGAAAGGGTGTTAATATGGCAAAAACAGTTGTAAAAATTGAAAACCTTGTTAAACGATACAAAGAACTTATTGCTCTTGACCATTTAAATATTGAAATAAAGGAAGGAGAAATATATGGTCTGCTCGGACCCAACGGTTCAGGCAAAACAACTGCTATTAACTGTCTGCTTTCTCTTTTAAGCTATGATAAAGGCAATATTGAAGTTTTTGGCGAGAAGATGTCGCCAACAAATTATAAGGTGAAAAAGGAAATCGGCATTATTATGCAGAATGTTGCTGTTTTTGATGAGTTTACAGTCTATGAAAACATCGACTATTTCTGCGGACTTTACATAAATGACAAAGAATTGAAAAAGAAATATGTTCAGGAAGCCATTGATTTTGTTGGACTTGAAAATTACACTAAATTCTATCCTAAAAAACTTTCAGGCGGTCTTTTAAGACGTCTTAATATAGCATGCGGCATTGCTCATAAACCAAAGCTTATCATTCTTGATGAGCCTACTGTTGCTGTTGACCCTCAGAGCAGAAATAAGATCCTTGAGGGAATTCAGGAACTTAACCGCAATGGTGCTACCATTATATATACTTCTCATTACATGGAGGAAGTTGAACAGATATGCACCAGAATTGCAATAATTGATAAGGGGAAATTAATTGCTCTCGGTACTAAGCAGGAGCTTCAAAAGCTTATACAGAAGTCTGAAACAATCAACATTGAAATTCCTGTTATAGATGATAAGCATATAAAGGAAATAACTGCTTTTCCTCATGTTTTTGAACATAATTATGAAAATGGAAGACTTCAGATAGTTTATAATGGCGGTAAGCACAACCTTACAAGAGTATTAAGTTATCTTCAGGAAAATGAGATTTCATTCGGCAGAGTTTACTCTGAACTTCCTACACTCAATGACGTTTTCCTTAATATTACAGGAAAGAATCTTCGTGATTAAGGTTGCCGACGCTATTGTTTTATGTCACACTATTTCATAACTCTCAGCATACACTTCATTTATGCTGATATATTCTCAGAAAGGAGCGTCCTTAATGTTTGGACATATTTTTAAATACAGCATGCTTTCAGCTTTGAGAGTAAAATCACTGAATTTCTGGATACTTTTATTTCCTATTATTCTTGGAACATTTTTTTCTCTTGCATTTGGAAATTTCTCAAATTACGAAAAATTCAAGTCAATTCCCGTTGTAATTGTTGAGGAAAAACAAAATGAAAACTTTAATAATGTTATTAAAAGCATATCAGAATCTGATGACCCCTTGCTCAAGCCTGAATACACTGACAGGAAAACAGCTCAGGAGATGCTGAAAAAAGGCGAATGTGAAGGGATTATAACGGTAACTGAGCAGCTTTCACTTACTGTAAGTAAAAATAACATTAAACCAAGTATACTTAAAAATTTTCTTGACCAATATAAAGCTAATGAAATGGTTATAACAGATATAGCAAAAACCAATCCTGCTGCACTTTCCGCTGTAACGGAACAAATGTCAGCAGAAATCAACTGCAATAAAAAGCTCTCATTCTCAAACGGCAATACAGATGTAATGGTACAGTATTATTACAATCTTATTGCAATGGCATGTCTTTTCGGAAGCTTTCTGGGAATGTATGCTGTAATCAATAGTCAGGGTAATTTATCTGCAATCGGTGCAAGAAAATGCACATCGCCAATTACTAAAAGAGTATCACTTTCAGCAAGTCTTTTGTCATCGTTTATAGTGCATGTTTTATGTATTTCACTAGATTTATGCTATCTTATGTTTATATTAAAAATTAATTTTGGAGATAATATTCCGATGATTTTTGCAGCGTCTTTTGTCGGCTCAGCTGTAAGCATTGCTATGGGATTTTTCATTGGTTCAATCGGAAAATTCACTATGGGTACTAAAATAGGAATACTCTCTTCATTCAGCATGATTCTTTGCTTTTTCAGCGGACTTATGGTTGAATCGATCAGAATGAAGGTTGAACGTTATTTCCCTGTTCTGAACAAAATAAGTCCTGCCGCACTTATCTCTGACTCGTTGTATTCGATTAATATCTATGATACTTATGACAGATTTTGCACGGACATTATCTCGCTTATTATAATAACAATTGTTTTTATAGCAGGCGGATTATTCCTTACAATGAGGGATGAATATGCAAGTCTTTAAAGCCTTTTTCAAAATTTCAAAAAAGAAACTGGGAATTATTATTACATATGTAGCAATATTCGCTGCAATAAGCATGTTAATAACCTCAGACGCTTCAAAAGATGATGATTTTTCTTCTACAAAGCTTGATATAACTATAATAGACGAAGATGGATCAGAAGAAAGTGAAATGCTTGTAAATTATCTTTCCACAAAGCATGATATAGTTGATATAGAAAATAATAAAGAAGCATTAACTGACGCATTATACTATTATGAAACCTCATACATTCTGAAAATTAAAAGTGGTTATGCGGAAAAACTAAAAAATAACATTTCAGATGAATTATTTGAAAGCTATCAGCACTCTGAATCGTACAGAAGTACATATTTTGAAACACAGCTTAATCAATATATAAACACAATTTTAATGTACGAAAAGGGTGGATTTTCTCTTGATGATGCTTGCAAAAAAGCAGAAGCTGCTGTAAATGAAAGTGTTGAAGTCAAAAAAGAGGACTTTTCAGGAAATAATACTTTTGGTTCAATGGCAGGAATATTTTTTCAATATTTGCCATATATGTTTATTTCAATGTTTATTACTTGTCTTTGCCCAATACATGTTAAATTCAACAGAGATGATATCAAAAACCGTATGAACGCATCTTCTTTGTCTGTAAAAAGCAAAACATTACAAATATTATTTGCATCATCATTTTTTGTTTTGGCTATATGGATTATATTCATGCTCATATATATTGGTTACAGTTCCGTAATAAGCGGTAAATTACATATCATTTTCTCTAAAAACGAAATGATTGCGGTTCTCAACAGTATAATCATGGCAATCATTGCAGCAGGAATTGCATTAATAGTATCCAGTTTTTCTCCAAAGGACGAAGCGGTGAGCATGATAGGAAATATTATTGGACTCGGTTCAAGCTTTTTATGCGGAGTTTTCGTAGACCAACAGTTTCTTGGTTCAGGTGTTCTTTCAGCTGCAAGATTCATTCCTGTTTACTGGTATGTTAAAGCAAATAACACTATTTTCGGAAGATCCGGAGAAACTTATGATATAACAAAGGTTTTTGAATATATTGGTGTAGAACTTCTTTTTGCAGCATTTATTTTTTCCATTCTGTTTCTCCTTACAAAACTTAATCAATCGGATAAAAAATCACTTTAAAGGATACAGCGTACAAAGTACATTATAAGACTTTGTACGCTGTTGCCATAATAGCTAAAAATGATAAATGCAAAAAAATAAGCAATTAATGAAAGCAATTAATGACTTGATTTTTCAATTTTACAGCAGTAAAATAATATATATTTATATTGTGTGGAATTAAATTGTACAAATCACTCTATTAAAATAAAGTGTGCTTTGTATGATATTGCCTTAATTTAAAGAGGTGGTTTACTAATGAACAAAATTATTTTGAAGAAAATGGCTTGCGGAACTGTTGCATCTTTAATCTGTGCTGCAAGTATGCCAAACTTTTCGGCTAATGTTTCAACTGTTCTTAATGCAAGTGCGGTTGATACATCTTCCTATTTTTACAGTGACTTTGAACAAGGTTCGGGAGATTGGTTGGCAAGAGGAATGGGAACATCCGTATCTGTTGATACTGACAATTATTATTTCGGAAAAAAGTCACTTTTTGTAAGCGGCAGAACTGATAACCGGAACGGTGTACAAACTGAATTGGATACAAGTATTTTCATCCCCGGAAACACATACAGCTTCAGCTGTGCAGTTCTCCAGAACAGCAATTCAGCAACAGATATGAAAATGACACTTCAATATACACTCAGCGGACAGGATAACTATGATGAGGTTGCAATTGCTACAGCTAAAAGTGGTGAATGGACAAAGCTTGAAAACACTTCATTTACAATACCCGCTAATGCAGTTAACCTTATCCTTTATGTCGAAGCGCCTGACAGTCTTACAGATTTTTATATAGATGCTGCAAGCGGTGCTGTTGAAGGAACAGCATCAAATGTAGTTACAGGTGGCGGTACAGTTGCAGGAAAAACAAGTGATGTCACCAATCCTTCAGCCAATAATATTATAGGAGATGTTAATGGTGACGGAGTAATTGATGTTTTTGATGTTGCAAATGCAAAATCACTCATTCTTAAACAATTTGTGGGTGTTACAGTACCTGTGGCTGCTGATACAAATCAGGACGGAAAATTTGATGTTTCTGATTTGGTTCTTATTCATCAGTTTGTTATCGGAAAAATCAATACCTTCCCAAAACCGCCTGTTGTTACAACAACTACTGCGACTCAGCAAACAACAATTACCACTACTACCACAACAAAAGTAAATGGTGACAGTTCTTCATATATGGACAAAATAAAAGATACAGTAACTATAAATGTTCCTTCATCTGCAACTGCAGCTGCAAGCAATCAGGGAACAATGAAATCTATTACATATTACTCTGAATATGCACAGCGAAATAAGAAAGCAAAGGTTCTTCTCCCACCAGGCTACTCTGAAAGTGAAAAGTACCCTGTTATGTATGTAAATCATGGTATTTTCGGTGATGAAAACAGTATGATAAGCGGATTTAACATAGAAAATATGGCTGCAAATCTTGCTGCAAGCGGTGAAGCTGAGAAAATGATAATAGTGTTTACCTCTATGTATACAAGCAAAACTTCGGATCAGCCTGCAGGAATGAGTTTTAATACTGAAACGACTCAAAATTACGACAATTTCTTATATGATATAACTGACAGCCTTATGCCTTATATTGAAAAGAACTTCTCTGTTAAAACAGGCAGAGAAAATACTGCAATTACAGGATTCTCAATGGGCGGTCGTGAAGCATTATACATCGGCATTATGAGACCTGATGTATTCGGATATATCGGAGCTGCATGCCCTGCACCGGGTATAACCCCTGCACAGGATATGTTTATGACACATCCCGGCAATATGCAGGAAAGCGAATTTAAAATCAAGGATCCTGCATATAATCCTTATGTACTTATGATAGCAGGAGGCACAAATGATTCTGTAGTAGGTACATTCCCTGAAGCGTATCATAAGACTCTTACTGCTAATAATCAGGAGCATATATGGATTTCAATTCCCGGAGGCGGTCATGACGCAAGCTGCGTAACTCCTCTTATGTATAACTTTATTAAATCTGCTTTTAAATCATAAAAGTCAAAAATGTGTCTGCATAGAGATTATGCAGACACATTTTTATTATAGCAATACCACAAAATTATATTGTTTTATTTGTATTAAAAATATATATTGAAAATGTGTTGCCATTTTCACCGCATTTCAGATTTATATATCCGTTTTGTTTTACTGCAATTTCACGGGCAAGGTACAGGCCTATACCTATTCCTTCAGTTTTTCCGCTGTTTTTGCCTCGATAAAACCTTTCAAAAATTTTACTGTGTTCTTCTTCAGAAATCGGCTGAGCCATGTCGGCTATATCAACTGCTGAAAAAAGACCCAATCTGCGAACATTTACAGCAATGACACTCCCTGTCGGAGAATACTTTACTGCATTATCAAGCATATTGAAAATTGCTTCGGCAGTCCAACGTTTGTCATGACAAATTTCTATTTCTTCCTCAGAATTATATGTAATTTCAACACCCTTATTTCTTGCTTTAACAAAAACATTTTTTATAGCTGTAAGAACAGTTTCGTTCAAACTCTGCATTTCAGGTTTAAGATGAATCAGTCCGCTTTCAAGACGTGATATCTGTATCATGCTTTCAGATAAAAAAATAAGTCTGTTTACTGAAAGGCTGATAATTCCAATATACTCCTGACGCTGTTCTTCCGAAATTGACGTATTCTCCAGAAAAGCCACATACATTTTCAAATTTGCAATCGGAGTCTTTAGCTGATGAGAAATATCTGATACCAAACCCTTTATATTTTCCTGCTCCTGCTTAGATACTTCATTCTTTTGCTTTAGGATCTTCACCAGTTTCATCATCTTATGCTGAAGCTTTGAAAGTAGATTTTCTTCATTTTCAGGGAAAACTTCACTTTCCTTTAACTTGATTAAATTATCGCAAAGGTCTGATAGATCTGCAACAATATCTGATATATATCTCTGTGTTGTCAATAGATGTGACCCAAAAAGAATAATTTCCAGAAGAGATATGGTAAGATACAGGAATTGAAGCCCTTTGAAGTGGAGCGGAGCGGAACGGAAAAGTGCTTCAATTC
>ERZ857480.76998-NODE-119326-length-13520-cov-8.0000_pt1 | contig 13520 bp, 6 predicted proteins | sample MGYA00519767_ERZ857480 | MGnify/ENA primary metagenome ERZ857480 (study PRJEB31778, sample SAMEA3449210) | human gut metagenome | biome: human gut; feature: human-associated habitat; material: faeces | place: United Kingdom | collected 2010/2012 ...
CTGGATGAGGCGCTTGAGGCGGTTGTTGCGGTTGATGACGCGGCGGTAGAGGTCATTGAGGTCGGACGTTGCGAAACGACCGCCGTCGAGCTGGACCATCGGGCGGATGTCCGGCGGGATGACCGGCAGGACATTCATGATCATCCACTCGGGCTTGTTGCCGGAAGCGCGGAAGGCCTCGGCGACCTCGAGCCGCTTGATGATGCGCAGCTTCTTCTGGCCGCTGGCGTTGACGAGCTCGCTGCGGAGCTGGCTGCACAGGGCCTCGAGATCGATCTCGGCCAGCAGCTTCTGCACGGACTCGGCGCCCATACCGGCCTCGAAATCGTTCTCATACTTTTCGCGCATGTCGCGGTATTCTTTTTCCGTCAGAATCTGGCACTTGCTCAGGGGCGTGTCGCCGGGATCCGTGACGATATAGTTGGCAAAATACAGGACCTTCTCCAGAATGCGCGGGCTGATGTCCAGCAGCAGGCCCATGCGGGAGGGGATGCCCTTGAAATACCAGATGTGGCTGCACGGCGCGGCCAGCTCGATGTGGCCCATGCGCTCGCGGCGCACCTTGCTCCGGGTGACCTCGACGCCGCAGCGGTCGCAGATCTTGCCCTTGAAGCGGATCTTCTTATACTTGCCGCAGTGGCACTCCCAGTCCTTCGTCGGTCCGAAGATGCGCTCGCAGTACAGGCCGTCGCGCTCGGGCTTCAGGGTGCGGTAGTTGATGGTCTCCGGCTTTTTGACCTCGCCGTAAGACCAGTCGCGGATCATTTCCGGAGAAGCAATGCCGATTTTGATCGCGCTGAAGGTTTTATTGCTCATCGTCTGCCTCCTCCTTATTCTTCATCCTCGGGCGCATCGGAGATGTCATACGGGCACTCCGGCTCGGGATCTTCCTCTTCCTCGTCATCATCGATGCCGATGATCTTTTCCAGAGCGTCGAGGCCCTGCTTCGCCTCGCTGTCGGCATCGATGCCGTAGCCGGAGGAGAGCACCTCGTTCTCATCGGTGACCAGATTCTCGCGGCCGGAGTCGGTGTAGACGATCTCATCATCATCGTCATCCTCCCGCAGCTCGATCTCCTCACCCTGATCGTCGAGCACGCGAACGTCGAGGCACAGAGCCTGCAGCTCCTTGACCAGAACCTTGAAGGATTCCGGAACGCCGGGCTTCGGCACGTTGTGGCCCTTGACGATGGCTTCGTACGTCTTGACACGGCCGGTCACGTCGTCGGACTTCACGGTCAGGATCTCCTGCAGCGTGTGGGCTGCACCGTAGGCCTCGAGGGCCCAGACTTCCATTTCGCCGAAGCGCTGGCCGCCGAACTGTGCCTTGCCGCCAAGCGGCTGCTGCGTAACCATACTGTACGGGCCGGTGGAACGGGCATGGATCTTATCATCGACCAGATGATGGAGCTTGAGGTAATACGGATAGCCGACCGTGACAAGGTTATCGAACGGCTCGCCGGTGCGGCCGTCATACAGGACCGTCTTGCCGTCCTCGCGGAGGCCTGCCAGCTTCAGAGTCTCGCGGATGTCCTTCTCGTTCGCGCCGTCGAAGATCGGCGTTGCGACCTTCCAGCCGAGGGCGTGGGCGGCGTAGCCAAGGTGGACCTCCAGGACCTGTCCGATGTTCATACGGGACGGAACGCCCAGCGGATTCAGAGCGATATCCAGCGGCGTGCCGTCCGGCAGGAACGGCATATCCTCCTCCGGGAGGATGCGGGAAACGACGCCCTTGTTGCCGTGGCGGCCGGCCATCTTATCGCCGACGGAAATTTTACGCTTCTGCGCGATATAGACGCGGACGATCTTATTGACGCCGGGGGCCATCTCGTCGCCGTTCTGGCGGGTGAAGACCTTGACGTCCACGATGATGCCGGACTCGCCGTGCGGGACCTTCAGAGAGGTGTCGCGGACCTCGCGGGCCTTTTCGCCGAAGATGGCGCGCAGCAGGCGCTCCTCAGCCGTCAGCTCGGTCTCGCCCTTCGGGGTGACCTTGCCGACGAGATAATCGCCGGACTTGACCTCTGCACCGATGCGGATGACGCCGTTCTCGTCGAGGTCCTTGAGGGTGTCCTCGCCGACGTTCGGGATATCGCGGGTGATCTCTTCCGGCCCGAGCTTCGTGTCGCGGGACTCGGTCTCGTATTCTTCAATATGAATGGACGTAAAGACGTCCTCGCGCACCAGGCGCTCATTGAGCAGGATGGCGTCCTCGTAGTTATAGCCTTCCCAGGTGACGAAGCCGACAAGCACGTTCTTGCCCAGTGCGATCTCGCCCTGCGAGCAGGCGGGGCCGTCGGCCAGGACCTGCTCCGTCGTCACACGCTCACCGACCGCGACGATCGGGCGCTGGTTGACGCAGGTGCCTTGGTTGGAGCGGGCGAACTTCGTCAGGGTGTAGTCGCGGACGCTGCCGTCGTCATAGCGGACGCTCACGCCGTCGGCGGAGACGCGGGTAACGACGCCGTCGCCCTCGGCCTTGATGCAGACCTCAGAGTCCACGGCGCACTTCTGCTCGACGCCGGTGGCGACGATCGGAGCCTCCGTGACCATCAGCGGCACGGCCTGACGCTGCATGTTCGCGCCCATCAGAGCACGGTTTGCATCGTCGTTCTGCAGGAAGGGGATGAAGGCCGTTGCGATGGAGGTCATCATCTTCGGCGAGACGTCGATATAGTCGATGACCTCGCGATCGACGGCGATGATCTCGTCGCGGTGGCGGCAGGTGATGCGCTCGTTGAGGAGCATGCCGTTCTCGTCGACCGGCTCCTTTGCCTGCGCGATATGGTAGTCGTCCTCGACGTCGGCGGACATGTATTCCACCTCATCCGTCACGCGGGAGCCGACATATTTGCCGTTTTCGTCATAGATGCGCTCGACCTTGCGGTACGGCGCTTCGACGAAGCCGTATTCATTGATCTGGGCGTAACTCGCCAGATAGTTGATCAGGCCGATGTTCGGACCTTCCGGCGTCTCGATCGGGCACATACGGCCGTAGTGGCTGTAGTGGACGTCTCGGACATCGAAGGAAGCGCGCTCACGGCTCAGGCCGCCGGGGCCGAGGGCAGACAGGCGGCGCTTGTGCGTCAGCTCTGCCAGCGGGTTATTCTGATCCATGAACTGGGACAGCGGCGAGGAGCCGAAGAATTCCTTGATGACCGCCGTGACCGGGCGGATGTTGATGAGGCTCTGCGGCGTAACGGTATCGAGATCCTGCACGGTCATGCGCTCGCGGATGACGCGCTCGAGGCGGGTGAAGCCGACGCGGAACTGATTCTGCAGCAGCTCGCCCACGCAGCGCAGACGGCGGTTGCCGAGGTGGTCGATGTCGTCCGTCGTGCCCGCGCCGATGACGACGCAGTTGAGATAGTTGATGGTGGCGAGGATATCGTCGCGCGTGATGTGCTTCGGAATGAGCTCATCGCGGCGCTCCTCAATGGCATCCTCCCAGGCCTCGGGAGCCGCACCCTTGAGCTGCTCGAGCATCTCGAACAGGACCTTGCGGCAGACCTTCTCGTGGATGCCGTACTGCTCCGGGTCGAAGTCCACGAAGTTCTTCATGTCGACCATGTAGTTCGAGAAGACCTTGTGGTCCTTGTCGCCGACGCGGATGACGGCGTCGCACACGCCGCGGGCCGACAGGGCCTGCGCCTGTGCACGGGTCAGGACAGTGCCCGGCATGGCAAGGATCTCGCCCGTCAGCGGGTCAGCGACCGGCTCGGCCAGCTCCTGACCGCTCAGGCGGGTCCAGATGTCCATCTTCTTATTGAACTTGTAGCGGCCGACACGGGAGACGTCGTAGCGGCGCGGATCGAAGAACAGCGCGTCGAGATAGGCCGCGGCGTTGTCGACCGTGGGCGGCTCGCCCGGGCGCAGACGGCGGTAGATCTCGAGGAGGCTGTCCTCGCGGGTCTTGCACGGGTCGCGCTCCAGCGTGGCGACGATGCGGGGATCCTCGCCGAACAGCTCCAAAATCTGCGCGTCGGTCTCCACGCCGAGAGCACGGATGAGGCAGGTGATGGGGAGCTTGCGGTTCTTATCGATACGGACGTAGAACACGTCCTGCAGGTCGGTCTCATATTCCAGCCATGCGCCGCGGTACGGGATGACCGTTGCGGTATAGATGTGCTGGTCGGCCTTATCCACGGTATCGCCGAAGTACATGCCGGGGCTGCGGACGATCTGGGAGACGATGACGCGCTCTGCACCATTGATGACGAACGTGCCGCCGTTGGTCATGAGCGGGAAATCGCCCATGAAGATCTCCTGATCCTTGATCTCGCCGGACTGCTTGTTGAGCAGGCGCACGCGGACCTTGATCGGCTTCGCGTAGGTGGCGTCGCGCTCCTTACACTCTTCAATGGTGTACTTGGGCTTCTCATCGAGGGAGTAGTCCAGGAAGGACAGCTCGAGGTTGCCGGTGTAGTCGCTGATGGCGGCCACATCGCGGAAGACCTCATGCAGGCCCTCCCGCAGGAACCAGTCGTAGGAGTCCTTCTGGATCTTCAGCAGGTTGGGCATCTGCAGGATCTCCTGATACTTGGCATAGCTCTTGCGAACGGTCTTGCCATAGTTCACGTCCTTGACTTGCATTTGCTTGATCACGCCTTTCTGTCGTCGTTTCGTGCGCTGTCTCAGCAATGACACGCGTGGGTCAGTTGCTGTTTTTTCATTTTAGTCCCTTGCCGTGCGGCGCGGTCTGTGGTATAATCTGACCATGAGGTGGAGGTTGGCCTGCGCCGCACTTCACAGCATTGGGTATTGATTTTACCACATTTTTTCTTCCGCGTCAATGCATTTCTTTGGAATATCCCCTGATTTTTTCGTCCGGCTTCCCGAAAGCCGGGCTTTTTTTGCCCGATTTTTCCGCCCATTCGTCCATTTTTCAGGGAAAAATCCTGTTTTTGTACATTCTGACGGATTCCGACCCCGAATTGCGCGGAAAAATCAGAAGGTTGCGGATTGTATTTTTTTCGGTCAGAGAATACAATGCAGACGTTTTTTGAAATTGAAATTTCTATGGACTCCGGAGGGACTCTTATGGCAAAAACCGCATCCCGGAACCTGACGACCGGCTCCCCCACGCGGCTGGTCATCGGCTTTCTGCTGCCGCTGCTTGGCGGCCTGCTGTTCCAACAACTATATAATATGGTAGATACGCTCGTCGTCGGCCGTTTTCTCGGCATGGACGCGCTTGCGGGCGTCGGCTCGACGAGCTCCGTCAATTTTCTGGTGCTCGGCTTCTGCATCGGCATCTGCAACGGTTTCGTCATCCCCGTGGCGCAGAAATTCGGCGAGGGCGACGAAGCGGAGCTGCGCCGCTTTGTGGCAAACAGCATCTGGCTCTCGGCTGCGTTCGCCGTGGTGCTCACCGTGGCCACGGCGCTGCTGTGCACACCCGTGCTGCGCTGGATGAACACGCCGGACAATATTTTCCGGTATGCCTACGACTACATCTTCGTCATTTTCCTCGGCATCCCCGCCATCATCCTTTATAATCTCGTCTCCGGCGTCATCCGCTCGCTCGGAGACTCCCGGACCCCGATCTATTTTCTCGTTCTCTCCTCCCTGCTGAACGTTGCGCTCGACCTGCTGGCCGTCGCCGTGCTCGGCATGGGCGTGGAGGGCCCGGCATGGGCGACCGTGATCTCGCAGGCCATCTCCGGCCTGCTGTGTCTGGCCATCATGGGAAAGCGCTATCCCGTTCTGCGTTTTCGCCCCGGTGAGCTGCGGCCGAGCCGCACACATATCACGCGGCTGTTTGCCATCGGCGTGCCGATGGGCCTGCAGTATTCCGTCACCGGCATCGGCACCATCGTCGTGCAGACGGCCGTGAATGGCCTCGGCGCGGTCTCCATCGCAGCCGTCACCGCAGCAAACAAGGTCAGCCAGCTCTTCACCTGTCCGTTCGACGCCGCAGGCACGACCATGGCCGTCTACGGCGGGCAGAACTACGGCGCAATGAAGCTCGACCGCATTCACCGCGGCGTGCGCGCCTGCGTGCTGCTGATGTTCGCCTATTCCGCCCTCGGCCTCGGCGTTCTTGCCCTCTTCGGCGGCAAGCTGTCGCTGCTGTTCCTCGACTCTGCGGAGAGCGCCGCCGTCCGGGACCAGATCGGTCTGCTGGCGCAGCAGTTTCTGGTGTGGAACGCCAGCTGCTATTTCCTGCTGACGCTTGTCAACGTGCTCCGATTCCTCATTCAGGGCGTCGGCTTCACGCAGCAGGCCGTGTTTGCAGGGGTGTTTGAGACGATTGCCCGCTGCTTTGTCGGCTTTGCCGTCGTGCGCTGGATCGGCTACACCGCCATCTGCCTTGCAAACCCCGCCGCATGGCTGCTGGCCGACTGCTTCCTCGTCCCCATCTACTTCCACGACATGCATCTTCTGCAGCGGCGCTTCGCGCAGCGCCGTGCAGAGGCTTGACGAACGCCTGCTTTGCCCGTATAATCATGCCATAGAAAATTGGAAAGGCGGGCCCGCGAATGGACCATCTCTGTGCGCTTCAGCGCGACTTCATCAACCTCCGGCTCGGCACGTTTATCCACTGGAACAGTGCCGCCGTGCAGTTCCATGCAAATCCCGACATCATCGACTGGGAATTCGATCTGGAAAACGGCGGAGAGCCGCGCCGTTATCCCTTCCCCGAATCAGACTGGGCGCCCCGCGCGCCGGACTGCGATCGCTGGGCGCAGATCGCCAAAAGCGCAGGCTGCCGCTTTGCCGTCCTGACGGCAAAGCACCACGAGGGCTTCGCACTCTGGCCGTCCGAATTTGGGAACCACAGCGTCGCGCAGGCCACGGTCCGGACGGACATCGTCGCGGAATTCCTGCGGGCCTTCCGCGCAGCCGGTCTGCAGGCAGGCCTGTACTTCTCCGTGCTCGACCTGACGGCCGGGATCGGGCGGCGCTCCTTTCCCCCTGCGCAGCGCGAGCTCGTGCTCGGGCAGATCACGGAGCTGCTGACGAACTACGGCGAGATACCTTATCTTATTATAGACGGCTGGAACGCCCCGTGGGGCGGCCCGTCCTACCGCGAGCTGCCGTTCGAGGAAGTCGATGCCCTCGTCAAGCGCCTGCAGCCGAACTGCCTGCTCATGAATATCGGCTGCACGGAGGGCATCTCCGGCACGGACGTCGTCTTCTTTGAAAACGGCGCGGGGCAGGAGCTGACGCCCGGCTTTGCCGGTCCCGGTGCACTGTGCCAGAAGCTGACGCGGACGTGGTTCTACCGCGACGACGAAAAAGAGCCAAAGAGCGCCGACTGGGCGCTCGGCCTCATGCGCCAGTGCTTCGCCAGCCACGCCAATTTCATGCTGAACCTCAGCCCGGATCCCGACGGCCGCATCCCCGCGCCGCTGGCAGAGCGCTTTGCCGAGATCGGCGCGCGCGTCTCGTTCCCGGTCCCGCTCACGGAGCTGCCCGCAGGCTGGCTGCGGCGCTGAGCCGCGTTCCCGATCGCCCTCCTTCGGCATATGCTGTCGAAGGAGGGCGATGTGCTCTCCGGAAAGAAGAAATACTATGGCATCCTTTACGAATCAGGCCACGCTGACCTACAACGGCGGCACCGTCAACTCCAACATCGTCACGGGCGAGCTCGTGCAGGTCCTGACCGCCTCGAAAACGGCAGCCGCAGAGAGCTACCGCACCGGCGACCTTGTGACCTATGTCGTCCAGCTGCGCAGCACCGGTGCGGCGGCGCTGACCGGGCTGACCGTGACCGACACGCTCGGCACGACGAACTTTCCTGCCACGGGCGGCACGGTGCAGCTCACGCCGCTGACGTATCAGGCAGGGACGCTCCGCTATTTCATGAACGGCGTGCTGCAGACGGCCCCGGCCGTCACGGTACTGGCAAACGGCATCCGCATCGAGGGCGTCACCGTTCCAGCAGGCGGCGTAAGCACGCTGGTCTATACGACCCGCGTCAATGCCTTTGCCGATCCCTCGGCAGAGGGCACGATCGAGAACACCGTGACCGTCACCGGCGGCGGGCTGACGGATGCCGTCACGGCGGCGGAGACGCTCCCGGCGGCGGCAGCGGCAGAGCTTCGCATCGTCAAGGCCCTTGAGCCGGTCCGCGTCAGCGACAGCGGCACGCTCACCTATACGTTCACGATCGAAAACTACGGCGGCGCTGCGGCCGACGCAGCCGCGGGCATTACCGTCACCGACCGCTTCGACCCGATCCTGCGCAATATCGCCGTGACCTACAACAGCGATGCCTGGCTTGCATCCAACTACACCTACGACCCGGCGACCGGTCTGTTCCGGACCGTGCCCGCCGCGATCACTGTCCCGGCCGCCTCCGCCGTTCAGGATCCTGCGACCGGCGCATGGACCGTTACCCCCGGCTCTGCCACCCTGCAGATCACCGGCACGATCTGATTCGAGCCAGCCAGCCGCGGATGCGGCGGGCATTTTTTTGAGATTTCCGGCTTGCATCCTGCAGCGATTTATGCTACCATGTGGTTAGTATATACTAACCACAATAGGAGGCGCCTATGACAACATTCTATGGGATCCTCATCCCGTTTCTCGGCACCACGCTCGGCGCGGCCTGCGTGTTCTTCCTTCGCAAAGCGCTCGGCGACCGGCTGCAGCGCGCCCTGACCGGCTTTGCCGCCGGTGTGATGGTCGCGGCCTCCGTCTGGAGCCTGCTCATCCCGGCCATTGATCAGTCTGCCGCGCTCGGCCGTCTTTCGTTCCTGCCCGCCGCCGTCGGCTTCTGGATCGGCGTGGCCTTCCTGCTGCTGCTCGACCGCGTCATCCCCCACCTGCACCGCAACGCCGGTCAGGCCGAGGGCCCGCGCACACAGCTGCAGCGGACGACCATGATGATCCTCGCCGTGACGCTGCACAACATCCCGGAGGCCATGGCCGTCGGCGTCGTCTACGCCGGATATCTGACCGGAACGGCCCAGATCTCGGCCGCCGGGGCGCTGGCGCTCTCGCTCGGCATCGCCATCCAGAATTTCCCGGAGGGGGCCATCATCTCCCTGCCGCTGCGCGCCGAGGGCCAGAGCCGCATGCGCGCCTTTGCAGGCGGCGTGCTCTCGGGCATCGTCGAGCCGGTCGGCGCAGCGCTGACCGTTCTGGCCGCGCGCTTCGTCGCCCCCGCCCTGCCCTATCTTCTGAGCTTTGCGGCAGGCGCGATGCTCTATGTGGTCGTGGAGGAGCTGATCCCCGAGATGTCCGAGGGAAAGCACTCGAACATCGGCACGATCTTTTTCGCCGTCGGCTTCAGTGTGATGATGATCCTGGACGTCTCGCTGGGCTGAATCGCGCCCGCTTCCGCCGCGATTCCATGTAGGATTTCATGCACATGGTCAAAATGCCGAAAGGCGGTTTTCGGGCTGTCCCTAGCAGGACAGCCCGTTTTTTATATTGCATATGCAGCATATCATCCGGGATTTTCTCCGTTTTTCCTGTCACTGTTCCGCCGTTCCCGCCGCATATCCCCCTGCTGCAAAAATTGCAGGAAAACGTTGCGACAGCGGCGCTTTGCACAGTTTTTGCTGTTTTTCACAAAGAGAAAGTCAGATACCCGTAACAGGGCTTTCTTGTCAGTTCTCCCAATTTTTTCTTCAGGTCTCCCCGTTTCCTTTACATTTTCTTCACAAAGTGCTAGAATATTACCAATGGAACTAGTGATGGATGGTGGAATTTTGTCACGATTTCCAAAATCGTGCAGCGCAGCTGCAACTACAAACAAAGGAGTCTTGAAATGAAACACATTGCAAAGCGTCTTCTCTCGCTTCTGCTCGTGGTCTGCCTCGTTCTTTCCGTGGCAGTGATCCCGGCAGGCGCGGCAGAGACCAAGCTGACCTCGGTCTACGCGTCCTACGCAGCCGAAGGCCACACGAATGCCCCGATCGAGGATGACGTCTTCGAGGCGAAGTCCGATTCGATCACCGTCAGCATCATGACGACCACCGATATGCACGGCCGTGCATACGACTGGAACTCCTACACAAACAGCGCCCTGAACAACAACTTCCTGCAGGCAGCAAAGCTCGTCGCAGAGCGCCGTGCCGCCGTGGACGACAGCATTCTTATCGATGTTGGCGACATTCTGCAGGGAAGCGCGCTGAGCAGCTACAACATTCTCCAGGAGGGCGGCGAAAACAGCCCCATGGCGACTGCGCTGCGCTACATTGGCTATGATGCCTTTGTGCTGGGCAACCACGAGTTCAACTATGCGCCGCAGATCCAGTGGAACTACTACAATCTGCTGACCTCCACGGACAAGGCCGTCGCCGGTCAGCCCGTCGATGTCATCTGCTCGAACGTCGTGGAGACGGAGACGAACGAATCCGTGTTCTCCCCGTACAAGACCTTCACCTACAAGTTCGAGGACGGCACGACCTTCACCATCGGTCTGCTGGGCTTCGAGAACATGAACAACGCGAACTGGGACGTCGCCAGCCACTATGAGGGCTGCACGTTCGGCCATACCGACAACGCCGAAAAGTCCTATGTCTATGAGTGGGAAAACTACTACGGCAAGGAAATGCAGGAGAAGTGTGACTACATCATCGTCGCCATGCACAGCGGCGAGGGCAATCCTGACGTCTACAATCAGGAGAACCAGGGCGGCTACTTTGCAACGCATACCACCGGCGTTGACATGCTGCTGACCGGCCACAACCATCAGAGAAACGCCGTCACCCTGCAGAACAAGAACGGCGAGAATGTCCTCGTTATGAATGGCGGCGGCTCCACCCTCGGCGAGACCGTCCTCACCCTCACGAAGGGCGCCGACGGCAAGGTCTCCGTTACCGCAGCCGAGTCCACCATGCATCCTCTGAACTCCGCCCTCGGCAAGGACATCCGCGTCACCAGCCCGGATTTCAAGTCCGGCGATGCGAACTACGACGGCCTGAAGACCCTCATCACTCCGCTCTTCGAGCGCTCCGATGCCTTCGTCAACAAGAAGATCGGCACGGTCTCCGGCACCTGGGACACCATCTCCAACTACTACCTCACGCAGAGCGATTCCTATGATCTCGTCCACAAGGCACAGATCTGGGCCGCCTGCACCGACAACAACATCGACCCGACGAAGGAGCACGTCATCTCCATGACGACGCCGGTCGCAAAGCGCGGCTGGAGCGTCAGCTCCCTGCTGGCCGACGGCGCAACCTCCGGCGACATCAGCCTGCGCGACTGCTACTCCCTGTATCAGTACGACAACAACACCCTCTACATGATCCGGATGACCGGCGCCCAGCTCAAGAGCTGGATGCAGCGCACGGCGCAGAACTACCGTGTCAATGACGACGGTCAGGTTGGCGGCGGCGGTTTCGGCTGCGACACGTTCTACGGCGTCAACTACGACGTCTATGTCGGCAATCCCGACGGCCAGCGCGTGCAGAACATCACCTACGCGGACGGCACGCCCGTGAAGGATGACGACACGATCTACGCCTGCCTCAGCTCCTATCGTCTGAGCGCCACGAAGGACTCCGATGCCTACGGCTGGTTTGCCTCCACCGGCATCACCTCCAACAGCGAAGAGGCTCTGTGGGACGCCACCATCTCTGAGCGCTTCAACAACGTCGGCGGCTCCGTGCCCCTCATCATTGGCGAATACATCAAGGAAATGACCGCCGAGGGCAAGGACATCACCCCGGGCCGTGAAACGAAATGGACCATCCACGCAGAAGCAAATCCCGTGAAGACCATCGAGGTCTTTGAGACCACCGACGTGCACGGCTACCTTGTCGACACGTCCTCCGGCAACGAGTCCACGTTCCAGTACCGCATGGCCTACATCGCCAATGCCGTGAACGAGGCGCGTGCCAATGCCGAAAACGACGCCGTTCTCCTGCTTGACGGCGGCGACATCTATCAGGGCACTCCCGTTTCGAACCTGACCTACGGCAGCGCTCTGCGCGCCGCCTTCGACGCCATGGGCTATGATGCCGTCTCCCTCGGCAACCACGAGTTCGACTGGAACGTCAAGACCTATGCCGCCGATGAGGACGGCACCATGCCCGCCTATGAGATCGGTGAGTTCAAGGGCGACAGTAATATCCCCGTTCTGGCCTATAATCTCTATGATGCAGGTACGACGAACCGCGCCTCCTTTGTCAAGGACTATGTCATCGTTGACAAGGCCGGTGTGAAGGTCGCACTTGTCGGCTACATCCCCGACTACTCCATGGATATCATGACCGCCAAGATCGCCCCGTATGACATCGACCCGAGCATTGAGAAGCTCAATGCGAAGATTGAGTCCATCGTTGCAGCCGAGAACCCTGACGTCGTCGTCGTTGTGGCGCACGCCAGCCCGCGCGGCCTTGCAAACAGCGTCAACTCCGAGCTTGTCGACCTCGTCGTCGGCGGCCACTCCCACAGCGTTTCCTACGGCGTCGCCGACAACGGTGTAGCCTATATTCAGGGCAACTGCCAGGCGAAGGGCTATGCCAACGCCAAGATCCAGTTCAACACCGAGACGAAGGAAGTCACGGTCGTGAACCCGAGCTATGTGAACACTACCGGCCGCGACAACACCCAGAACCTCTATGACACCGAGGGCAACACGAAGCTTGACCCGACCGTTCTCGCCATCAGCCACGCCTCCTGGGATGCGGTGAAGGGCGACATGTCCGAGGTCCTCGGCGTTGCCGACCAGAGCATCACCCGCCGTGCACCCATCGGCAACAGCAGCAGCACCATCGCGGGCAACTGGCTGACCGGCCTGATGCTCGAGGCTACGAAGGAGCTCAACACCGTCGTCGCCTTCACGAACAGCGGCGGCATCCGCTGCGACCTTCTGGCCAACGAGGGCGAGACGACCCGCACCGTCACCGTCGGCGATATCTACGCCATCACCCCGTTCGGCAACCGCCTCTACACCTATGACCTCACCGGCGCGGAGCTTGCCGCTACCGTTGAGAATTCCTTCAAGAACAGCAATTACGGCGATCAGTTCTCCGGCATGGTCGTAAAGTACACGGCAGAGCCGGACGGCAAGGATGAAAACGGCCGACCGGTCCGCGGTGCCCGCACCGTCGTGTCCATCGTGCTCGATGACGGCACCGTCGTCGACATCAAGGACAACACGAAGACCTACCGCGTTGCCGTCAACGAGTACTGCGCCACCCTGCCCGGCTCCGTCTTTGAGAACAAGACTCCCGTGCAGAACGTGAACGAGGCTCCCATTGACAACATCAGCGCCATCGAAGCTCTGCGCGCCATCGGCAAGGCCAACAACGGCAAGCTGCCGCTGGACCTGACCGAGCGCTGCGTGAAGGTCGAGCTTGTGGAAGAGGATCCCTGCGAGCAGTACACCGACCTCGATGCAAACGCCTGGTACGCCGAGAGCGTCCACTTCGCTCTGGTCAACGGCCTGTTCGTCGGCTTCGGCGATGGCACGTTCCGTCCGGAAGCCGCGCTGAGCCGCGCCATGGTTGCCACCGTCCTGTACCGTCAGGCGGGCAGCCCTGCCGTCACCGGCACGAGCACCTTCCCCGACCTCAAGGATGACTGGTATGCTGACGCCGTCGCATGGGCACA
>ERZ857480.38271-NODE-59224-length-13493-cov-37.0000_pt1 | contig 13493 bp, 20 predicted proteins | sample MGYA00519767_ERZ857480 | MGnify/ENA primary metagenome ERZ857480 (study PRJEB31778, sample SAMEA3449210) | human gut metagenome | biome: human gut; feature: human-associated habitat; material: faeces | place: United Kingdom | collected 2010/2012 ...
CCCCCGCCCATATGCATTTGCTCGAAAAAAGTTAATAGGCGTAGGAAGACGGAAGAAGCGGGGCGTGAGCCTCGCTCCTTACGTCGCTCGGCGTTCGTTTCACGAACGACACAAGGAAGAATAGTTACGTCGCTCGGCAATGCTTCGCATTGATATCGATTCGCGTCTTTAATACGCCATTTTACAACACCTAACATAGAAAAAATGTTAACGTTAACAATCATCACGATACAACAACCACTTTACAAAAATCGAAAAATGAGATAATGGACATTTGTCAATTATTTGACATTTGACGCTTGACAATACGCAAAAAATGTGTTATAATATAATTAGGAAATACGAGGGGCATATTAAAAACCATAAGAATGATTTCAGAAACAAGGTAAAAGAGGTCCCTCTGACTATGGGCGTGTTTGTTGCACAGTATCTTATGTCCCTCGATATTTCTCACAATAACTTTTAAAGGAGTATTTCTATGGCACGGAAGAAATTTGGTAAGAACATTTCGGCACTCTTGTTTACTGGAAACGATGTCGAAAAGAGCCGTTTTAACACGAGCGGTTTGGTGGTTACAGAAGCAGTTACTACAAACAATACTGACGACATGATTATGTCTGTAAAAGAACTTAAGAAGCCAGTTGAGATTAAGAAAAGAAGAGGTGACTTCCATGACTGATGAAGAATTGAAAGAGTTCGAGGAACTTAAAAATCAACTTGCTGAAAAAGAAAATACGATTAAATCTCTTCAAGAGGATAGTAAAAATACAAACGAAAAATTTACTAAACTTGAAGAAGAGTTTAATAAACTTAAAGAGTCAAGCAAAGACGATTCTGACGACCCTATGGAAAAAGGCGCTCCATTTAAGGTCAAAGACCCAGATGAGGAATTTGCTGAACTCATGAAACAAATGTTTAAGGAGTAAACAAATGGCAGTTGCAAACGTTTTGACTAAACTCGCGGCTATTTTCGCTTCACCGAGTTATGCTACTCGTATTCCCGAATCTGTGCGTACGAAGATTGCTACCAATGGTTTCGGTTCTACCGAATACACGCCCGACGAATATAACGCAATTTATTCGTCCTTGCTTAACATGGTGGCTAAGCAGACCAATCACGCATTCAGATACTATGGAATTGATTTTGAAAAATATAACAAAGGTTTCCTTGCATACGGTGATGTGATTATCGACAATTACGTTGACCTTGCAGATGTTGGAACTATTCCCACGCTTATCAATACGAAAGGTGATAACGGTGGCGTTACCACGGTAGACCCGTTTTCGATTAAATGGGCGAACGTAAAAACCGCGTATTATGTCGGCACTTATGAACTCCAGTATGCAATGACGACCCGTATGCTCGAAGTTAAGAAAGCGTTCATTTCTGACAGCAACGTGACGAATTTCATCGCTCTTTGCCGTTCCGTATTGCCCGAATCGTGTCGTTATGACAGGTGGCTCATTTTCCGCAATATGCTCGCGTCCGATACGATTTATTCGTCCACGACCGATTACGAACTTTCTGCGGACATTATCGCACCCGAGGACGCTCTCCAAATCATTCTTATGATTAAGAACGTAGCCGACGCGATGTCCAACATGACGACGAAGTATAACAAACTTGGCGTTACTACCGCAACCGATAAGTCTGACCTCGTTCTTTGGATTAACAAGGGTATCTACTCTGCAATCAAGAACGCGATGAAGAACGTATACCACAACGAAGTTGATTTCGGTGTCGGCTCTATCGAAGAACTTCCCGACTTTGGCGAAAGCGCGGCTACGACTGGTCAGTTTGCGGCACTTACCGATAGACGTGGCATTTATCTCTATGATACCCTGTCTCCTTTTATGGATACTATTTGGAATCCGAAAGGTCTGTACTGGAATAACTTCCTTTCCTATCAGGGTAAGATTGCTTATGGTTTACACTACAACGCGGCGAAATTTACACTCTCGCAGAAAGCCGCGTAACTCAACCGTGCCCCGAGGGGAGAGTTTTTATTTCAGTTTCTCTCCCCTCATCACGGAAAGGCGGTGAAGTATGATAGCAAAGTTTTATAAACTTAAAATAAGTCCGCAGAACAGGTTTTATAATAAAGCGGCGTATGAAGCATATCTTACCGACGCCAATGTTCTGTTCACATACACATATAAGAACGACATTATACCAGACCAACCCTTTTATTTAAGCAGAAACACAGTAGAAAATGCAAAACTTCTTTACAATGCAACTTACGTAACTTACAATATCAACGGTCTTATGTACGGTGCTTTTATTACGGAAGCACAGCCGCTTGCGCCTAACGGCAAACAGTACAGACTGAACCAAGTTGTAGATTGGTGGTATTTTGCGTTATTTAACGAATACGATATGCACTTCCATGGGTCTTGTGAGAGGGCACACGTAAATGATATCGACCAAGAAACGAAGTTGCCGACCTTAATTAACACACTTCCAGTTGCTGAATTTGCAATATCTAACTATGCTAAAACTCTTGCGGCAAATAGGCTTATCAATTTTAGAGGTGTTTATATCGATGGAAAGCGTGAAAATAACTTTACGTTTTTGTATATATTTTTCAATACACCTTCTAAAAATGATATAACTATGGCAACCCACAAAGAACAGGTATATCAAACACCATCTGGAGGGTATCACACATCACAAGGCTTTACGTATGTATTTCTTTATAATAAGTTGAGTGGATTTGTGTATCCACTAAACATAGACCAACCTCCTACTTCTATAAATGATATTACAAATGAAAATATTACCTCTATGTGCATCAGCGATTTGTTCGTAGAACCGAGAGGAGATTACACTATAACTAAGAGCGGAGATGAACGTTATACAGTATCTTTTTCAAATTCAAAATACGGCGTATCTTCTCACACATATAACAAAGACGACGGAAGTTTACCTAAGAAATTATCGTTTATTTATTATGATTTTGATGGTATTATGCCGAATCTTGACACTTCATTGTTTAAAGCCGTGTGGGAAATAGAAGATGACGAATTATTAACCGCCACAATAAATCCCGCCACCCCTGTTATAAAGCAAACGACATATAACTCATATATTGAAAAATCAGTAATAAAACAATATGCAAATGTTTATGTAAATAAATCTATCAACGGAACTGCTTTTGATATATTTAAAATAAGATTTAACAATTCTACTCCTCCTGTTTCTATTTATCTTACTCCAGATTTATCTACTTATCTTGTAAGATTTAACGGCGCGCAAGGAGGTCCAAGATATTACCAAAACGAATTAGCCGTTAACAATCCTTCATATTTTAAACCTGATACTGTAAACGATTACTGGACAAGATTAAATGCAAAACAGACTGGTATTTCTGCTAAGCAAATCGAAATAGGTGCCATAAATAGCGCGATTCAAAACGCTACGAAAATTGTCGGAACTGGTGCGAAAGCAATTACATCTTTACAGTCTGGTTCTGCTCCCGATGTGGGTGCAATTATAGATGGTGTTGGAAGTATAGCAGGAAATATAGCAGGCATAAAACAAGCAAACCTTTCTTACGAACAAGCAGGAAATATGCAAGAGATTGCTGAGAAACAGTATAATGACGGTAAAATACGTTCTGATTCTCAAATAGGTCCTTATCTTCAAAGCGCTATCTTTTCTGAAATTTATTTGCTTGAATACTATGCAGAAAATTACAAACCATTACAAATCGACCTACATCGTTATGGCTATAACACTTTTTTACAAATCGACGATATTTATGAACATCATCAACGTGAACATTTTAACTATTTCAAAGCGGCTGACATTGAAGTGACTGGAGTTCCGCAATTCATTGCAGACGATATTGAAAATATGTTCAAACGTGGCGTACATCTTTGGACTCGAGATATCGAAGAATTTGAAAACGGGACGAATTATCAATTAGGCTTATGGGAGGACACAAATGTATAATTATATAAATTCTTCCGCAGTACGCCTTGCTATGCTCATGGGTTATGAAATCGACGAGATAACATATCTTATCATGGAGAATTTTCTTAATACGTTTATGTGCCGTTACAATTACGAGGGAATCCCAGAAGATTGCGACAAATTGACTGGTTATAGAAATCTCCAAGATTTGTATATTTTCTTCGCACCTTGCATAGCGTGGTTTGAGGATAAGAAACATGGTCCGATGTATCTTCCTGTAAGCGGAATGACGGAGTTTAACGCAGTTGGAAAACCCAAGAAATGGAGAGTATTTTCCTTTAACGGTATTATAGATAAGGAACTTACAGATAAAGAATCTGTTCTTATCTTTAACGACGAAGCATTGAGTATTCCATATCTGCACCTACTTTACGAAGCAAAGTTCATGAAAAAACTCGACCTTGCAATGAATCAGAATATTGACTTACAGTCAACTCCGTATGTTATCGAGGCTTTCGAAGAAAACAAAAAGCAAGCGTCTACGTGGTCGCAATTGTTGCAATCGTTTAAATCGAGAATCGTGTTGCGCAAACGAAAATCAGATGAACGTAATCCACTCGAAGCGTCGCAAGTTCTCAACACCGATGTAGAGTTTAAGAATCCCGACTTTATGAAGGCGTATAATGAATTCCTTTTTAGGGCGCATACGTACATGGGAATTAAGAACGTAAACATCGAGAAAAGCGAACGCTTACTTACGGGTGAAGTTTCTGCAAATGATATTATAGTACAGAGCAACTATACGAACGGTCTCGATATGCGCAACAAAGGTTTTGAGCAGGTAAACAAAATGTTCGGCACGAATATTAAAGCTAAACCGACAGACTTGCAGACAATGGTTGCCGATATGTCGTCTGCTTACATGGCGAAAGGAATGGGAGGTGGAATGAATGCGTTACACGATGTCGGGAATAATCCCACAAAAACTGACGCTAAACTTTCTGATTGATGAACTTCAAGAGGGTGAAAAACTAATAGATATTACGCTTCCCGTTTACAGCAAATTTAGCGACGATGAAGAGTTGCGCGAGATAATGTATAATGCAGTTGTTGCAAATTACTGTTGGTCCGAATTAGGTTTCGAAACTGCCGACCAGTTTAAGATGTGGTTTCAAACGTATTGGAACCGTGTGTTGTTTAAGTATCTTAACGATTTACGCAATCAAATTATGATAGGTGAAAACCTTATAACTGCGCGAATCGAAACGGCACACACGGACGATGAAACGACGGAAAAACCCGAGTTTACTGACACGACTACTGATACGTATGGCGAAACCAATGAAATAACCCACGGTCACGTGTTGCAACACAACCGCGAACTTACTGAAGATTTCACACAAGGCGTGACCGTTACGGAAGAAACAGAAAGGACACAATATGAAACGCAGACGGTTACCGATTCAGTTACTACCACGCCGACAGGGAAAAACGAAACTGCCCTTAGTGGACAGTATACTAATACTAACTCGGGTACTGACAAAACAGAACGCGGTGGAACGAATACGCATACATTGGAAAGGACAGGTCAACGTATTATAACGTTGAAAAACGACCGCACTAACAACGTTCAATATTACGACTACGACAAGTTAGTGACGGCGTTGGAAGCGTCAAATTCACTCGACGCATTCATTGATGAGTTTGCGCCATTATTTGCGGAGGTGATTTATTTTGAGTGATATTTTGGGTATGATTGCAATTGCAGGGTCCCAAGCACTTACTACTGCTACAAATTGGGGAGATACAATAACTAATTTTGTTAGTATTATTTGCACGTGTGCTACTGCTCTCACTACGACTGCTGTTATTATTTATAATATGTGGAAACATAAAAAGACTAAGAACGAGTTGTATGACGAGAACAATAAGCCAATCCAACAGAAAGATAAGTGCGAAGTGGAGATTGTCGATGAGCAAGAGAATAGAGATTGATATGTCAGAAAAACTGGCAAACATTGTCAAAAATTACAGTGGGTTAAATAACCTTGTTATGCCGCCCCCTGTGGTGCAGATAATGAACGCCCTTGCGGATATTTATACAATGCCTTTTGAGGACATTGAAATATCGCCAGGCAAGCCAGTTGGAAACGCAACGGAGTATACCATGACTTTTACGGTCAAAGGAAACGACCCGTTCAGTATTACTTTCCTTGTGCCTAACGGGCAGAAAGGAAATGATGGAGCATATGTACAAAGTGTGGAGGTTATAGATGCCTAAATCAGTAAAATTAAAATTAACTTTGAGCGATTCTACGATTGTAGAAAGTAACGTGTTTACGATTCCAGATGGGCCGCAAGGTTCCCCTGGTCCTGCTGGTTCTCCTGGTGCGGCAGGTAAAGACGGCGCAACGATTTCTACGTGCGAAGTAGTAGAGGTGTAATATGGCTGATAAAAGTGTTAAACTGAAACTCACTTTGAGTGACGAAAGAATTATCGAAAGTAATGCTTTTACGCTGCCGCAAGGTCCAGTTGGTCCTGCTGGTCCTGCTACGTTGCCGAACTATGTGAGTTTTGAAAAACCTACGAGTATTTCCGTTAACGCAAGTGGCGGAGAAAGAACAGTAACTGGTGTTGCTGAATGGGAAGCGGCAGGAGAGATGGAAAGCGGGGAGTACCATATTATAGACGAAGAGCCGTTATATATGGTTAAATTTCATAATGGAACGTTGAATCCTACCCTTGGAACCGAGTTTGCAGATAACGACGACGCATTTAATAGGTCGCCAAAAGTAAATGAGTTATTTACATTCATGTGGAGAAATATAATAAGCGGAGAAACATTTATAGGAACAGCCTACAATATTTCCACAGGGTTGCACGCAATAAAAGATTTTATAACGTGTAAAACAGTTGAAGACAAAAAACACCTAAAACACGTTATTGTAACTCAATCGCTTTGTCAAGTATGTTTTGATTATCTGTCTACTACCGAGGGGGCTCCTGCGAGTGTTAGTTCGCTAACATCACAGTTAACAGAATTTTATTCGTTGGGCAACACAGCAAAAGTTTTACCTGCGTCTGGTACGTTTTTATTTTCAAATAAAGTTTTTGAAGCAAATCACGTAGAAGTTACTGCGGCAGGTGAATTAAAAATTACAGGCTGTGATGTTTCAAATCCAAATTCGTTATCAATAGAATCTATTTCGATTTCGAATGGGGCAATTAATTTCTACTTAATTTACTAATATGAACGACCTCTTTTACCATGGAACGAGTTTCCAATTAGGAAACCCAGTTTACGTAACATATATGTGTCAAGGACAGCGCGGCAGAGGTAAAACGACATACTGGCTTGCCGAAGCCGCGCAATATCCTATAAAAGATTGGATTGAAAACCACGAAACAAACCGCAAATTCATATTCATTCGCCGCTCGGAAGAACAGTTAAAACTCGTAATGAAACAAGGCTTGTTTAATGGAGTATTAAGTGTTCCGCAATATCGAGAAAAACTTCACGGGTATACAATTCCTCTTATCGCAAAAGATTGTATTTATCTACAGCACGAAGAAAACGAAAAAGACATGGTGCATATAGGATACTACTATGACCTAAACAACACGAAAGGAATCTCGATCGAAGACACGTGGTGTACCATTTTCGATGAGTACGTAGAACCCGACAGAGGCAAATATAAAGGCGGAAATAACGGTGTAGACGAACCCGAGTTACTCGCAAGACTTGATGAAACGTTGAACAGAAACCGTACCAATTATATGGTTTTACTGGGCAATTTTGACGCTCCTACAAATCCGTATAACGAATACTTCAGCATACCTTTCGGAGCACAGAAGTTCACCAACAAAGAAAGCGGTTTATTCTATGAAGTAGACTACTCGGAAGCGATGAAAGAGTTTAAGGAAAATACCTCTACTGGTAGACGGTGGAAAGGTACACGCTACTCCGAGTATTCAAACGGCAACGTTGCGTTGGGTAGGGTAGACGATAATCTTATCTGTTCAAAACCTGCTCACGCAAAGCATACTTATAACTGTATCATTTGCGGAATAAATATAACAATATGGTTTGACGAAACAACTGGCGTATGTTACGTTCACGATGATTACAAGTTTGACAAACAAAAACCTATTCTTTCGGTGCTAACAAGCGATATGCAGGTAAATTCATACTTTGTTAGTTACTGTCAAGATTTTCTAACTCTTTTTAAAGCGCGTTATGCTTACGGAAAAGTGAGATTTAACAACCAAAAGAGCGCAAGTTTATTCCAACTGATGATTAAGTTAAAATAGAAAGGGAGAGGTTAATCCTCTCCTTTTTCTTTTCGTACGAATACAATCATTATTTCCGCATTTGGTAGTATGTGTCAATTAGTTATTATAAGTTTATTTACAATTAAATAATCCATAAAATCATCTAAATACAAATCCTCTAAACAAGGGCGTATGTTGCCATCGTAAACTATTGAATAGCTAAGCATTTTCCATATCCTCTTCTGCTGGCAATTTTGAAAGATAAACTATTGCTTCATTAGTATCTTCGATAATATCGATTTTTGACAATACCACATTGTATCTGCTATAAATTCAAACGCGGAATTTATGTTCGCACTATACTTTGTAATTACTCCTAAATCCTCAAAATATGTGTAAAATATCGTACAATTCAAATTTATCTATACATTTAAAATTCATAATTACTCCTTAATTAACAAATAATGATATAGGTTCTATTACTGCTATTATTGTATCTTCATTATACTCAAAAATATCTGCAATCTGCCAATTGCCCTTCATTACAAGTTCAATAAACCTTTTATATGTTATTTGGATATTTACGAGTATTTTCTTGTCACATATAGTAATAATAGTATATTCTTTTTCAAGTTCTAACATACCAATTTATAAGTAGTTACTTGCAGGTGCTTTCCTCCACATACTATATGTGAAGAAAGTTTGCCGTTAAATACTCCCTCTCCTTTTTCTTTATTATATGGTTTAAAGTTATCGAAATTCATTTGACAAGTAACTGACGGAGGTGCGCCGCAACACGTTACTTTAAGCCTATCTTGTTCTTCATCGGGTTCTCGTCCTAAATATATGTAACGTTTACATCCCAAAAACTTTGCACGGGATATATAGTGTTCAAGTTTGAAAAAACCGTACAATGTTCTATGTATCGGCATATCGGGACGTTCTTGACCCAAAAGGTAAAGACTATCGGTATCGCAGTAAACAAATCTATCCCAGTTCCTTATAATATTAGTTATTAGCAATTCGCGCGAATAAGCAGTTATAAAAGTCCCAATAGGTATGTATCCGCCTTTCCGTTTTTCTCCCTCGTAACGCACAAACCTTAAATGGTCTTTGTACAACTCGGGATAGCAAAGGTCGCCAGTCTTTGCTGTTGATTGTGCTCCGTATGCAATGTTTTGTTGTTTCTTTGCGCGTGCTCTCTGTCCGCCTGTTGAATGTTCTTTTTCCATACGATATGGATATAAGTAATCGTAGTATAGTGAACCTTGTCCGTCCAGTTTGATTATTTCATCTACCGTCATGTGCTCCGCTTCTTCGGGTGTTACTTCATATCCACACATACTATCGAATGACATGAAGTCTATGTATTCAATATCCCACACTTCATAGCACTCGAAAAAAAGTTTTAAATCTACGTTTGTAAGCCAAAGTTCGCAACGTTTAAATCCGCTTGATTTTAGATACAAATCTTTTACGGAAAATCCTTTAAATGATTTACGTGCTATTGTGGGCGGTCTGTTTGGTTTAATATGAAAACAACATTTAAAATGCTGTACCCAACATAAATGAGGTGAAGCGAGTTTATCATCTTCTTTGCGTCCGTGTCCGTATAGTGGAAGTCCGATTGGCATTGGTCTGTGAAGCATTTGAGCAGGGTACATGCTGTTAATATCAAGACTCATCATTGAGTGTAGTTCTTTGTTAAAATGTTCTTCCTTTAAATATACATATCCTCCGCGATATGATTTCCTTATAAACTCATCTTCAAAGTCATTTAAAACTGGTAGTAAATCATCATAGTTTTTGAGTGTTGATTTAAAGAACTTTCTGCTGTTTCCACTCTCTGTGAATTTATCGAAACCTTGGTGTAAATCTTCATTGAGTATTCTCATCATAATTTCTGTGTCGTGGTTAATGTATTTAAGTTCTTGTTCTGTTGGTTCATGACCTATTTCACGTACAGTATCGTAATCTATTTCTTCCTTTAATATTGGTAGTTTATATGTCTTTGCTAATTGGTCTACTGACATTGAATTATGTCTAAAACTGTCATTTATTGTTACAGTGCTTCCATTGCTAAAGCATATTTGGTAGGCATAGTGTGTTCCTTGCGGTGTAATAAGTGTAAAAAATTCTTTTGCGTGAAGTTTTTTATTTGTGGAGTGTTTATACCCGTGTCTTAGGAGATAATCAAGGATATAGCACCCGTCGTATGATAGGTTATGAAATGAAAATAAATAGCCGTCATATCTCCTTATATAATTTAAAAAACTTTCTATATCTATGCCGTTTATATGCTCGTAATCTCTCGTGCAGATATCCCACAACCATACTCTTGCTTTTTCTACGTTCCATTGTGAGGTAGAAGTTTCAAAATCTGCCGTAAAGAAATTTTTGTATTTTTTATATGAAAAGTACATTAAAACATAGCGGCTAATTCTGCTACTCTTTCATAGATTGCTTCTTCTATGCTGTAAGGGTCCTTAACTATTCCCATTTCAACCATTTCTTGATATCTGTAAATTTCATCTAATAACTCGTGAAGTCTATCTATTTTCTTATTGCTGATATCGTCAAAAAATCTATCAAACCTTGATGGGTTTAAAGATTCGGCTGTTAAGTCTGTATGTTGTTCAAGAACATTCCATGCTTCAACTACAAGGTCGTAAACTTCTTTTGTAACTCCATACTGTTCATATATAGATAATTGTTGTTTTTGTTCTTTGTGCAAGTCTTTTATTGCTTGTTTTGGTGTTGTCCCTGTGTACTTAACGTAATTGTAAAGAGATTGATAATTATATGCAGAAGTTGTTGTTAAGTTGCCCATTATCTCTGCGTTCAATTTTTCGTTTATCTTTTGTGCTTCTCTAAACTCTTTTTGAGTTTCTCGAAACTTGCGTAATTCGTATTCGTTTACACCCATTTCTTTAAGGAGGTGTCTAAACTCATCTCTTTTCGCCATCTTCGTTTTCCTTTACAATTTTTTCTAAACGTTCTAACAAGCAATTTGCTCGCTTATTAGTAATACGTTTTAGCGCAAAATCTACTACTATTTTCTGCCCTATTTCTACTGCTTCATCTGGGTCATAATCGTGTTTCAATGTGTGTAATCTTTGGTCAATACTACGATTTGGCTTTGCCTGCAATTTTTTCATAATCTTGTTGAATCCTTAATATACGTTCTTCGGAATGGTCACACTCTACAATGTACACATCGTCGGACGAACCTCGATACATACGATGATAGTGATTTGCTTCTTTCTTATATTTTGCTCCTCTTAATAAGGCTATTAAATGTCGCGCCGCTGTCTGTTTGTCTTTGCACGGATAGACAGCAACAGTGTCATTGTAATACTTTATTACTATGTAATACATGGTCCTCCTACCCCGTGGGGGGGATTTTATTGTATTCGTTTATTTTTCAATATATTAAAGGGCGGTTTATTTAAAACGGGTTGTCTGTGTATAAAATGTTAAAATGTGTATAATATGTGGATAAGTAAAGGGTGCCCCCTCTTATGGGAAGTTTATCGCCCCTCCCTCGATCTAAGATGGTTAACACCGTTAACTAATCTCCATCGGACATGAAAAAACACTCGAACAAATGTTTGTATTGTTCGAGTGTTAAAACTGTGTAGGGGCGAGCGGTCGGCGCCCCAATGTTTTGCTGGTCAAGTGTTATTTCTTGCTTGTTTTGGTAGGTGTTTCGCTTGCGAAAAATTCGTCATAATCGCGCTGGTTCTTTTCCTCGCTGATATCCTCGTCTTGTTCGCAAAGGGTATATTCTCGTATCCTCATGCGAGGATACTTTTGCCGTCTGTCAATCCACCAATCAAGGGCGGTTATACGGCACGAATTTTCCGGCTCTTTATCGCCGTCCTGCGTAAAGGAAACAGACATTTTCGTTTTGTCTTTCGTGTCGTAGGTTTCCCAAGCGTTAAACTTTCTGCCGTCCTTTTCAATGGGCACTTTCTTAACGTAAATGGTCGGCGTTTGCATTATGCTTTACCCCCCTTTTTGACAGGCTCTAAGGCTTCATTTTCGACCTTGTTCTTACGTTCAAAGCGAGTTCCGTTCAATTCCTTGATGGCGTTGTCAATGCGTTTGAGGTGTTCCTTGATGATTGCGCCAACTGATTTATCGGCGTTTTCAAGTTTGCGTACCATATCGTGGTAGATGGTCATAAGATTCGCACAAGCGTCTTGAATGGCTTCGTCAAACTGGTTTTCGATTACCTGTAATTCCTGTAATTTCTTGATTTTGCTTTCAATGATTTTGCTCATAGTGTTGATTTCCTTTTGTTTGTTTATTGACCGCTTGCCCTATGTATTTTGGCTTTGTTTACACGGCTTATTAGCCCCGTAAACGCCCACATAAGGCTTTCTTATTAAGTTGTAAATCTGCGTGCCTTAGAATGGCAATTTCGCGCCCCCAGCGCGTTGCGGTGTTTGTTGCTTTTCCGCTGACACGCCTTTCGGCGTGTTTCGTCTTAATTCGCAAAGACTCATCAGAGCGGTTATACTTTAAATTCGTCGCCAACCTCATGGCGTTTAAATGCGTAGTAGCCTTGCGGATGAGCAATCATGTTAAAAAACTTGCGCACGTGCTGAAGTGTTGTATTTGACCTGTAGCCACTCGTTTTTAATATGTGCCATCCGTCAATAGTCAAGCGCGCTTTAAACATAAGTGTTGCATATGAGAAAAATTCATATTCAAACGTGCCGACGCATCGAATACAAGCACTTGAATACAAAAACTGTCTTTCCTCGCCGTCGATCATCTCTAACAAGTTGTAACACCGTAGCACTCTCATAACTTTACCCCCTTAATAATCGTTATGCCTGCGACTTCCTTGTCTATGCTGTCACTGATTACGAGAGTATCCTCAAATAAATGTGCCGTAGATATTCCAATGCATTTACCGCCGCGCCATGCGTATACCGTAACGCAAAAGTTGTTGTTGCCGTTCTCGTCTTTGAAGTGTTCAATCCTGCCATAGTTGCGCGTGTTTGGTGCTGTTAGTTTGTTGTACATTTGTTAACCTCCGTTAATTGTTTGTTGTTCGTTCCCTTAAGAACACGACCATTATACCATATAATAGTTGTGTTGTCTGTGATAATTGCAACAAATCGAAAATAAATTTCATTTTGTGACATATGCAACATAAAGTTAACCGCGGTTAATTCTACATATGTTCAGTAACTTTCCTGTTGTTTCATGTGAAACGTTAGTGCTTATATCGTTTGATTTGTTTCACGTGTAGCGTTTGCTATGTTCGCGCTCGTATCAAATAATAAATCC
>ERZ857480.1990-NODE-3079-length-13485-cov-9.0000_pt1 | contig 13485 bp, 13 predicted proteins | sample MGYA00519767_ERZ857480 | MGnify/ENA primary metagenome ERZ857480 (study PRJEB31778, sample SAMEA3449210) | human gut metagenome | biome: human gut; feature: human-associated habitat; material: faeces | place: United Kingdom | collected 2010/2012 ...
AGCAACAGATACAATACTAGCTTATAGTGCAAGTATAGATGTAGGAGTAACACAAACTTATACAGTTGAATTCATATATAAGAACGATGAGAGTGTTGACCAAAGTGAAGATATGGGTAAAACTTTAAGTGGAAAGTTATTTATTACTGAAGGAACAGAAGACATATATGCAGGATATGAAGAAGGTACTTTAGGTTATCAAATAATGGGTGATAATCCAACAAGAAACACAAGAGATACATATGATGCAGTATTTACAAATAATACAACAGGAACATTATTTACAGCAACAGAAAAGAATGTACATAATACTACAGATACAACAGTATACTATTATGCTGGAAATACAACAAATAACTGGGTAAAGTTTGGAATATTTGCAAGTGATGGACCAATAAGGGGCTATTCTAGTGCAACTGATACATTTGAAGAATACACTACTCTAGAAGAATGTAATTCAGCATCTTCTTTTAATACAAATTGTTCTTATGCTTGGAAAAAAGGCGATCCAATGTATTGGAGAATAATAAGAACAAATGCAGATGGAAGTGTAAGATTATTATTCTCAGGAACAAGTTGTGATATAACTGAGGGTTATATTGGAAAAAGTAAATTCACTAAAGCAATTAAAGACCCAATGTATGTAGGGTATAAATATGGGACAAGCGGAACATTAGAAAGTAATAGAACAAATGAAAATGATAGTACAATAAAAACATATATAGATACTTGGTATCAAAATAATTTAATTGTTTATACAAAGTATTTAAGTAGCAATGCAGTATATTGCAACGACAGGGAACTTAAGAGTGGAGAAAAATATTCAACAACGTCTTTCTTTTATGCATCAGATGAAAGAATAAGTACAAATAAACAACCAACATATAACTGTACAAATTTGAGTGATGCATTCAGCGTAAATAATACTAGTGCAAAACTAGACTTCCCAATAGCTTTAATGACAGCGGATGAAGTAAGCTATGCAGGAGGCCGAGTAAGTACAAAATTAACTGTACCTTATGTTTGGTATTATACAAATGCTAATGGAGAGAGTATTACAGGAAGTAATTTTACTTGGACTCTTTCTCCTTACTACTTGGGAATGTTTGGTGTGAGCGTTTGGGGGGTCCGTGGCTCTGGCACCCCTGGCAGTTTGGAACAAGCCTTAGTGGGTAACCTAGCAGTTGTACGCCCAGTAATAAGCTTAAAATCTTGTGTTAAATACTCAAGTGGAGACGGAACAGCAGGCAATCCATACACAATAAGAGAAACTACAAGTGGATGCTAAGATACTTGAAAAAAGTATCTTTTTTCTTTGATGAAATTTCACGTAAATTTCATAAAATAATTAGCACTTAGGTATTGACTTTGCTAATTCTGCATAGTATAATAGTGTTAGCACTTGTAAGAAAAGAGTGCTAAGGAGGTAAATATGTTAAGTGAACGTCTTAGTGAATTATTAAAAACAATATGTAATGAATATATTAAAACTGCTCATCCTATTGGAAGTAAAGCACTTACTAAGAAGTTTAAGTGTTCTAGTGCAACTTTAAGAAACGATATGCTTCTTTTAGAAAACATGGGATACTTAGAAAAGCAACATATTTCTTCTGGACGTATTCCTAGTGAAAAGGGATATAGGTATTATGTAGATCATTTAATGGAACCTAAGAAAATAAGTGGAAGTGATATGTTAAAACTTCAAACTATATTTTCTAATAGGGAATTAGATTTAAATGATGCAATTACTAAGAGCTTAGAGATAATTAGTGATATTACTAATTATACTTCAGTAGTTTTAGGTAGTGCTTCTAAAGAGAATAATCTTGAGAAAGTAGAAGTAATACCAATTAATGAAAACAAACTTGTGGCTATAGTAGTAACTGATAAGGGTCATGTTGAAAACAAGACTATTAATTTAGAAAAGTCTGTCGAGGCTAGAGAAGTTAGTAAGACTAGTGAACTATTGAATAAGATGCTTAAAGGGACTCCAATAAATGATGTTAGTGCTAAACTAGAGTTTGAGATTAAACCAATAATAGGTAATTATGTTAAAAACTATGAGGTTCTCTATAATGCTTTCTATGAGGCATTAAGTAACTTTCAAAGTGAAAAAGATGTTCATTGGGAAGGAAAAAGCAATATATTAAAACAACCGGAATTCAGTACAGTTGATGATATTAAAAATATTATAGGTAAATTTGAAAACAAAGATTTAGTTAGTAAAATTGAAGAGAGTACAGATGAGGTTAAGGTATATATTGGAAAAGAGACTTCACTTGATGATAACGTAACTGTTATTAAAACTAAATATAAAGCACTTGGTAAAGAAGGAACTCTTGCAATAATAGGGCCTAAGAGAATGGACTATGAAAGAGTTTTGAACTTACTTGAATATATTAAAAGTGAGATAGAAAAGAAAGGTGATAGTGGTGAGTGACGAAAATAAGAAGAATAAACCTAAAAAAGAAAATAAAAGTGAAAAACTGTATAATGAAATAAATGAGCTTAAAGAAAAGGTTAGTTTATTAGAAGATAAAAATAAAAGAACTCAAGCAGAATTCATTAATTATATGGCAAGAACTGATAAAGAGAAAGCTAGTCTTTTAAAATATGATGGAGAAAAGCTAATCAAAAAGATCTTAGATGTAACTGATGACTTTGAACGAGCAATAATGATGGATGATAATGATTTATCTGATGAAGTAAGTAATTTCTTAAAAGGTTTTAAAATGATTTATACAAGACTTATTGGTTTACTAGATGAAATGGAAGTAAAACCAATTGATGTTGAAGGTAAAGAGTTTGATCCTAGTATTTCTGAAGCAGTACTAACTGAACATGATGAAACTAAACCTGAAAATGTAGTTTTAGAAGTATTAAAGAAAGGATATACTTATAAGGATAAACTTGTAAGGCCAGCAATGGTAAAGGTAAATAAGTAATGAGCAAAAAAGATGTTATGAGAACTCTGTTGTTTCCTGAGTTTGTTAAAAATTCTTATTTAATTGAAGAAGTTAAAAAAGAATGTGTTGATTTTGATAAGTTATATAGTAATGCAAAGTTAGATTTAATGTTGTATGTTGTATGCTTAAAAAATGATGGTAAAACAGATAAAGAAATAATAGAAGAAGTAATTAGTTATAATAAGAGTAAACATTTTAATGGTTTAGATGAATTAACTAGAACTAACTTAATTAAAAGTACATTAAAAACACTTAAGAGGTAGTTTATGGATAATATTTATAAGTTTTTATTGTTTGGTGGTATGATTGGTCCTTATACAAAGAGTATAGAAGAGTTATACTACTTAAATAAAGATGAAGTAAGAGACATGAGTATAGGGTTAGTTCTTGAAATGAGAGAACTTAAAAATAACGGATATACTATGGATGAAATACTTAAACTTATTGAAGAATGTTTTCCATTAAAAGACTTCAAGAATGATGAAAGCGACTTTTTAAAGAAAGACGCGATAAAAAATTTAAAAATAATATATAGAAAAGAGAGGAATGATTAATTATGAGTAAAATTATAGGAATAGACCTTGGTACTACAAACTCATGTGTTGCAGTATTAGAAGGTGGTAAAGCAAGCGTTATTACAAACGCTGAAGGAGAAAGAACTACACCAAGTGTAGTAAGTTATAAGAATGGAGAAATTAAAGTAGGTACTGTTGCTAAAAACGAAGCTATTACTAGTAGTGACGTTGTAAGAAGTAACAAGAGATATATTGGAACTGATCATAAATTCCATGTAAATGGAAAAGATGTAACATCTGTTGAAGTAAGTGCCCAAATTCTTATGAAATTGAAGAAAGACGCTGAAGCTTATTTAAATGATAAAGTTACAAAAGCAGTTATTACTGTTCCAGCATACTTTAATGATGCACAAAGACAAGCTACAAAAGATGCTGGTAAAGTAGCAGGCTTAGAAGTAGAAAGAATAATAAATGAACCTACTGCTGCAGCAATTGCTTATGGTATTGATAAACAAGATAAGAATCAAAAAATATTAGTATATGATTTAGGTGGAGGAACATTCGATGTATCTGTTCTAGAAATAGGTGATGGAGTGTATGAAGTACTTGCTACAGCTGGTAACAATAAACTAGGAGGAGATGATTTCGATCAAAGAATAATCGATTACTTAGTAGAAGAATTTAAAAAGCAAAATGGTATAGATTTAAGTACAGATAAACTAGCTCTTCAAAGATTAAAAGATGCTGCAGAAAAAGCTAAGAAAGATTTAAGTAGTGCTGTTACAACTAATATTAGTTTACCATTTATTACACAAGGCACTAATGGTCCACTTCACTTAGATGTTACATTAACAAGAGCTAAATTTGAAGATTTAATTAGAGATTTAGTAGAAAGCACAACTAAACAAGTAAAAGATGCTTTAAAAGAAGCTAACCTTAGTTCAAGTGACTTAGATAAAGTATTGCTTGTAGGTGGATCAACACGTATTCCATGTGTACAAGAACTTGTTAAACGTGAAACTGGTAAAGAACCAAGTAAAGAAGTTAATCCAGACGAAGTAGTTGCAATGGGTGCTGCTATTCAAGGTGGAGTTTTAACTGGAGAAGTTGAAGATTTAGTACTACTTGATGTTACACCACTAAGTTTAGGTATTGAAACACTTGGTAATGTAATGACTGTATTAATCCCAAGAAATACAACAATTCCAACAACAAAGAGTCAGGTATTTAGTACAGCCGTAGATAATCAACCTGCAGTTGATATTCATATCTTACAAGGTGAAAGACCAATGGCAGCTGATAATAAAACTCTTGGAAGATTCCAACTTTCAGATATCCCACCAGCACCAAGAGGAGTGCCACAAATTGAAGTATCTTTTGATATAGATGCTAACGGAATAGTTAATGTTAAAGCAAAAGATTTAGGTACAAATAAAGAACAAAAGATAACTATTACTTCAAGTACTAACCTTACTGAAGAAGAAATAGATAAGATGATGAAAGAAGCTGAAGCAAATAAAGAAGCAGATGCTAAGAGAAAAGAAGAAGCTGAAGTTAAAAATGAAACTGAACAAATGATATTTACTGCTGAAAAAGCTATCAAAGATTTAGGTGACAAAGTAACTGAAAGTGAAAAAACTGAAATTAATGAGTTAATTGATAAAGCTAAGAAAGCAATGGAAGAAAATAACATTGAAGAGATTAAATCTGCAAAAGATAAGCTTGCCGAAAAGGCTATGGCATTAAGTTCTAGAGTATATGAAGAAGCTGCAAAAGCACAACAAGCACAAAATAGTTCTAATGCAGAACAAACAACTAGTGAAAATACAAGTAGTGATGATAATGTAAAAGAAGCAAACTTTGAAGAAAAATAATTATTAAAAAGTAGGCTAGTAAAGTAACTAGTCTACTTGTTCTTAGATAAAGGAGTAACTATGAATAAGAGAGATTACTATGAAGTATTAGGTGTTAGTAAGAGTGCTAGTGCTGATGAAATTAAAAGTGCTTTTAGACGTCTTGCAAAAAAGTACCATCCAGATGTATGTAAAGAAGAAGGTGGTGCTGAAAAGTTTAAAGAAGCACAAGAGGCTTATGCAGTATTAAGTAATCCTACAGAAAGAGCTAAATACGATAAATATGGATTTGATGCATTTAATAATCCAGGTGCTAATGGAGGTCGTGGAGGATACGACTTTAGTGGATTTGATTTTTCAGATATGTTCGAAGATATGTTTGGAGGAAATGATTTTTCTTCATTTAGTTGGGGAGACTTATTTGGTGGCAGACAATCAAAGGGTACTTCTTCTAAACGTGGTTCAGACTTATTATATGAAATGAAAATTGACTTTATGGAAGCAGCACTTGGTACTAAGAAAGATATTACTTTAGATGTTGTAGAAACATGTCCAGACTGTAATGGACTTGGTGGATTTGATAAAGAAACTTGTCCTTATTGTAATGGTAGAGGTGTTACAGAGAAAACTCAAAATACAATATTTGGTGCAATAAGATCTAGAGTAACTTGCTCAAATTGTGGAGGAAGTGGATATAGTTTTAAAACTAAGTGTAGAACTTGTTCTGGACGTGGTAAAATTAAACAAAGAAAAACTTATACTGTAGAAGTTCCAAGAGGAGTTGATACAGGAGACAGAGTGCGTATGAGTGGTAAAGGTGAAGCTGGAATAAATGGTGCAAGTAATGGTGACTTATATATTGAGTTTACAGTTAGCCCTAGTTCATTCTATAAGCGTGAAAAAGATGATTTGTATGTAGATTTACCTGTTACTGTTACTGAACTAATATTAGGTGGAAAGAGAACTATTAAAACTATTGATGGTGAGATAGAACTTAAAATACCTTCTGGAAGTCAAACAGGCGATGTGTTAAGGGCTAAGGGTAAAGGTATAAAAAATGCTAGAACTGGAAAAATAGGAGACCTTTATATTGTGCTTAATTTAGTTTTACCTAATAAATTAACTAGAGAACAAAAGGATTTGTTTGAAGCACTTAGTAAAACTGATTTAACTAATAATGAAGCATTTAGAAAGTTTGAAAAGTTGAATATGTAAAGTTATTCAACTTTTTCTTTATAGAATATTATTAAAATGTTATAATTTATATGATAAGGGATGTGATTTTTATAAAGAAAGAATATGTGTATTTATTTTTTAGTCTACAAATATTAATTTTTATTTCATACCTTCTAAAGTTTTTGATATTTTGCATTAGAAGATATTTTGATTCAAGAAAGTATTATAAAATAACTAGAGAAGATAAAGAAAAATTTGTATATTTTAGGGATATTATTAAGGATTGTTCTATAGGAGAACTAGGCTATATTTTTAATGAAAAGAAAAATATTAATTCAATTATCATGGCAGAGATAGAATATTTAAAATTAAATAAAAAGATAGAAATAGTAAATAAAAATATTATTGTTATAGATGATACTAATTTAAGAAAAAGTGAAAAGTTTATAATTGAAAGTTATAAGTTTATTGGAACTAAGGACTTTAATAAATTATATATAGAATCAATTGAATCCTCTTTAAAAGAAAAAAATCTTATTAAAACATATAAATTTTTCAGTAAATCACTTAATATAATAAACATTATTGTTTTCTTTTTTAACTTAATTTATTGGTTTGTTTACCTTAAATATATATGGAGTACTAATGCATCTAGTTATATTGTTTTTTGTTTTGGTATGATGTTTATTACTGCGATGTTAATAATGTTTTCAGTTTATATTAATGATAAAGTTGTCTATATTAAAACAGAAGATGGTAAAGAAATGTATATGAAGTTAAATGGTTTGAAAAGATTTATTAGAGATTTTGGCAATTTTAATGATAAGAGCCTAAGAGAAATAATTATTTGGGAAGATTATTTATTGTATGCAATTATATTAAACGAAAGTAAATCTTTAAAGAAAGAAATAATGAATGCTTTTGGGGAAGATTTTAGTTGATTTTTCTTGCTTATTTCTTAGTTTGTACTATATTATATTTGCTTAATCCGGTGCATTATATAATGTGTGATTAAATAAGGCAATGTAAAGGAGAGATATTATGAATCTAATTGATAATATTAGCAATAAACAAATCAATCCTAATGTACCTGAATTTAGAGTAGGAGATACTGTTAGAGTTGGTGCTAAGAGTGATGAATATTAAGAGTTCTTAAAGAAAGTAAATATTAATAATGTTTTAGTAGTTGATTTAAAATTATTTTCTGAATTAGAAAATGGTGTATTTAAGGTTTATGTACCTCTTAATGATGAACTTAGAAAATTAGATTTAACCGCTTATTATGTTAAAGATAATGGTGAGATAAATTTTAAAATACCTTCTGGAAGTCAAACAGGTGATGTGTTAAGGGCTAAGGGTAAAGGTATAAAAAATGCTAGAACTGGAAAAATAGGAGACCTTTATATTGTACTTAATTTAGTTTTACCTAATAAATTAACTAGAGAACAAAAGGATTTGTTTGAAGCACTTAGTAAAACTGATTTAACTAATAAGGATGCTTTTAAGAAATTTGATAAAATGAATAGATAAGTGATGATTACTTATCTATTTTTATATACTCACAAATATGTTATCTAAATAATATTTCAGAATGGCTACCGGTTTCTATAAAATATATTATCAATTTGTCTTTATTTGATAAACGAGTAGCCAGTCTGGTTCAACATGACATTCTCTATAATTATGAAAATAATTATTGTCTATAAGTTTGTGATCTTTATAGGAATAATTTAATTTTTCTCCTTTAGCAAGTTTTTCTATAATGTTTTTTACTTTTTTCAAATCCTTACCTTGTTTTTTTATTTTTTTTAATTGTAATTTAAATTTAGATGTGTAAGTTATTTTATATTTTAATTCTGTCATATCTTCAAGTCCTTCCATAATTCGTCTAAATTGTCATACAATTTTGATTTACCATCCTCAATATTTTTTATTTCTTTTAATAACTTTTTCATTTCTCTTGATGGTTTTTCTTCTTTGACAGCTACATCAAATGGCAAAGCTTTTTCTCTAACTGACTGTTTTAGAAATAATGTAATTGCTGATGAGATATTAATTCCTAACTCTTTGAATAAATTGTCTGCTTCTTTTTTTAAGTTACTGTCAATTCGAATAGTTAAATTCGTGTTATTCATTTTCTTTTCCTCCTTACACTTACATTATACATAATATGTCAGTGCAAGTCAACAGTAGATAAATAATTTTATCAAAAAGTAAAAGTCAATACTTTAAATTAAGAAATATAATTGATATAATAATTATAGAAAAGGAGTATTATCATGGATAGTAAATTAGTAAGATATTTTAATAAAATAAATTTAAGTAATGAACTTATGAATAGTTTTGAAGGGGCTAAATTAGAGAATGTAGTAGTAGATAATACTGACTTAAGTTGGACTCTTTATATTACTTTGCCTATGATGATAGATGTTAAATTATTTGATACTATATGTACTCTTAGTGAAAGTATTAAAGAAGCTAGAAGAGTTTATTATGTATTTAAACATGATAGTAACTTATATCTAAATGATTATGTTAGTTATATATTTAAAAAATATCAAGAAAAGTGTCCTATGTTAACTAGTATTAAAGAAGAAGATATTAAAATAAATGATAATATTATAAATATAGAAGTATCTAATAATGTAGAGTTAGATAAAATTAATGATATTAAACCTAAATTAACTGCATTTTTAAGAAGAATGGGTTATCTTGGATTAGAAGTAAAAGGAGTGCTTGATGAAGAGAAAAAGAATGAAGCATCTTTACTTATTAAACAAAGTGATTATAAAGCAAGTGATGTTAATTTAGAAAAGAAAGAGAGTACTTTGATATTTGGTAATGAAATTAAAGGTAAAACTTTTGAACTTAAAAATATAATTGCTGAAATGAATGATGTTACTATAGAAGTATTTGTTTTTGGAGTGGAACTTAAAGAAACAGCTAAAGGGTTTAATATAATTACATATAAGATAAGTGATTACACTGATAGTTTGTTTGCAAAAATATTTACTAAAGATAAAGAAATTACTAAAACTTTAATGAAAAGAGTTACTGAAGGATCTTGGTATAAAATGAGAGGGTATGTAAAAAATGATACTTTTGCTGGAGAGTTAGTATTTAATATTAGAGATATTGAAACATTTGATAGAAATACTGTTAAAAGGGTAGATGATGCTGAAGTTAAAAGAGTAGAATTACATTGTCATACTACAATGAGTCAAATGGATGGGTTAATTGAGCCTAAGAAATTACTTAAAAAAGTAAGAAGTTTAGGTATGAGGGGTATTGGTATAACAGATAAAAATGGTATACAATGTTTTCCTAAAGTATATAAGGCTAAAGAAGATTTGGAAGTATATTTTGGAGTAGAACTCTTTGTAGTGGATGACGAAGTATTAATAATTAACAAAGATAGTGATTATCCATTACTAGAAAGCACATATGTTGTATTTGATACAGAAACAACCGGTTTTAATGCTACAGCAGGAGATCAAATGATAGAAATTGGTGCTGTTAAAATTAAAAATGGGGAAATAATTGATAGATTTGATGAGTTAATTAATCCTGGAATGAACTTGAGAAGTGAAATAGTTAATTTAACTAATATAACTGATGAAATGTTAAAGGATAAAGATAATGAAGAAAATGTAACTAAGAGATTTAAAGAATGGATTAGTGACTTACCAATGGTAGCGCAAAATGCTAGATTTGATATATCATTTATGGAAAGTGCTTATAAAAAATATAATTTAGGGGAATTTTCTAATGTAGTAATTGATACTATGGAAATAAGTAAAGCACAAAACCCCGATGCTACAAAACATAATTTAACTGCTTTGTCTAAAAGATATGGAGTGCACTTTGATGAGTCGGGTCACCACCGTGCTGACTATGATGCTGAGGGGACTGCTTTAGTATTTTGGAAGATGATAGCAAACTTAGGAAGTAATTATAAAACAATAAGTGATTTAAGAAATATGGTTGATCCAACTTTAGCTTTTAAAAACAATAGACCTTACCATTTAACTTGTTATGCAATTAATAATATAGGACTTAGAAATATGTTTCAAATAATAAGTTATGCAACAACTGAATACTTTTATAAAACTCCTAGAACACCAAAAAGTTTGCTTAATAAATTTAGAGAAGGTTTGATTTTGGGTTCAGGGTGTGTGTTTGGTGAAGTTTTTGAAGCGGCTAAGAGAAATACTGAAGAAGAGTTAATGGAAATAATGAAGTATTATGACTTTATAGAAATAAATCCACCTAGTATAATGGAATTCTTGGTTGAAAGTGGAGAAGTATCTAGTAAGAGTGACTTGTATGCTTTAATTAATAAGATTATAAGATGTGCTGATAAGATAGGAAAAATGGTTGTTGCTACGGGGGACGTGCATACACTTGATCCAGAAGATAATATATATAGAGAAATACTTGTTAGAACTAAACAGTCTGGTGGAGGCTTACATCCACTAAATAAGCCAAGTATTAAAACTATACCTAATGCATACTTAATGACTACTAATGAAATGTTAAAAGAGTTTGACTTTTTGCCTGAAGAAAAAGCTTATGAAATTGTAGTAACTAACTCTAATAAAGTTGCTGATATGTTTGGTACTGTAGAAATTGTCAAACCTGGACTTAACCCACCTAGAATGGAAAACTCAGTTCAAATAATAAAAGATACTGTTTATGGAAATGCTCATAGGTTGTATGGTGAAGAGCTTCCAGAAATAATTGCAACAAGACTTGATAAAGAACTTACTGGTATTATAAATGGTGGATACGATGTTATTTATTTAATCGCACAAAGACTAGTTGAAAACTCAAATGCGCATGGTTATATAGTAGGATCTCGTGGTAGTGTAGGATCATCGTTGGTTGCAACATTCTGTGGTATTACTGAAGTTAACCCACTTCCTCCTCATTATGTGTGTCCTAACTGTAAAAAGAGTTTATTTGAAATAGATGGAGTTCCATTAGTAAACGACTATGACTCTGGATTTGATCTTCCAGAAAGAACTTGTGAATGTGGTACTCTTATGAAAAGACAAGGACAAAATATTCCGTTTGAAACATTCCTAGGATTTAATGCTGATAAAACACCTGATATAGACCTTAACTTTAGTGGTGAATATCAAGCTGAAGCTCATAACTATACAAAAGTATTGTTTGGTGAAAAGAATGTATATCGTGCTGGAACAGTTTCAACTATTGCAGAAAAAACTGCTTATGGTTTTGTTAAAGGTTATGCTGAAGACAAAGGTATTACTATGAGAAGATGTGAAATTGAACGTCTTGCAAAAGGTATTACAGGTATTAAAAGAACTAGTGGACAACACCCTGGAGGAATTATTGTTATACCTGACTATAAAGATGTATTTGATTTTACACCATACCAATATCCTGCTGAAAATACAGAAGCAGCTTGGTTTACAACACATTTTGAGTTCCATGATATTGAAGAAAATGTACTTAAACTAGATATACTTGGACACGATGATCCGACTGTATTAAAGTATTTAAGTGATGATGTTAAAATAGATATAAATGATATTCCTTTAGATGACAGAGGAGTAATAAGCTTGTTTAATAGTCCTGAAGCCTTAGGAGTTACTAGAGAACAAATTAAATGCTACTCAGGTACTCTTGGTGTACCGGAGTTTGGTACAAACTTTGTAATAAACATGCTTCAAGAAATTAAACCACAGAAGTTTGCAGACTTAATTAAAATATCAGGATTATCTCATGGTACTGACGTTTGGAATGGAAATGCTAGAGACTTAATACTTGATGGAACTTGTGAATTTTCTAAGGTAATTGGTTGTCGTGACGATATAATGAACTACTTTATATCTTGTGGAATTGATAAGGGTAAATCATTTAAAATGAGTGAGTTTATTCGTAAAGGTAAAGTAGGAAAAGAACCTGAAAAATGGGTTGAATATAAGGCACTTCTTAATGAACATAAAGTACCAGAGTGGTATATAAAGAGTTGTGAAAAAATCAAGTACATGTTTCCTAAAGCCCATGCTGCTGCTTATGTTATCAATGGCATAAGAGTTGCTTGGTTTAAACTATATCATCCAATATATTACTATAGAGTTTACTTAAGTATTCGTGAGCACTCATTTGATATAAATGCTATGAAAAATGGTTTAAACTCAGTAAAAGCACAAATAGAACTTTTGGAGAGTAAAGGATTTGATAGATCTAACAAAGAAGATGATACATTATCCAGTTTATATATGTGTAACGAAATGATTGAAAGAGGCTTCTATTTTACAAATATTAGTATTACTGAAAGTGATGCTTTGATGTTTAAAGTTACACCTGATAAAAAAGGGCTTATTCCACCATTTATAGCACTTGATGGAATGGGAGATGTTGCTGCAAAGAAAATTGTTGAAGAAAGAAATAAAGGTGCATTTATAAGTATTGAAGACCTACAAATGAGAGGAAAAGTCAGTCAAACATTGATTGATAAACTAAGAGGACTTGGTGCACTTGATGATATGCCAGAAAGTAGTCAATTATCTCTTGACTTATTTATGTGATAATGCTAAAATTAGTTTAGTTTAAGGTAGAAGGAGGACACAAAATATGACTAATAATTATGTAAATAAATTAAGTTATATGTTTTCATCCGTAGTACAAAATAAAGTACTAAACAGGAGGGGTTATTATCTTCTAACTAACTTAAAAGTAAATAGTTTTTTGCATGAAATAAAATGGATAGAATGAGTCTACCCATTTTTTGTTATGTAATTAAAAGGAGGAAAAATATATGCAGAAAAAACAAACAATATTAGTAGTTGCTAGTTTACTAGTAGTAATACTTAGTGTAACACTAGCATACTTTACAGCACAAATAATAGGAAAGGGAAAAGATATTTCAGTAAGTAGTGCTGACTTAAAAATAATATTTACTGATAGTGATGGAGCAATATCTGGAAGTAACATTGAACCAGG
>ERZ857480.26927-NODE-41445-length-13482-cov-15.9775_pt1 | contig 13482 bp, 9 predicted proteins | sample MGYA00519767_ERZ857480 | MGnify/ENA primary metagenome ERZ857480 (study PRJEB31778, sample SAMEA3449210) | human gut metagenome | biome: human gut; feature: human-associated habitat; material: faeces | place: United Kingdom | collected 2010/2012 ...
GATCAACCGCGTGTCCCGTTGCGGTCAGACGGTGGTAAGGCTCAAAGCGCAAATCCCGCGTTTCGTCGCCGCGTTTGAGCTGGTAAATGGAAAAGCTGTCCCTGTCCGGCTCCTGCGCCGTTGTGCGCTCCGCAAGCGTCTTTTCGGCACGTTGCAAAACGGCATCGCTGACGGGTAGCGCATACAGCCCGGAAGCAGAGGAAAAGCCGACGTTGTTGAAAACATAGTCCACTTCACTATCCTTCAACGCGCCCGCCGCAAAGTATTTCTCCCGCGTGGGTTCTGCACTCACCTTGCCATCCGCGATGTCGTAATTCAGCCCGGTTTCGATATGGGAACAGATATTTCCGTCTACCGCCAGTGTTACATAGTACCAGCCCATATATCCGCTGCTTTGACCGTCCGCACCGTCGTTGAACTCGACGTTGAGCAGGGTGTAGGGCTTCAAGCCCTTCTGCGCGGCAATGGCATTGTCCTTTGCTTCGCGCTCCATGAGGGAAGCGAGAGCTGCTTCCTTTGTCGCGCTGACGATCTCCGGGTTGTACCGCAGCAGGGCAGCGTTGACAAGCTCCCGCTGTACCGCTGCGGTCTTTGCTTTCGGCGTAAGGCGGTTGCCGAGAAACAGGGACGCGCCGTTATCAAAGCGGATGGATATATCGCTTGTGCCGCGCCATTTCCCCGTGCAGGGCGACGTTTCAATCCTGCCCGCAGTACCGCCGAACGCCTGCGCGATCACCCCGATTTTTTCCTGTGTGGAAAGCGCCTCGTATTTCTCTGCGATTGCGGCGGCTTTCTTCTGCAAGTCCGTAAGGGGTTTTTCGCTCTGTGCCTCCTGCACGGCGGCAAGATCGGGCGCGGCTTTCTCGGCTTCGTGCTGCTTTTGCAGCTCTGCGATATGTCCGTCAATGCTGTTGATGATGTCTGCGGCGGCAGAGCGGATCGTTTCAAGGGAGCTTTTCAGCTCCGCAAGCTCCCGCCCGCTGCTCCACCCGGCAACATAGCCGAAAGAGTAGTCCGACGTATCAAGCCCGTAATGCTGGCAAACGGTGTAGGCGACGCTTTCCGCTTCCACCTCGCGGGTGCGGCGGTCTACGCGGGGCTGCTGCTCGTCTTTGGGCGCGTTCAGGTCAATATCGTGCAGCTTTGCGTGGGCGATTTCGTGAATGGTGGTTTTGAGCGTTTGCAGCTCGCTCATACCCTCATCAAGCGCGATGCGCTTGTCCTCCAAGTGATAATAGCCGTGTGCGCCGCCCTCGATTTTCTCAAAGCCGATGGGGACGGGAGAGGTCTTTTCAAGGGCTGCGAAAAAATCACTGTACTGCTCCACATCGCCCGTCAGCGCGTCCACGGCAATATCCGGCAATTCCTTTCCCTCGGTTTGGGACACGTCAAAGACGGACACCACCTTGTAGGCGGGTATGGTGATCTCCTTTTCCTCGGTGACGGGCTTTCCGTCCCTGCCGATCACGGGCTTTTGGGTCTGCGGGTCGATTTTCTCCGTTTCCTGCTTGATTTTGAACGGCGACGGGGCGATAATCTTAATGCCTTTTTCGCCTTTTTTGACGTTGCGCTGAAACTGGTTTTTCCAAGCGGTAAAGCCCGCGATAAGGGAAGCGTCGGGCTTCTGCATGGCAATCAAGAGGGTGTTGTTGAAGCTGTAATTATGAAACTTTGACATGACGCGCAGATACTCTTTGTAGCGTTCGCTGTCGAACAGCTCCGTAATGCCTTGCTCCAAGCGGTCGGTAATCTCCTTGAGCTTTTCGGCGGGCTTCTCTGCGGTAAGGTTGATAGGGATAACGGGCTGCGGCTGCGGCGGCTCGACAGTAAGGGGCGCTGCCTGCATCGCGGCGGCATCCATTTCAACCTTTTCCGGGTCAGGGCGCGTCGGCTGCGCTGCCTGTTGGGGCGCGGTGTGCTGCGGCGGCTCGCCCTCAATGGCATAACCCGGAAGCAGCAGCCCATTCACCTTGAACGGCTCCGCGTATTCTTTCGGAACGGGCGGCGCGGGCTCGGTAAACAGGCGGTCGTATGCTTTGATGCGTCCGGCAAGGTATTTTTCCATTGCCGCCTTGTCTGAAAAGGTCTTGCGCTCCTGTCCGGCGATTTTTACGTTTTGTCCATGGTTCGGTCCGTTGGTGTAGACACTCCATGTCAGGCTCCATGAATACGGCACGGATTTTTGCGCCTGTCTGTCATAGCGGGTGTTTTCATAGACATGATAGCGCATCTGATAGACTGCGTTGCTGCGGAGCTGCCATTCATAATCTGTTTTCTCCCATTTGTTGGATGTGTGCTTGACGGGCGGCGTCTGCACATATTCGATGGCTTTTTCAAGAAAGCGGGTGTTGCCCGCCTGCTGCTCCCATGCGGCTGCCTCCGTTTTCAGCCTGTCAAATACAGCCTGTTCCGCCGCCGCGCTCTCCTGCCGCAGCCGTGTCAGCTCCGCAAGAGAAAGCCCGGTCAGCGCGGAAATATTCGCTTTCTCACTTTCAAAATAGATGCTTCGCTCAATTACCAGCTTTTTTGCTACTTCCAGCCTGTCAAAATCATAGCTGGAATAGTTCTTTTCCTGTTCGCTCACGGTTTTGCTCCTTTCTTTTGTTGGTGTGATGATGTCTTTTAGCGGCTGCTCCCACTTGCGCCCAAAGCCGCGCACGACGGTATCTCCCGCCGCGCCGTTTTCGCTGACCATTTGCAGGGTGGAAAACGCATTGTCAAAGGCGGGGATATTGTCTGTGCCAATATTCGGGGCGAAGTGGATAACACCGTCCGGGTAGTCCCTGCCTGTGCCGATCCAGCCCCGGATAAAGCTGTCGAAAGGGGCTTTCGCCCCGCTGTCAAAGTGTTCCTCGGCATGGCTTTTGTATAACTGCCCGCCCCTATACTGTCTGCCTAAAATCAGCTCCCCCGTCTGCGGGGAGAACATAAAGCGGCGGTTGTCGATTTCCCGCATATCAAATGACATACTGCGGGTATCAAGAAGCATCGGGGCGGCGGTCAGCTCTGCTTTCGGCTTGTTCTGCATGGCTTACGCCTCCTTTCATCGTTACAGAGGGTTTGGGAAACTTCCCAACAAGCAAAATCCCCATTCTGCGCGTAGCGTCAGAACGGGGATTTTACGGAAAGGGTACCCCTTTCCTATGCTTGCTGCGTAAGTTCTTTATCCCTCGCAAGCTCGATACGGTAGTTGACGTATTTCCCGCCCGTATCGGCTAATACAATGCTTCCGTCATAGGTTTTACCCGTTTTCGGGGAATACAGCTTTTTGACCTTCGCCCTGCCGCCCGCAAGCAGCGCGGCGGCAATTTTCGGGGTAAAGGCGGTTTTTCGTTCCTCGAAAAAGCGGTCGTTTTTCCACATGACAAAGGCGCAGTCCTTCTTTTCGCAGTAGTAGTTTTTCCTGCCCTCGCAGACGTTCCCGCCGCAGCGGGGGCATTTGCCGATCACCGTCTTTTCCTCTTTGAACAGGCCTTTCTGATTTTCGGAAAGAAACGGATAGGCTTTCACCAGCTCCCGCGCCATTTCTTCAATGCCCCGCATAAAGTCCTCCGGCTCGGCTGCGCCCCTTGCAATCTGCGTCAGAGCGTTTTCCCATTCGGCGGTAAGCTGCGGAGAGGTCAGCGTATCGGGCAGAACGCAAACAAGGTTGTTGCCGTTTTTGGTTGGGATAAGCTGTTTGCCCTTGCGCTGCACAAAGCCGGATTTGACCAGCTTTTCAATCACAGCGGCGCGGGTAGCGGGAGTGCCAAGCCCCCGGCGTTCTGCGTCCAGGTCGGTGTCCGCGCTTCCGGCGCGTTCCATAGCAGATAACAGGCTTGCTTCCGTGTGCGGCTTCGGGGGCTGCGTGTCGTGCGCCGTAACTCTTGCGGCTGGACTATCAAAGCTCTGTCCCTCGGCAAAGGTCGGTACATCTAAAATAAGCTCGTTTTCCTCGTCGCCCTCGGCGTCGGGCTTTCCTTTCAGCGTCGCCCGGTAGCGTCGTTCAAGCTCTTTCCACCCGTCGCAAAGAACCGTCTTTCCCTTTGCCGTAAACTCGGTATCGGCACAGGAAAACACCGCCGTTACCGCATCAAAAACGTGCGGCTCGGCGGCGGCGAACAGCAGACGCGCCCCGGCAAGGGTGAGGATATTTCTTTCGCTTTCCGGCAGCGCGGCGAGGTCTGCTTTCGCAAGCTCCATTGTCGGAATAATGGCGTGATGGTCGGACACCTTTTTGCTGTCAAGCGTCCGGGCTATGTCCGGCGTAAACGCCGCGCCTTTCATAAAGGGCAGCTTGCCGACAAGCAGCGCGGCGATATGCACCGCCGTATCGCCCATGTCGTCGGTCAGATAATTGCTGTCCGTTCGCGGGTAGGTAAGCAGCCGCTTTTCGTAAAGGGCTTGTGCAAGGTCAAGGGTCTGCTTTGCGGTGTAACCGTAAATGCGGTTAGCTTCCCGCTGCAAGCCCGTAAGGTCAAACAGGCGGGGCGGCTGCTCGGTTTTCCTCTCACGTCTCACCGAAATGCACACGGCCTGCGACGCTTCGCAAGCCGTTTTGAGGGCTTCCGCATCTGCGGCGTCGGAGATCCTTGCGCTTGCCGCTTCCGCGCCGCCAACATCAAGACGGACGATATGGTAGGTTTCTTTCTTGAAAGAGGTGATCGCCGCGTCCCGGTCTGCAAGCATTTTTAAGGTCGGCGTCTGAACGCGCCCTACGTTTAGAGTTTTGCCGTGAAGGACGGAGAAAAGGCGTGTGGCGTTGATGCCGATGATCCAGTCCGCTTTTGCACGGCATAATGCAGACGCATAAAGCGCGTTATAGTCCTTGCCGGGTTTCAGCTCCGCAAAGCCCTTTTTGATTGCGCTGTCCTCCATGCTGCTAATCCAAAGACGGGAAAAGGGCTTATCGCACCCCGCCGCATGGTAGACAAGGCGAAAAATCAGCTCGCCCTCGCGCCCTGCGTCGCAGGCGTTGACAACCTCGGAAATATCGCTGCGGCGCATGAGGTCTTTTAGGATTTTGAACTGCTTTTGCCTGTCTTTGAATACGGTATATTGCCACGGCTGCGGCAGGATCGGCAGGCTGTCATAGCTCCACTTTTTGTACTGCTCCCCATAGGCGGCGGCTTCCGCAAGCTCCACCAAATGCCCCACGCACCATGAAATGAGGTAGCCGCCGCCCTCCATATATCCGTCCTTTTTGTTCTTTACGCCAAGGGCGGCGGCAAGTGCCGCCGCCACACTCGGCTTCTCTGCAATGACTAACCTCATTCCTCGTCCTCCTGTTCCTCGCTGCCTGCTTCCGGCTCGTCCTCGCCGTAATCGTCAAAATCGAAATCGTCAAGGTCGGTGTCGCCCTTGATGCCCTGCTTCGGCTTCATAATCTTAAAGTAGTAGAACGCGCCGCCACCGGCAAGCAGGGTAACGACAAGGAAGATCACAAGCCCGCCCGCATTGCTTTTTTCTTTCTCCGGCGGCGCATCGTCCGGCTCCGACACGGCTTCCTTGCCTGCACATTCGGTCATATTGACAGAGCATACCGGGCAGGCGGTATTGACTGCGCCCGCCTTGCATTTGTCCTTACAGGTGCAAACGGCGGGTGCCTGCGCCTTGCCGCTGTCGCCCTCCATGAGCGCCATCAGGTCGGCTTCGTCCACCTGATTGAGAAAATGTACGGTGTTTTTGCCCTCGGCGGCGCGGTCAACAATGATGTAAAAGTAGTTGCCGTTTTTGCTCTGCACAATAATAAACTGCTTGTCCTCGGCTGCTTCTCCCTCAATGTCGTCAATCAGCGACAGATTACCGTCCGGCGTAAGGGGCTGCGGCTCGGTTTCTACGATCACGCCGCTGTCGTTGGTGGGAATGTCCTCACCGCCGCCCGCATAGGCGGTAACAGAAAAGCCGCCCAAGAGGACAAGGGCGGCAAGCAGGGCGGCGGCTGTTTTGAAAAAGCCTTTATTCTTCATTTTCGATTTCCTCCTGTTCCATGTAGTCTGTCCCTGCGGCGGCAATGCCGGGGATCGGCTCGCCGGAAAGCAGGGCGGTAAGCTCTGCGGGGGTTAGGCGCATGGAGCGCACAAGAGAGATGATTTGCAGATTTTCCGCTTCGGTTTTCTGCGCCGCAAGCTCTTTCAGCCTGTTCTGATACTCGCTGATCTTCTCCCGCGTTTTCTGCATTTCCTTTTCAATGCGGTCAATTTTGCTGTTTGTCATACTGTCAAAACTCCTTTCAAATTTTAATTCCAATTCATCAGCCCATAGCCCTTGATACAGGCGTAATCAAGAGGATAGCTTCTGATTTTGCAGGCGTCGCCGGAATTACCCTCCACGGTGTAAACGCGGCTTCCGTCTGTGCCGATTACGATACCTACATGGTCTGCGCTGCCGTCTAAATCCCAATCAAAAAAGATGGCGTCGCCGGGAGCGATATTCTCATAACCCCTCGCGCCCCATTGCCCGTGAGAGGTAAACCACGGAACGCCCTGCGACTGACAGCCCGCAAAGCGCGGCTCGGATAAACCCGCCTGTCCGTAGCACCAGGACACAAAGCAGGCGCACCAAGCCACGCGGCTGTCAAAGCCGTACCAGCTCCAGTAAGGCGCACCGCCTACATTGCCGACTTGCGACTTCGCTATATCCACAAGGACGGTGTTGCCGGGGCGGGTGCCGTTGACAAAGGTAACGCCGCTTAAATCCTCGGACGCGGAAGTGTCCGCAGAGCCGCCGCCAAAAACGAGGGGTTTGTTGCCGCTTGTTTGCAAATAGACACGGTACATTTCAAGCTGCTCCGGCGTTAGAAGCTCCGATACAAAAGAGGATATGGGTCTGTTCGTCAGCGTTACATTGAGAATGTAATAATTATAGGGGACTTCAACGGTGTAGGTATAGGTATGGGTGTTGCCCTCCGCATCCGTGTAGCTGCCTGTGCGCTGTTCCGTGCGGTAGCGCACCTCGATTTCTTCCGTGACGGTCAGCTTGTATTGCAGATTGAAAATGCGGTCAAGCTCTGCCTGTGCGCTTTGCGGGGTGTATGTCTGCAACAGGGCGGTCAGGTAGGATGCTAATTCATGGGGATTATGCCCGATGTACGCAAGGTCGTAGCGGTATTCGTCATAGCCCGGATAATCGCGCTCGATATTGTCTATCCTGCTTTGCAGATCGTTTTCCTTTGCCGCATAATTGTTTTCCACCGCTACAAGGTCACTGTCCTCCGATGTGTAAGAGGTTCCGATTACGCCGTTGACAAGCCCCGAAAAGAGAGCAGAGCCGGAGGAAATGGCGGACATCAGCATGATAAGCAGGAGCAGCGCACACCCGGCAATCAGAAAGGCTTTCCAATGCCGTCCTACAAAGGCGGCGGTCTTTTTCGTCGCTTCGGCGGTTTTCTTCGCCGCCTTACGGGTGTTTTCTGCGGCTTTCCTTGCGGATTTTGCGCCTCCCGTTCGTACCGCCTTTGCATACTGCCGCTTGATCTGCTGCTTCTGCCAAAACCGGGAAACGGGGTTAGACGCGGCAAGCTGCGGGTTGTCGTGCAGCGCCTTTTGATACTGAAAATCGGCGTTTGCCTTAAATGCGGCTTTTTCTGCTTTTGCCGCCGCCCGGTATGGTTTCAGCTTGCGGCTGCGGCGGCTCTTTCGCACCTGCCGCGCCCCAGCCCGGATGCCGCGCTCGGCTAATTCCTCGCTCTTGTGCGCTCCCTCCACGCCGGAGTTGTCCTTTTCAACGGAATGTATCTTATTGTGGACGAAAACGCCGACCTCCTGCATAGGGCGGGAGAGGGGGTTATGCTGCTGCCTGCCGCCCGGTATGGGTTTTTCCTTTTCCTCAAAGCGCAGGCGGGTTTTGCCCTTGCCTGCGGCTTCGTCAAAGGTGCGCTCTTTTGTCAAGACTTTCTTTTTCGGAATAGCCGCCCGCGCTTCGTCCAAGCGGTCGGCGGCTCTTTCCGATTTGCGGATCGCCTTTTGAAGCTCCGGCGTCGCCCGTTCTTCCTCGGTGAATTGCAGGCGCGAGGTCTTTGTTTTTGCCGCCGCTTCCCGCTGCACCCGCTTTATCGCCTTTTTGGATGCTGCGCGGGTATGGGCAGCGTCGATATGCTCCAAAACACGCTCGGCTGCGGCGTCGTCCCGCTTCGGGGAAAGCTCCGGGGTATGGGGACGAGCTGCCGCGCCGCCGGAGGGATGCGGAAGCTGCTGCGCGGCTTCCTGCACCGCCTGTTCGGGCTGCTTGGAAAAATCCGCGTCCTGCTCGCGCCCGCTGACCAGCTCGGCGGTGCCTGCGGTTTCGTTGACCTCGACAAGCCCGTCCCGGCTCATTTTCTGCGTAATTTTATCGCGGGGTTTCAGCTTTTTGCTCAATTCGTTTCACCTCCGATCCGCGCCCTTGCAAGGGTGCAATAGTCATAGTTCAGTTCAATGCCGATGTAATGGCGGTCAAGGCTTTTTGCCGCAAGCCCTGTCGTGCCGCTGCCGAAAAACGGGTCAAGGACAACGCCGCCTTTCGGACAGCCCGCCAGTATGCACGTTTCGGCCAGCTTCGGCGGGAACGCGGCGAAATGCCCGCCCTTGTAGGGTACGGTGTTGATATGCCACACGTCCCGCTTATTCCGCGTGGTCGGCATGAGGGCTTCATCGTAGTAGCCGCCTGTCCGCGCCCGGTTGATGCCCTGCACCTTGCCCTGTCCGGGTACCTCGCCGTCGTATTTGTGTCCCGCGCTGCGCCCGCCCCGGTATCGCGCCGCCGTGGTGGGGGCTATGGGTTCCGCAATGGCGGCGGCGTCATAGTAATAGCTCTTGGACTTCGTAAGCAAAAAGACGTTCTCATAGCAGCGGCTCGGTCTGTCCCGCACACTTTCGGGCATGGGGTTGTCCTTCTGCCAAATAATCGCGCTGCGCAAATACCACCCGTCAGAGCGCAGGGCAAAGGCTAAAAGCCACGGAATACCGATTAAATCCTTTTGCTTGCAGCCTGCCGCCCGTCTTGCAAGGGACAGGCTCTGCCCGTTTCTGCCTTTCGGGTTTTTCGGGTCAGTGTAGGCGCCCTTGCTGCCTGTGCCGCAGTAGGTATCGGCAATATTCAGCCAAAACGTACCGTCCGGGCGCAGCACCCGTTTCAGCTCACGGAAAACCTCGACAAGCCTTGCGATGTACTGCTCCGGCGTGTCCTCCCGCCCGATCTGCGCGTCCATGCCGTAATCCCGCAGGGCGTAGTAGGGCGGGCTTGTGACGCAGCAATGGACGCTTTCGGCGGGCAGTTCCCGCAGGGCACACAGCGCGTCGCGGTTGATGATGGTGTCTAATCTCATGTGCTGCCCACTTCCTCCGGGCGGGTCGTCATTACCCGGTATAGCTCGGTATTTTGTGGAAAACGGTCAAGGAAAGGCAGGACCACGTTTCCGTAGAAGATCAGCCCCTCGCCCGCTTCGGTATGGGTAACGTATTTCATCTGCTGCGGGGAAATATTGAGCTGCCTTGCAAGGATTTCCCGGTCGCCCTGCGCCTGATTGAGCATGAGGACAAAATCGCTGTTCTCAAAGATATTCTCAACTTCGCGGCTGCTCAAAAGGTCTTTGACATTCTGCGTGATGGCGGTTGGGATCCCGCCCCATTTTCTGAAACGCTTCCAAATCTCCACGGAATAGGCGGCGGTTTGTTCCTCTTTGAGAAGCAAATGAAACTCGTCCATGTAGTAGCGGGTGGATTTCTTTTCAGCCCGGTTTATGGTTACTCTGTTCCACACCTGATCCTGCACAATGAGCATCCCCAGCTTTTTAAGCTGCTTTCCAAGCTGCTTGATGTCAAAGCAGACAAGGCGGTTTGAAAGCTCCACATTGGTACGGTGGTTAAAGACATTCAGGCTGCCCGAAACGTAAAGCTCCAATGCCGCCGCCACCCGCGCCGCTTCCGGCTCCGGCTGTCTTAAAAGCTCGTCGTAAAGGTCGCCGAGGATCGGCATTTTCGCCGGGTCGGGGGCGGCTAAAAACGGGCGGTACACGTTTCTTACGCTGCGGTCAATGACGGTCTTTTCCACGGGCATCAGCCCCTCCTTGCCGCCGATGACAAGCTCACAGAGGGAAAGGAGAAAGTCACTTTTCAGCGCAAGGGGGTTGTCGTCCTCGCTGTAATTGAGGTTAATATCCATAGGGTTGACATACTGGGTGCTTGTGGGGGAAATGCGGATCACCTGTCCGTGCAGGCGGCGCACAAGGGGGTAATACTCCGCTTCCGGGTCGCAGATGATGATGTCGTCGTCGGTAATGAGAAAAGCGTTTGTGATTTCCCGCTTCGCCGCAAAGCTCTTGCCGCTTCCGGGGGTGCCGAGGATCAGCCCGTTGGGATTTTTAAGCCGCTTGCGGTCACAGAGGATCATATTGCTTGACAGGGCGTTTAGCCCGTAATAGAGTGCCGCGCCCCGCTGAAAAAGCTCCTGCGTGATAAAGGGGATAAAAATAGCGGTGCTTGATGTGGTAAGCCCCCGCTGGATGGGGATCAGGTTCTCGCCCAGCGGAACAGAGGACATCAGCCCCGCCTCCTGCTGGTAGTCAAGGCGGGTGAGAGCGCAGTTGTATTTCTGCGCGATGCCCGCCGCTGCGAATATGTCATTTTCCAGCTTTCGCTTCGTGTCCGCCATATTTACCACAAGGAAAGTCAGGAGAAACATTCGCTCGTTGCGGCTCTGCAAGTCCTGCAAGAGGTTTTTCGCTTCGCCGCCGAACATGGCAAGGTCAGAGGGGATGATGTCCATATCGTAGCCGCTGCGTACCGCTTTCTTTTGTTCCTCGATTTTCATTTTATCAAGGTCGGTAATCTTGCGCTTGATGGTCTTGATCGCTTCGGTCTGGTCGATGCTCTTGATATGGAGATTGACGACGATCCCCGTTTCAAGGTCGAGAATGTCCGCAAGCATACGGTCGTTCAGCTCCGGCGCAAGGATTTCAAGGAAACTGACCGCGCCGATTTTGCGTCCCATACGGAAATATCTGCCCTCGCCGAAACGGAACGAGGACGGGGCGATAAAGTCCTTTGTGGTAAGCCCCGACGGGGTGAGCCAGTCCCAAGAGAAACGGAACGGTTCTCCCTCCGGGTGGAATACGCTGTGCAGGGCTTCCAGCCGTTCATAGCCCGTCATGGGGCGGGCGGCTGCGCCCAGCACCTTAAAATTATTCAGTATGTCGGTTTCAATACGGGCAAGCCGCGCCTTTGCCGCGTTCAGATTGTCCGCTTCCACGGAAAAGGTAATGTACTTTGACTTTACAAAGCCGTTGTTGCCTTTTGCAAGCTGATGTTTCAGCATATCCGCGTACTCGGTGCGGATGGAATTGAAAGCGTCGTTTTGCGCGGGGATCGCAATGACCTCCTCCGCGCCGCCGCTGCGCGTTCCCCGGTTGATAAAGGAAAGCTGCACACTAACGGTCGCGTCAAAATAGTTGAGAAAGTCGCACCAGTTTTCAAAAATGGCGGTCTTATCGTCTGCCTGCGCAAGCTGGTAGTTGATGTCGTCGTAAGCGATGCTCTTGGAGTATTTCTTTTCCGTAACCTTGCAGATACCGTCCGGGTACATGGCAAGATACGGTATGGTCTGCTGCGCGGTGTGCGCCTTTCCGTCGCCCTTTGCCGCTCGGATCAGGGCGGCGATTTCCTTTTTTTCGGCGCGGGTGAGCTTACGCCTGTTTCCTGCGTGTTTTGTGTTTGCCGTTGACAATAGCCGATACCTCCTTTTCAAGTTGTCTTTGCCGTTCGAGGACGGCATAGAAGTTTTCCGTCTGATAGGGTCTTTCTTTCGGACGGATAAATTTTGTCTGTATGATGTTCTTAATCAGCGTTTCAAGGGGCTGTCCGTGCTTTTCGTACATGGCAAACAGAAAGCAGGGCAGCATAACGAGGATCATCACGAACGCCGCAAGGCTTGTGCCTGTGCTGCCTTTGAGCAAAAAGAAAAGCGGCAGTCCTACAAGGAGCGCCGCCGCAAAGAAGATAAGCTGTCGCTTCGTGAGATTGAAAGCGACCTTTGTTTTGATGCGGGACAGGTCTTTGGGAACGGGTACATACGCCATAGAAAAATCTCCTTTCGTTACATTTCAATACTGTTTGGGAGTTCGTTGCCCCATATATCCCACCCCGGCGTTTTCTGTCGGGCAAACAGCTCAATCCGGGGCAAATCCCCCATAAGGGCAACGATTTTTTCCCGCGCTGCATCCGGCTTTTTGCTGTGCTGCTCTATGGGGCTGATAAGAAACTGATGTACGCCCGCCGACTGCCGCTTGGGTTTGCCCTTGGTCGCCAGCAGACAGATTTCCGCGTTGCTGCGCGTCCAATAGCCCATACCGTAAAACCAGGACGGGCTTTTGCGGTTACGTTTGAGCCAAACGAACGCCACCGTCCGATACCGAAAGCCCCATGCGCGGATCAGCCGCAGAGCTTCGGGAAGCTGCGGAAAGGTCGCCCACAAAAACAGGGCGCAGTCCTTCGCCGCCAGCTCCGGCACGGGCAGGGCGCACAGCTCGTCAATGCCCATGGTGGGATAGTGCTTTTCCGCTGCGCCCTGCACCTTGCTCCGTTCATACCGCCACGGGGGATCTGCGTAAATAACGCTGTATTTCTTGGTGATGGAAAACCTCCTTTTTAATGTGCATGGAATAATGATTTTGCCAGTGCGCCGGATTTCAAAAGGTTAAAGCAAAGCAGCACCGTATAGGCTGCGATGGAGAATATCGCGGTGTGCAGATTGTCCGCTATAACCATGTTGTTTACCAAAACCGCGTAAATGCCGACGCATATCATAATGAGGAAGCCTTGAAAGCCGAGGGCAAACAGGCCTTTTAAGTAGTTGTTTCCGATTTGCCCCCATTCCCGGTTTGTCATGGTGGCGAATGGGATAGGCGATACGGAGCAGTACAGGTAAATCTCAATCATACGCCCATACAAAACAACCGTTATCAGCACCGACATGATTTTCATGCAAAGGCTGACAAGGCTTGTTTCGAGCATAAGCAAGAGCAGTTCGGGGATTTCCATTGCGTCAAGTCCGGCTTGCATGGACGAGAGTGCGGCGGCAACATCGATGCTGGTGCTGCCGCCGATCACGCCCGCCGCGCCGGAAACAATGTGCTGCGCCATGTCGAATACCGCCATAGTGATGTCAAAGGTATGCGTGACGATAAACACCGCAACGAACGCTTTGAAAAACCACTTAAAGAACATGAACGTGTCGATGTCGTGCAGATTGTTCTTTTCCGTTACCATGCTGATTAGCTCCACGCATAGAACGTAGGTAATGACAAGCCCCGCAATGGGGACGATCACATTCTCCGATAGCGTCTGTATCATGGAAAATATGCTTGCGTTCCACCCCTGCGGGGTCTTGCCTACCTCGGCAGCAATCGTACCGACCTTTTCGTTTACGTCCCCGAACATAGTTGACAGATTTCCGTTGATCGCTCCGATCAGGATTTCCTTGATCCATTCGTTAATCGCGTCAAGTATGCTCTGCATAGGACATTACCGC
>ERZ857480.32946-NODE-50907-length-13457-cov-51.8471_pt1 | contig 13457 bp, 8 predicted proteins | sample MGYA00519767_ERZ857480 | MGnify/ENA primary metagenome ERZ857480 (study PRJEB31778, sample SAMEA3449210) | human gut metagenome | biome: human gut; feature: human-associated habitat; material: faeces | place: United Kingdom | collected 2010/2012 ...
GCTGCTGATTAACTAGAAAATAGCACTTACTTAATTGTAAGTGCTATTTTTATTTGTGCAGATACCTGCTGTGTCATCTCGGCTGGAATGGCTGGGAGGAACAAGCAGAGCTGATTAAGTGAAAAACCACGTTGATTTAACGCTCAACGTGGTTTTTTATTGTGCAAATAGCGGCTGCGCTGCTAAAAGGCCATGGTACGCCTTGAAATCTAAAGGCTCTTATGTAGAAATCGTACAATCGCCAAGTATGGCGAATCGGAAAACATGCCAACCGAAAGGCTTCTCCACGGGGGAGCTGGCGCCGGAGGCGACTGAGGAGGTGAAGTTCCTCGAGCGAAGCGAGGTTTAAGGGTGTTAACCTTGCTCCGAAAGGAGAAGGTGTCAGTGTAGCTGGCGGATGAGATGTAGTTCCCAGCCTGCAAGGCGGCTGTATGGTTTTAATCATGTTGATTCGCCGCTCTTGTGTCATCGCTAAAGTGCCAAGGTACGCTTCTATATTAATATGCTTTTTTAAAAGAACACCACACAACCATACAACCAAGGCTCTGCCTTGCAGAAATGCAACTCATCCGTCGCCATTCGGCAACACCTTCCCTTCCAGGGCAAGGTCAAGTTCAAAACCACACAACCTCGCTTTGCTCGTGGGAACTACATCTCATTCGTCAGGCAACAGAAATTTGGAGCCTGACACCTTCTCTTCCAGAGCAAGGTCAACACCATTTCATTGCTTCGCAAATGGAAGACCACACAACCTCGCTTTGCTCGCGGAACCTTTTATAAAACCCAATGAATAATCAACCCTATCCGTCCGGCATAAGTATTTGAGGCCGGACACCTTCCCCGTCTGGGAAGGCGAGTTTAACACCACACAACCTCGCGTAGCTCGTGGTAATGAACCCCTTTCGTCGCCTCCGGCGCCACTCTCCCCTAACGGGGACAGCTCATTCTCGCTCCACCGCCTCCATTTCATAAAAAATGGTGTCAATGTTTGCTATTGACGTTGTTTTATTTTATAGTGTATACAGTTATGAAGAACGATGATGATCGGGTGGTTTGAGCCCGGGCTTTTTAGCAGTAATTAATTCGGCAGGGGATGCAGTTTCTGTTTTTGTGTCCCATTCTTGTATTTGGAGGTGCATTTTATGGCAGAACTTTATTCTTTCCACGTGGCTGTGAAGGAGATGGAGGATAAGATTTGGCGGGATATCGATATTTCTGCCAAGTCTACTCTGGCCCAGCTGGCGTACACGATCATGGTGGTCTTTAACACGGGGCGTGATCACATGTTCTGTTTGTACTATAAGGGTAAACGGTATGAGCTTCGCTTCGATCCCGATGGACCTAAGGCAAGCCGGCCTAACCGGGTGCATCTGGAGAAAATGAAGCTTGCGCCCGGGGACGAGCTGACCATGATCTATGATTACGGCTGCAATTGGGAATTCCAGATTACCTTCAAGGGGACGCGGCCCATGGAGCCGGGCAAAGGAAACCATTATCCTCATGTGACCGCCGGTGCCGGGCGTGGTATCATAGAGGACATGTTCCCGGGCGAGTTACTGGAACGTATCGAAAAGGAAGACCAAACAGGCGAACCGCAACTTCCAAGCATGTTTAACAAAGAACACCTACTGTCCTATAAATATTTTAATTTGAAGGATATAAATTATGGCTTGACCGTGGACGTACGGTGGTTGAAGGATGAATACGAGCACGCCACAAACCGCCGCAGGTAACCCGCACTGAGCAGCAAGACACTCAGATGGGGGAGCTGTCAGAGCAGTTTAAAATCGGAGATATACAAAGAGAGCCTCATGCAAATGCATGGGGCTTTTTTGCGGCTTGGGCGTCCTTGAGAGTCAGCGAGGTTTTCCGGTTTTCCTCAAGGCGCAGCCTTGGTTTTAAGGTTTTTATCGAGCAACGCGAGGTTTAAGGGTGTTAACCTTGCTCCGAAGGAGAAGGTCCTGGCGGAGCCAGGGAATGAGATGTAGTTCCTAGCCTGCAAGGCGGCTGTATGGTTTTAAAACCGCAAAACCTCGCTCCGCTCGTAGAACCTTTTCATATTTTAAAATGCGATGAATACTGCACCCCTTTCGTCAGCAACAGTTAAATGTTTGGCTGACCGCGTCTTCCCCGCTGGGGCAGGTCAAAACCTTCCGTGCCGGCGAAAACGGCTATTATCAATGGCGATTTAAATGCGTTTACCGTAAATGAAAACCGTATTAAATCTCGTTCGATACTACCCATCAGAATCGAGAAAACCTGCCTCAGCGAGGAAGGGTGTCACGGAGTGACAGGAAGGAGTGCAGTTCCCGAGCGCAGCGAGGTTGTTTGGTTTCTCTCCGCTCCCATCATCATTCCCTCTCTTCACTTCTCCCCAAATCCAAATAAATATCCTGTCATGGAGAGGGATCCGGTGTTTCTTACGTTGTTGAAGATCTCGGGTTTTTCTCCCTGGGCGGCGCCTAGTGTATAAAGTAAGGGGAGGAAGTGGTCGGCTGTCGGGGCGGCGTAGGCGGCGTCGGGGTTGTCTTCGTAGTGGATGATTTTTTCGTTGTCTCTCTTTTTGACGAGCCCCGTGATGAAGGCGTCGAAGCGGTCGGCCTGCGGGGAGCCGTTGGGGTTGTCCCATTCTAGTCTTCTGAGGTTATGGACGATGTTGCCGCTGCCAAGGAGCAGGTATCCTTTTTCTCTCAGGGGCGCGAGGGCTTTTCCTATGTCGTAGGCGTTCTGCGGCCCTTCGATGCCATCGATGGAGAGCTGGACGACGGGGATCGGGGCGCCTGGAAACATGTGGACGAGGACGGTCCATGTGCCGTGGTCGATGCCCCAGTCGTCGTTGATGGAGATGTCCGGCAGCAGGGCGAGGATGTCGTCGGTGAGTTCCTGGCAGCCTTTGGGATGGTACTGGACTTCGTAGAGTTCCTTCGGGAATCCGTACATATCATAGACCTGGCGCGGTTCGGGATCGCTCTGGACGTACGTCCCGCGGGTGAACCAGTGGGCGGAGAAGGAAAGGATGGCCTTTGGCTTCTCAAATTCGGAAACGACCCTCTCTCCGATTTTCTGGAATTCCTTTGTCAGCTCGTTATCCTCGAGCGCAATCATCGGGCTTCCGTGTCCGGCAAAAATAACAGGAAGTTTCATCATGATCCTCCTTTCGATAAGACCGTATTGATTTTCTTACCTTTATTATAGGTTCGGATTGAGAAAGACGCAAAAAAAGCAGGCCTGCCCTGTTTCTTTGATACCAATTAATAATAAGTTAGGTCAAGATTTAATATATTGTTGCAAATGATAAACTATTAGTATATAATAGATGAGTCAATAATAAGAATTCATATAATAATAAATAAAAAAAGAAAGGTAGGGTTCGGAAATCGGGGAATGAGAAACCTTTTATCATCATTCATTGAGGAGGAAATTTGATGTATAAAGGGAAGTTATTAACGGGAGCAGTACTTTCAGTATTCATGGCAGGCGCATATGGGAACGCCTGCGCAGCGGACGGGACAAGTGACGCTGTGTATTCATTGAATCCAGTCGTCGTCACGGCCACGCGGTATGAGAAATCCGATGCGGAGATTCCTGCTGCGACGCAGACCTTCACCGAAGAGCAGATCGAGCAGACCGGCGCGGACAATCTGCAGGTCGCTCTGCAGTACCTCGACGGTGTCATCGATGCCGGCATGGGACCGAATGGCACTTCCGTATCGTCCATGACGACCAAGAACGTCATCCGCGGCGTTTCGAACGGGACCGTCGTCATGATCAACGGCACGCCGATCAACTGGCGCACGAATTACAATCTGGAAAACATTCCGACCAGCGCTGTCGAGCGCGTCGAAGTCGTCCGCGGCGGCGGAGCTGTCCTCTATGGCAGCCAGGCGACCGGCGGCGTCATCAATATTATCACCAAGAAGACACTGCCGAACGAAGTGAAAGTCGGCCTCGGCAACAAAGGCCGCCAGGAATACGCCGTCGCAGCGAATGCAGGAGACCTCTCCATCGCATACACGTACAATAAATGGGGGAAACTGGGATACGTTTCCTCGTCCGACTCCTCCATCAAGCAGGACAAGACACGCGTCCCCGTGGAAATGAAGCAGCGCTTCTTCGGCTCAGAGAAGAATGATTTCCTTGCCACGTACAAACTCAATGACCATGCGGATTTTCTGTACAACCATAACGAATCAGCCAGCCGCTGGGCCTACACCTATACCGGCATCACCGATCCGGACTACGAGGACATGAACGACCATCCCCGCTACATCCGCCGGTACGAAAACGACAAGGATTTCCTGCAGTTCAATTTCCATGGCCTGGACGGCATCAGCGGCCACGTCTTCTACAATTACAACACACTGAAGACCCACGGCACCGATTACTATTCCTCAACCGGCAAGAAATACGCGGCGCCGAAGGCCGTACGCGGCCAGGAAAAGAACAAGACCTACGGCTACGACGTGCAGAAAGTATGGGATGGAAATCCGGACCAGACCTTCCTGATCGGCACATCCCTCGTCAGGGAAACCTTTGAAAATGAAACGAGCGATACCGGACGCAACATCATCTCCGCCTTCGGATCCTGGGAAAGAAATCTCACGGCCAAGGACGTCCTGACCCTGAGCGGCCGCGGCACATGGACCACCGGCGGCATCCAGAACTTCCACAACTTCAGCGGCCAGGCACAGTACCTGCACAAACTGGACAATACGCAGAGCCTCTACGCCAGCGTAGGACAATCCTTCGTCCTTCCGACCTTCAGCCAGATGTACTCCCGCGAGCAGGCGGGCGGCATCAGCAACATCATCGGAAACCCGGACCTGAAACCGCAGAAAGGCCTCCACTACGAAGCAGGCTGGAAGAAAGAAGAAACCAACCGCCAGTACAAAGTCGCCCTCTTTACCGAAAAAATCGACGACAACATCTCCTACTCCGGCACCTCCGGACGCTGGTATGCCATCAACGAAGACTTCAAGAACCACGGCATCGAAGCCAGCATCAGAGGCCAGGAAGACAACGGCTTCACCTGGCACGCAGGCCTCACATGGCAGGACCCGAAAAGCAAGCAGACCACAGAAAAAACATCCGCCAAGAGATACTGGGACCGCTCTTACGGCCGCATCCTTCTCACCGGCGGCGTAGGCTACGAAAAAGAGAAATGGACCACAGCCCTCAACTTCTCCTACCTCGCAGACCGCGTCCAGTCGCCGACTGCTGCCCATTCCCACAGCGTGAAACCATACCTCCTGACCAGCATGACCGTGAAATACTCGCCAAACAAATCCAGCGACATCATGCTCGCCATCGACAACCTCCTGAACCGCAAAGACATTGTCTCCCACACCACCAGCGACTACTACGCGACCCCAAGAAACTTCATCCTGTCGTACCGCTATAAATTCTAAGGGAGAAGCGGAGGAAATAAGAAATAGTGAAAGCAAAAAAGGACACCGGAGAAAAATCGGTGTCCTTTTCATGTGGGGAAAATGGGGGCGAGCATTAGCGGCGCGCGGGGAAATAGAACTCGCTCCGCTCGTCATTCCTGAGCGTTGACTTTTGAGAATGATAATAGCGGCAAGCGGCGCACCAGAAAGGCTTCCCCACGGGGGAGCTGGCGACGGAGTCGACTGAGGAGGTGCAGTTATCGAGCGTCAGCGAGGTTGTATGGTATTAAACTTGACTTCCCTTCCAGGGCAAGGTCAAGACCGGTCTGCAGCCCTTTTTCCTTATTGGGAAGGCGAGTGTTAGCGGCGCTCTCGAAGGTTCATTCACTTCTTCACGTCCGGGAGGATTGCGGAATAGACGTGTTCGAAATAGGTCGGGGCGTACCAGGTGCTGTCTATTGGTTCGATGTACTTGATCACTTTCCATGAATCTCCTTCGGCCAGTACGGCTAACTGGCGGAGGCGGATCCATTTGATGGATTCTTTCTTCGTGCTGTATTCAATGAAATCCACATAAATGAGCCGGGGATCGTCCTTGTCCTGCTGCTGATGGATCACGTGCACTGTGTCATCCCAGGGCTGGCCATCGTGGTAAAAAGACTTTGTCTTTACCGATAAATTGTTGTACGTTCCTTCATCCATGTACCGGCTGACGTCGGAATAAACGGTGTCCTTCGAAGCTGCTCGGTTCAGTACCCTTTCGCAGTCGACGTAAGTGACGAAAGGCCTATGGTTGAGGATCCAGTATAAATTGACCGTCGACTTCACAGTCGACATTGGAAACAAAAAAGAGAAAATGACAAAAAGGAAAACGCAGCCGATTACGCCAGTCAGGATCTTCTTCATAACAATTCCTCCTTTTCGCCTAGAATACCTATATGTAGTTTACCATATTCCTTATTCATCACCGAATCCCGCAGAACTCGCGATGCTCGGGATTCCTGAGCGGGGACTTTTGAGAATGATAATGGCAAAAGTGGCAAATCTTCCTATTAGCTTGTACAATAAATGCAATGTATAGATTATCTTTGGAGGGTATTATGATTACTGGCGCAGTTAAAAATAAAGTTGATCAAATCTGGCTTCACTTATATTCTGGCGGGATTACGAATCCTTTGACCGTCATTGAACAATTGACATACCTGATGTTCATTCGCTCTTTGGACAAGAAGGAACAGGAAAATGAAAAGATGGCGAATATTTTTGGCGAACCCGTCAGCCATCCTATTTTTCCGAATTCGGAAGTCGGCCGCGCTATGCGCTGGGATAATTTCAAAGATAAGAATCCTGAGGAAATGTTTAATATCATCAGCCGATTTGTGTTCCCTGCGATTAAAGCCATGAAACATGGGCAGCTGCCGGATTTTGATGCGGATGGAAAACTCATTCCGGTCACTGGCGATAATGGAGAAGTGGATGATGAAGAAACAGCATTTTCCAAGTACATGGCGGATGCTATTTTCTTGATTCCTACACCGCAGGTACTGGAGCAGCTCGTTACTGGCATGGATGATCTCTACACGCATGATCTCGACAGCAAGGACATGCAGGGTGATCTTTATGAATACATGCTTGGGAAAATTCAGACATCCGGGCAGAATGGTCAGTTCAGAACACCGAAGCATATTCGCGACATGATGGTCGCACTGATTCAGCCGACGCCGAAAGATACCATCTGCGATCCTGCCTGTGGTACGGCAGGTTTCCTGATTTCCTCCGCTGAATATGTACGCGCTCATTACGGCAGTGAAATGACACAGGAAGAATGGGATCATTTCGCGGGCCCGATGTTTACCGGCTTTGATATGGATCACACCATGCTCCGTATTTCTGCCATGAACCTGATGCTCCATTCCATCACACATCCAAACATCGCTTATAAAGACAGTCTTTCCAAGCAAAATGAAATCAGCGATGCTTTCTCCGTTTGTCTGGCCAATCCGCCATTCAAGGGAAGTATTAATAAAGAAAGCATCAGCGAAGACCTGAAAGCTGTTGCAAATACGACGAAAACAGAGCTTTTATTCCTGGCTCTTTTCCTCCGCATGCTCAAAAAAGGCGGGCGCTGCGCATGTATCGTCCCTGATGGCGTCCTCTTCGGTTCTTCCAAGGCTCATAAAATGATCAGAAAAGAACTGGTAGAAAATCATCAGCTGCAGGGCGTCATTTCCATGCCATCCGGCGTTTTCAAACCCTATGCCGGTGTATCTACAGCAATCCTTCTTTTCACAAAGACAGGTGCAGGCGGTACGGAAAATGTTTGGTTCTATGATATGAAAGCTGATGGGTACAGCCTCGATGATAAGAGAACGGAAGTCGCAGAGAATGATATTCCGGACATTATCGAACGTTTCCACCATATAGATCAGGAAGCAGGAAGAAAACGTACAGAGCAGAGCTTCCTCGTCCCGAAAAAGGATATTGTTGATCAGGATTATGATCTTTCTATCAATAAGTACAAAGAAATCGAATACGTTCCTGTAGAATATCCCCCAACAAAAGAGATTCTGAAAGATCTGAAATCCTTAGAAGAAGAAATCTCTCAGGGATTAAAAGATCTGGAGGGCATGTTATGAAGGTAAGATTAGGGGATGTTTGTGATAAAGCTTCTTCGAGTATTATACAGAAGAGTTTAGAAAAACATGAAGGGAAATATCCTATTTATGGAGCATCGGGGCTTATTAAATACGTGGATTTCTATCAACGTGAAAAACCATATATAGCAGTAGTTAAAGATGGCGCAGGAATAGGAAGGGTAATGAAGTTACCTGCATACTCATCTGTTATAGGTACGATGCAATATATTATTCCCAATGAAAAGGTAGATATTAACTACTTAGTATATAGCATGGAATACATGAATCTAGCTAAGTATTTTAGTGGTGCAACTATACCTCATATTTATTTCAGGGATTATCAGAAGGAACCACTTAATCTACCTGAAATAAAAGTTCAGAAAAAAATCGGTGGTATTTTAAGTAATATCGAGAAATTAATTGCATTTCGAAATCAGGAATTATCGAAGTTTGATCAACTTGTAAAATCCCGATTTATCGAGTTGTTTGGAGATCCTGTATCTAATGATAAATTCTGGAATCTAGCAATTCTACAAGATGTTACTAGTAAAATAGGATCTGGAGCGACACCTAAAGGGGGGAAAAGCAGCTATCAGAAAGAAGGTATTCCGTTCATTAGAAGCATGAACGTTCATGATGGAGTCTTTTTGAGTAAAGATTTAGCTTATTTATCAGATAAACAAGCTAAACAATTGGAGAATGTAATTGTTAAAGAAAATGATGTTTTGCTAAATATAACAGGGGCATCCGTAGCTCGGTCATGTATCGTTCCGAAAACAGTAATTCCTGCTCGCGTTAATCAGCATGTGTCCATAATTCGATGCATTCCAAAATATTTGAATCCGGAATTTCTAAATAAACTTTTCCTGCACCATAGATATAAAAATTTACTACTTTCCCTGGGAGAAGCGGGCGGGGCCACAAGACAGGCTATTACAAAATCACAGTTAGAAAAATTACAAATAATTCTCCCTCCTCTTACCCTCCAAAATGAATTTGCCGACTTCGTGCAGCAAGTCGATAAATCAAAATATGGCGAGATTCTTAATGCTTTATGAATGTGCATCAAAATATTTGGTATAATAAAAATATACGAATCTTGCATATCTATCGTTAATGGGAGTAGACAGATGGGGAATTTTGATTTCTTGCGGGGCAAGGAGGATTATGCAGCCTTTGCTCCGGCGGCTATTGAAGCGGAAAAGGTATATGCGACTTCACCTGCCATGTGCGCCATCGGTTGCCGGAAAGCACTGGAGTTAGCGGTGAAGTGGGTATATGTTGCAGAAAATATTCCATTTCCTTTCAGAGATAACTTGCAGACTTTAGTTCATGAACCGGATTTCCGTTATGCTATGGAATACGATACATGGAAAAAGCTGCAGATCATTATCAAGCTGGGCAATATGGCAGTCCATACAGGAAAGAATATTTCGGCGCCGGATGCAGTGATGTCTCTTCGCACGCTTTTCGAGTTCATTGAATGGATTGATTACTGCTACGGCGCTGAATATACAGAGCATACTTTCAAAGAATCCCTCATCCCCCAGGATAAAGTCACTCTCAACGAAAAAGAAATCAAGGAACAAGCCAGTCTGCTGCAGGAGAAAGAAGAAGAAACAAAGAAGCTGTATGAACAGATTCAGATGCTGTCTAAGCAGCTGAAAGCAGAGAAAGAGAAGCATAAGGAAGAGCGTCATTTCAATCCGGAAACGATTTCCGAATTCAAGACGCGCAAGATTTATATCGACGTGGATCTGAAGATGGAAGGCTGGATTTTTGACGGCCCGAATCAGAATGTCTGGGAAGAATATGAAGTCAGCGATATGAATGGCGTTCCTGGCCAGAAGGGGTATATTGACTACGTTCTCTTCGGCAGGGACGGACGTCCTTTGGCTGTCATCGAAGCGAAGAGAACGAGCAAGGATCCTAACGTCGGCAGGAAACAGGCTTCTCTTTATGCAGACTGTCTGGAAAGAAAATATGGACGCCGTCCGATGATTTTCAACACAAACGGATTTGAAACGTATTATTGGGACAGCAAGTCTGAACCGCAGAGACAGGTCAGCGGCATTTTTGGAGAAGAAGATCTGCAGCGTCTGATGAACCGCAGGGAAGAAGGACATACCTCTCTTCTTTCCATTAAGATTGATGAGAGGATCACGAATCGTTCTTATCAGATGGAAGCGATTGCTGCTGTTTGCTCCAAGATTGAACAAAAGAGAAGAAAACATCTTCTCGTCATGGCGACTGGTACGGGCAAGACGCGCACGGCGGCTAGTCTGGTGGATGTGCTCTCTAAAGGAAACCGCATTAAGAACGTTCTCTTTCTGGCGGATCGTACAGCTCTGGTTGCACAGGCAAAAGATGCTTTCAGAGAGTACCTGCCGGATATGTCTCTCTGCAATCTCTGCAGCAATAAAGAGGATAAGAATGCCCGTATTATTTTCTCTACCTATCCGACAATCCTGAATGCGATCGATGATACAAGAAGCCGGGACGGATTACGGCTTTTCAGTCCCGCTCATTTTGATTTGATCATCATTGATGAAAGCCACCGCAGTATCTTTAAAAAATACAGAGCCATTTTCGATTATTTTGATGCGATTCTTGTAGGTTTGACTGCTACTCCGAAAACGGATGTAGACCGCAATACCTATGAGTTCTTTGAGCTGCCGAATGGACAGCCGACGTATGAATATGGCTACAAGGAAGCCATTGATGGTAAATATCTGGTCCCGTACTATACGTTTGAGCGGACAACCAAGTTCCTGGAAGAAGGTATCAAGTACGACGATCTTTCTGAAGAGGAAAAAGAGAAGTACGAAGAGTTCTTTACGGAAGACGATGGCTCTATGCCGGAGATCATACCGTCTAAGGAAATGAACCGCTATATTTTCAATATTGACACGGTTGATCATGTTCTACAGGATCTAATGAATCATGGGATCAAAGTTAAAGGCGGGGATCAATTAGGCAAGACGATTATTTTTGCACAGAATAAAAATCATGCCGAATTTATTACGAAGCGGTTCAATGCATTGTATCCGCAGTATCATGGCACCTTTGCTGAAAGAGTCGTCTGCGGGGATGCGTATGTAGATACGACCATTGCAGATTTCAAGCAGGAGGATAAAGAGCCTGTCATTGCTGTTTCTGTAGATATGCTTGATACAGGTATCGATGTGCCGGAGTGCGTGAACCTGGTGTTCTTCAAGCCGGTGCGTTCAAAAACGAAATTCTGGCAGATGATCGGACGCGGTACGAGACTCTGTCCGGACCTCTCGTGCTTTGATTTGCAGAATGGAGAGTATACGGGAAAGAGATATTTCTACATTTTTGGTTACTGTGGGAATTTCACATACTTTAGCGAGCATCCTGATCCACCACCGGATACAGGAAATCCAAAGACACTTTCTGAAAGTATTTTTATCAAGCGCGTCGGGCTGATTAAACATTTTCAGGAGATTCCATTCGCTGATGAGGCGTACCAGAAATGGAGAAGTTCGTTAGTAGATATTTGTCATAGGCAGATTGAGAGTCTGAATCCTGAGCTGGCATCTGTCCGCCTCCGTCTGCGTTATGTAGAGAAGTACAAGAACAAGGATGTTTTCCAGACGCTGACAGATTCTGCTGTTGCAGATCTTGATCATGAAATTGCGCCGCTTGTCAAAGATGTTGATAAGGATGAGACAGCAAAGCGTTTCGACAACCTTATGTACGGGCTGATGCTGGCATCTATCAGAGATCTTCCTTCCTATAAGAGAATGAAGTCCCAGATTCTGTGGATCGTACAGGAATTGAAGAAAATCACGCATATCAGTTTTGTTAAGAAGGAAATCAAGCTGCTTAACAAACTGGAGACAAGTGAATTCTGGAGCAAAGCGGATGCACTTCAATTTGAAGAAGTAAGAATCAAACTGAGAGACTTGATCAAATTTATCCCCTATGACTCCAAACCTCCTATTGTGACAAATTTCAAGGATAAAGGACGCAAATTCGGGGATTTCCCGGGGACTGGCATTATATGGCCCGAAGCGTTTGAAACGTACCAGGAACGAGTCAATCGGTACTTCACGGCGCATATCAATGATGTCGATGCCATACGCAAACTGGTTCATAACGAGCCGCTTACGGAGAAAGATTACAAGGATCTGGAAAGAATATTCACGCAGGAATTGGGAAGCAAGGAAGACTATGAGACTTTCTATCAGAACCAGCCTTTCGGTCTGACTGTCCGCCATATTGCCAAGTTGGATAAAGAGGCAGCAGAGAAAGCATTTGCCCAGTTCATTAACAGCAATGCGCTGAATACAAAGCAGATTGAGTTTATCAAGACCGTCATTAATTATGTATCCGTCAATGGTTATATGGAAAGTCCGAAGAGAATTCTGGAAGCTCCCTTCGATAAACCATATGGTGTAACGCAGTTGTTCAGTCAGAAAGAATTGACGGATGTTGTTAAGGTCATCAGAGACATTCGTGAAAGAGCAGAAAAATATGAGTAAGGAAAAGAGCATTCCGGGGAATCTCCTCGGGATGCTCTTTTGGGTATGAGGATACCCCCTCTTTTCTGTCATTTCCCGCAGTATACTCCTATTTTCTTAAGGATATACAGCTTACCGCTTTTTTATGGAGGGTATGTTCAGTATCTAAAGATTTTATGGTACTGTTTTAGGACATTCTGGCGGGCGTGGGGGTTTTCTTTCGATGGTATCGAATGCCGTTAATGCCTATCTACATTTAAATAATTCGTTATAGAAATAGTTCGTATCTATCGTACGGAGTTCTCTATAATTCTGACAGATAGATATTTTTTATCATAGAATTATGATTAAAAGTAAGAAAGTGCCTGTTGGCCCTGTTGATTGTGTATGAGCTGCCTTGGGAAGGCTGCTCGGGGGAAGGAATCTGGCGCCTTGGGAAGGTCTGAGGATTCCTTGCAGGAAGGCACTTGTTTCTTTTTTTAGATGCATGCCCAGGGCTGCATCTTCAGGGTGAGGATGGCCAATCATGAAAAGGGAGTACAAGATTTTGACAGCTCTGGTCGTATCCAGCTTAATGGGATTTTCTGCCATGACGGCAGAGGCTGAGGCTTTGACGCTGACGGGGTCAATTACGGATACGAAAATTACCGGTAACAGCGACACGGGGACGACCAGCGGGAATACGCTGAATGTGACGAATGCGTCAGGTAATTCTTCTTCATCAGGATCCGTTATTGCAGGCGGAAGTATACCCGATAAAGAGTCAGGCGACGCATCGAATAATACCGTCAGTATTTCAGGAAGTATACTTACCCAATATAAAATTTATGGTTCTTCACGCTTTCTTGTGGGATAAAAATAATAACATATAAAATTGGCATTGAAAAAGAGCATTATCTACTCCAAAATGTAAGTTGCCTAAAACTACGCACGGAGGTCGAATAATA
>ERZ857480.27413-NODE-42223-length-13414-cov-11.9669_pt1 | contig 13414 bp, 10 predicted proteins | sample MGYA00519767_ERZ857480 | MGnify/ENA primary metagenome ERZ857480 (study PRJEB31778, sample SAMEA3449210) | human gut metagenome | biome: human gut; feature: human-associated habitat; material: faeces | place: United Kingdom | collected 2010/2012 ...
AGACCCTAAAATTTGCCCCCACTCTCGTACCCTACGAAAGTTTGGAAAAAATCATATCAGCCCCCACGGGCAGACCCCATTAAAGTTTGGGAAACCCCACGAAAGTTTGGTTACCCCAAAAACCGTCACGCACAGAATGCAGACAAGGATGATTGCTTCGGCAATTAAAATCAAGTTCTGATAGTTTTTTTCATGTTTCTCTCGGCTCATGTTATCAATGGTACGCGGCTGTTCCGCGTGTTTTTTGGCGCGCTGCCTTATGCCGCGCGTCGAATCAGGTCGAAGATTGTCGAACACTGTTATTTTTGAAGTTTCATTCCAACCTATGTATAGTATACTCGATAATAGTATAAATGTACACCAGATAATTCTTACATAACGTGCTATTTCTGTTCTTTTTTTCGTACAACTAGATTTCTGCCTTTACGCGCCGGACGGCCTCCGCGATCAGCTCAGAAGTACTCTTATCAGACGTGCCCACGATGATGTTATTGCACTTGTTGACCGGCAGCAGGATCTTCCGCACCGGACTCGCGCCGACAGCCGCGGCCATCTTCGGGGTAACCTCTCCAAGCAGGGAATCCGCGATCACGATGCCGATCGGTCCAACGATCACATCGGCGCCGCGCGTGCAGACGATGACCGCATTCTCGCCGGTGGCGCCGTTGTCCGCGCCTGCCTTGAGCATGCTGGCTGTTGCCAGCGTGTTGGTCCCGACGGCGGTAATCTCCGCGTCCGGCATCGTCCCTCGAAGCTCTGTAATCAGCTGGCGGCCGATCATGCCGCCCTGTCCGTCTATCACTAAAATATTCATACCTTCCGCTCCTTTCTCAGTCTGCGCGCCCGCATGCGCGGGTACGTTGCTGCGGACGGCCTGCGCTGCAAGCATGCGCCCGCCCATGCGCGCAAACCTCAGTTGAACTTTCCGGTGGCGTCCGTCACACGGGCATCTTCCAGTCTTGCCTTTTTTTCCGCGCGCGCGGCCGCGTTTTTCTCCGCGAGCCTGCGATCCTCCTCCGCGTTTTGACGGACGATTTCGAGCTTCTTGCTGTATTTTTGCCGCATGTCCTCCATGCCCAGTTCCTCGTAGAGCCTGATCAGCTCTTCCATCGCGTCTGTATTGCTCGGCGCATACTGCAGCACACGCTTAAAGCAATCCACCGCCTCTTCTCTGTGCTCCAAAACCTCATGTGCTGTTCCCAGATAGAACCAAAGCGGCCACCACGACGCGTACTCACTCTCGCAATACGGAGAAAGCGCCGCGATGCCTTCCTCGTACTTGCCCGAAAGCACCAGATTATAGGCTTCCTCGATTTTGACCGGCTCCGCCAGCTGCGTGAGCCGTCCGCGAATCTCCTTGCGTAAATCCTCCATGCCTGCCTCAGTGCGTTCCTCCGTCAGCTTCAGATATTCCTCCCAGGTCAGCTTTGCCTTGATATAGAGTCCCATATTGACATAGGCGTAGCCCAAAAAATAGTATGCCTCCGCCAGCTGCGGATTCTTGATCGTCGCGATTTCAAAGGCTTCCAAAGCTTCCGCCTTAAAGCGTCCGACGAATTCCTCCTCCTCACCGAGCTCATAAGCGTCCTTGCAGGCACGGCCGTAGCAATAATAGGCATTGGCGTTCTCCGGATCGATCTGCATCGCCGCGCGGAACTGGATGCAGGCATAGTCAAAATCATTTTTGGAGGCCCACTCCACGCCATCCGCGATCAGCCCCTCCGCGAAACGCTTGTCAAACGCCCGCAGGATATAGGCGATATAGTTATCCCGATATTGAAAAGCCGGGTCCACACCGATCACAAACGCCATGTTGCGCGCGATCGTCAAAGTCGTAATATTGCTTAATTCCGTTTTGCGCAGCGGAATCGGCACATCGGACAGGATGTCCGTCATCCCTGCCCGCTTCAAATAATTCTCGGAAAGCTCATCAAAGATAAACTGTCCCAAGTGCGGGCGCAGATATGGTCCGATTCTGTCCTTCTGTTCTAAATTCATTTTTTTACCTCCCAGCCCTTTCTCAAAAATCGTTTCAGATTCTCCGGATTCATGCTTTGTTCGGCGTCCCGCGTCAGCATTTTCAGCGCGGTTTCCTCGATAGCAGGCTCATCCCGTTCCTGCGCGAGCGTTCGCGCGAACTGCAGCAAAATGCGGTACTGATCGTCCTTCTTGCGTTCTCGATGCTGAAATCCGCTCGCGTAATAAAAGTCCGCCAGCTTTTCGTACAGACGAAAAGCCCCTTCACCCACTGCTTCGATCAGATAGGCGATCGTATGCGAAAATCCGCCGCGGTTATAATAAGTGTCGAGCATTTCCTCGATCATTTTGAGGCGCGCCAGCTCCCAAGCGCTGATATAAGCAGTTGAGATCACCTCATACGGTGCGTATTGTCTATATACGATTTTGTGGCGTTCCGTCTCCGCCGCGAGCGGCGTGCCTGCCAGTACTTTCAAAAACCCCAGCTGCAGCGCGTCCGCGCCCAGCGCGTAAACCTTGTCGAAGGAACGGCGAAACAGTTCATAGCTTTCATACGGCAGTCCCGCGATCAAATCGACATGTACATGCACCTTGCTGCGCGCGATCAAGCGTTCCAGATTGTAGAGCACCGGATAGACGTTTTCCTTGCGGTTGATTGCCGCCAGCGTCGGCGGATAGGTTGACTGGATCCCTGCTTCCACCTGAAACAGTCCCGCACGGGCGGTTTCAAACAGCGCCAGCGTCGCGTCATCCAGAAGATCCGCGCAGATTTCAAAGTGAAAATTGGTCACACCGTTGTCGTTGTCGATGATGTATTTGATAATCTCATAGGCGCGCGCTGCATCGTAATTAAACGTTCTGTCGATAAATTTGACCTGCATGACCCGCTTATAGAGGAAATAGCCCAAATCAGCCTTGACGCGGTTCATGTCCAATGCCCGTACCGTCTTGTCAATAGAGGACAGGCAGTAGGAGCAGCGGAACGGACAGCCTCGTGTCGATTCATAATAAACGACCTTATCCGGTTCGCAGTCCAGCATCGAATAGGGGAACGGCACCGCGTTAAAGTCAATCGGTTCAATCTCCGCGTTGACGTAGATTTTTCCATCCTGCCGGTAAATCAAACCCGGAACCGTTTCCAGTGCCCGCTGCGGCTCATGCAGCACCTGACACAGCCTGTAAAACGGATACTCGCCTTCTCCGCGCAGCACAAAATCGACCCATGGGTTTTCTCGCGCGAATGCGGGACCGCGGCTGCTCGCTTCCGGTCCTCCCGCTGTGAGCAAAAGCTCCGGGCAAGCCATCTTCAGATCTGCCGCCAGTTTTCTGATCTGTTCGATATTCCAGATATAGCAGGAGAAACAGACCATATCGTAGCCGCCTCGCAGAATTTCGCCGTAAACATAATGCGGGTCGTTATTGATGGTGAATTCTCGCGCTTCGACATCGCTGTATTCGCCTGCTACAACGGTATACAGATATTTGAGCGCCAGATTCGCATGCACATATTTTGAATTTAATGTCGTCAGTAATATTTTCATCTTCTTCTATGGAGACGCGGACAACAGGAATTTTCCTGCTGTCCGCGCCGCAAGGATTCTGATAAGACCGGACCGCTACAGCATCCGGAAACGTTCATCCTTGAGCAGTCCTCTGTCTTGCATACATTTTTTGAGAGAAGCGATCATCGCCTCATTATCCATCGGCAGATTGCCGCGCAGCGAAACATAGTTCGACGCGTGATTGCTGCGAAAAACGCAAGGCTTCGACGGCCGCGCGTACTGCAGCAAAAGGCAGGTTTCCGCCAGCACCTCCTCCGGTGTCAGAAACTTGAACTTTCCGGCCTTGTAATCGTCGAGCATCGGACATGGAGGCTGCAGCATCAGGGTCAGCAGACTGACATAGGAAGCGTTCATCTCCGCGATCATCGTACCGGTCTCGATGGCATGCTCCTGCCACAGCTCCGGCCCCGCCAGACCGCTGATAAAGGTAACGGAAGTCTGGATTCCCGCGGCTTCCAGCTTCTGCACGCCCAGGATCAGTTCCTCTCTGGTTTCGCCTTTTTGGACCATATCCAACACTTTCTGACTGCCGGATTCCGCGCCAAGATATACCATCGTCAGCCCATGCGCGCGCAGCTCCCGCAGTTCCTCGTCGGTCTTGCGCAGCGCATCCTTCGCGCGTCCGTAGGTAGTCACGCGCTCACATTCCGGAAATCTTTCCGCGATCGCGTCTAAAATTCGGATCAGCTTGTGATTTGCCAGACAGAGCGCGTCGCCGTCACAGAGAAAAATTCTCTCTACACGCCGATAATGCGCTCTCGCCCAGTCGAGATCCTCCAGAACCTCGTCCACATTCCGGACGCGGAACTGTTTTTCCTTATACATATTGCAGAAGGTGCACTTATTATGCGCACAGCCAATGGTGACCTGTACCAGCAGGCTGTAAGCCTCGCTGGGCGGTCTGTAAATATCGCCTTCGTATCGCATGATTGTATTTCTCCACTTATTGTCATCTTTCCTGCGCGACTGCCGACGCCGCCGTCACGTTCGAGCGCGGCCAAAAAACCGCATCCGGCATCCTTACGTCAGCGGTACCTCGTCAGTGCCTCGCATCTCTCGCCGCGTATAGATCGGCTGATTCGCTACATTCTCTCCGGTGCTTCCATCCCCAAAAGAGCCAGTCCGTTTTTGATTGCCGTCTTAGCCGCGATGACCAGCGCCAGTTTCGCACTTCTTTCCTCTTCATTGTCTACCAAAATGTGTTCATCGTGGTAGAAGCGGTTAAACGCCTGCGCGATATCCACAATATGTCTGGTCACGATGGACGGTTCATATTTTTCGCCTGCTTCGATGACGACCTCCGGCAGCTTGTAGACCAGCTTCGCGAGCGCGTAAGCGCTTTCTCCGGTGATATAGGACGGATTGATCGTGCCGCGCGCCTTGCTGACCGCTTCTTCTCCGGCATTTCTGAGAATGCTTGCCGATCTCGCGTAGGTGTACTGTACATAAGGTCCGGTTTCGCCGTTGAAATCCAGCACCTTATCCCAGGAGAACACATAGTCCTTGATCCGGTTGTTGGAAAGCTCATTGAATACTACCGCGCCGACACCGACCTGCTTGGCCGTTTCTTCGATATTGTCCGTCGCGACGCCCTTTTCACGAATGATATCGCGTGTCTCCGCGATGGCTCTGTTGAGTACATCTTCCAGGAATACCACGCGGCCCTCTCTGGTTGACATCGTGCCGTCCTCCAGGCTGACCAGACCGAACGGAACGTGAATGATGTCCTTGGCCCATTCGTAGCCCATGAGTTCCAGAATTTTTTTGAGCTGCTGGAAGTGCAGGTTCTGCTGGGACGCGACGACATAGATGTTCTTATAGAAATTGTAGGTATCCTTTCTGTACTTCGCGCAGGCCAAATCTCTGGTGATATACAGCGTTGAGCCGTCCGACTTGAGGATTGGCGCCGGTGTCAGCCCGTAAGGCTCCAGATCGACGATCATCGCGCCCTTGGACTCGACAAGCAGATTTTTCTTTTTGAGTTCTTCCACGATGGCCGGCATCTTGTCAGAGTAGAAGGATTCGCCCGCGTAGGAATCATAGGAAATGCCGAGCATGTCATACACGCGCGTGAATTCCTTAAGGGATTCATCGCGGAACCACTGCCAGAGCTTGGTTTCCTCCGGTTCTCCATGTTCCAGTCTGGTAAAGGTCGCTCTGGCTTCATCCTCCAGCGTCGGGTCTTTTTCGGCCTCAACATGGAATTTGGTGTAATAGTGCAGCAAAGTCTTGATCGGTTCTCTCTTGACATCCTCTTCATTCCCCCAGCGGCGGTAAGCGACGATCATCTTGCCGAACTGCGTGCCGTAATCTCCGAGATGGTTGATTCTCATGACCTTGTATCCCATCGCGTCATATATTTTGTAGATAGAGTTGCCGATGACGGTACTCCGGATATGCCCGATATGGAACGGCTTGGCGATGTTCGGGGAAGAAAACTCCACGATGACCGGAATGCCGTCTCCGATGTTGGTCTTACCATATTCGCCTTCCTTTTGCAGGACATCCTCGACAACGTCCTTGACGAATTCTTCTTTAGAAATGAACATGTTCACATACGCGTTGACCTGCTCGACCTTTTCAAACAGCGGCGCGTCCTGCATACCCTCCGCGATGCCCTTCGCGATCAGCGGCGGCGCTTTTCTCATCACTTTCGCGAGCTTAAAGCAAGGGAAAGCGTAGTCGCCCATCTTCGCATCCTGCGGCACTTCGATCATGCTCTGAATTTCAGCCGGCTCCAAATCCGTTACCTGCTTCGCGATCAGTTTGGCAATTTCTTGCTTAAAGTTTACCATTCGATTTTCTCCTTTTCTGTAATGACTTCAATCCTGTGTCTATCCAGCAGCTGCGCGAAAACACCGTTTCCCTCCGTCAGCACGCCGCTGAAGCTGCCGTCATAGATCTTGCCGAAGCCGCAGGACGGACTGTTTGCCTTGAGGATCGCGCCCTCAAGCGGCTCTCCCGCGAGCTCCGCTGCTTTTACGCAAATTTGAAAAGACGTCTCCGCGCCCTTCCGGAAGGCTTCGGTCAGGTCGTTTCCATCCCGATCGAGAATCCTGCCGCCGACCCGTTCGGCCGGTGGGCGAGGTTTCGCCAGGCGCGCCGCGCTTTCCGGACAAACAGTCACATATTTGTGTGTCCGGCAAAACGCGACAACCTCTTCGCAGCGGTTATTCCCGCCGTTATATTTGCAGTTGTGCCCTAACAGGCATCCGCTGATAATATACATGGCTTCACTCCTTCAGCTTTACAATGGTCACGCCGTCGCCGCCCTCGTTGTACGCGCCTTTCCGAAAGGATTCCACATGTTTGTTCCTGCGGAACGCCTGTCGGAGTCCGTCGCGCAGCACGCCGGTGCCGAGTCCGTGAATGACGGTAACCTCCCGAAAGCCCGCCATATAGGCATCGTCCAGATATTTGTCGACATCCATCATCGCTTCGTCGAGAGACTTCCCCTGCACATTGACGGAAGCGGAGATGTTCTGCGCCTTGCTTCGGTACAGACCACTGTACTTACTGCCGCGCGGCGTTTTTTTCTTCGCGGGCTTTCCGTCCCGAATCAGCATCAGGTCCTGCACGTTGGCGTTGATCTTCATGATGCCCACGTTGATCATCAAGTCGCCCTTCGCGTCCGGCAGCGTCAGTACCTCGCCGTTCTGATCCAGGGTTAACAACTTGACACGATCCCCGATTTTGAGTTCCTCCGGATTGACCGGATCGTAGTTCACAAGTTTTTCGGGTGCGACCGCGTATTTCGTTTCGCTTTCACGCAGTCTGCGCTTGCTGTGTTCCAGCCGCTTGGTGCGTTCTCCGAGACTCGGCTCCTTGGCAAGCTCCCGCAGCTCTTTTTGAACCTCAGTCGCGGTATCCTTCGCCTCGCGCACGATGGCGCGCGCCTCCTCTCTGGCCGCCGCGAGCAGGTCTTTTTCTTTTTTGGCGAGCGCCTCCTCACGCTGCCGAAGTGTTTCCAGCTCCTGCTTCATCGTCAGGCTGATCGCCGCCGCCTCGTCGCGCTCCGCCTCTGCCTTCTGTTTATCCTTCTCGATGGCGCTCAGCACATCTTCAAAGGCGATATCCCCATGCTCCAAAAGCTCTCCCGCGCGATCGATGATCGCGTCCGGCAGTCCCAGCTTGCGGGAAATCTCAAAGGCGTTGGATTTGCCCGGTACGCCGATAAACAGGCGATAGGTCGGGCTGAGTGTTTCGACGTTGAATTCCATGGAAGCGTTCTCCACGCCCGGCGTGGAAAGCGCGTATTTTTTGAGTTCGTTGTAGTGAGTCGTTGCTACCGTCATCGCACCCTGCGACGATAGCCGCTCTAAAATCGCGATGGCCAGTGCAGCGCCTTCGGTCGGGTCGGTGCCCGCGCCCAGCTCATCCAAAAGAACCAGCGTGTCCCTGCGCGCTTTCTCCACCAGCTCTACGGTGTTGCGCATGTGCGAGGAGAACGTACTGAGGCTTTGCTCGATGCTCTGTTCATCTCCGATATCCGCGAAGATGTCACGGAAGATCGGCATCAGGCTCGTTCCTGCTGCCGGGACATGCAGACCGCTCTGCGCCATCAGCGCAAGCAGGCCGATGGTCTTGAGTGTGACCGTCTTGCCGCCGGTATTCGGTCCGGTGATGACGAGCGTCCGGTAATCTCTGCCGACCGCGACATTGATCGGTACGGCTTTTTTGATATCCAGCAGCGGATGTCTGGCCTGTTTGAGGTCCAGCACACCGTCCGCGTTCATCTGCGGCTCCTCTGCCTGCATCTGACAAGAGAGTTTCCCCTTGGCAAACATCACATCCATGGCGATGAGCAGCTTCTGATTATTCATCAGTTCATGGAAATGCTCCGCCACATTGGAGGAAAGCTCTGCCAGAATACGGTCGATCTCCGCGCGCTCCGCCAGCTCCAGCTCCCGCAGCTCGTTGTTCAGATCAACGATCACCTGCGGCTCTACGAACAGCGTCGCGCCGCTCGAAGACTGATCGTGAACGATGCCCGGCATCCTGGCGCGGTGTTCGGCTTTTAAAGGAACGACATATCTGCCGCCGCGCATCGTCACAAGACTGTCCTGCAGATACGTCTGGTTATCCCGATTGTTCAGGATCTGATTCAGCCGATTGCGGATCGCTTCGTTCTGCCGCACGATGCTTCTGCGGATATCCTTGAGCTCCGGCGATGCGCTGTCCGCCATCTCATCTTCCGATAAGATGCAGCGGTCGATGCGGTCCGCGAGCCGCGGGAACGGCACCAGTACCTCACGCATGCCGTCCAGAATCGGCAGCTCCGGCAGATCACTGCGCAGGAAACTGACGATCTCGCCGGTCACTTTCATATTGTACAGAACCTGCAGCAGCTGTTTCATCGTCAGGCTGCCGCCCTTGCGGGCCAGATGCAGCGCGTTTTCGATATCATAAAGCTGTCCGACCGGCAGCGCGCCCTTGGCGGTAATCACCGTCACAGCCTCTGTCGTTTCCGCGAGGCGTTCCTGAATCTTGTAAGGGTCGGAGGACGGACGGAACATCCCGATCCTCGTCTTTGCCATCTCCGATCCCGCGCATTCCCGCAGCATGCTGATAATCTTGTCGTATTCTAAAACCGCGAGTGCTTTTTTATTCATCTTGTTTCCTGCTCTTTTCCAGCTCGCTCTTCAGACGGATATTTTCCATCTGAATATCAAAGAACGAGCTTTCAAATTCGCTGCATTTTTCTTCCAACTGGCGGTATTTTTCCTCACACCTTTGTTTTTCGGCTGCAGCGGCGGCCGCTTCTTCCTTGTACTGCATGAAGCTCTTTTTTGCTTCATCCCACATTTTGAGATAGTGCTGCGCGTCCTCGCCTGCTTGTTCCCTGGCAACTGTCAGCGCGGCAATTTTTTCACGGGTCTCAAAGAGTTCATCGGTGATATTGACCGCGGCCAAAACTGCCAGTGAGCCCTGCGCGTTTCCCGAAAAATATTTGCTGACTTCCCGAATGCTGCTGTCCACAAAGGCAGCGATTTCTCGAATGGTTTCTTCGTCACGCTCTCCGGAAATAATATAATCCTGGCCGTATATTCTGACTTTGACTCTGTTGTCTTCCATCTTGACTCTCCTCTTTCCTGCCGCGATATCCGCGCGTATCTGTACTGCCGCGCCGCCGCGCGGGCAGGCGGCGCGCCAAATTTACATTTCTCTCAGATTGATATCGAGTTTATTTTTGAGGGCATCCAGTACCTTGCTGTGCGCGGTCTGTACATCCTCATCGGTCAGTGTTCTGTCGTTGTTTCGATAGGTCAGCGCGAAAGCGACGCTCTTCTTACCTTCGCCGACCTGCTTGCCTCTGTAAATGTCAAAGAGCTTAACGCCTCTGAGGATCTCCGCGCCTGCGTGCTTGATGACATCCTCGATTTCGCCAACGGTCATGTCCTCATCGACAACCAGCGCGATATCTCTGGACATTGCCGGATACTTCGGCAGCGGATGGTAAACCTTGGTGGTATCGGAAAGCTCCGTCACAGTCGAGAAGAACAGTTCTGCCGCGCAGGCACGCACACCGATGCCGTATTTTTCGGCAACGTCCGGATGTACCTCTCCCATGATACCAAGCTCCACTTCCTCCTCCTTCGGCCCGTTTTCCAGCTCCGCCGTATGCGTCGCGAGGATTCTCGCGCAGCGACCCGGATGATACACACCGTATTCGGTTTCCGGTACGAAGGTCAGATTGTGAATGCCCAACTTGGCAAGCAGCTCGATGATCATGCCCTTGAGCGTGAAAAAGTCATCGCCGCCGCCATAGAGACCGATGCTGAGGTTGTCGCTTTCAAACGGAAGCTGATGCTCGTCGATCATGTTCGCCATGAAGGTGTTGCCGATCTCAAAAGCGCGCATCGCCTCGCGGTTTCTCGCGTAGTTTCTGCCCATGACCTCCAGCATTTCCGGCGTAAGGATCGTTCTCATCACAGAAGTATCCTCACCGAGCGGATTGAGAATCTTCACGAAGCCTCTTTCCCAGGAATCCTCCGCGATTCTCACATTGTCCACACCCTTCGGGCTGACAAAGGAGTAGGTCTGAATTTCATTGGCGCCGAGCGCGCAGAGCGTATCTCTCGCCAAATCCTTAATATCTCTCTCGTGAGACTGGCTTGCCTCGTTGTTTCCTTTCGGGATGGTAACCGGCAGATTGTCATAACCATAAAGTCTCGCGATTTCTTCTACAATGTCCTCTTCAATTTCAATGTCCTGTCTGACGGTCGGTGCGGTCACATACAGATCATCGCCGTCGCCCTTCACGATCATTTCCAGACTTTCAAGATAGTCCACCATCTGGTTTCTCGGCAGGTCGATGCCCAGCACATGGTTGATGCGGGAAACTCTCGCGTGCACCGTCTTTGGCTCAGCGACCTCCGGATAAACATCCACGCTGCCGCCGACGACTGTGCCTGCGCCGATCAGTTCAATCAGCTCGCAGACTCTGTCCGCCGCTCTTTCACAAAAATTCGGGTCGATCCCCTTTTCGTAACGTCCGGAAGCCTCGGTTCTCAGTACCAGTCTCTTTGAGGTCGTTCTGACGCTGTTGGCGGCAAAGTTCGCGGATTCGATGACGATGGTTTTGGTATCCGGCTCGATTTCGGAATTCAGACCGCCCATGACGCCTGCGACCGCAACCGGTTTTTCTGCGTCGTTGATCATCAGCATTTCATCATCCAAGGTTCTTTCGGTACCGTCGAGGGTCACGAATTTTTCGCCGTCACGCGCGGTATCGACAATGATCTTCCTGCCCGCGAGACTTTCGATGTCAAACGCGTGCAGCGGCTGTCCGTACTCGAGCATCACGAAATTGGTGATATCGACGATATTATTGATCGGTCTCATGCCTGCGTGAATCAGTCTTCTCTGCAGCCACCATGGGGAATCCTCCACCTTGACGTCCTTGACCACGCGGGCCACGTATCTTCTGCAGAGCGGGGACTTGACTTCGACCTGGATATAGTCTTTCGCGTGGCCTTCCTCCTGCTTGCAGGAGGTCTGCGGATAACGCAGCTTCGTGCCAAAGGTCGCGGCGGCTTCTCTTGCCATGCCGATCATAGAGAGGCAGTCCGGACGGTTTGGCGTGATCTCAAAGTCGATGATCGCGTCCTTGAGCTCCATCGTTTCCGCGAAATCGCTGCCGAGCGGATATTCCTTTTCGAGGATCCAGATGCCCTCTCTCTGATTGATTGGTACGACCTTGTCCTCAAAGCCCAGCTCGCCGAAGGAGCAGAGCATACCGTCGGATTCCACGCCTCTGAGACTGCCCTTGGTGATGAGGGTGCCGCCTTCCTGCTTCGGCTGTCCATGAAGTGGGCCCGGAATGTGACTGCCATCCAACGCGACCGGCACATAAGCGCCCTCGAATACATTCGGCGCGCCGGTGACGATCTGGATCGGCGCGTCCTGTCCGATATCGATTTGACAAACAACTAATTTATCCGCGTCCGGATGCGGCGTGATGCGCGCGATCCTGCCTACTACGACGTTTTGGATATCTTCTCCGACCAGTTCCATCGTTTCCAGATTGGAGCCGGACATGATCATGCGGTCGCAGAATTCCTCCGGACTCACATGCACATCTGTATAATCTTTTAACCATTCCAATGATACTATCATAATCTGTTTATCCTCCTAATTATTTGAACTGCTCAATGAATCTCATATCATTTTCGTACATCAGACGGATATCGTCGATGCCGTACTTCAGCATCGCGATACGCTCCACACCCATACCGAAAGCGAAGCCGGTATATTTTTCGGTGTCAACGCCGCCAACCTTGAGCACGTTCGGGTGCACCATGCCGCAGCCGAGGATCTCAATCCAGCCGGATCCCTTGCAGACTCTGCAGCCCTTGCCGCCGCACTTGAAACAGGAAACGTCCATTTCAGCGGATGGCTCGGTGAATGGGAAATGATGCGGACGGAATTTAGTTCTGACCTCGGAGCCGAACATCTGCTTGGCGAAGCTGTCCAGCACGCCCTTGAGATCTGCCATCGTAATACCCTCATCGACAACCAGTCCTTCTACCTGGTGGAACATCGGAGAATGCGTCGCGTCCGGTGTGTCGCAGCGGAAACATCTGCCCGGCGCGAAGACGCGAATCGGCGGCTTCTGTTTGAGCAGAGTTCTGACCTGTACCGGAGAGGTCTGCGTACGCAGGAGGATTTCATCATTGATATAGAAGGTATCCGTCCAGTCTCTGGCCGGATGGTTCGGACCCGCGTTCAGCGCGTCAAAGTTGTTGAACACCGTTTCTACCTCCGGTCCCTCCGCGAGCGAAAAGCCCATGGATTTGAAGACGCGGGAAATTTCCTCGATGGTGATGGTCAGCGGATGCTTCGTGCCGATATGAAACGGCTTGCCCGGTTCTGTCACGTCGATCTTCTCCGCCTTAAATTTCGCTTCCTTTGCTTTCTCCTTTAACTGAGAAAAGGTTTCGTCGAGAAGTCCCTCGATATCCGCGCGCACCTTGTTGGCTGCCATGCCGAGTTCTTTTCTTTCCTCCGGCGCGAGACCACCCATGGATCTTAAAATTTCCGTCAGCTGTCCCTTTTTGCCGAGCACCTTGATTCTGATCTCTTCCGCGTCCTGTATGGAGGATACTTCGCTCAGCTGTTTTTTTGCTTCTTCTAATATTTGTGATAATTTTTCCTGCATGATTCTAAACCTTTCATCTTGTATCTTTTTGTATCTTGTTTTTGTACCTTCAGTTGACAAGAGCGCACACGCCTGGACGGCTTGCAATTTCAACGCATGCTTCATTCTCGTCTCGGACTTACGTCCAGTAAACTTTCGTCCTGCGGCCTTGCCTGCGCCGAAATTTCAAGCCGCCAGGTTCCAAGGAAGTTTGCAGAGAAAATATTTGCTTCTG
>ERZ857480.11587-NODE-17788-length-13400-cov-6.0000_pt1 | contig 13400 bp, 8 predicted proteins | sample MGYA00519767_ERZ857480 | MGnify/ENA primary metagenome ERZ857480 (study PRJEB31778, sample SAMEA3449210) | human gut metagenome | biome: human gut; feature: human-associated habitat; material: faeces | place: United Kingdom | collected 2010/2012 ...
CGGCACAACAGCAGATTTTTCTGATACGCTTGACCGAAAGCTCGTTATCGAATCGCCGGAGTTCTGGTGGCCCAACGGATGGGGCGCACAGCCGCTCTATACCGTAACCGTGCGCATTAGAAAGGACGGCGCAGTCTGCGCTGAGAAATCCGTGCGGATTGGCCTGCGCACCATGACGGTGAGCACAGCGGCAGATCGGTGGGGCAACGAATTCTGCTTCGTCGTAAACGGAAAAAAGCTGTTCGCAATGGGAGCGGACTATATTCCGGAAGATAATATTCTGGCCCGCGTCAGTCCGGAGCGGACGCGCAGCCTTTTGGAGGACTGCGTGCGCGCCAACTATAATTGTGTGCGTGTCTGGGGCGGCGGCTATTATCCGGATGACTTTTTCTTCGACATCTGCGACGAACTCGGTCTCATCGTTTGGGAGGACTTCATGTTCGCCTGTGCAACCTACCGGATGACAAAGAAATTCGAGGAGAACCTTGTTCCGGAATTTATCGAAAATATCAAACGGCTGCGCAATCACGCCTCGCTCGGCCTGCTGTGCGGCAACAACGAAATGGAGACCGCATGGCTTAACTGGAATATTCCGCAGAACGAACGCACAAAGCTCGATTATCTCTATCTTTATGAGCAGCTTCTGCCGGATCTCTGTGAGGAATACGCGCCGGATACGTTTTATTGGCCTTCCAGCCCCTCCTCAGGCGGCGGCTTCGACGATCCGGCGGATGAAAACCGCGGTGACATGCACTGCTGGGAGGTATGGCACGGCGGAAAGCCGTTTACCTATTTTCGTTCCACCTACTTCCGCTTCTGCTCAGAGTTCGGCTTCGAGTCCTTCCCCGACAGCAAGACATGCCGCAGCTTTGCGGAGGCTGATGACTTAAATCCGTTTTCCCGCGTCATGGAAAGCCATCAAAAGTGCGTGGGCGGCAATCAGAAGATGCTCAACTACATGGCGCTCGACTATCTCTTCCCAAAGAATTTCGACAGCTTCGTATACGCCTCGCAGCTTTTGCAGGCGGACGCCATGCGTTTCGCGATCGAACACTGGCGCGCTAACCGCGGCCGCTGCATGGGCGCGCTCTACTGGCAGCTAAACGACTGTTGGCCGGTTGCAAGCTGGGCCTCGATTGATTCCGCCGGCCGCTGGAAAGCGCTGCATTACGAGGCAAAACGCTTTTTTGCGCCGGTGCTGCTTGCCGCCTTTGAAGAGGGCACGAACGTTTCCTTTGCCGTGTCAAACGAGACGCTTGCGGATCGGATGCTGACCATACGCTGGCGCGTAATGGACACGGGCTTCCACGAATACGCAAGAGGAAAGCTTCCGGTGCAGTGCGGCGCGCTTTCAGCAGTTAAGCTGCCAGCCTTATCGTTCGCCAAAGCGCTTGCCGGAGATCTCGGCCATCGCTATCTCGCATACGAGTTGGTTGATGAAAACGGCGCTGTGCTCTGCAAAAAGGCGGTGCTGTTTGAAAAGCCAAAGCATTTTTCATGGAAAAATCCGAAAATTTCTGCTGTCTTTTCGGAAAAAGACGGAAAAACAGCGATTACGCTTTCCTCCGATACGTTTGCAAAGGGCGTCTGCCTGTCCTTTGGCAATGCGGACGTTGTGCTTTCGGATAACTATTTCGATCTGACGGACGGCGGAAGCATTACCGTAACCGTTGAGAAGATTATCGCCGGAAATGCAGATATGACGTCGCTTCAAAACAGCCTGCAAATTTGCAGTGTATACAATATCGCAAAATAAAAGGCAAACCGATAAAAAGCGGAACACTCTATGAAGAGTGTTCCGCTTTTTATCTTTGCAGAATCAAAAATGTGTGTGGAAGGTACGGTTAATTACATCCATCTGCTGCTCGCGCGAAAGCTTAATAAAGTTCACCGCATAGCCCGATACACGGATTGTCAGCTGCGGGTACAGCTCCGGATGCTCCATTGCATCAAGAAGCACCTCTCGATTTAGGACGTTTACATTGATATGGTGACCGTCCTCCAGAAAATAACCGTCCATCAGGGTAATAAAGTTTCTCACCTGATCTTCTCGTTCTCTGCCGAGCGCGCCCGGCACGATGGAGAAGGTATAGGAAATGCCGTCCTCCGAAAACTCATACGGAAGCTTTGCAACGGATTTCATCGAGGCAACGCAGCCGTTTTCATCCCTGCCGTGCATGGGATTGGCGCCAGGGGCAAACGGTTCGCCTGCCTTGCGTCCGTCCGGTGTGGAGCCGGTCTTCTTGCCGTATACCACGTTTGAGGTGATGGTGAGAATCGACATGGTCGGCACGCTGTCACGGAAGGTGGGGTTTTTCTTCAGCTTCTTCATAAACATTTCGACAACGCCGGTTGCAAGCTCGTCCGCGCGCGCGTCGTTGTTGCCGTATTTCGGAAAATCGCCTTCAATCGCAAAATCGACGATCAGGCCGTCTTCGTTCCGGACCGGCGTGACCTTCGCATATTTAATCGCAGAAAGACTGTCCGCTACAACCGAAAGTCCTGCCATGCCGCACGCGCAGGTGCGCAGAATATCTTCATCGTGCAGCGCCATCTGCAATTTTTCATAGCAGTATTTGTCGTGCATGTAGTGAATGATATTCAGCGTGTTGATATAAAGCCGCGCCAGCCAGTCGCAGACCAGATCAAAGCGCTTGACCACCTCGTCATAGTCAAGCGCGCCGTCGCCAATCGGCGCGATCATCGGGCCAACCTGATCGCCGGACTTCTCGTCGCGGCCGCCGTTTAGCGCATACAGCAACGCCTTTGCAAGATTTGCGCGCGCGCCGAAGAACTGCATCTGCTTACCGATACGCATCGCGGAAACACAGCAGGCAATGCCGTAATCGTCGCCGAATTTCGGACGCATCAGCTCGTCGTTTTCATATTGGATGGAAGACGTCTCGATTGAAATTTTCGCCGCGAACTTCTTAAAATTCATTGGCAGGCGGTCGCTCCACAACACTGTAAGATTCGGCTCCGGCGCAGGCCCCAAATTTTGCAGGGTGTGCAGAAAGCGGAACGTCATCTTTGTCACCATAGTGCGGCCGTCCGTCGCCATGCCGCCCAGAGATTCCGTCACCCATGTCGGGTCGCCGGAGAACAGCTCGTCATATGCGGGCGTGCGCAAAAAGCGCACCATGCGCAGCTTCATAATAAAATGATCGACAAACTCCTGAATCTCCTCTTCCGTATACACGCCGTTCATCAGGTCGCGCTGCGCATAGCAGTCAAGGAAGGTCGAGACACGCCCTAAAGACATGGCCGCGCCGTTTTGTTCCTTCACCGCGCCCAAGTATGCAAAGTAGAGCCACTGAATCGCTTCCTTTGTATCCTGCGCGGGACGCGCAATGTCAAAGCCATATTTTTCCGCCATAACCTTCAGCTCTTCCAGCGCGCGCACCTGCTCGGAAACCTCTTCGCGCAGGCGGATCGCCGGAGAATCCATAATATCGAACACAAGCTCCGCGGACAGCGCCTTTTTCTTTTCCATAATCAGGCGGTCAACGCCATAGAGCGCCACGCGCCGGTAATCGCCGATAATGCGGCCGCGTCCATATGCATCCGGCAGCCCCGTGATGATACCGGCATGACGCGCTTTTTTCATCTCGTCGGTATATGCGTCAAAAACACCATCGTTGTGCGTTTTACGGTGCTTAAAAACACGATCCATTTTAGGATCGGTCTCTCTGCCGTACGCTTTCAGCGAGTTTTTCACCATGCGGTAACCGCCGAACGGCATCACCGCACGCTTTAGTGGCGCGTCCGTCTGCAAGCCGACAATGGTTTCAAGCTCCTTGTCGATATAGCCCGCCTCATGCGAAGAAACAGTGGAGATCGTCTTTTCGTCAATATCATATACACCGCCGCGCGCCCGTTCCTCCTTCATCAGTTCGCTCACCTTGTCCCAAAGCGCCTTGGTACGCTGGGTCGGCGGGGTCAAAAACGACTCGTCGCCCTCATACGGCGAATAGTTTTTCATGATAAAATCACGCACATCAATACTGTCGCACCATTTGGAAGCAACAAAAACCATGCTCGTTCCTCCTGCAAAAACATTCCATATTTCTTTTTGAAGCATCTGCCGGCAATTTTTCGTTAAGCTCCGCTGTCAGAAGCTTTTTGGCAGTTTGCTTTCCGCTTGTCTTATATGATAGCATGACAGGCACAGGAATTCAAATCGCGGGATTACCGAAAATGGCATACGCTTTGTGCGCAATTCTGTATGAGTGCAACAAATCGACAGAAACCGCAAACCACAATATCTTGTGTCTGCTTTACCAAATCACCACAAGAACTCGTGCTGTATCCAATCATCGCGACCGTTTTTCTTCTCTTATGCGACCGATTGAACGCTTTTGTATCGCTCGCCTCAGCCGGACGGGCGGAAGTTCTCCGCGTCCGCAGCGCTTTTCCATATGAAAGCCGCCGCATGGGAGCAACCCATACGGCGGTCAATCGTTTTCCTTTTTATCAATAGCCGGTTTCCGCGTAACGTTCTTTCATGCGGCGGTTATATTCCGGACCGTCCGCAAAGTTTTCGCTCTTTAAAATGGACGGCGTAATACCATGCTCCTGCATCAGGCTTTCAACCGCCTGTGCGCAGACGCTCCACAGTGCGACGGCTGCCGAAATGCCGGAAGCGGCTGCAAAACGCACATCCACACCTTCAATCTCAAGCATTGCTTCCGCCGCGGGCGCGCAGTTGTCAATGACAAAATCTGCGCATTCAAACAGGCGCTTGCCGCTTTTGTGCAGGCTTTCGACCGACTTTGAATATTCGACCGAGGTGAGCGCGACAACGGTAAGGCCGAATTTTTTCGCCTCAATGGCAAGATCGATGACGTTCTGGCTTTTGCCCGAAACCGAACCGATGATTATCATATCGCCGGGCAGCGCGCCGGATTTTTTCAGCGCATAGGCGGAAAGCCCCGTCATGTCCTGGTCAACGCCGCTGCGGTCGCGCGGGCGCACGCTGTCGTCAACCGCCAGATCGTATTTAAACGCCTTCAAAAACAACACGCCGCCGCCGCGGTAAATCAGCTCGCTGTTGACAATATGGCCCGTGTCAAACACATGCACGGCGCCGCCCTTCGCAACGCAGTCCGCCATCGCCTTTCCCACAGCGGCGCAAACGTCGTGCTGTGTCGTGGTAACGGTCTGCACCTGCTGCAAAATACGCTCCTGATACCGATCAATCAAATTCATGTCTGATTCCTCCTAATCTTGATTCGCAATATAAAAATCTTTATATTTTTTCTGATAGCCCGCCCAATCCTTTTGTAACAGACGCTCGCCGTGCAGAAGCATACAGCGGAAAACGCCGCCGATCACCGGCTCAAACGCCGGGCGGCGCACAACCATTTCCGGATAGCAAAGCCTTATCTGTTCGGTAAAACTCTCCCGCATATCGCGGCAATGCCGGAATACGCTTCCAGTAAGGCACACGGGCGTATCCGGCGGCAGGCAGCGCGTGCGGATCATTTCAAGACATTCCTCGGCCATTTTAACGCCCGCCTCCCGCAGAATACGCACAGCTGTCGGATCACCCCTCTCTGCCGCCTTGCTCACCGCTTTGCAGTAGGAGCCGATCTGAAAAACAGGCGCTTTCTGCCGGTAATACACAGCATCGTAGAGATGCGCGCGGCTTTCGATGCCGTATTCCTCGCGCAGAACCGCATGAAGCAATCCCGGCTCCTCCAGCCTTTCAAAAACGCGCATCATATGGCGCAGCGCCTGCTGTCCGATCCAAACGCCGCTGCCGTCGTCCGAAAGCAGATAGCCCCAGCCGCCGATCACATCCTCCTCTATTCCGTTGCGCACATAGAACACATCGCTTCCGGTGCCGGAAAGCGCGCAGAGGCCGGTGTCAATCCCGCAGACCAGTACGCCGACGCTTCCTTCTCCGGCGGATAGAAAACGATTGCACCTCACATGCCGTCGAACCGCGCGCTCATACCGTCCGCCGTCCTGCGAGGCGAATAAAATCTCAATCTCCTCAATTGGCCGTCCCGCACGCTCGAGCATTTCGCAAAGACATTCCTCGATATGCCGGTCGGCCTCCGCCGCAGTATGCACCGTGCCGTTTACGCCTCCTGAGAGTCCGGACGACAAAACGGTATACGTTTCGTCGAACAGCACGCCCTGCAGTTTGGTGCCGCCGCCGTCAAATGCAATATAGTACTTCACGGCCGCCCTCAGTTATAAAAAATCTGGCCGCGGTGCTCTTCAAAAATGCGCTTGTTATGCTCGTCGCCGCCGTCTAAATTCGCGCTCAGGAACACGGGCGGAACCTCGCCGCTTTCCAGAATACGGCCGACAGCCTCAATCACAATCGCGTTGACAAGCGCCGCGCCGCAGGCGGTTGAGGTCGGGCCGATTTTCTCCGGAAGGCCGTCAAGCATAACGGCGGCGTCGCCGACTGCACCCTTATTGTCCAAAACAAAACCGCAGACCTCAAACAGCCGCTTTCCGGACGGATGGCGCGACGTAACGGCCGAAGAATACGCAACGTTCGTGATCGCCGCCGTCTGCACCCCGCGCGCCTCTGCCTCCATCGCCATTTCCACCGGCACGTTGTTCCGGCCGGAAACGGAATGGATCAAGAGAAAATCACCGTCCTTCAGACGGTTTTCTTCCACAAGGATTTTACCAAGCCCGTCGAGCCGCTCCAGCCGGCTCGTCATGGTAATCGGACGGGTGTTGAGCATAAAGCCCGGAAAGAAAATCGGGTTGATAACTGCAAGCCCGCCGGTACGGTAAAACACCTCCTCCGCTAAAATACCCGCATGAGAACACCCGAAAAGATAGACGCCTTTTTTCGCCCGCAGCGTATCGCAGATCGCCTGCGCGATGTTGCCGACTGTCTCCTTTTGTTCCTCCCACGCGGTACGAATCGTCTGCTGCACAATGTCGATATATCCGTCTGCGTACATAGCAAACTCTCCTTCTTCACCTTTTTCTTTAAAAATAGAATAAACGCTTGCGCTTTGTTTTGCAATGATATATGATGTCAATAAATTGATCTTTTCTGCTAAGGCGGTATAACCATGCTTCACTTGATCCACTGGATTGTTGATTACATCCATCCGCAGGGCTTTCGTATCGACCGCCCCGCGGGAAACGATATGTACACCATTCTGCTTTTTAAAAAGCCGCTCACCATATGGCAAAACGGTGAACTGATCCAAACCGGCGAAAACGCCTGCATTGTCTTTACCCGCTGGTCCAGGCAGCTTTACTACCGTGAAAGCGGGCCTTATGCGCACGACGGCGTATTTTTTGAAGGGGAAGATCCGCAAAAGACGCTGGAAACGCTCGGCATTCCCCTTAACACAGTTTTCCATGTCCGCAGTCCGAAGGCCATTTCCTCCGTCATACAGGACATTTCCGCTGAAGCCGCGCTCAAACAGGAGCATTCGCCGGAAATCATCGACCTGCTTCTGCGCACTCTGTTTTTTCGTCTTGCCGATGAGATGTGCCGGGACGGAGACGAGAGCGGCGGCTATTTTCTGCAATTTCAACAGATCAGACGCAGCATTTTTAAGCAGCCCGCCGAGAACTGGCGTGCCGGTATGCTTGCAAAAGAGCTTCATATCAGCGTCTCGCGCTTTCACCATTTATACAAATTGTTTTTTAATTCTACGCTAATACAAGACGTAATAAGAAGCCGCACGGAGTATGCGCAGTATCTGCTGCGGAGCGGCGGCCAGGCAATTGGCGAAATCGCTCTGCTCTGCGGCTACAACAGCCCTGAGCACTTTATCCGGCAGTTTAAACAGCAGACCGGATTTACGCCCGGGCAGTACCGGCATGACGCCATACCTGCGCCGAATCCGGAACAGGGATGAATCCGTCCGTCAAACAGGCGCGCCCCAATCCAAAAGGATTGGGGCGCGCACTTTTATTTTTCCTCTTCCGGCTCAAAAAGAGTTTTCATTTCAAATTTTCCGTCTCGCTTATCTACCGCATAAACAGCGTCGCGGTTATATAAAAAGGATACCTTTTCATCTCCGACTGCAAAGTCATAATATAAAAGCTGTACGCCGGGCGAAATGCTTTTCACCGGATTCAGGTTTTCATCCAGAAGATTGATGCGCTCCTGTGCAAAAAACGCAGGATCCTCGTTCATGATGTACGCCATTCTTACATCCATGATGTTTTTTCCATCAAAACTGATATTCGACTGCATATTCTGCATCTGCTCTTCTGCGGTATAAAACAGTCTGTTTGTTCCGTCCGTCAGACTGTAGGCGTAAAAATTCGTTTTCCCCGGCGGAATCTCGCCGCTCATGATCCGGTCGTTTGTCATATGGTAAATTAGATTACCGTTATAAATCATATCCGCGTATGCATAAGTTCCCGACGGATCATCCTGCACCGTTAGAATGCTTGTCGTCTCTCTGGTTTTCAAATTGCACTGATACAGCGTTTCCGCATGATCCTCCGGAGAAAGCGCGCCGAAAATACAGCGGTCGCCGTAGAGGATACAGCCCCATGATAGATAGGAATCCGCCTCATACAAAAGCTCTGACTCCGGCTGCTCCATCCGGTCGAGCGGAAACCGTTCAAGACGCATTTTTCGATCTTCTTCAATGAGGCTGTACAGATATAAATAGCCGCGGTGCAGCATGTACTTGCGCGAATTCACTTCAAAATAACGCGGCATTTCAAATAGTTCCTTCCGCGTCCCGCTCTCCGGATCGAATTCATACAATGTCGTTCTAAACTCCGGGCCGCCGTGGATGTCCGCCACATAGAGCTTGCCGTCGTAATACTGAAAAAACGGGATATGCCAGCCGGAAAAATACGCGTTGCAGTCTTCCCCATGAATGCAGTCCGGCTTATTGCAGGCAATGGTGCTTTCGAGCGTCTCCCCATCCAGAAAATAGACGTGATCGTCTATAAAATAATAGTACCCCTCTTCACAGGGCGATATCACTGTACCAGAACTTCCGCTGAACCGCTCAGGAAAATCTGCGCCCTCTGTATAGGCGTCCGGCAGGTCTTCAAACTGATCCGGACTTCGGAAGGAGGGGGAGCAGCCGCCAAGCGGGAGCAAAAAAGCCAGCGCCAGACAGCAGGAGAGCGCCGCGCGCCAGAATCTATGCGTCAAAGGTCTGCACCTCCATTCTGGGATACAGGCGAACGGCGGTATCCCGCCGTTCGCCCTCCCGTAAAGTCAATCTTTACTTTAGCTTTGTAGACAGATGCGGAAGATACATGCTTGCGTAAGAGGCGTCGTGCCCGCCATAGCCTCCAAGTAAAGCTCCGGTATAGGACACGGGCGCCGACACTGATGTAGAGGCATTTGAAACTGGACTTCCAATTGAGTATGTAGTTTCCGCTGTTCCGCCAATCCGATAATCTACCATCGCCTGCGCCGTTAAACCGGCCGTCGTAGAAAATGTGGTTTTTGCCGTAACCGCCGAAGCGGAAGCGGAAACGGATCCGCCGAAGGTCTTTCCCCCGCTCGTATAGGTCACGCTGGGTTCCGTTCCTTTTTTATCAACCAACGCCGAAACAACGCCGGAGAATACCGCCGCGGTGCAGAACATCACCGCCATTGCCGCCAGCAGGCTGATAAACCGCTTGCTTTTTTTCATAATAGATTCCTCCTCTTTCTTTCACCTTCATTTGTTTGTTTTTTCTATAATCACTCGAAAAGAAAACATAGAAAAATTTTTCATAAATTTATTATATATTTAATAATATTTTTTGTCAATACTTGCATTCAACATTTTGTCATTTCATCTTAATATTTAGATATATTGATAAAGCCAATTATATTATCATTTTTGCAGTGCGTATTTCCACTTCACTGCATAAGAAAAAGCCCTCTTACAAAGAGGGCTTTTTCTTATAAGCTTATTTATTCGCAAATTTTAAACGTCTTGATCTCAAATGGCTTGATGGTAAACGTATACGCCGCTGTATTCTCTGCCGCGTCTCCAATCTCGTTCTCCATCAGGTCGCATTCTACGATGCGCTTCATTTCCTTATGCCATGTCAGCGTAACGGCCGTGCGCGCATTGTGATCCTCGTACATACGCACAATAATGTCGCTGCCGTCCTCCACCGGTTTTACGGTTTCCGCAATGACGTTCGGCGCGCTGACGGTGAACAGGCTCGGTACATCGAAGGTATCTGCGCCGTCCTCCTCCATGCGAACCGCATAGGCCGGAACATTCAGGCAGTATGCCTCCTTCTGCACAAACGCCGCATTGCAGTCGCCCATATGCGGCAGCAGCGCGTAGGTAAAGAAATGCTCCTCCTGATCGGTGGTCGGGTTCGGCAAAATGCCCGATTTTACAAGGCTCAGCGTCATCTTGCCGTCGTGGATGTCGTGGCCGTACTTGCAGTCGTTTAAAATTGACACGCCGTATCCGCCCTCGGACACATCCGCCCACTTGTGGCCGCAGACCTCAAATTTTGCGCCGTCCCACGAGGTGTTTTTATGCGTCGGACGTTTTAAGCTGCCGAACTGGATGTCATACGTCGCTTCGGAAGCGTTTACGTCGACTTCAAATTCCGTCTTCAGCAGGAGCTGATGCTGCTTCCAGTCAACATACGTCTTGAAATCGATACGGCGGCTCTTCGTATAGAAGATGACGTCCTGCACAATATCCGACTCACAGAAGCGGTATGTAAGGCGCAGCACAATACGTACCGGACCGTTCTCAATCCATTCCGCGCTCTTTAGGCCGTCCACAACCCAGCTTTTCTGGGTGTAGTAAATATCAATATCCCAGTTATCGTAATAGATCGGTTTATCCTCATAAACGCGCAGAACGTTTCCGAGGCCGCCTTCCCTCAGCACCTCGCGCTTTGCGTCTTTATCGAAAATGCTGACAAACTGACCGAGATTGTTGAGCTTAATTTTATAGTACGGCGTTTCAATCTCGTTAAGCGATTGAATCGTGACGCCGTTTTCCGGAGAGAGCGGTTCTTTGACAGGAGAAAGGACGGCATAGCCCTTGGCCGGAACCGGCGCGCCTGCAAACAACAGGCCGCCCTCAACCGTGCGCTGTACCGGATACAGCTCGCCGGAGGCCGATTTAAACGCCGTAACGCCCTCATAGCCGCTGGACGGAACCTTCACCGCGTCGTTCCTCTCAAAGGAAAGGGAGTTGAACACGACGAGATCGTCCTTCTTCGCCGCAAGCGCCTTTGCAATAGCATTGGTCTTTTCTTCAATCAGCTCATGCGCGCGTTTTTCGAGCGCCGCGTACTCAACCTTTGTAACCTCGTAAACCTCTTTGATCGAAGATCCGGGCAGAATATCGTGGAACTGGTTCAGCAATATAACCTCCCAGCTCTTATAGATTTCCTCCGCGTCATACGGCACGCCCAGAAGGGAAGCCAGAATACTGAAGAACTCGACGTCCTGCCACAAAAGCTCGCACTTGCGGTTGCTGCGCTTATTGCGCGCCATTGTGGTATAGGTGCCGCGGTGGTACTCAAGGTACAGCTCGCCGACCCATTTCGGCAGGTCTTTGTTCCCCGCCGCGCGGTCATACAGCTCTTTAAAATATTGGTGCGAGGTCTCCATGCGCACCTTCGGAGCGCCCGTAATGCCGGATTGCATCCGCACGCCGGTCTCAACCATCTCGCGGGTCGGGCCGCCGCCGCCGTCGCCCCAGCCGTAGGAAATCAGAATATCGTTGTTCAAATCCTTCTGCTGATAGCGCTCCCAGCCGCGCATCAGACAGATCGGATCAAGCTTGCCGTTATAGGTGGTGTAGAAGCTGTCCTTCGGCTGTTCAACGTCCTGCGTGGTAATCAGGTGCGTGAAAATTTCCGATCCGTCGATCCCCTTCCACCAGAAGGTATCCATCGGCAGCTCGTTGAACTGATTCCACGCAATTTTGGTGGTCATAAAATATTTGATGCCCGACTTCTTCATAATCTGCGGGAGCGCGGCGGAATAGCCGAACACATCCGGCAGCCACAAAATTTCGTTTTCCCTGCCGAATTCCTCTTTAAAAAACTTTTTGCCGTGCAGGAACTGACGCACAAGGCTTTCACCCGAGGTCACATTGCAGTCTGCCTCAACCCACATGCCGCCTTCCGGCTCCCAGCGCCCCTCTGCGACACGCTGCCTGATCTTTTCGTAAACTTCCGGATAGCGCTCCTTTAAGAAAGCGTAAAGCTGCGGCTGGCTCGACATGAACTTATATTCCGGATACTCCTCCATAAGCTTCAGAACCGTCGCAAACGAACGTACGACCTTCTCTCTGGTCTGCTCAACCGTCCACCACCATGCTACGTCAATGTGCGTGTGACCGATACAGGTGGCAATCACGCTGTCCTCGCCTGCAAGCTTTGTATAAATTTCGTCCTTTACAAACGCATTGCACGCGTGGATGGAATCATAAAACGAATCGGAATACGGCACGCGCAGGTCGAGCATATTGACCGCCTTTTCGAGGGCAAGCTGTAATTTGATACGGCTCTGGTCGCCCTTTTCCAGATGGCTTACAATACGGTTCGGAATGTTTAAGTTATAGTAGCAGTTCTGAATCTCTGGATCGATCTGCATCATACTGCCGGACAGGCGCAGATGTGAGGTCGAGCCCTGATTGTGGTCGTTGTCCCGGCCGGTATACGCCTGTAAGTCGATCACATAGCGGTCGCCCGCCTTCGCGCAGTCGGTGATCCGCACCTCGCGGTGGTTTGTGTCAAGCCCCTGGGTGACCTCGCCGTTTACAAACAGCAAAAACTGCGGATTGACCGCATCCCAGAATGTCACCTGTGTAACGAAATAAAACCACAGCGGTTTTCCGTCAAAGCTCTCGGGAACCGTAACCTCCGCACGGAACCAATAGTGCGCGTCCGGACCCGGCCATATATCCTTGTCCGTATCAAACGCGCGCCATTCCTCCGCCGCTGCGTCCGCCTCAGCCGGAGTCAGGTAAAAGCCCGGTTTCATCATAAAACCGGTGATCGGCGCAGACTGCACTGTTGCCATGGCCAGAAGATCCGTACAAATCTTATTGACCCGCTCATAACGGTAATTCTCCATATCATGCACTCCTTTTCAAAATATTCTTACAGATAGCAGGAAAAAAGCAGCCAACAAAAGCGGCGCTTTCGCTGGCTGCTTTCCCGCCTGTCAGAAAACGTGCCGCCTGTAAGCCAGCGCTTACAGGGAGTTTTCCTTCATGTAGTTCAGCACGTCGTCAACCGTCGTAAAGGCAAGGCCGGTAACGGTATCGGCACAGCCGTAGTAAATCGCAATGCGGCCGGTTTCAGCGTCGGTAAGCGTTGCGCACGGGAATACAACGTTCGGAACGTCTCCTACGCATTCGTATATTTTCTGTGGAGAGAGCAGGTACGGTCTGGTGCGGTATTTCCCCTTCCACGGCTCGTCAATATCAAGAAGCGCCGCGCCAAAGGAA
>ERZ857480.19943-NODE-30623-length-13334-cov-6.9666_pt1 | contig 13334 bp, 10 predicted proteins | sample MGYA00519767_ERZ857480 | MGnify/ENA primary metagenome ERZ857480 (study PRJEB31778, sample SAMEA3449210) | human gut metagenome | biome: human gut; feature: human-associated habitat; material: faeces | place: United Kingdom | collected 2010/2012 ...
AACGACGCGCGCCTTGCCTATCTCGCGGGCTTCGGCTGGAGCGTGAACGGTACGCCGAAGCAGACGCAGCAGGTCCGCATTCCCAAGTCGGCCGACGACCGCGTCTTCTCGCGCTACAACGCGCTGCAGAAAAGTCAGGGCTTCGATCTCACGGCGCACGCGGGCAAGGAGGCCACGCGCTATGTCTATGAGATCCTGAATTACCCGGACGCCTCCGCGCCGGTCTACGCCAGCGTGCTCGTGCTCGACGGGCACATCATCGGCGGAGACATCACGGACACTGCGCCCGGCGGCGCCATCCACGGCTTCTGCAAGCCCGGCACCACGGCACCGAACGCCGAGCCGTCCGAGGCAACGGAGGCCGGAACGGAGACCGAGGCCGGAACGGAAGAACCGACGGAGCCCTCCGCCGAGCCTTCAACCACATCCTAAAAAACACTTGCATTTTCGCTTCGTCGTGCTATAATGACAGCAGCCAATCGAATACGACTCTTCAGGGCAGGGTGAAATTCCCGACCGGCGGTAAAGTCCGCGAGCGCGCTGCGCATGATCCGGTGAGATTCCGGGACCGACAGTACAGTCTGGATGAAAGAAGAATCGGCTGGCGCACCTGTCCGTGTTTCCTGCCGTTTACCCGAGGGATCGTATCCTTCGGGTGTATTTTTTTCTCAGGAGGCAACCATGAAACACGAAAAAATGAAAAAACTGACCGTTCTGGCCATGCTGAGCGCCATTGCCTATGTCGCAGTCGCGCTGCTGCGCTTCCCGGTCGTCCTGTTCCTCAGCTATGAGCCGAAGGACGTCGTCATCGCCATCGGCGGCTTCCTCTACGGGCCGCTGGCTGCACTGGGCATCTCGCTTGTCGTCTCGTTCATCGAGATGCTGACCATCAGCTCCACGGGCTGGATCGGCTTTGTGATGAACTTCCTCAGCTCCGCCGCCTTTGCGGGCACGGCCGCCCTGCTCTACCGCAAAAAGCGCACGCAGGGCAGCGCCATTGCGGGCCTGTTCGGCGGCGCGCTGCTTATGACCGTGCTCATGCTGCTGTGGAACTATCTCATCACGCCGCTGTACATGCACACGGCCCGCGCCGACGTCGCCGCGATGCTCGTGCCGGTGTTCCTGCCGTTCAACCTGCTCAAGGGCTGCCTGAACGCCACGATCACCGTGCTGCTCTACAAGCCCGTCGTGCAGGGACTGCGCCATGCGCACCTGCTGCCGCCGAGCAAAACGCCCGGCCGCATGCCGGTCAAGCGCCGTCTGGCCGTGTGGCTCGCCGCGCTGGCCGTTCTGGCTGTGTGCATCGTGCTCATTCTGATCCTGCACGGAACGATCTGAGTCTCAGAGGCGCAGCAGATCAGTAAAATGATCGATGCGCTTATCCCAGTGCGCGGGCTTGCCGAAGCCGTAGGCCGCCCACACGAACGGCAGGCTCGCCTGCTCGGACGCTTCCATGTCGCCCTGCGTGTCGCCGACGTAGACCGCGTCGCGGACATTGCAGCGCTCACACAGCAGGCGCAGCGTCTGCCCCTTCGGCAGGCCCGTGTTCCCGAAGCAGTCGAAGTCGCTGATCAGGCCGCCGAGGCCGCCCTTTTCCATCAGCAGCTCGATATAGCCCTGCTGGCAGTTGCTGACGATGAACAGGCGGTGCGTTTTGTGCAGCTCCGTGAGCGTTTCCTTGACGCCGGGGTAGAAAATATGGCACGGATCGCGGCGCAGGCGCGCCATCTCGCCGTCCATGCAGCGGTCCATGACCTCCATGGCCTGCTCCTGCGGGACGCCGGGCACCACGACCTGTGCGATCTCCGTCATGGTCTTGCCGAACAGCGGGCGGATGCTCTGCTCCGTGCAGTGCGGCGCAAAGCCCATGTTCTGCAGACCGTCGTTCCAGCCCTCTGCTACGAGGGCCACGGCATCCCAGAGCGTGCCGTCGACATCAAAAATCAAGCTTTCCATTGCTGATACTCCCTATTGTGACGTTTTCTCCTATTGTACCGATTTTCGGTGCTCCCGTCAACCCATAGATAAAGCCCGGTGCGAAGCAGCGTTCTGTTCCGCACCGGGCCGTTTTTTATGCGTTGCTCTGCTCCGTTTTTTCGGGCAGCAGGTTCGTCATGCTGCGCAGGCTGATGCCGAGCGTCGACATGTTGTGCAGCAGGGCGGAAAGCGTCGGCTGGATGACGCCCGTCACGCCCAGGATAATGAGCATGAGGTTGAAGCTGACGATGAACCGGTAATTCCGGTCGATGCGTCCCATAAGGGCCTCGCTCAGGCGGCGCAGCGTCACAAGCTCGAACAGGTCCTGCGACGAGATCGTGATATCGGCGATCTCGCGGGCAATGGCCGCACCCGTGTTGATGGCGATGCCGGCATCCGCCTCGGACAGGGCCGGGGTGTCGTTCACGCCGTCGCCGATCATGATGACCGTGTGGCCCTCGGCGCGGCGGGCGCGGATGTAGGCCGCCTTGTCCTCCGGCAGGACTCCCGCGTGGTATTCGTCCACGCCGACGGCGCGCGCCACGGCGGCAGCCGTCTTTTCATTGTCGCCCGTCATCATGACGATGTGCGCGATCCCCTGCTCATGCAGAGCGCGGACGGCATCCGCCGCCTCGGCCCGGAGCGGGTCGGAGATGCACACGACGGCGGCAAGTTCGCCGGAAATGGCCAGATACAGATGGGAGTAGGCATCGGAAAGACCGTCGAATTTTTCCTCGTCGCCCTCCGGCACCCGGCATCCCTCATCCTCAAACACGAAGTGATAGCTGCCGATGATGACCTTCTTGCCCTCGACGGTGCTCGAGATGCCGTGCGCCACGACATACTCCACGCTGGAGTGATATTCCTCGTGGTTCAGGCCGCGCACGCGCGCCTCCTCTACGACGGCATTGGCCAGCGAGTGCGGATAGTGCTCCTCGAGGCAGGCAGCCAGACGCAGCATATCGTCCTCGCGGCGGCCGCCGAACGTAACGACCTCCGCCACGCGCGGCTGCGCATAGGTCAGCGTGCCCGTCTTATCGAACACGATCGTATCCGCTTTGGCAACGGCTTCGAGGAAGCGCCCGCCCTTGACGGACATGTGCCGGGCGTTGCTCTCGCGCATGGCAGACAGCACGGCGATCGGCATGGCAAGCTTCAGGGCGCAGGAGAAGTCCACCATCAGAACGGCAAGCGTCTTGGTGATATTCCGGGTAAACAGCCACACGAGGGCCGTTCCGCCGAGCGTATAGGGCACGAGCCGGTCCGCCAGACGGGAGGCGCGGTCCTCCGCCGTGGATTTCAGCTTTTCGGACTCCTCGATCATGCGGACGATGCGGTCATAGCGGCCACCGCCCATGGTCTTTTCGACCGTGATGAGGCACTCGCCCTCCTCCACGACCGTTCCGGCATAGGCATAGCTGCCCGGCGTCTTGCGCACGGGGAGCGACTCGCCCGTCATGGACGACTGGTTCACCATGGCCTCGCCGCCGGTCACGCGGCCGTCGAGCGGGATCATGTTGCCGGTACGGACGACGACGCAGTCGCCCGCGTGGATGTCCTTCACGGAGACAAGCAGCTCCTGCCCGTCTGCGTCGCGCACCCACGCGCGGTCGACGTTCAGCGCCATGGCCCCCGCCAGATCGGCGATGGACTTTTTGTGCGTCCAGTCCTCCAGCAGCTCGCCGAGGCCGAGCATGAACATCACGGAGCCTGCCGTATCGAAGTCGCGGCGGACCAGTGAGACCGTCACGGCCGTTGCATCGAGCACGGAGACAGAAAGCTTCCCGTGCAGCAGGGCGGAGAGACCGGCCTTGAGATAGCGCACGGAGCGCACGATGGCGATGCCCGCCCGCACATAGGCAGGCAGGAACAGCTTGCAGGCATAGTGGAGTGCCGTTCTCCAGACGAGTTTGTCCTCAAATTCGCGGTTCAGCGCACGGCCGGTGTGCTCCGGGACGAGCCCGGCCTCCTCAGCCGCCGCGAATGAAAACGAGGAAAGCGCCGCAAGCACAGCGCTGCGCGCCTCGCAATATTCAATGACGGCGTCCTGCGTGCGGTCATAGACCTTGACCGACGCCACGCCGTCCACGGCGCGCATGGAATACTCCAGCAGGTCTGCCTGCCGGAGCGTCATCCGCCCGATGCACAGATGCACACGCAGGCGGCCCTTGGTTTCATGTAAAATTCTGCACTTCATAGGATTCTCCTGCCCGCAGCCGGGAAGGGTTTTCCTCCCCGGCTGCACATGATTCAGGCCTCGGCAGGCTCTGCAGCGGGCTCCTCCGCAGTATCGGCGATCTCCTCGCAGGCAGCGGCGGCACGCTCTTCATTGATGGCCTTCGCATCTGCCAGAATGTCCCCGCAGTTTTCACGGAGCGTCGTGACCGTCGTCATCACGTCTTCCTTCGCACGGAGCACGGCAGCCGTCGCGTGGGTATAGACCTTTTTCGCGTCACGGCTGCTGAGGATCCGGATCCCAGCCGTTCCGAACAGAACGCCGCCTGCAAACAGGCCAAGCTTTGCTGCAATACGCATATTGATTTCCTCCAGTTTTCGTAACTTCAGAAAAAGTAAGGTTTGGCTAACATTTGACCGCACTCGCTTTTCCCGTGCCCGTATGATACACCGCAGGGCCATAAATGTCAATGCTTTCCCGCCCCACTTTTCGAGAAAAATCCGCAATTCTTGACAAACGCAGGCCGCCCGTTATAATGAAAGCAGAAAAAGGAGGAGACCGCATGAAACGCTTATTTACCCGCCGGACCGCCGGGACGGATGCAAAAGTTGACCGGCTCGTCATGGAATACACCCGCCGCAGTGCGGCCTCTCCCCTGCTGCAGCACACGGAGCGGCTCGTGCTCGACCGGAGCGAGGGCATCGCACACCTCAGCTCCGTCTGCAAGCACACCGCCGAGCGCCGCTGCTCGCTCCCGTCCGCGGCGGCCCGCCTGCTCGACACGCTCCCGCAGGGACTGCTGACAGTGCCGCCGCTTGCCTCCGGGACGGACGATGCCGCGGCGCGCTATGCGCTCACGCTGCGCTGGTCGGACGGCGCGTCGCAGCGCATTACCGGCCGCTATGACTGCACGGGCCTTCCGGACGGCTGGGCAGAGCTTGCCGCCGAGGCAGATACCCTGCTGCGCTTCTATACGGAGGGCGAGCTGTTCGACCCGTCGCGCGCAGCCGCCGCGCCGGGGCCGCTGTTTTACTGCGCCGTGGAATTCGAACCGCACGGCACGCGCTATTCCTACCGCTCCGAGGACCGAACGCTGGAGGCCGGTGAGCTTGTAGTCGTTCCGGCCGGGCCGGATGCGCACGAGCTGCTTGGCAGGATCGTCGTGGTGCAGGCCTGCACGGCCGAGGACGCGCCCTACCCGCCCGCGCAGACAAAGCCGGTCCTCCGCCGCGCCACCCCGCAGGATATTCTGGAGCTCGGCGAACTCGTGTAAAGATAAAGCAGGACCCGATGCGGCTTTCCGGTGCCGCATCGGGTCCTGTTTACGATTTACGATTCTTCTGCCGGGACGATCCAGTCCGGCGTCTGGCTCAGGATCTTGAGCGTATCCGTGGCGGAGACCTGCGCAACGGCCAGAACCTCCCCCGGACTGAGCGACGTATCCGCCGCTGCCAGCGTTTGCTCGTCGATATACTCCGTCGGCACCTGCTCGCCGTCGACCAGGATGACGCTGTACGGTGTAAAGTTCGTGCCGTGGACGGTCAGGCCGCTGTCGCTGCTGCTCACACCGGTGAGCGTGATCTCGTCGACGCCGAAGTGCAGCTCCATCGGCTGCACCGCCATCTCCCCGCCCGTTGCATAGTGCTTGCCATATAGCATGTCATACTCCAGGATGCACAGGCCGTTCTGGAAGGTCTCGCTGCCGGTCTCATCGTAGCCGTGGCTCTGATGATAGCGCAGGATCGTGCCGTCGTGGACGCCGAAGCGGTCGAGCACCATGGCGGCCAGCTGATAGGCCTGCACATCGCGGTCGGTCTTTTTGGCATGGAAATTCGTCCAGATGACATATTCCGTGGACTGCACGGTGCCGCAGCTCAGCTCGTCCTGCGTGATGCCGAAGCTCGGCAGATGATCGCCGTAGAATACGACGACCGTCGGCTCGCTGAACGTGGAGAGCCGGCGCACAAGGCGCGCGACAAAGGCATCCGTCTGCTTGAGCTGGTAGAGGTAATACTCCAGCCCGGCGCGGCGGGATTCGGCCTCCTCCCCCGTGACCCTGATGGTTCGCGCGCCCTCCAGCGGCTCCGTGGGATACTTGCCGTGGGGCTGCACGGAGACGGTGAAGACGAGATCGCGGCCCTCGGTGGAGCACAGCGCCTTCAGGATCTCCTCCGTCAGAACGGAATCCTTTGCCCAGCCGAGCGGATTCCGCTCGACGTCGTGCATGTATTCCAGCGACGTGAACGTCTCGAAGCCGAAATTGGCATAGACGCGGTCGCGACTGTAGAACGTGGCGTTATTATTATGGATGGCGTGGGTGGAATAGCCCGCGCTCTGCAGCGCATAGGCCATGGATTCACAGGTTCGGTTCTTGACGACGGTCTTGTAGGGATACTCCCCGACGCCGAAGTGGTCGAGATTCATGCCGGAGAGGACCTCGAACTCGGTGTTCGCCGTGCCCGCGCCGATGGACGGCACATAGAACAGGCCGCTGGAGCACGTCTCCTTCAGCCGCTCAAAATTTGGGACCGGATTTTCGCCGTACGTCAGGTCCTTCAGATAATTCGCGTCAAAGAATGACTCGAGCTGCACAAAAATGAAGTTCGGCGTGCGCACCCGGTCGGCAGGCAGGTCGTCCTGCTCGCTGAGGAGCACGTCGATCGCCTCCTGCGAATAGCCGTCCGGCTCGCTGATGCCCTGCGTCACCGCACTGGCGGAGAAGCAGTAGGCAAAGCCGTTGGAGTCGTAGGCATCCGGCAGATTGGGGAAATGCGAGGCCAGCGTCCCGCTGCGGAGGAAGGCGACCGTAAAGCCCGCGAGGATCACGCCGCAGAGCAGAACCTGCACGGCAGCAAAATAATACGACGGGCGCGTCTTCTTCGCGCGCAGCCACAGGAGGACGATCACGCCGATGAGGGCCGCGATGCCCAGCATCAGGAGGATCAGCACCGGCTGGCTCATATAGATCTCGATGATGTCCCGCACGGACGACAGCAGCCAGATATCCGGCGCCGTCAACGGCGTGGCGCGGAAGCCGAGCAGAATGCAGTTGGCAAGGCCAAGCCCGATCCAAACAGCGGCGAACAGTAGGAAGCAGAAGCTGCGCTTGCGGAACAGCAGTGAGAGAGACAGCGTGAATAAAATAATGAGAGAGTCATAAAAAAACTGCCACGGTCGCGTCACCATATAGTGCAGGCCATCGCCGAGGGACCTGCGCGACAGGCATTCAAGCGCCAAATTGATGACGAACGCAGCAAGGATATAGCCCAAAAAACGGAGAATATTTTCACGGTTCCATTCCTTTCCCACTCGGCGGAGCGAAAAGGGACGCTTCATTTTCATCACCCCAGAAGTCATAATTCTGCGCTAACAGTATAACACTTACCCCGAAAAAAGCAAGGATTTTTCCAGTTCTTTTCCAAAATTCAAAGTTTCGCCACAATTGAAAACAGTTTGTAACGAAAAAGCGGAGCCTATGTGAATTTCCGGTCAAAAAATCGAAAATTTCTTGCAGGGGCTTTACACGGGTGATATAATATAGGATGAAATAACAGCCGAATGCCGCTTTGCGGCCTTCGTTTGGAAAGGAAGCAGAAAATTCATGACTACCATTGACATTTACTCCGGATTCCTCGGCGCGGGCAAGACCACGCTCATTAAAAAGATGATCCGCGAGGCCTATCAGGGTGAAAAGATCGTCCTCATCGAAAACGAGTTCGGCGAGATCGGCATTGACGGCGGCTTCATGCAGGACGCCGGCATTCAGGTCAACGAGATGAACTCCGGCTGCATCTGCTGCTCGCTCGTCGGCGACTTCGGCCGCGCGCTGAAGCAGGTCATCTCCGACTATCATCCCGACCGCATCCTCATCGAGCCGTCCGGCGTCGGCAAGCTCAGCGACGTCATCGGCGCCGTAGAGCGTGTTGCGGACGAGAGCGTCACGCTCGGCAGCTTCATCACCGTGGCGGATGCCACGAAGTGCAAGGTCTATCTGAAGAATTTCGGTGAATTCTACACGAACCAGATCGAGACCGCCTCCGCCATCATTCTCAGCCGCACCGGCTCCATCTCCGAGGAGAAGCTGGCTGCCGCCGTGGCCCTGCTGCGCGAGCACAATCAGAACGCCGTCATCATCACGACGCCGTGGGACCAGCTCTCCGGCGCACAGATCCTCGAGGCCATGCAGAAGCAGCACACGCTCACCGAAGAGCTGGCTGACATGATCCGCAGCGCCCAGTCCGAGGAGGACGACGAGGACGAAGAGGAAGAGCACCATCATCACCATCATCATGACGATGACGACGAGCACGAGCATCATTGCTGCCACCATCATGACCACGATGACGAGGATGAGCATCACTGCCATCACCATCATGACCACGATGAAGACGATGATGAGCATGAGCATCACTGCTGCCATCATCACGATCATGACGACCATGACGAGGATGAGGACGAGCACCACTGCTGCCATCATCACCATCATCACGGCCACGACGCCGACGAGGTCTTCCAGAGCTGGGGCGTCGAGACGCCGAAGAAGTTCACCGAGGAAGAAATCCGCAATGCCCTCGCCGCACTGGACAACGGCGAGACCTATGGCATCGTGCTGCGCGCCAAGGGCATCGTTCCGACGGCGGACGGCACCTGGCTGCACTTTGACCATGTGCCCGGCGAGATCGACGTCCGCACCGGCACGGCCGCTGTGACGGGCCGTCTGTGCGTCATCGGCTCGAAGCTGGACGAAAAGGCACTCGCCGCCCTGTTCGGCGTGTAAGGAGGCTGCCATGGCCATTCCCGTCTATGCCTTCACCGGCTTTCTGGACGCCGGAAAAACGAAATTCATTCAGGAGACGCTGGAGGACGAACGCTTCAACGCAGGCGAGCGCACGCTGCTGCTCATCTGCGAGGAGGGTGAGGAGGAATATGACCTCTCCGCCTATCCCTACCAGCATGTCTATCCCGAGGTGATCGATCAGGAGGCCGTTACGACCGAGGAGCTTTCACAGCTGTTCAAAAAGCACCACTGCGAGCGCGTCGTCGTCGAGCTCAACGGCATGCTGCAGGTCGGCCCGTTCTACCAGAAAATGCCGGAGGACTGGCAGATCGCGCAGGAGGTCATGTTTGCCGACGGCACGAGCATTCTCGCCTACAACGCCAACATGCGCTCCCTTGTGGTGGACAAGCTCACGGGCTGTGAGATGGTCGTGTTCAATCGTCTTGCACCGGGCACGGACATCATGCCGCTGCACAAGCTCGCCCGCGCGCTGAACCGCCGCGTCGGCATCCTCTATGAATACACCGACGGAACGACGCAGCCCGACGAGATCGAGGACCCGCTCCCCTTTGACATCAACGCCCCGGTCGTGGAGATCGGCGACGATGATTTTGCGCTCTGGTACCGCGACATCACGGAGGAGCCGAAGAAGTACGACGGCAAGACCGTCCGCTTCAAGGGACAGGTCGCCCGCCTGAAAAAGGACCGCGACGGTTACTTTGCGCCCGGCCGCTTTGTCATGACGTGCTGCGTGGAGGACATCGCCTTCATGGGTCTGCCGTGCAAATACGCCGACGCCGCCTCTCTGCACGCCCGCGAGTGGGTCACGGTCGAGGCGACGGTCTCCGTCCGCTTCCATGCGCTCTACCGCGGCACCGGCCCCATCCTGACGGCCATCCGCGTAACGCCCGCCGAACCCGCGAAGAACGAGGTCGCGACATTCTGAATCAAGCCCTCATATAGCGAAATCCTGCCGGAGTCAGCCACTCCGGCAGGATTTTTTTGGCTCAGTTTTCGTCCGCAGCTGCTCCCATGGTCGCAGCGAAGGCCGCTGCGGCATTCTGGACCGTTTCTGCGACGATGTTCTCCGCCACCTGATGCAGATCCGTCTGCAGGACGCGCTCCACATAAGGGGCGTATTCTTTTTCCGGCACGCAGTAGAGGCGGAAGCAGCACGAAAGATAGCGGCGGATCTTCCGCTCCATCGTGAAGTACATATCGCACGGGACGGACATATAGCTCCGCGTGACACCGGCGGAGGCCAGCTCCAGCTCAAACAGCTCGCTGTCGTCCGCGCGCTTCATCCAGCGGGAGAAGATCTGGCGCAGCCGGGGCGTCATGCTCCGGTTGATGAAATCGGACGTCGACGGCAGCGAATACGCCGTGACATACAGGTCGCGCAGCGGCTCGGAGCACTCCGCGATATGGAGCTGCAGCCCCGTCTCCATGGCGTACAGCAGCAGCGGCGACTGATCCGCCGGGAGCATCTTCTCCGCGCGGGAAAACTGTGAGCGGAACATGATCTGCGTCAGGCGCAGCAGCAGCGCCTCCTTATTTTCAAACGCGGCGAAGAACGACGCCGGAGACATCCCAGCCTTGCGGGCGATCTGCGCCGTCGTCGTGCGCTCGTAGCCCTGCTCGAGGAAGAGCGTCATCCCCGCATAGATCATCTTCTGTTCGCGTGCAATTCCTCTGGCCTGCAGCCCATGACCCGGCATGGCACTCGCTCCTTTCAACTGAATATATGAATCAAAAATAAACTCCGGTCAAATGATATCACATGCTGTCGAATTTTGCAAGCGGGAATTTGTGGATTTTCTTGGTATTCTCCTAGAATTATCAACTTTTCTCATTGTCTGCATAAAGCGATCCCCGGCCTTCCGGTCGGGGATCACACTATGCATTATACATTTTCCACCGCAGCCGGGTGCCAGAAGCCGACGGCATCACGGACGAGGACACAGCTGCGCGTCAGCTCCCCTTCTCCGGCGGCATCGGGCGTCACGCCCCACGCGGCGGCAGTGTCCTCGGGGACGCGAAGTTTGCAGCGGAACGTGAAGCGCAGGCGGTTGCCGCAGAGCGATTCGACGCCGCTGCTCGCACCGTCGCGGGCCTCGTGGGCGCTCAGGCTCTGCACCATGGCTCCGGCAGCACTCTGGGCGATGGTCTCGTCCTCAGCGGACCCGGTCACGCCGACGGCGTAGAGGCTGCGCGGATAGGCATCCTGCTGCTCCAGCCCCTGCAGGGCTGCAGCGAGGTCCGCACCCTCCGGCTGGTCCAGCCAGACACGGCCGCCAGGTGCATCCATACACAGGGCGGAGACGCCCTTCCAGAGCGTGAGCAGCGTGCCGCCGCCCGCTGGCGAGCTGAGCGTCACATAGCTGTCAAACGAGAATTCCTGCACGCCCGGCGCTTTGCGCTCGACCCACTGCGCAGCATTGGCGGCATCGAGCACCGCAGCGACCGCAGCGGCGTCCAGCATGCCGCTGTGCTCCAGCTCCCCGCTGCGCGACCACTGGCACAGGCACAGGGCCGCGCCGTCGTCTGCCAGAGCGGCCAGCGTCCCGGCATTGGGCAGCTCGACCGGCTCGGGCGGCTGCGTGGGGTCGGTCGGTGCGGCGGTCGGCTCTTCCGTTGCGGGCGGGTCCGTCGGGTCAAGCGGCAGCAGCCCGCCGTGCTCCGCCGGGCCTCGGGAACAGGCGGCAAGCGAAACGGCCAGCATCAGCGCGCACAGCGCGGAGATCAGCTTTTTCATCTCCATCATCCTTTCGTCAAAAATCGTAAAATATGTCAGCAAGTGTATTTGCTCAAAACTGTTCTATCTATTCAGACGCGATTTCCGCGCATCCGTTCCGCAGATTTTGCGTTTCTTTTTCTGGGCAGCACCGCACAATTGCAGCTTCGGCCTTCACCGAATGCTCTCGCTGAATTATGCGGTGCTGCCCTTGTTTTAACCGAAAGATTCTATTATAATAAGGGTATGTTTTGGAAACGCATGTACGGAGAGGATGACTGCCGTGTATTTTTCCCGGGAAAAACTGAATGCGCTCGTGCCGCCCGCCGGACTGGAGGGCGCGGCCGAGCTGCTGAACGGACTGGAGTATGATCGGAGCAGCGTATGCTTCGCCGTCGTGACCGCCCTGCGCCCGCTGCTGGCGCGCCTTGCGCCGGAGCCGGAGGCCGGATGGCTGCCCGCGCTGTATGCGTGGCTGGACAACGGTCTGTTCCCCGATCCCGCCTATCAGGCCCCGTCCGAGGCACCGGTGCTTGCCGCGCTGGCCGAGCTGCTGGACGGCGTGCTCGCCTGCGAGGATGCGCCGTTCGATATGCTGACCGATCTGGCTGCGCACGGCCCGGAGGACGGGAGCCGTGTCGCCGATGAGCTGCCCGCCTTCCACGCCGCACTGCACGCCTCGCATTTTGTGACCATGCTGCGCATCGGCCGGGAGCTTCTGCCGTTTGACGCCGCTTCGCACACCATCGGCGTGCACAACATCGCCACGCTGACCGCCCAGTGCGCGAAGGAAGCCGGGCTTCCTGTCGACGTCCCGCTCGTCAGCGCGGCCGCCCTGTGCCACGATATCGGCAAGTTCGGCTGCCGCGGCGCGGATGCAAAGCGCATCCCCTATCTGCACTATTATTATACCTGGCAGTGGCTGTCCGGCCACGGCATGGAGCACATCGCGCATATCTCCGCGAACCACTCCACCTGGGACCTCGAATTTGAGAATCTGCCCGTGGAGTCCCTGCTGCTCATCTATGCGGACTTCCGCGTGCGCGGCACGCGCGAGGGCGGGCGCGAGACCGTGCGCATTTATTCACTGGCAGAGGCCTATGCGATGATCCTTTCAAAGCTGGCGGACGTTACGCCGGAAAAGGAGCGCCGTTACCGCACGGTCTATACGAAGCTGCGCGATTTTGAAGCCTATCTGCACAGCCGCGGCGTCGCTACGGAGTCCGGTCCTGCGCCGGAGTGCAACGGGCGCGACCCTGCCCTGCTCACGCAGCAGGAGGCGCTGGACGCCCTGCGCGCTTTGACGTTCGACCACGCCATCCGCCTGATGCATACCGTCAGCACGGACGCATCGTTCGATCAGCTGCTCGAGCAGGCCCGCGGCGAGAAGAACACGCTGCGCATCCGCACCTACCTCGAGCTGTTTCAGGAATACCACACCTATATGTCCGGCGGAAACAAGCGCAAGCTGCTCGCCTTCCTCTACGAGCTGCTGCTGTATCCCGAGGGCGACGTTCGCCGTCTGGCCGGGCAGCTCATGGGCAGCGTGCTGGCCAACAGCGGGCCGAAATACCGCAAGGAGCTGCCCTCCGCCGCGCCGCAGGACGCAGCCGCGCCCGCGATGCTCTCCGTGCTGGAGGAATCGCTCGGCCTGTGGGAGCAGACCGTGG
>ERZ857480.62252-NODE-96412-length-13325-cov-43.2511_pt1 | contig 13325 bp, 8 predicted proteins | sample MGYA00519767_ERZ857480 | MGnify/ENA primary metagenome ERZ857480 (study PRJEB31778, sample SAMEA3449210) | human gut metagenome | biome: human gut; feature: human-associated habitat; material: faeces | place: United Kingdom | collected 2010/2012 ...
AACCGCAAAATCAATGGTGTAATTAAAGTAGATCAGGCTGCTGATGATGTAATCGAGCAGGAGTTAAATGAATATGTCATTACCAGAGAATTGAAGAAACATTTCATTACGTTCTTCAACTATTACGGTGATGCTTTCGACCAGCCGACAGCCGATATGGGCGTTTGGATTTCCGGTTTCTTTGGAAGTGGTAAATCTCACTTCCTGAAAATGCTTTCCTACATTTTGGAAAATAAAGAGGTAAAAGGCATTCGCAGTGTGGAGCGTTTTCGTAAAAAGTTTGAGGATGACCCGGCAACTTTTATGCTGATCGACCGTGCCACGAAGGGGCAGACGGAAACCATTCTTTTCAACATTGATATTGAAGGCTTCAGCAATAAAGACAAGACTGCTGTACTTCGTGTATTTGCAAAGATGTTCTACAACCATCTGGGATTTTACGGTGAAAATCTGAAAGTTGCCATGATGGAGCGTTATATTGACCAGCAGGGTAAGACAGAGGAGTTCCGCAGAGTTTTTGAAGAAAAGAAAGGCAAGCCTTGGCTTGAAATGCGCCGTGCCTTTGCTTTCAATGGAAAGTTCATCATCCCGACACTGATGGAAGTTCTGGATATGAGCGAGGACGATGCCAAGACGTGGTTCAATGATAAAACTACAACAGAAATTTCTATTGCACAGCTTGTGGAAGATATGAAAGCCTATGTAGATACTAAACCTGCAAACTTCCGTCTGCTGTTTATGATTGACGAGGTTGGACAGTATGTTGGTACGGATACCGATATGCTTTTGAACCTCCAGTCTCTGACTGAAAAAATCGGAAGCGAGTGCGAAGGTAAGATTTGGGTGATCTGCACCGGACAGGAAGCCATTGATGAAATCATCAAAGTTCGTGCGGATGAGTTCTCCCGTATTCAGGCTCGTTTCAAAACAAGATTGAGCTTATCTTCTTCCTCTGTGGACGAAGTTATCCAGAAGCGTATTCTGAAAAAGAAACCGGAAGCAACAACGGATTTGGAAACCGTTTATGAGCAGAATGATTCGGTTCTGCGTAACCTGTTCAGCTTTAGCGGCTCTATTCTGGATATTAAAGGATATTCCGGTCCGAGGGAATTTACAGAGAACTTCCCGTTCGTGCCGTATCAGTTCATCATCATGCAGAAGGTATTTGCGGAAATCCGGAAACATGGAAATTCCGGTAAGCACCTGTCTGGTGGTGAGCGTTCCATGCTGTCCGGCTTCCAGGAAGCTGCACAGAAAATTCAGGAGAAGGATGAATACGCACTTGTTCCGTTCTTCCGTTTTTATGATACCGTACATACTTTCCTGGACGGCTCTATCCGCCGGGTAATCGAGCGTTGCCAGAAAGCAGCCGACAATGGCGATGGCATCGAACAGCAGGATGTAGATGTACTGAAGCTTCTGTACTTGATTCGATATATTGATGATATTCCTTCCAATCTGGACAATATCGTGATCCTTATGGCAGACGATATTCGTGTGGATAAGATTATCATGCGTGAAGCTGTCCGAGGATGCCTTGATCGTCTGATGAGTCAGAACTATATAGGCAGAACTGGTGACACTTATAACTTCCTGACGGACGAAGAACAGGATATTCAGCGTGAAATAAGAGATACAAATGTGGATACCGCTTCTATTGTAGAGCGTATCGCCCAGATGATTTATGGCGATATTTTCACAACCAAGAAATTCCGTTATGGAAAATATGACTTTGCTTTCGATCAGATGGTAGATGGCATTACGGTTGGAGTGGCAACAGGTGGTATGCGTCTGCGTTTCCTGACCGTTGCTACCGATGCTATTGAAAAAACTGATTACCGTCTGATGTCAGAATCCAAAGGCAACGAAGCAATCGTGGTTCTGGCTGATACGCCTTATTATGAATCTCTGGAATCTGCCATGAAGATTCGTAAGTATGTAAAACAGAGAAATGTAAGCCAGCTTCCGAAAAGTGTACAGAAAATCATCAGCGATCAGCAGGATGAAGCCACAAAATATGAAGAAAGTGCTATGGCCGAATTACAAAATGCGATCGAAGGGGCGCAGTTCTATGTAGACGGTGAGCATCTGGAAATCAAATCTGGAAATGCTAAGAGCAAGATTGACCAGTCGCTTGAATATCTGGTTGCCCATGTATATAGCAAGCTCGATCTGATTACAGATAATGCAGGCAGTGATGCAGATATTATTGCGATTCTGACAGGTGCGGTAACAGCACTTCCAGGCATGGAACCGAACCGTGATGCAGCTTCTGCTATGGAAGAATATCTGGAAATGCAGGATGCGAAAAAGCTGCCGACTTCTATGGCAGATGTGCAAAGCAAATACAGTGCGATTCCGTATGGCTGGAAAGAAATCGACATTGCTGCGGTTGCGGCACAGCTGATTTATTCCCAGAAAGTAACCATCAAGTATGCAGGCAATACCATTCAGCCAGATGACCCGAAACTGCCGGATATGCTCCGCAAAAAGAGTGAGATCGGTAAGACGTCTATCAGCAAACGTAAAAATATTTCTGCTACGATGCTACGTGATGTTAAAGAAATGCTACGTGAGTATTTCGACATCATGGATGTACCGGACGATGAAGATGGTCTGATTCGCTTTGTGACGGAGAAGTTTACCGAGCAGCGCGATTACTATGTTTCTCTGGATGCCCGTTATGACGGACATAAATACCCAGACCGTGCATTAGTTCAGGAAGCCATTCATCTGATGGATGATGTACTTTCCCAGAAGAAAGACAATATTGCTCTAATTGAGCGTGTGCTGAAAAAAGAGGATGCTCTCTTTGATAACAAAGAAGCCATGAGCAACGGCATTGAAAATTTCTTCAAGACTCAGGTGACGGTATTCGACCAGGCAGTACAGTTTGAAAACTCTCTGCATGATGACCTTGACCGAATTGCGGAAAATGAGGAAGCACACAAGGCACTGAACACTATTCGCCTGATTACGATGATTCAGACCGGAAGCAAGTTCAACTATAACCGGATTCATGAACTGAATCCGTTGATGGATATGGTTCGTACCGCCCATGATAAGATGCTGGAAGAAAAACGTGCTGAGGTTCTGGAAACGGTTCGTCAGTGTATGGAAGCAACCCACACTGCCGCAAACGGCGATTCTAAGGCATCCCATCTGATTGAGAAATCAGACAGGTATTTCAGCCAGTGCAAGGAGAAAATCGCAGAATTAAAGAGCCTTGCCCTTCTGGATGCTATGTTCCTGCCGATGTGCCAATATAAGGATGATACCGTCAGCAATATCGAGTCTGTTCTGGCTCCGCCTGCACCGAAGCCGCCAGTACAGTCGACGCAGCTGGGAAAAGAAGCAGCTCCAGCAAAGAAGAAAGTGGTTCGTGCCTATAACCGTCAGGTTGTATTCCAGGCAAAGACCTTACAGACGGATGCGGATATTGATGATTATGTAGAGAAGATTCGTTCTCAGTTGAAACAGTTATTGAAGAATTGTGATGAGATTAAGTTGAATTAAGTATTATGATTAAGGAAGAATAATGAATAATTATGAAAAGAAAGAGAAAATAATAGATGAAGCTAAGAAAGAAACGGACACAAAATTAACGGATTCAATAGCAAATGAATCAATAAAACAAATACAGAAAAATCAAAATAAAATTCTTGAGTCATTTCAACCAATATTAGAAAAGCAGACTAATATGAAAGTGGGGCTAGAAAATTTTAAGAAATCGTTGGGTATGTCTGTTTCAAAATGGAATCAAATGCAAGAGGTTATAAAAATCTTAAAAAAATCATTTAAATTTTCTCATAATATTGAAGTTGGTGAATTTTCAAAAGCTATCTATAGAATGACAGCAGAATTTTCAGAAGTAATTCGAAAAATTAAAATTCCATCAATTTCTGAGAAAAAAAAGCAAGAACTTCTTGAAATACATAGGTTGTGGGGACATTATGGATGGACAATAAATCCTTGTGCAGATGAAGAAACGCTATTTAGTAGTATGCCAGCTAATAAAAAAGATGCTGACATTATGGCATTAAAACAATGTCCTAATAAAATAATGGAACAAATATTTGAAGTTTTATTAGAAAACAAACGAACGAAAAAGACAGATTTTAGAGAAGCAGTATTTGATTATAGACATAAGCAGTATAAATCATGTGCGTTTATTTTGTTTGCTTTAATTGATGCGATATTGATTAGATTGCAGAAAAAATCGACTTTAGATGGAAAAAGGCGTAATGTTGGGTTAAGCGCTGTGCGAGATGCAAAGAAACGAACGGAAATAGATGTGAATACAGAAGTGCTTTATACAGCATTGTTTTGTACAAATCTTTTTGCTTGTCTTCAAAAAGTGTTTGAAAGTGGAAACGATTTTAGAAAACAACCGGAGGTTATAAATAGAAATTTTCTTGACCATGGAATGCTTACAAGAAAGGTTACGAAGAAAGACTGTATGCAATTGTTTTTGCTGTATTACAATATGCTCAAGCTGTTAGAGTTGATTTATTAAGAGGATGAATATAATGGATAAGAATGCGATTAAAAAATTTGCTGTCTGGGCAAGAACAGAGCTGATCGCCCGTGTTTCCCTGAAAGGTGTGGAATACGGTATCACAGAGGGCAACATTGAGGATGCTAATGTGGACAGCGTTGGCGGCAAAGTCCTTACTGCCGATGAAAAGAAGCAGCGTCAGGCTCTGATTGCCGAGATTAATGATAAAGGATATAAGCAGGTCATGGAGGAGGTTGCCTACACTTGGTTCAACCGCTTCTCTGCTCTGCGATTTATGGAAGTCAACGGCTACATTCCTTCCCATGTGCGTGTATTTACGGACGAGGAAAACAATTTTAAGCCGCAGATTATAACCGAAGCCATTCATCTGGATTTGGATGGACTGGATATGGAAAAGGTCTATGAACTGAAAGATGCCGAAAAGACCGAAGAACTCTATAAATATTTGCTGATCGTGCAGTGTAACGCTCTGAATAAGATTCTGCCGGGAATGTTCCAGAGACTCTCAGACTACACTGAGCTTCTTCTGCCAGACAATCTGCTCCGTGAAGGTAGCGTGATTCAGAAGATGATTGAGCTGATACCGGAGGATGATTGGAAGGATGCTGTCCAGATCATCGGTTGGTTGTATCAGTATTATAACAGTGAGAAAAAGGTCGATGTTTTTGCAGCACTGAAAAAGAATGTGAAAATCACAAAAGAAAACATCCCTGCAGCAACTCAGCTTTTCACACCAGACTGGATTGTTCGCTACATGGTAGAGAATAGTCTTGGTCGTTTATGGCTGGAGGGACACCCAGATGTTAAGAGTCAGCTTCTTCCTACCGAGGAAGAACAGTCTGCTTATGCTGCCGGAAACCGTGACCCGGAAGATACCAAATGGCACTACTATCTGGAAGAAGCCGAGCAGGAGCCGGAAGTGCAGACACAGCTTGCAGAGATTCGCAAGGAATACGCTGCACTGACACCGGATCAGCTGAAAGTCATTGACCCTTGCTCCGGTTCCGGTCATATTCTTGCATATATGTTTGATGTACTGATGAAGATTTATGAATCCTACGGCTATACCACCCGTGAAGCAGTGTCAAGCATTGTAGAGAACAATCTTTACGGTTTGGATATTGATGACCGTGCGGCACAGCTGGCTTACTTTGCGGTAATGATGAAAGCCCGTCAGTATGATCGCCGCTTCTTCAGCCGTGGCATTCAGCCCCATGTGTATGCTATTGTCGAGAGCAATCATGTAGATAAATTTGCAGTAGATTATTTCTGTAATGGCGATATGAAGCTCACAGCTTCTATGGACACCATCATCAAAGAGCTGCATGATGCAAAGGAATACGGTTCTATTCTGACTGTGACACCGCAGGATTGGTCTGCTCTGTATGACCGTTTTGCTGAGATTACGGAAGATATAAATATGTCTCGTGAGACGGCACTGAGAGAATTACTGCCATTGGTACAGGTGGCAGAAGCATTGGCACAGAAGTATGATGTGGTTGTGACAAATCCACCGTATATGGGTGCATCAAGCATGGGAAGCAATCTTACAAATTATGCCAAGAAACAATATCCAGATAGTAAAAGTGATTTGTTTGCAATTTTTATTGATCATTGTGAACAAATGACGAGAAAAAATGGTTTTCAAGCAATGATTACACAGCATACATGGATGTTTTTATCAAGCTTTGAAAAACTAAGAGCAAAATTACGAAATATATGTGTTGTGAATATGGCTCATTTGGGAGCAAGGGCTTTTGAAGAAATAGGTGGTGAAGTAGTCCAGACAACATCGTTTGTGTTTAGAAAAGCTGTTTTAAATAACCATAATGGTGTTTATTGTCGTTTGGTAGAATCTACTACGCAACAGGCAAAAGAAGATCGGTTCCTTTCTAAAAGGAATAGATACATTGCACAACAGATAAAATTTCTAAAAATACCTGGAAATCCATTGGCTTATTGGGTTAGTGATAAGTTTGCAAATTTGTTTGAAAAGGAATGTGTTCGAGACGTAGCTACTGCATGTATTGGAATGCGTACTGGGAATAATGACCGTTTTTTAAGACTTTGGTATGAAGTGGAAAATAAAAAAATAGGCTATAAGTATCCTTCAGCTGCATCTGCTGAAAGAGATGGAATGAAATGGATTCCTTATAATAAAGGCGGTGAATTTAGAAAGTGGTATGGTAATCATGATTATGTTGTAAATTGGGAGAATGATGGATGTGAGATTAAAGAGAATACTCGCAGAGTATATCCACAGCTTGGAGATAATCTTGGTTGGAAAATAAGCAATGAAAAATATTATTTTAAAGAAGGCATTTCTTGGACGGTAGTTACGTCTAAAGTTTGTTTCCGTAGATATTATCAAGGACATATTTTTAGTAACAGTGGGCAGTCCGTTATTTCAGATAATTCGGTATTACTTGATTATCTAACAGCAGTCCTTAATAGTCGAATTTCGGAAATGGTTTTAGCAATGATTTCACCTACATTAGGATTTGAGTCAGGATATGTAAATAAAGTGCCTGTGGTTATAGATAAAAACAGAGAGTGTGAATGCTGTACTATTGCAAACAGTAATATTTCTATTTCAAAAATAGATTGGGATTCCTTTGAAACCTCATGGGACTTTCAACACCATCCATTGCTTCGCAAAGTTCCTACCATTGCGGAAGCCTTTGACCAGTGGCAGAGTGAATGTGATGAGCGTTTCAATCAGTTGAAAGACAACGAGGAAGAACTGAACCGTATTTTCATTGATATTTACGGTTTGCAGGATGAGCTGACACCGGATGTTGAGGATAAGGATGTCACTGTCCGCAAGGCCGACCTTGGCAGAGATATTCGCTCTTTTATTTCCTATGCGGTTGGCTGTATGTTTGGTCGCTACTCTCTGGATGTGGAGGGTCTTGCCTATGCAGGCGGCGAATGGGACAACAGCAAGTACGATTCTTTCGCTGCGGATAAGGATAACATTATCCCAATTTGCGACGATGAATACTTCGAGGATGATATTGTTGGTCTGTTTGTGGAGTTCGTAAAAACGGTTTACGGTGAAGATACACTGGACGAAAATCTGAAATTCATTGCTGATGCGCTGGGCGGCAAAGGTCAGTCGAAGGATGTGATTCGGAATTATTTTCTGAGTGGCTTCTATTCTGACCATTGCAAAATTTATCAGAAACGTCCGATTTACTGGCTGTTTGACAGCGGCAAGAAGAATGGCTTTAAGGCTCTGATTTATATGCACCGCTATCAGCCGGACACCATTGCTCGTATTCGTACCGATTATGTACATGAACAGCAGGCTCGTTATCGTACTGCTATTGCCGATTTGGAACAGCGTATTGCGAATGCTTCTACCGGCGAGCGTGTGAAGCTGAACAAAAAGCTGACCACTTTGCAGGCACAGGATACTGAAATCAGAACCTACGAGGAAAAGATTCATCACCTTGCCGACCAGATGATTTCTATTGATCTGGACGATGGCGTGAAGAAGAATTATGCAATTTTTCAGGATGTTTTGGCTAAAATAAAGTAGGAAAGAGGATGAGAAAGTGCAGTCAAAAGAGGATGTTTTAAATAGAGAACCATTTGTCAAACAGATAGTTGATTTGACTAAGATCCTTTCAGAAAAACGTAAAAATTGTTGTTTTGCTATTGAAGGAGAATGGGGAAGTGGTAAGAGTTTTGCACTGGAAAAGATTCAAGAATGTCTTCAAGTGGAACAATCGGAAACAACAAACACGGATCGTTTTTTTGTTGTTCGATATGATTGTTGGCGGTACGATTACTATGAAGAACCGATAGTTGCTATTATTTCTGTATTAAAAGATCAGATTGAACAGTATGTGAGTTTATTATCAAATGAGACTAAGAAAGAAATGTTAGCCATTGTTAAAAATACAATAACAAAGATTGCTGTCGAAGCAATCAAATCAAAGACGGGATTAGATTTGGATGGTATTGTTGGAACATCTGAAGATGATGGAAAAATATATGATAAATATTTTGGCTTCCAGAATATATTTAAAGAAGTACAAGAGCAAATTAAGAAGATATCAGAAGAACAAACAGTAGTTATCATGGTTGATGAATTAGATAGATGCTTGCCCTCGTATGCGATTAAAGTGTTGGAACGTATTCATCATGTATTCAATGAGTTGGAAAATGTAGTGGTTATAATTGCAATGGAGAAAAAACAAATGTCGAATTCATTGCATCAAATTTATGGTGATGAAATGGATGTTGATCGATATTTGAAAAAAAATAATCTCATTAAGTTTTAAACTGGATAATGGATCGGCTAATAATTTTATTAAGAAATATGAGAGTTTTATGAATATGTTTATCATCCAAGATCAAGAAAGGGATGAGTTGGAAAAATTTTTAAAGGAAATTACTTTTGGAATAGAAATTCGCGCACAGGAAAAAATTTTTGAAAATGCAGAAAGTATACATAGACTGATGGCAGAGCAAGAAAAAATGGATAGTGCTATATTAGCGTTTGAGTTGCTTGTTTTATGTATAAAAGAAAAAATGTCAACAGTTAGTATGAAGTGGATAGTTGATACATCAGGTTATCCAGATGTCGAAACTAGAATTGGAAAAGATTATTTTGATTCGATAAGGGATTATGCAAAACATATTAGACAATATCCTAAAAAAGTAAACTACAAATTTGTATGTAAGGAAAATGATTTTGTTGACAAAATGATTTTTATAATTTCTGGATTGTATAATGAATATAAAAACAACGAATGCGATTCGTTTTATTGTGCAGATAAGGAAATACAACAAAAGTTGAATTTTTCAAAAAAAGTCTATGAATTATTAAAAATATAGGAAAGGTTGACATATGATGACGGATGAAAAAATCAAAAATTCCAGTGAGCTGGAGTTTGCTGTATTTTGCATTGAAAATGTAGCAGCAAAGCTGGGGGTGGATGCAGAGCGTGTCTATCAGGCATTTACCGAACAAAGCGATATTCTGAACGGTTATATCGTGCCGGAATATGAAGTGCTGCATACCCAGAGCCGGGAATATATCGTTGATGATCTCCTTGATGTGATGAAAGAAAGGGGTGTGGAAGTATGATTCTTTATCATGGTTCTTTTTTAGAGATTGCAAAGCCGGATTTGGTTCATTCCCGCCCCAATGTAGACTTCGGGCGTGGCTTCTATGTCACGCCGCTGTATGAACAGGCAGCGAAGTGGTGCGGTAAGTTCAAACGCCGTGGGAAAGATGGCATTATCTCTCGGTATGAATACGATGAAAGCCGGGAATCTGAACTGAAAACGCTGAAATTCGATTCTTATTCCGGAGAATGGCTGGATTTCATTCTGAACTGCCGCAGTGGAAAAGATTCGACAGATTACGACCTTGTTGTAGGCGGTGTTGCCAATGATAAAGTGTTCAATACCGTGGAGCTGTTCGTTGACGGACTGATTGATAAAACGGAAGCTATCAACCGCCTGCGTTATGAAAAGCCGAACCTGCAAATATGTTTCCGCACAGAGAAAGCACTGTCTCTGTTGCATTTTGAAGGGAGTGAAACATTATGACAGCAAATCCGATTTTGCTTCAGAAAAAATATAGCCGTGTTATTGAGTGCTTTGCCAAACAGCAGGGACTTTCACTGGATGCGGCATTGGATTTCTTTTATCATTCCCAGGTTTATCAGCTGCTCCGTGATGGTGTTTCCGATATGCACTGCATGAGCGATGCGTATTTGGCAGAGGAATTGAAACAGGAATATGAGGAGAAAGTGCCTGAAAAAGCGGTAGTAAAGGAGAGAATAAAGTGAGACATAATATTTTTGATTCAATACCATCCGATATAGTTTCCAGTAAAGATAATGTATTTGCAAATTTTTTGCAAACGGCTGGACTTTATGATTCCATGAAAATAGATGAAGATAATATTGCTGACTTAATTGAGTTGCTTAAAGGAAACGTTAAAATTAGTGCTTATTGTAAAGAATGCAAACAAGAACGTGTTTTTAGCATGAAACCTATTGAGTATTATTTTGAAACGGGTCCAGAGGGGGATGAAGAAATTAGTTGTGCATCTCTTGGTGAGGAAATAGAGTCACTTCAAAATATGATATTTAGTACCAAATCCAGACAAGAAAAGAGTCCTGCCGAAGAATGGAAATGGATAAATTGGCAAATAGCTGATACTACGAGATTAATGAAATTGGAATATATTTGTTCAATGGATGAGAAGCATCATCTTGATTATATTGTTCTGACAACGGACAATTCAATGATGAAAATTGGGCAGTATCCATCTATTGCAGATATGACATTTCCAGAATTAGATGCGTATAAACATGTAATTTCGAAGGAAGATCGTAAGGAACTTGGAACTGCAATAGGACTTTTTGCAAATGGTGTTGGTGCTGGTTCATATGTTTATTTGAGACGAATTCTTGAAAGACTTGTTTACAAAGCAAAAGAAGCTGCGGCTGATGTCATTGATAACGAGATGTTTGAACAGGCGAAAGTTGCTGAAAAAATTAAGATGTTGGAAGGATATCTTCCAGATATACTGGTCAAAAATACAACTATTTATGGAATCTTGAGCAAGGGTATTCATGAGTTAAGCGAAGAAGAATGTCGAAAGTATTTTCCTGTTGTGAAAGAATGCATTTATCAGATACTCGGTATGTGGGAAAGTGAGAGAAGAAAGCAGGCTGATGAAGATGCTTTAAGCAAAGCACTGAGCTCAATTTCTTCATCAATTAAGTAAAAATATGGCAGTAAAGGCTGCCAAAGAGAGCGAGGTGTTATGATGACCATAGAAGAAATTCTTGCAGGCGAATCGAAGAATGTAGAGTTTAAAGAGAACCTGCCGGAGAAAAGCATCAAATATATGAAATCTGTGGTTGCCTTTGCAAATGGAACCGGAGGAAAAATCATTTTCGGAATTGCCGATAAAACCAGAGAGGTTGTCGGCTTTGACAAAGAAGATGTGTTCAAGAAAATGGATGCCATTGCAAATGCTGTATCAGACAGCTGTGAACCGGCAATCATCCCGGATATTACTTTACAAACGGTTGATGGCAAGACTGTTATTGTGGTAGAGGTTTCAGAGGGCAGACAGCGCCCATATTATATCAAGGCTCTTGGCAGAGATGGCGGTGTATATGTCCGTGTTGCCGGAACTACCCGCCTTGCCGACGAGTATATGGTAAAGGAGCTGCTGTTTGAGGGCAGTAACCGCTACTACGATCAGGCTTTATGTACTGGGTTAAATGTTACAGATGAAGATATTGATGTACTTTGTAAAGCTATGAAAGAACAGGCTGTTAAAAATGCCCGTACAGAGGAACAGAAAGCAGCGATTAAAGATGTCGGTAGACAGCAGCTGCGTTCCTGGGGTATTTTGATTGAGCGTGATGGAAAAGATTATCCGTCCAATGCGTTTGCTATTTTGACAGGTAATGGTGGACTTCATGTTGCAACGCAATGTGGCGTGTTCAAAGGGACAACGAAAGCGGTATTTGTTGATCGTAGAGAATATACCGGACCGCTTTGGGAACAGATAGACGAAGCATTTCAGTTTGTCTTGAGAAATATTCATCTGGGCGCTGCTATTGTGGGAATTTATCGCCAGGATGTTTATGAGATTCCACCGGATGCCATTCGTGAGTTGATTATAAATGCTATGGTACATCGTAGTTATCTGGATCATGGTACGATACAGGTAGCGGTATATGACAACCGATTGGAAATTACTTCTCCAGGAAAGCTGCCAATGGGACAAACGATGGAGCGTATGAAAGAAGGCTATTCTAAAATCAGAAATGAAGCTCTTGCCCATGCGTTTGCTTACATGAACCTGATCGAGCATTGGGGAAGCGGTATTCCGAGAATTATTGATAAAGTAAAAGCTGCCGGGCTGCGGGAGCCGGAGTTTATTGGTGGCGAAGTTGATTTGCGTATCAATATTTATCGAGGAAAGGTTGACGGCACTGTTGACCTCAATAGCGCCATTAAAGTGCCGGATACTATTGGTAAAATGCCGGATAGTGGCAATAAAGTGCCGGATAAAACAGAAATAGTGCCAGATAATATGAAAAAAATGCCGGATAGTGGCAACGAAGTGCCAGATACGACTGAGAAAATACCTGATAGTGAACGGGAACAACAAATCTATAAATATGTATTGGAAAATGGCTCTATTACTACTGCTGAAACAGCAGAGATTTTAGATGTAAAACATCGTAGAGCCAGAGCTGTCTTGCTGAATATGGTTAAGGATGGTTATTTGAGAAAAGAGGGTGCGGCACGAAGCACTATTTATGTAAAAAATACGGAAGGGAGATAATGCAGCATGGATACAGATAAAATAATACAAGATTTAAATCGCAGATTTGCTGCACCTCTGCCTGAGTTTTATCAGCGTCGTATCATTTTCTGGTATGATGAAGATAAGGAATTTCAGGATAAGCTGGATGAAGTGGTTTTGGAAAATGCAAAGGTGATTGCGCTGACAGGAAATAATGCGTTTTCAGTAAAAAAACTGCTTTCAGTAGATGATTTGACTACAAATTATCTGGTTTACAGTCCGTGTGTCTATAACCGCCCGGATGATAACTGGCTTCTGGATGTGGAGCTTTACAGTGAAGAGTTTCGGGCGGATCTGATTTCTATCTGGATGGATGAGATGGGACTTATATCAAATCCGGCAATGAGAAAACAGGTTAAAAATTATCGTGCTTATTTCAATGCGAAAGACCGTCGTTTGAAAGTCAGCACACAGAATAAAGTTCCGGAAACACCGGCACAGTTACAC
>ERZ857480.89270-NODE-138393-length-13310-cov-6.0000_pt1 | contig 13310 bp, 7 predicted proteins | sample MGYA00519767_ERZ857480 | MGnify/ENA primary metagenome ERZ857480 (study PRJEB31778, sample SAMEA3449210) | human gut metagenome | biome: human gut; feature: human-associated habitat; material: faeces | place: United Kingdom | collected 2010/2012 ...
CTAGATTTTTAATAATCTTTTTTTGTTTTCATAACTAAATTGTAAATTATGAATATTAATGATTTCATTATTATTTAAGTTTATACATTCGTTATTTTCTAAATTCTCATACGAAAAATCATTAGGGATTTCAGTCATTTGAAAAAAATCTTCTGTTAATACCATACATTCAGATAACTCATCTAAAATACGATGTAATTCTTCTAGTGGTTTAATTAATTGAACGAAACATAAATAAGCAGTTAAAACACTTCCAATTGTAATAATATTTTTAGTTGCTAAAAAAGTTGCTACACCAATTAATAAAACTGTAAATACTGCTTCATTTATAAACTTCATACTATCATATTTTGCCATTTGTAAATGATGCTTCATCTCTTTACTTCTCAAAAATTCAGATTTATTATCAAATCTATTTTCTTCTAATTTAATACTATTAGTAATTCTAATTACTTCTATCCCATTTAATAACTCTACTAAACTACCATCCATTTCTGATTTAGTATCCAGTAATTCCACTCGTATTCCTCTTTGTGTACTAATTTGTCTAAATACGATTAATATCCCAATTGGAATAACTAGTAACATTATCAAAGCTAAAACCACTGGTAAAGTAGTTAAAATAACTATAATTGCCGCTAAACTATTAAATATTGCTGGTGCAAAATCCATAAATATTAATTTTTCAAGCTTTACAGTACCTTCTAAACATCGATTAAGGCGCCCATGAATATTCCCTGTCATATTATTTTTAAAATATGAAAGCGGTGCTTTTAAAAGTGACTTTATTACAATGCCTCGAGCTTTTTTTTCAGTTTTTGTAGCTGTATCTTCAACCAATATTCTTCGTAATATTTTAATTAATTCATTTACTATATTAATAATTAAAATTAATATTAATAATGGTATAATTTCTAAAAAATCAATCTGCTCTCGTAATAAAACATCATCTGTCAACCAACCAATCGCTTTAGGTGTTAATTGCGTTAAAAATGCTGATATTATCATAATAAAAATAATTATAATAAAATTTCTTTTTTGTTCAAATTCTAATAAACTATATAATTTATATAATATTTTTTTTAAACCCATTTTATTCTCCATACAATCATTACTTATAAAATATTATTTTAATATATTATACATCTTTTTAATTTAGAAAACACTAGTAAACATTATCTTCCAAAAATATGCAATTTCTCATTATTTTATATAAATTAAAACTATGATGAAATATCATCATAGTTTCTACTAAACATATTAATAGATTAAATTTTCAATACAGTTCAGCCTAAAGTTTAGTTAAAATCATTTATAAAAATAAAAGTAAATACTAGCAATAATTCTTACACGACTTTTTTAACTATATTTTTCTTATTAATATCAAAAGCAATACCTACACTAACAAGAAGATTTATAAAATAATAGCTAAAACATTTAACAAGCACTAGTATTTACTTATCTCTAAATTTATTATAACACATATTTTTAATAGATTCTATCATTATTTTTACCATTCAAGCCAATATAAATCATCTAGCTTTATTTTCATTCCATTGTTTAAAACTAATACCTTATTATAACTCATCAATCTTCTTTATATTAGCTAAAATTGTAATATATTTTCCTCCTGATTTTTTTAAATCAGCTTGAAAATAAGTTATTTTTATTTCAAATAACTTATCAAGATTTAATAAAATATAGTTTAATTTATTATTTAGTATTTCTTTTTGATTTTCATCTAGTTCTTTTTTTGAATCAGTAATCCGACTAGCTTCATCGATTGATTCTTTATGACCTGTCAAGGCTGCAAAAGGGGCAAATTGAGCAGCTCGATCAATTATTTTCATTTGAGGATGTTTTGATGATATGTGACGTGGCATATTTATAATATCATCATAGTTATGAATATCTTTCTTCATTATTTTCTCCTTTATGCTTTATGTCCCCCTATTGTTTTATTACGTTCAATTGTTGTAGCACCTTCTTTAAGATTCATTCCTTTTAAGATTGCATTTTTACCATATTTCTTTTTGATTTGTAATGTTGCTTGCTGTAACTTTTTTTCTTTTAATAATTCTTTTGATTCTTTTTCTCGTTGTTTTTTTAAAGCTTCATAATCAGTAAATAAATCTAATTGTTCAATTGTTTTTTGATTAATTAATGTCGCTTCACTTACAACATGATTAGCTGAAATATTAATTCTTTTTACTGTTAAGTTTTTATCAATGATTTTATCATATAATTTCATTACAGCATCAATAATTAATTTTGCAGACGCAGTTTTTTCATTAAGATTTACTGTTCCATGAGCATGTTTAGGTATTTTTCTACCATAATAATCAGTTGTAATTTCTCCTTGGTAATATTTATATTTTGAAAGATTTTCGATATCATAACCAATTGTTAAAACAATTTGATCAGTAACTAATCTTTTTTCAACTAAGTTTAATGAAAGCAAATCAAGCATTTCTTTTACAACTAATTTTGCTTTATTAAAATCATATGGTGAATCTAAAACTTGGCCACTACCAATACTATTATTTTCTGGTTTATAGCCTTTAATATCATTAATCGTACATGGTTCATAGCCCCAAGCATGATCAATTAATAATTCAGCATTAATGCCAAATAAATCATAAAGTAAATCTTCATTATAATATTCATCTTCTTTACCAATTGAACATTTCGCAATATCTCCCATTGTATATAAGCCAACTTTTTTTAATTTATTTTGATAGCCTTTGCCGACTCTCCAAAAATCAGTAATTGGCTGATGATACCAAAGATATTTTCGATACATCATCTCATCTAACTGAGCTATTCTAACACCATCTTGATCTGCTTTTGTATGTTTAGCAACTATATCCATAGCAATTTTACACAAATATAAATTTGTTCCAATTCCAGCGGTAGCTGTAATCCCAGTAGTTTTTAAAACATCTAAAATAATCATTTTTGCAAATTCCCGGGGCTTTACATTATAAACTTTAAGATATGATGTAATATCAATAAAAACTTCATCAATCGAATAAACATGCATATCATCTACAGAAACATATTTTAAGTAAATTTCATAAATTTTAGTACTATATTCAATATAAAAAGCCATTCGTGGTGTTGCAATAATATATGATAATGATAATTTTGGATCTTGACTAAGTAAATTATCATCATATGATTCACCAGTAAATTTTTTATTACCTAGTTTATTTTTTCTTTGTTGATTTATTTCTTTGACCTTTTGAATTACTTCAAATAATCTTGCTCTTCCTGGAATTCCATATTTTTTTAATGATGGTGATACTGCTAAACAAATTGTTTTTTCACTACGACTTACGTCAGCAACAACAAGATTAGTTGTTAAAGGATCAAGATTTCTTTCAACACATTCAACTGATGCATAAAACGACTTTAAATCAATTGCCATATATATTCGTTTATCTTGTTTCATTTATTCATTCACCCTTTATATTTATTTTACCAAAAAAAAGAATCTTATAACAAAAAAGAATTAACTTTAATCGTTAATTCTTTTAATCAAAATCTTTCATTAAATATTCATTTACTTCATTAGCACATTCATTACCTTCCATAATCGCCCATACAACTAATGATTGACCACGACGACTATCTCCAGCAACAAAAATTTTATCATCAGTTGTTTGATAAGAAAATTGTTTAGTTGCAATAGTATTTTTAGCAGTAGTTTGTAAATTAAAAGTATTTTTTAATTCTAAATCAATACCAGTAAAACCAACAGCAATTAACAATAAATCTGCTTTGATAATTTTTTGACTACCTTCAACTTCAATTATCTTACCATTATTAATTTCAATATTAACAATTTTTACTGCTTTAAGTTGTCCTTTTTCATCAATACATTCTTTAACAGTTGTTTTATAAAGACGTGGATCATGATGAAATATTTCCATACTTTCTTCTTGACCATAATCAATTTTATTAACGTGAGGCCATTGTGGCCATGGCTCTTCTTTTGTTCTTGTCGAAGGCAATTGTGGCATCATTTCCAACTGTGTTACTGAGATACAACCATGACGAATAGCCGTAGCAACACAATCATTTCCTGTATCACCACCACCGACAACAACTACATGTTTATCTTTAGCACTAATATAATTTCCTTTTTCATAAGTATTATCAAGCAAGGCTTTAGTTGTTGATGCAAGAAAATCAACTGCTAAATATATTCCTTTGCTATTTCGACCAGGTACTTTTAAATCACGTGCTTGTTTAGCCCCACAACATAAAACTATCGCATCATAGTTCAACAATAATTCTTCTTTTGTAAGATCAACACCGACATTTTTATTGGTAATAAAAATAATTCCTTCTTCTTTCATTAATTGAATACGTCGTTCAATTATTTTTTTATCAAGTTTCATATTTGGAATTCCATACATTAACAAGCCACCTAAACGATCTTCTTTTTCATAAACAGTAACTTCATGTCCTTTTTGATTTAATTGATATGCAACCGTTAAACCAGCTGGACCACTTCCAATTACCGCAACCTTTTTACCTGTACGAAAACTTGGTAAATTGGCTTTAATTAAACTATTTTTAAAAGCTGTTTCAATGATATATAATTCATTATCCTTAATTGTAACAGGATCATCATTCAATCCACATACACAAGCTTTTTCACATAAAGCAGGACAAACACGGCCAGTAAATTCAGGAAAACAATTTGTTTTTAATAATCTTGCTAGTGCTTGTTTTTCATTACCACGATATATTTCATCATTCCATTCAGGAATTAAATTATGTAAGGGGCACCCTGAAACTGTTCCTTTTATAGAAATGGCAGATTGACAAAAAGGTACTCCACAATTCATACAACGTGCACCTTGTTGTTTCCTTAATGATGGATTTAAAGACTGATGAAATTCATCGAAATTTAAAATTCGCTGTTGTGGTTTAATGGAATAATTATCAACACGTTGATATTCTAAAAACCCTGTTGGTTTAGCCATGATATTCCTCCTTTATTCCGTGAATTCTATTGAACGCTTCAAGTTTTGCTACTTCAAGTGGATAGCCTCTATCTTCATATTCTTTGATTATTGTCATAATTTTTTGATAATCTTTTGGTACAAGCTTTTTAAAACAAGGCAACCAATTTGCATAGTCATTTAAGATTGTTTTAGCAAAAGATGAAGCTGTTGCCTTAAAGTGTTTATTAATCAAATCATATAATTCTGCTTGATCTTGACTATTAGTAACTTCTTCCATCAAGACCATTTCTTTATTTAACCGTTTATCTAAATCGTTATCCTGATCTAAAACATATGCAATTCCTCCGCTCATTCCAGCCGCTAAATTTTTACCTGTTTTACCAAGAATTACAACTTTTCCACCTGTCATATATTCTAAACCATGATCTCCACACCCTTCTACAATTGCAATTGCTCCAGAATTTCTTACCGCAAATCGCTCTCCGGCAAGACCATTTACATAAACCTCACCAGATGTTGCCCCATATAAAGCTACATTTCCTATAATTACATTATCATGACTATTATATTTAGCTTTAGAATTAGGATATATCGCTAAATGCCCTCCTGATAAACCTTTTCCAAAATAATCATTGGCATCACCCACTAAATTCATCGTAATTCCTTTAGGTAAAAATGCTCCAAATGATTGACCGGCACCACCGATACAATTAATGGTAAAAGTATCATCGTTTAGTTTTTGCTGATATTTTTTAGTAACCTCACTACCAAATAATGTTCCAACACTTCGATCAAGACTAGAAACATGAATTGTTTCTTGATGTTTTGTCCCTCTATTCAATGCATCTTTAAAACGTGGTAAGATTTCTTTCATATCTAATTTATTTTCTAATTCAAATTGATAAATATCTTGTTTTTTAAAATGAACAGGATAAGCTTTTTGATTTAAAATTGCTTTTAAATCAATATCTTGACCAATCTTATCTTTAACTTTTAAACAATCAAGATGACCAACCATTTCTTCAATCGTTCTAAAACCAAGACTAGCCATAATTTCTCGTAACTCACTAGCTATAAAAATCATGAAATTCATTACATATTCCGGTTTACCTTTAAATCTTTTTCTAAGCTCTTTGTTTTGAGTTGCAATGCCAACTGGACAAGTATCTAAATTACAAACTCGCATCATGATACATCCCATGGTAACTAGTGGTGCAGTAGCAAAACCAAATTCCTCAGCTCCTAATAATGTTGCAATTGCAACATCACGACCCGTCATTAATTTTCCATCAGTTTCTAATACCACTCGTGTTCGTAAATTATTTTCTACTAATGTCTGATGGGTTTGTAATAAACCAATTTCCCAAGGTAATCCAGCATGGTGAATTGAACTTTGATTTGCTGCTCCGGTTCCTCCATCATATCCTGAAATTAAAATAACTTCAGCTCCTGCTTTTGCTACTCCACAAGCTACTGTACCTACACCATTTTTAGAAACTAATTTAACTGAAATTCGTGCCTCACGATTAGCGTTTTTTAAATCATAAATTAGTTGTGCTAAATCTTCAATTGAATAAATATCATGATGTGGTGGTGGTGAGATTAAAGATACTCCGGGTGTTGAATATCGTGTTTTAGCAATCCAAGGATAGACTTTTTTTCCTGGTAAATGTCCACCCTCACCTGGCTTTGCTCCTTGTGCCATTTTTATTTGAATTTCTTTTGCACTTACAAGATATTCACTAGTTACTCCAAAACGGCCGCTAGCAACTTGTTTAATTGCACTATTAGCTTTTCCATAAAGGCGTTCTATTTCTTCACCACCTTCACCAGAATTTGATTTTCCACCTAATTTATTCATGGCAATAGCCATGCATTCATGTGCTTCTTTTGAAATTGAACCATATGACATAGCTCCGGTTTTGAATCTTTTTACAATTGATTCAATACTTTCTACTTCATCTATAGATATTGCTTTTCTTTTTGAAAAATCAAAATCTAAAAGTTGTCTAATTGTATATGGTTTATCTTGTTGATTTAGTTGTTTTGAATATAATTTAAATAATTCATAATCATTATTTTGAGTAGCCCTTTGGAGCATAACTATTGTTTCAGGATTATATAAATGAATTTCTTTATCTTTTCCTTTACGATATTTATGAAATCCTAAACTGTTTAATGAAGCAAAAGTTGATAGTTTTGAAGAATCGTAAGCATAATTATGATAATAGCGAATATCTGCTTCGATTTCTTCTAAACCGATTTTTCCAATACAATTGATAGTATTAGTAAAATATTTATCAATTACTTCTTGTTTAATTCCAACTGTTTCAAAAATTTGAGCTGATTGATATGATTGTAAAGTTGATATTCCCATTTTAGATGCAATCTTTACAACTCCATGAACTATTGCCTGATTATAATCTTCAATTGCTTGATTTTCTTCTTTTTCCAAAATATTTTCTTGAATCATTTCATGGATACATTCATGAGCTAAATATGGATAAATTGCTTTAGCCCCATATCCTAATAAACATGCAAATTGATGCACATCTCGAGGTTCACCACTTTCTAAAACAATTGATACATTAGTTTCTTTTTTAGTATTGATAAAATGATGTTCTAGAGCAGAAACTGCAAGTAACGAAGGAATAATGAGTTGATCATAAGCAACATCTCGATCGGATAAAATAAAGATATTAACACCATCTATATATGCTTTGTCACATTTTACAAACAAATCATCTAATGCCTTTTGTAATGTTATTTTCTTTGAAAATGATAGCGAGATTACTTTACTACAAAAACCTTCTTGATTTAATTGTTTTATTTTATCAATATCTAATCGATCAAGAATAGGATTATTAATTTCTAAAACTTGACAGTTTTTAGCTTGATCTTGCAATAAATTACCTTGTGATCCTAAATATACAGTCGTATCTACTACAACATCTTCTCTTAATGCATCAATTGGTGGATTAGTTACTTGAGCAAATTGTTGTTTAAAATAATGAAATAAACGAGGATGACACTTACTTAACATAGCTAATGGTATATCAGTTCCCATAGCTGCTAATGATTCTTTTTTGTTTTGTGCCATTGGTAAAATAATATCTTTAACATCTTCATAAGTATAACCAAAAACTTTATATAAAATATCTCTTTGATTTTGATCAAGATATGATGCTTTATTATGTACTGTTAAGTTTTTTAAATGCAATAAATATGAATTTAGCCATTTTCCATATGGTTGTTTTTTAGCATATAAATTTTTACATTCTTCATCACTAATAATTTTTTTATTTATAGTATCTACTAAAAGCATCTTTCCAGGCTCTAATCTATTTTTACAAATGATTTTTTCTTCAGGAATATCTAATACTCCTACTTCTGAAGATAAAATTAAAGTTTGATCATCTAAGATATAATAACGAGCTGGTCTTAAACCATTTCGATCTAAAATTGCTCCCATTTTATTTCCATCAGAAAATAAAATTGCAGCTGGTCCATCCCAAGGTTCCATCATTGTCGCATAATAGTGATAAAAGTCTTTTTTATCTTGAGCTATTTCTTCATTTTTCCATGGTTCTGGAATCATTAGCATTATTGCTTTTTCTAAAGGTATTCCATTTATATATAAATACTCTAAAGCATTATCTAAAATTGCAGAATCTGAGCCTTGAATATTAACAATCGGATATTGATCATCATAGAATTGAGATTTTAAAATATCTTTACGTGCTAACATACGATGACTATTACCATGAATAGTATTAATTTCCCCGTTATGAGCAATCATTCGATTTGGATGTGCTCTTTGCCAACTAGGTGTAGTATTAGTAGAAAAACGAGAATGTACAAGAGCAATTGCACTATGATAATCATGATTTTGTAAATCATCATAAAATAATCGTAATTGTTCAACTAAAAACATCCCTTTATAGACAATTGTTTTAGCTGACAAAGAACAAATATATGTTTCTAGATTTAATTGTTCGAATTCACGTCTAATTTTATATAATAAGCGTTCAAACTCGATGTCTTTTTCAATCTGTTTAGGTCTTTCAACAAAACATTGCATTATATAAGGCATACACTCTTTAGCCTTTTGACCAAGTATTTCATCATGATAAGGAACATTACGCCATCCCAAAAATTTTACTTCTTTATTTTTTACAATATCTTCAAATATTTTAAGTGCAATATTCCTTTTAACTTCATCTTGAGGTAAAAAGAACATCCCAATTCCATAATTATTTTCATCATTTAAATTTATATTTTGTAAAGCAGTAACTTTTTTAAAAAAATGATGAGAAATTTGAAGAAGAATTCCTACTCCATCACCAACTTTACCACTAGCATCTTTTCCTGCTCGATGTTCCAATTTCTCGACAATTTGTAAAGCTCGATCAACAACTGTATAATCCTTTCTTCCATCTATGTTTACAACTGCACCAATTCCACAAGCATCATGTTCATTTAGCAATTGCATCTTTAGATTTCTATCTTCCATAATCTCAACCTTTCTATTTTCCACTATCCCCATAATTAGAAAGTACTCTAGCTGATGGGTCATCAACTGTACATCCTGGCCACTTTTTATTTGGCATCCAATAGTCTTTAATCATATGGACTTGATGAGGATAATATTTTTCAAATATTTCTCGATATAATAATGCTTCTTTTGTAAATGGCTCAATATCTTGATACCGTTTCTTTTTTTCTTCAAACTCTTGATCTGTATATTTTAAATTAGCATAACGTTTTAATTCATCGCTTAACGAATGACCAACAGCATCGGAAAAAGCCGCCTTTTCTCTCATTAAAATATGTCTTGGTAAATATCCTTTATCAAAAGCTCGTCTTAATAAATATTTTCCTTTACCATAAACATTCATTTTCATGTGTGGATCAATATGCATAACATATTTAACAAAAGCCAAATCACCAAAAGGAACCCTTGCTTCAAGTGAATTAACACTAATACAACGATCTGCTCTTAAAACATCATACATATATAATTCACTAACTCGTTTTTTAGCTTCATTTAAAAAAGCCTTAGCATCTGGGGCAAAGTCAGTATACTTATATCCAAATAATTCATCAGAAACTTCACCAGTTAACAATACACGAATATCTGTATGTTCATGAATATATTTACAAATAAGATACATCCCTATCGAAGCGCGAATTGTTGTAATATCATAAGTACCTAATATTGAAATAACTGTTTCTAAGGAGTTAATAACATCTTCTTTGGTAATAATTACTTCGGTGTGTTTGCTGTTGATATAATTTGCGACTTCACGAGCATATTTTAAATCAATCGCATCTTCGCTCATTCCAATTGCAAAAGTATGAATTGGTTTATTTAAAAGTTTTGATGAAACTGCACATACTAATGATGAATCTAATCCTCCGCTTAATAAAAAACCAATTGGTACATCAGCATCCAAACGTTTTTTTATTCCCGCTATTAATAAATCATGAATATTAGTACAAACTGTATCTATATCATCTTGATAATATTTTGTTACTTTAGTTATATCTAAGTAACAAATAAATTGGCCATCTTTATAATAGTGTCCTGGAGGAAAAGGATAGATTTTATCACATAATCCAACTAAGTTTTTAGCTTCAGATGCAAAAATAATTTGCTTATCTTTATCATACCCATAAAATAGTGGTCTAATTCCAATTGGATCTCTTGTAGCAATTAATTGTTTAGAATTTTCTTCATAAATAATTAATGCAAACTCGCCGTCAAGCTCTTTAAACATTTCTACACCTTTTTGTTCATAAAATGGTAGTAATATTTCACAATCACTTTCGCTACTAAAATTAATTCCTTTTTTTATTAACTCCTCTTTAATTTTACGAAATCTATAAATTTCCCCATTACAAACAAGATAATTATTTTTATATTTAAAAGGTTGCATCCCTCTTTGATCAATTCCCATAATCGATAAGCGATGAAACCCCAACACACATTGATCTATTTCAACAACTTTAGTAGCATCAGGCCCTCTTGAAAGGGTCTGATTGAACCCTTTCAAGAATTCTTCATGTGATATACACTTGCCATAATAGCCCATTATTGAACACATATAATTTCCCCCTCTTATAAAATACCAAACAATAATTTTCCGTATGTTGGAAATGGCCATAATTTTTCATCAGTTAAAGTTTCTAATTTATCACAAGCAACTCTTAATTCATTCATTTTGATAATAATATTATCTTTATAAAATAATGCTTGTTTTTCAAAATCATCTATTTCTTGTGCTTGTTTTAGATTTTCTTCTAATTTTAATGTTGTTTCATAAGCTTGATTTAGTAATATTGTAGTTTGTTCAAGAATTTCTTGTTCATATAAACTTTTATTAGTTGGTAATACTTGTTGTTTTGATAAAATTGTATCTGCAAGTTGTTTAGTGTAATTACTTATTGCTGGTAAGATTTCTTTTTTTGACATATTTACCATTGTTAAAGCTTCAATATTTAATATTTTGACATATTCTTCCATTAAGATTTCATAACGTGAATAAATTTCTTCATCATCAAAAACATGATGTCTTTTAAATAATTCACGGTTTTCTTCTTTAATAAAATATGGTAAAGCATCAGGAGTAGTTTTTAAATTTAATAAACCACGTTTTTTAGCTTCTTCAATCCATGCTTGATCATATCCATTTCCATTAAAAATAATTCTTTTATGTTCCTTAATTGTCTTTTGAATCAATTCATGTAATGCAGATGAAAAATCATTACTATTTTCTAAAATATCTGCAAATTCTTTTAATTCATCAGCAATTACAGTATTTAAAACAATATTACATCCTGCAATCGAAGAACTAGAACCTGGCATCCTAAACTCAAATTTATTACCAGTAAAAGCAAATGGTGAAGTACGATTACGATCAGTTGTATCTTTTGTAAACTTAGGTAATACATGTGCCCCTATTTTCATTAATTCCTTAACTTTTCCATCGTATGCTCGATCTTCTTCAATTGCTTCTAAGATTTCTGTTAATTCATCACCTAAAAATACAGAAATAATTGCTGGTGGTGCTTCATTTGCACCCAAACGATGATCATTTCCAGCTGTAGCAACTGATAATCTTAATAAATCTTGATGCTCATCAGCCGCTTTTAAAATTGCACATAAGAATAATAAAAATTGTGCATTTTCATACGGAGTTTCTCCTGGTTCTAATAAATTAACACCAGAATCTGTAGAAATTGACCAGTTATTATGTTTCCCACTGCCATTGATTCCTGCAAATGGTTTTTCATGTAGTAAAGCTACTAGATCATGTTTTTTAGCAGTACGTTGAATCAACTCCATTATTAATTGATTATGATCTGTTGCAATATTAGTTGTTGAAAAAATTGGTGCTAATTCATGCTGAGCCGGTGCTACCTCATTATGTTCAGTTTTAGCAAAAATACCTAATTTCCACAATTCAACATTTAAGTCATTCATAAATGCTTGTACTCTTGATTTAATTGTTCCAAAATAATGATCTTCCATTTCTTGCCCTTTTGGTGATGGTGCACCAAATAAAGTACGTCCTGTATAAATTAAATCTTTTCTTTGTTCATAATATTTTTTATCGACTAAAAAATATTCTTGTTCTGGTCCCACTGTTGTTTTAACAGAAACAACATCATTATTTCCAAACAATTTTAAAATTCGCATTGCTTGTTTTTGAATTGCTTCCATACTTCTTAATAATGGTGTTTTTTTATCCAAAGCATGACCAGAATATGAACAAAATGCTGTTGGAATACATAACACATTATTTTTAATAAATGCATATGATGTAGGATCCCATGCTGTATAACCACGAGCTTCAAAGGTTGCTCTTAATCCTCCGTTTGGAAATGATGAAGCATCAGGTTCACCTTTGATTAACTCTTTTCCAGAAAATTCTAAAATCATTTTTCCGTTTTTCTTAACATTGATAAAGCTATCATGTTTTTCTGCCGTTACCCCTGTCATCGGTTGAAACCAATGTGTATAATGAGTTACCCCATGTTCAATTGCCCAATCTTTCATTGCATTTGCTACAGCATTAGCAATTTTAATATTTAATGGTTTAGATTCTTTTAATGTTTTTTGTAATTCTTTAAATGTGTCTTTTGGTAATCTTTTTTCCATCGTTTCTTCATCAAAAACCAATTCCCCAAATAATTTTGTAATATCTTTTTTCATTAAGTTGACCCCCTTTTATTGATAAATATATATCTTAATGATAAATATTTATTACTTATTGTTTGTATTATGCATCAAACATTATCTGTTGTCAATATATTTTTATTATTTTA
>ERZ857480.48248-NODE-74632-length-13302-cov-156.7591_pt1 | contig 13302 bp, 17 predicted proteins | sample MGYA00519767_ERZ857480 | MGnify/ENA primary metagenome ERZ857480 (study PRJEB31778, sample SAMEA3449210) | human gut metagenome | biome: human gut; feature: human-associated habitat; material: faeces | place: United Kingdom | collected 2010/2012 ...
ACATGACGCTCCGTGAGTTCTGCGAGGCGCATCAGCTCCCCTATCCCGCGGAGAACATGAAATTTCATATCCGACCTGCCCGCCCGGAGGAGGCGGGCTTATTTTATACCCCGCACCCCGAAGAAGATAAGCGGCTGGGTACCGTTGGCCATGTCCGCATGGATTTCGGGCGCAGCGGCAATGAGTTCTGGCATACATGGTGGCCCCGTGGCCCGGAGGAGCTGAACAGCCCTGTGTTCAAAGCGGAGCTGCAGGAGGTCGTGGACACGCTGCGGGAGAGTGTGCTGAAAAACCGCTTTGCCATGGAGCGTTTCTGTTATGCCCGCGGTGGCAAAATCAGTGGCGGCTGGACACAAAACTACGGTTACATCGTGGAAACGGAGCATTACCGCTACTGCCTGCGTTGTAATCCGTCCCCTGGTGACTATAACGGGTATCTGACGGCCTATGATCTGGATGTCCAGCGGCAGAACATGGCGCGGGAAGAAGCATCCCGCATGGAAATGGGCGGCATGGCATGAGTTGGAACGGAGCTCGTGCCAGAGGGCCTCCCGTTTTCTATGGCAGCTGCGCAGATTCCCGTTGACTTGTGGGCGATCCTGTGGTAGTTGTGTTGTGTACCAACACAGGACGGAAAAGAAAAATAAAAACTGGAGGTACAAAATGAAAAAACTGCAAATCATGGCGGGTATGCTGAGCGTGCTTCTCCTCGCAGGCTGCGGCGGAGCCGGAGCATCTGCGAAAACGACAGAAGGAGATCCGCCGCAAGTGGCATCTGCCGCCGCTTCCGGGACCACAGCGGCGCAAAATGGAAACGAAAACCCTTCGGAGGTCGTAACACAAGATGAGGCAGAACGCCCCGGCCCTGTCGATGCGGAGCCGTCGGGAGAAAAGAAAACCAATTCCTCTGCCGGAGAAGCGAAGCCTGCGGCGGAAGTTCCTCCGGTGCAAGTGCTGCCTGCCGAGACTGTGCCGCCTGAAACTCCGCCCACAGGATCCGCCCCCTCTGAACCCGTGACGGATGAGGCAGCTCCACAGCCGGAGGAGAAAGCCTTTGCCATGGACTACTGGCTGGCCTACGCCAAGGACTATGCCGTGAGCATCGGGCTGGTGCTGGATCCTGCGGCAACCGGCACATGGGACACTCCCATCCGGTGCAGCAGCAAGACGGAAGATGTTTTGGCCGCCTATATCCGGGATGATCTGACGTACTATAAGGATCAGGAAGGCTGCACCGCCGTCTGGATCTGGGCAGACCAGATCGGAGACGGACAGTACGAACTGTTCATCGGTCGCGGATAACGGCAGCCATATTAGAGAAAAGGCTCTCATGGAGGGCCTTTTTCTTATGTAAAAATTTAGGAGAATAGGAGGTCTATTTTGAAACGAATCATCAAGTGCGGGACGGCTTTTCTGCTGGCGTTGGTGCTGTGCCTATGCCTGCTGCCTACCACAGCCTTCGCCGCATCCAAACAGGTGTATATCTGGAATTTTCCCCTGTCAGATGATACCTTGAAGTCCAGCGGTAACTGGGGCCACGGTGTACTGAATTTGCGGTTTGGCTACCGGGTAGGGGCTTCCAGCTACACGCAGTTCCGGTGTCTGGACTCCTGGCAGGGCGAGGTAGCTTACTGCATCGAACCCGGCGCACCGCAGAAAAACTACGATTCCATCACAGACCACGACGATACCTGGTGGGATCACCTGAGCCTGCCTGACGGGCATCCCCTTACGCCCCGTGAGGTGCAGCGGCAGATCGGCCGCATTATGAGCTACGGCTATCACGGCACCATTGGCGGCGGCTGGTGGGCAGATGTAGAGAGTACAGCGGAGAAGATGGCCTGGGCCTATGCCACGCAGGTCCTCATTTGGGAGGTGGTGGCCGGTGAGCGGGACAGCAGCTTCCACCATATTGATGTGAAATCTATGGGCTATGACGAGGCCTTGGAGCGGGTGGATGCAACCCACCCCCTGCGGAGCAAGATCCTCAGCTACTATGATTCCATTGTGGATTCTGTGCAGACCCATAGTAGGCGCCCCAGCTTCTGCGCATCTACTGCCACCAATGCAGAGACGCTGGAACTGACTTGGGACGGCAGCAAGTTTACCGGCAGCATCACCGACACCAACGGGATGCTGGGAAAGTATAGTTTCAGCTGTGAGGACGCCAACCTGACTTTCAGCAAGAGCGGAGATGTGCTGACCATCTCAGCGGAAAAGCCTATCTCGGATGCCGTTACCATTACCGCCGCCAAAGAGGGCACCACCAGCGCCGGTATGGTGGTATGGGGCGATGGCGTGTGGGGCGAACCTACCGGTATTCAGGATGTGGTTACCTACTCTGCCAGCGTCCGTGACCCGGTAACGGCTTACCTGAAAATCAAGACTGCTGACATCCCCGGCAGGATCACGGTGAAGAAGGTGGATGCCGAGGGTGATCCTCTGTCCGGGATCCGGTTTCTGCTGGAATCCTCTGCGGATCAGGTGAACTGGCAGGAGGTGAGCGCGGCGGAAACAGGTGCGGACGGGGCGGTTTGCTGGGAAAACCTGACAGCAGACGGCAGCACCTACTACCGGGTGACAGAGGTGCAGACGGCGGAGGGAATGACGCTGCTGACGGAGCCGCTGTTCGTGGGAACGCTGGACGCAGGCAGCCATGATATCACCATTACCGCCTGCAACAATGCGGGCTTTGCACTGCCCTTTACGGGCGGTACAGGCTTCACGATTTATATTCTGTTTGCAGCACTCATGCTCTGCATGGGTGTTTATTTTTGCAAAAAATCCACGACGAAAAAGGAGAACTGAACGATGAAGAAAACGAAACGACTTTGGGCGCTGCTTCTGGCCATGGTCATGGCCTTGGGGCTTATCAGCACAGCGTTCGCAGCGCCGACCATTGACTCCGGACGGAAAGCGTCCCTTTCCCTTTATAAGTACGACATCACGGCGGCCAGCGAGGACGGGGCGTGGAATACGGCGTCCTATGTCAGCACCGGTGTGCAGGACGATACCGTTACCGACAAGCTGGCGCAGTACGCTATTCAGGGCGTGGAGTTCACCTATCTGCGGGTAGCTGACATCGCCATGAACAATGAACTGGTGGACGGGCAGCGTCAGGTAGGTGTGCTGTACGGCTTTGCCGAGGGTACCGTGCTCCAGGCCATCGGCCTGACCGCCGCAGATGCACACAAGAGCGAAAACGGCACCCGCTACTATACCGCCGACAAGCTGAACAAGGCCATGAGCGATGCACTGACCGCCAACGCCACCACCGTCAAAAATGCGCTGGAAGCTGCTGCCCGAAATGGCGGCAAGGCCATGCCCGAGACGGATGAAAACGGACACAGCAAGGTCAGCGGACTGGAGCAGGGGCTCTATCTGGTGGTGGAGACCCGTGTACCGGAGAATGTCACCAGCACTTGCAATCCGTTCTTTGTCTCTCTGCCTATGACCACCATCGACGGCAAAGGCTGGAACTATGATGTGACCGTGTACCCCAAGAACCAGACCGGCAGTCCGAACCTTGAAAAAACTGTCCGAGAGGATAAAAACAGTACCGGCAAGAATACCGGCAGTCTGACCGACATTGCGGATGGCTATGCACATACTGCCACCGCTTCCGTGGGTGATGTGGTGGATTATCAGATCATCAGCACACTGCCCACTATTACCTCTAAGGCTACCAGCCTCACTACCTATACCTTTGCGGACACGATGAGCGAGGGCATCCGCTACAACAGAAGCGATGTGATCATTGAGTTCTTCCGGGATGCCGGATGCACAGATCAGATTACGGCATGGGACGAGGATTCCGGCAAGTTCGCCGTCAGCTATGATGACGCTGCCAACACCATGACCATTGGTATGACAGAGACCGGGCTGGCGGAGATTAATGAATCTGAGGGCGTCTACACGGACAGCGTGAAGCGTGGATACAGCGACTGCACCATGCGGATCACCTATGCGGCGACCCTTACCGCCGGCGCACAGCTGGGAGACAGCGACAACCCCAACGAGGTGGTGCTGACCTGGAAGCGCACCAATACCGGTTACTTTGATACGCTCCAGGACTGCTGCCATGTGTATACCTACGGCGTGGATGTGATGAAGCAGTTTTCGGACGGCAAGGGCGACCTGGCCAATGTTCATTTCCTGCTGCACAACGACACGGACGATGTGTATGTCATTGCCGAGCAGAGGGATGGCATGTACTATGTCAAGGGCTTTACCGGCAAGAAGGCCGATGCAACCACTTTTGTTCCGAATGACAGCGGTCATATCATCGTGAACGGTCTGGAGGACGACACCTATACGCTGACGGAGACAGACACAGACAAGGGGTATGTGCTGCTGAAGGATGGCATCGAAATTATCATTACCGCTGTGGAGGGCGAGAGCGCCTGCGAGACCTGCGGCGTGAAGCTCCTGACGGCCAGCGGCAGCGTCAACGGCGACGCAGTGGACCTGGAGAGTGGCAATGCCATCGTGCCGCTGACGGTCATCAACAACCCCGGCTTTGACCTGCCTAAGACAGGCGGCTACGGCACCTGGATGTTCTCCGTGGGCGGCTGTATGCTGCTGGGCGTGGCGGCGTTTATTGTGGTCCGGGGGCGGAAGCACAATAGGAACGGCCAGTGAAGTGGCGACTGCTGGCGGTAGCCTGCGGAGTCATTGCGCTGGGGCTACTGCTTTACCCGCTGCTGGGTGAGCTGCTGAATGAACGGTATCACTCAGATGTGGAAACAGTCTATACCAATGCCATCGAAGACGCCGACGACGCGGAGCTGGCCGAGCAGCGTCGGGCGGCGGAGGCGTATAACGCCTTGCTGCGGGGCGAGGCGGCAGTCGGTGCGGGAGGGGCTTCGGCCTCTCCCTTGGTCTATGCGGAGCAGCTCACCGTGGGCGGGGCCATGTGTACTATCGACATCCCGAAAATCGGCGTGTATCTCCCGGTGCGGCACGGCACGGGAGCGGAGACGCTGGAGCGGGCCGTGGGGCATGTGGTGGGGACTTCCCTGCCTGTGGGCGGGGCGGGAACCCATGCGGTGCTGTCGGCTCACAGCGGGATGGCCAGTGCAAAGCTGTTTTCAGACATTGACCAGCTTGCGGAGGGCGACACTTTTTACATCCATGTACTGGGTGAGGTGCTGGCCTACGAGGTGGACCGGATCGCCACGGTACTGCCTGGGGACACATCGCTGCTGCAAATCGAGGACGGGCAAGATCTGGTGACGCTGGTGACCTGTACGCCCTTTGGGGTGAACACCCACCGGCTGCTGGTGCGGGGACATCGGGTGCCGTATGTGGCAGAGCTGGTGGTAGAAAATGGAAAAACTCCGAAGGCTGCTTCTTCGTGGACGCAGCACTATCTCACGGGTTTGGGCATCGGCCTTGGTGTGTTGGCTGCGGCTGGCGGTATCTGCCTCTTTGCAAGGAGGAAACGCCGTGGGTAAAAAAGCTGCTTTGTTGGCGGTGGCGCTGGCCGTGGCGGGGCTTTGTATTCTGCTGTGGCCGGTGGTTTCCGGGCATAGGCTGCAAGCGGACATGAGCGCGGCGGCACAGGGCTTTTTGGAGGAGGCGAGACAGTCATACCCCGAGTTGCTGGCAGACTTGCAGGGATATAACCAGCGCATTTATACGGAGCGGCAGGCGGGACTGGCCGACGCTTTGGCCTGTGAGGAGCCTGCTGTATTGCTGAGAGACTACGGCGTGGAGGACGAGGTCATAGGTGTATTGGAGATACCCACGCTGGAGCTGGTCATGCCAGTCTACTTGGGCGCGTCGGATTCGCACCTTGCCGCAGGGGCGGCGGTGCTGGGGAACACTTCGGCGCCCATTGGCGGCGTAAGTACCAACTGCGTTATTGCCGGGCATAGAGGATGGTATGGCGCAGATTATTTTCGGCACATAGACCGCTTGCAGGTGGGCGATATGGTAACGGTTACAAATCTGTGGAAAACGCTCACTTATACCGTGGTTGATATGAAGATCATCCAGCCGGACCAGGTGGACAAAATCAAGATCCAGCCGGGGCGTGACCTGCTGACGCTCATCACCTGCCATCCCTATGCCAGCGGCGGGCGGCAGAGATTGGTGATCTATTGCGAAAGAAGGAAGTGATGTAATTATGGAGCCTATTGGCAAGGCCACATTTGTCGGGGACGATGACATCCTCTATTACGATGCAGAGTCGTTTCTGGACTGTATCCGGGCGGAACTGCCCTACCGGGATACCACCGGGTTTCGCTACGAAGTCCTGACGGACGATCCTGCCATCCGCAAGGCGGCAGATGATATTTTGCTGGATTTATTCGGTGAGGAAGATTCATATACACTATCCGAATACACACAGAAAATGGGAGGGATCTAAAAATGTTTACATCCGAGAAAATGGTGAAATTCCTGCGGGAAAAATACCCGCCCGGCACCCGCATTCGGCTGGTTTCCATGGAGGACCCCTATGCGCCGGTAGCACCCGGCACAGAGGGTACGCTTGTGTGCGTAGATGACGCCGGACAGTTCCAGATGAAATGGGACAACGGGCGGACTCTGGCCCTCATCCCCGGCGAGGACAGCTTCACTGTCCTGCCGCCCGAATGCAGCGTGCTGAAGTTGTATATGCCGCTGACTGCCGAACTCTACGAGCCGGATGAGTGGGGCGATATGCCGGAGGAGGCGGAACGGCTCACCGGCGGCGAATTGGCATCGTATGAGGAGAAGATCCGCAGCGCCTTATTCAAAAACCGCATGCAGGAGGAACAGATTCGGGGCATCATGCACTGGTACAGAAAGCCGGACAGCGTCAACGACAAGGTGCATTCCGTTGTCTTCGATGTGGAGCTGCGGCACGGCAGACTGTGGGGCGTGGCGGAGTGCCAGATCAGCGGCGAACTGTCGGCCGGAGAGCTGGCTGCGCTGAAGAAGTACATCTCCGGTCAAGCCTCGGACGGCTGGGGCGAGGGCTTCGAGCAGCGGGAGATCGAACTGGACGGTGGCCGGGAGCTGTATGTGCACCTGTGGCAGGATGAGGACTGGAGCATCCAGACGGAGCAGGAGCAGTTTGAGCCTTACCGGGACAAGCTGCCTCAGCTGTGCTTTACCCTGCTGCCGGGTACGGGCCAGCTCATCTGCGTGAAGCGTGGGGAGAGCGGGTACTATCCCAGCGACTGGTCTACGCCGGATGCACAGGAAAACCGCCGCATTGCGGATGAGCAAAACCGGAAGCTGGGTGTGACACCCGCTCAGGAGGAAGCTATGAAGATCGGCAGCATGTGCGGCTGGGATGTCCCCGGCGCAGACCCGGATCACTGCATGGACATCGTGCAGCAGAGAGGAGGTATGGAACTTGGGTAAAAAGGTTTTTTCCGTATATATGGGCGATCCGGATAGCAGCAGCCACTCAGAGCTGGATCTGCCCGCCACGCCGTGGGAACTGATAGACGCACTGGATAAGCTGCGGCTGGAGGATGGGCGGGAATCCTATTGGCAGGTGGAGGACATTGGACGGTACGGATTTCTTGCCCCGCTCCTTGATGACAGTGACCTGTATCAGTTCAACGCCTTGGCGGAGCAGCTGAGCACATTCGACCATGTAGAAGCCATCGCTTTTGAGGGACTGGTGCAGATGGAGGTCGACAAGCTGTGCCAAACCAATGGCGGTGAACTGACCCTCCAGCGATTGCTGGATCTGGCATACAGTGTGGATGGCTGCCATGTGGTGCCGGAGGTCCGGGATGATGCGGCATTAGGCCGGTTCTATGTGGAGAACGATTTCCTGTCGGAACTGGAACAGGTGCCGGATAGTGTGCTGGAGCTGTTGGACTATGCCAAGATCGGCGAAAAAATGCGCAGGGACGAACACGGCGCTATGACCCCGAACGGCTATGTAGTACGGGAAGCCGAGCTGCGGCAGGCCCCGCCCAACTTGGGCAGGCCGCCCCGGAAGCCGCCGTATATGATCCATTTCCTCTGCGTCAGTGATGTCCGTGCTGTAAAGTTGTACCTGCCCGCAAAGCAGGCGGAGCTGGATGCCGTGCTGGATTGTCTGGAGGTGGATAGCTGGCAGGAGGTGCAGCTGGAGGAATGCGACACCGCCATGCCGGAGATGTGGGCCTTCGTAGATATGGCTCACACCAGCATGGAGCAGGTCAATCAATTTGCGCAGTGTCTCGAAATGCTGAATGCAAATGGGGAACTGGCGGCGTTCAAGGCAGTGGCCAGTCAGCTGGATATTTACAAGCTGGAGGATGCCATGGCGCTGACAGAGCACTTGAGTGAATACGCCTTCGAACCGAATATCCACTCGTTGGAGGATCGGGCACGGGAGGAACTTTCCCTTATGGCAGACGGGCCAGAGCTTGACCTGCTCATCCGGAATTTGAATCTCACCGCCTACGGCGCAGACCTGATGTATAGAGATAGGGGCATCCTCAGTGACTATGGCTATGTCCATCGTCCGGATGGACAGCCTATGCATCTGCCGCAGCAGGGCGTGGATATGACCATGCAGTAAACTGAATCAATAATGGGGCCGCTTTCCGAAAAGGGACAGCGGTCCCTCTTTTTGCGCCCTTTTCGGTGAGCGGCTTCAGGAAAGGAACACAAGAATGACGAAGGAGACCATCTCCCGGTATCTGGAGAACGGATGCAAGGGACATAAAAATGTGGTCAGCAGCCGGGAATTGGAGCGGGCGCTGGGCATCAGCGGAAACGAGCTTCGCAGGCACATCAACCGCCTGCGGCGAGGCACTGTGCCGATTGCAGCAGATCAGCGGGGGTATTACTATGCGGAGACGGCGGCAGAGGTCTATGCCACCATCCGAAGCCTTGAGAAAATGCGCAGCGGGTTAGACGCCGCCATCTCCGGACTGGAGCGGGCGCTGGAGAAATTCGGTGAGTAGGCAGATGACGAAGCTCATGCCGTGGGTAGGCGGCAAGGCCCAGCTCATGTGGGCCATCCAAATGCTGCTGCCTACCCACTACAAGACACTGGTGGATGTGTTTGGCGGCAGCGGCATTATCACCATGAATACTTCCGTTCCCAGCGGGTGTCTGCAGATCTACAACGACCTGAACCACGATTTATATAACCTGCTCTTCTGCGCCAAGGAGCGTCCGCTGGAGCTGGTCAGGGAGCTGGGCTTTCTCCCTATCAACGCCCACGATGAATTTGATGTATTGCAGCGTCAGCTGCAGGGCGAGGACTTCACCATGGAGTACATGGAACGGCAGTTGGATCTGACGGAGGTGTTTTTTGAACCACCCCATGGGGAGGTCGTGCGGCAGCTGCTTTTGGAGCGTGGCAGTTTAGGCAATGTGCGCCGTGCCGCAGCGTTCTATAAGCTGCAGCGCTACAGCTACAATGGCAGCGGAGACAGCTATGGCGTAGGCTCCTGCGATATACGGCGGTTTTTCCGGGATCTGTGGGAGTGCTCCCATCGGCTGAAGGATGCGGTACTGGAAAATAAGGATTTCGAGAGCATTATCACTGCCCGCAACGACCCGCAGACCGTGGTCTACTGTGACCCACCCTACTATGAGGCGGAATGCTATACGGTGGAGTTTCCACGCAGCGACCACCAGCGGCTCCACGATGTACTGGTAAAGCATACGGGCTTCGCTATGGTGTCCTATAACAACTGCCCATACATCCGGGAGCTGTACGATGATTTCTTCATTTACGAGGTGGAGCGCCCCAACAGCCAGTCCAAGAAGAAAAACAACAAGTACCATGAGTACATCATGACCAACTACGATCCCCGCACCTTTGCGCCGCAGATGTCCTTCTTCGGCGACTATGACAGCCGGGGCAAATCGTGCAGGCTGGTGCATACACCGCAGCGGCCTTTAAAAGTATAGGAGGATCTTCGCATGAACAATGAAATGAAATTTGAAAAGAACGGCCTGCTCATTCCCAACGGTGCGCTGGAGGAACTGGGCTTGGCGGGTATCTCCCTGTCTGCGTGGCTGGGACAGGACCACATCCTGCTCATGCCGCAGGAAATGACGGCAGAGTAGCTGCTGCACGCACTGGATGGCTTGTCTCAGGCTTCCGTAGAACTGCTGGGTGTGCTGCAGGAGGCATGCAGGATGCCCTGCGCAGGCGACTGCGAAAGGGACATGGACGATGTGCCGCAGGTACCGGAAAACATTCGCCCCCTGCTCATGCTGAGTGGATGCTGCCCGTCTGCACTGGCGCAGCTTTTGGAGGAAGGAGACATTGTCTATGCTGCCGAGTGAGGCACTGTACCCCTACACGGCCAAAGAGGCTCGGGAACGGGGCGAGTTGGAGCTGTGGCGTGCTAACTTCCGCACCAACTGTGCCTGCGCCGGGGCCATAGAGCTGGCCATCCGCAAGGGCTTTGATGGGATGCATCTCAGCACTGACTGCGCCAAAAGCGTTATCGACCAGTATGGCTACAAACGGGTGGGCTTTGTGCTGGCCAACACTTTGCAGGAGCAGTCCTATGACGGCCGCTACCACGAGACTAATAAGCAGTGGAGCCGCTCCATCTTCGTTCCCGAAGATGGAGGACACCGGCATACCTTCCTCATAAACAGCCACCCCGCCGTGTTGGACGGATTCGTCAGCGAATACCGGGCAGAGCTGGCAAAACTGCACCTGTTTGGCGCAGAACACTGTGAATCCAATTCCGGAGAGCAGGACTTCACCGGCAGGGTGCTGATCCTGTCGCCGGATACGCTGCGGGAATCCTACTGGCAGCCGGAGAATCAGCTATGGCTGGCCCTGAGCGGCTTTGGCTGTCAGCCCCACGCCCGTGGCCGCTCGGTACTCTGCACCTGTTTGGGAGACGGCGAGACCACGAGATGGAACCGCTCCGAGTTCGTGGGCATTATCCGTGACGAGTGCATCCCTGACTGGGCAGCGGAAAAATTGGCCGAGCTGCAGCACGGCATGCATGAAATGACACTGTAAGGAGGATGCAAAATGAAAACTGCAAAGCGTATCATGCTCATGCTGAGCATCACGGCGCTGCTGTGCTGCCTACTGTCTGTGGCGGCTTTTGCCGCAGGCAGCGGCGATGTGGCGGGTGCGGTGGAGAGCACCTGGACGGCGGCGTCCGGGCAAATCAAGTCGGTGGTCAACAAGGTGGTATTCCCCGCCATCGACATGATTCTGGCTATTTTCTTCTTCGTGAAGCTGGGGACGGCGTATTTTGACTATCGGAAAACAGGGCAATTTGAATGGACGGCTCCGGCCATTCTGTTTGCATGCCTGGTCTTTACGCTGACGGCGCCGCTGTATATTTGGGGGATCATCGGGGTATAACGGCGCAAGTCAATATTCCTCTTGCATAATAGCAGTTTAATGGTATAATATAGTTATAAAACTGCTATGTAAGGAGAGCGAATATGTATATCAAGCCAAGTGCCGCCATTCGGCAAAACTATAATGATATTGCGGAGCTGTGTAAGACGACCGGCGAACCCGTTTATCTGACCAAAAACGGTGAGGGCGATCTGGTAGTCATGGACATCGAGGCGTTTACCCATCGGGAAAAGATGCTGAAGCTGCGGGAAGAATTGCTTGCCGTGGAGGAAGATCGCCTGCACGGCGCTGTGGATCATTCCGTAGATGAGGTGGCCGCCATGATGGAGGTGGCGATCCAGGAGGTACGCCATGCCGGAGCATGAATCGTATCGAGTAGTCGTCTCGAAGCGGGCCGCCCAGCAGTTGGTGGAGCATGCGGCATTTGCCGCAAGGCTGGATGAAAAATTGGCGCACAAACTGGTTTCCGGTTTTCGTCAGGCGGCAGTCTCTTTGGAACGATTTCCGTTTCGCAATCCTGTGCTGCGTTCCGAGGTTTTTACGGTCGAGAAGTATCGCAAGCTCATCTTTGACAAATACCACATTTTGCTGTATCAAGTAAAAGATCAGGTGGTCTATGTGGAGTATGTGATCGATGGGCGGCAGGATTATCAATGGTTGCTCACTCCGTGAAAGGCCAAGGGCGTTGGAAACAAAATGGAACTGTGGCCAAAAAAACGAATATAGACAGAAGCACTCTGCTGGATCAGTAGAGTGCTTTTTACATTCTGGGAGGTGATTCATTGTTTATATGGGACTTTGTAGCGGACAAAATACTGGGCCAGATCGTGGACTGGTTTTACAGTCAGGTGGTGGGTTTTCTCGGAAATTTCTTTTCGGAAATGGGCAGCATGGGCGCTGAGCTCTTCGAGATGAACTGGGTGCAGAGCGTGGTGCTGTTTTTCTCCTATTTGGGCTGGGCCCTGTTTGCCACGGGACTGGTGGTGGCTGTGTTTGAATGCGGCATCGAATATTCTGCTGGGCGGGGCAATGTGAAAGAGACGACGCTGAATGTCCTTAAGGGCTTTCTGGCCGTCTCTCTTTTTACCCAGGTGCCGGTGCGGCTCTATTCTTTGGCAATTTCCTTGCAGGGCACCTTGACGGCGGGCATCACCGGCTTTGGGTCCACCAGCATCGGGGATGCGGCAAAGGCGGCGCTGGCAGATCTTGAAAACCTGGAAAGCCTAACGGAGTCCACCTATCCCCTGCGGGGCTTTGGGCGGGAGACCAGCGGGCTTATGGTTCTTTTCTGTCTTATCCTCATGGCCTATGCGGTCATTAAGGTGTTTTTCAGCAATCTGAAGCGCGGCGGTATTTTGCTGATCCAGATTGCCGTGGGGAGCCTGTATATGTTCTCCGTGCCCAGGGGGTATGGAGACGGATTCGTCCAGTGGTGCAAACAGGTCATCGGCCTGTGCCTCACGGCGTTCTTGCAGGCCACCATCCTTGTGGCCGGGCTGATGGTATTCAAAGATCACGCCCTGCTGGGCTTGGGACTCATGCTCTCTGCCGGGGAAATTCCCCGCATCGCTGGGGCCTTTGGGCTGGACACCACCACGAAGGCCAATCTTACCTCGGCGGTTTACACAGCTCAGAGCGCCGTCAATATTGCCCGGACGGTGGCGGCCAAATGAGGTGCATTACTATGGGCAGCCTGTTTGACGGCATTGGCGGCTTTCCGCTGGCGGCTATACACAACGGTGTCATCCCCCTTTGGGTCAGCGAGATCGAGCCGTTTCCCATTCGAGTCACGCAGCAGCGGCTGCCGGGGATGCTGCATTATGGAGATATTACGAAGCTGGATGGGGCCATGCTGCCGCCGGTGGATATCATCTGCGGCGGCAGCCCGTGTCAGGATTATGCCGAGGAAATAGTTATTCCGAAGTCATTGCATAGAGTCTTGTAAAACAAGGATTCTCCGCAAAAACTTCGGAATAACAAAGCGGGCCTCATTTTATATAATGTGGACA
>ERZ857480.50208-NODE-77635-length-13214-cov-12.9817_pt1 | contig 13214 bp, 8 predicted proteins | sample MGYA00519767_ERZ857480 | MGnify/ENA primary metagenome ERZ857480 (study PRJEB31778, sample SAMEA3449210) | human gut metagenome | biome: human gut; feature: human-associated habitat; material: faeces | place: United Kingdom | collected 2010/2012 ...
AAGCAAAACAGGCGGCTGGTGGCTGCCAGCCTCACGGGAATCTCACCCCGGCCCATGCTGATGGGTGCGCCGCACGATGCTTTGAGGGCGTCCAATGCGGGAGTATCTTTAAGGGTGCCGGTGGTCATGGCCAACAGGGTGCCGCCCCGCTTCCGAACAACGCCTGTTTCGCTCCCTCCTGTAGAGGAGATCATGGCGGGCGCTGTTCTCTGGCTCACACCGGCACGAACGTACCTGTCTGCTTTATAACACGCAAAGTGCGCTTTTCAAGGAGCATGGGCATATAGGCCCGCAGCCGAAGTCAATACCCTTGACAGCAGCTGCCAGTCTATATAAAACCCACAGCGGCAGCGCAAATGGGGGGATACGCCGCCCCTGTGGGCGGAGGGGGCTAAACCGTGCAGAGCTTACTTTCGGAGGAAAGCGGCTACCATATCAATGAACTGTGCGTTCGTTGGTGGCTGCGACAACGGGTGGCCTGCAATGCGCTCAAGTAAGCTGTGGTCAGGTTGTCTCCAACACGCCTGTATGAGGGTGCGGAGATTCCTTTCCACGCAGTTGGTATTGGTATGAAAATACTGTGCCGTTTGGTTGTAGAGTCTTTTCGTGATCAGCAGGACATACTCCGGCTTCTCCTGCACCTGTTCCAACATATACACAGCAAAGTGAAACCCAGACAGCTTTCCGGACACACCCAAGAGACGCAGCAAACGTTCAGCGTCCAAAGGTATGTTCTTTTCCGGTTCTGAAACATAACAAACTAAAGGCACTGATGTTCTCCTCCTGTCCTGTGTATTTTGAAAGCCAACACACGTTAAACCGCGGCGGGCCTCTTGCCGGCTGGCATACGTTGTTTTGTTCTTGATATGCTAATTTTACACGATTTTCGGGTGTTTGTGTCATATAATCGTTCTACAATGGTCTACATCAACGCGATGGCTTTTGTATGGTATTGTCGTTTTTTGAACTTCTATGGCGAGTCACATTCTTGCTTGGCGAGAAAAGAGACAGACAAAGTTGCCTGTCTCTTTTCTCGCGGGGCCGCACGTCCTCCATAACAGTTCTCGGAAAGCCGACCGGAAGTGCAAAGGCGGCAAGGGCGGAGACGCATCGCGTCTCCGCCCTTGCCATATAGAGAAGATCACAAAAGAGCTTAGTGTTTACGCTTCTTGCCGATGACCCAAGCGCCGCCCGTAACGGACAGCAGGCTCATGGCCGCGTAGATGGCGATACCTGCATCGCCGGTGCGGCTGGACTGGGCAGGTTTGGTGCTGTCCGCCGTATCATCAGAGCTGTGGCGCGGAGGCAGATTGGCATAGGCCGTCTCCGCGTCAGTCAGGGTCTTGACCACGCTGGCGGGAACAAGAGCTTTCTGCGCGGTGGTCAGGCTGTCATATGCCTTACGGGCCGCGTCGATCCTGCTCTTGGCGGCTCTGCTCACAACACCGATGGAGTCGATCTTGGCGATCGCCGCATCCGCCGCATCCTGGTCGGCCTTGTCCTGTACCAGCTTGGCATAGGTCGTCTCAGCGGTGGTCAGGGTCGCGTAGTTGCTCACCCGCGCCTGCTGCGCCGCCGTCAGAGCATCGTAAGCCTTGCGGGCTGCGTCGATGGACTTCTTGCTCTTTAGCGTCACGGTGCCGATAGCGTTGATCTTGGCGATAACGGCATCCGCCGCATCCTGGTCGGCCTTGTCGGCCACCAGCTTGGCATAGGCCGTCTCAGCAGTGGTCAGGGTCGCGTAGTTGCTCACCCGCGCCTGCTGCGCCGCCGTCAGCTTATCGTAAGCCTTGCGGGCTGCGTCGATAGCCTTCTTGCTCTTAAGCGTCACAGTGCCGATGGCGTCGATCTTGGCGATAACGGTGTCCGCCGCATCCTGGTCGGCCTTATCAGTCACCAGCTTGGCGTAGGCCGTCTCAGCAGCGGTCAGGGCCGTATAGTTGCTGACCTTTGCCTGCTGGGCCTTGGTCAGTCCGTCGTAAGCCGCACGGGCCTCGTCGATGGCGCTCTTGCTGTCCAGCGTTACGGTGCCGATAGCGTTGATCTTGGCGATCACAGCATCTGCCGCATCCTGGTCGGTCTTGTCCTGTACCAGCTTGGCATAGGTCGTCTCAGCGGCGGTCAGGGCCGCGTAGTTGCTGACCTTGGCCTGCTGCTCTGCCGTCAGCTTATCGTAAGCCGCACGGGCCTCGTCGATGGCGCTCTTGCTGTCCAGCGTCACGGTGCCGATGGCGTCGATCAATGCCTCCACCGACTTGATGGGGGCAGCCTCCAGCTCCGCGATGCGCTTAGCCAGTGCCGTGACCTTGGCGGCCTGCGCGAAGGTCAGGTACTCCTTCTGCTCCGCGCTCAGCGCATCGTAGGCATCCTGCGCCGCCTTGACGGCATCGCGCTCCGCCAGCGTCACCTTGCCCGCCTCGGGCAGGGCGTCGATCTTGGTCTTTGCGTCGTCGATGGCCTTGAACTGGGCAATAGCGGCTTCCACCTTCTTCAGCTCCGCGGTATCGACCTTGTCCTGCTCGGCCTTGTCCAGATCCTCATACGCCTTGCGGGCCACATCTGCGGCATCGCCGTACTGCTGGTAGTTGTCGTAGCTCACATCGGAGGCATCGGGCAGAGCGTCGATCAGCCCGTCCACATAGGACGCGCCCGCACTGGCGTTGACAACGTGCAGTACATACCATGTACCGGTGTAGTCGCGGGCCTCCGTCTCCTGCTTGTTCATGCTGGGCCATGCGTATTCGCCGCAGCCCACATAGATGGTGTCGCCCGCCGCAACGGGGATCATCTGCGTCCGCTTGAAGAAGCTGCCGCCCTCCTCATCGGAGGTGACCTTCTCGTTCAGGAAGATCTTCGTCAGATAGTTCTTGTTGGCGGCGGTGGGCGTCAGCTTCAGGTCGGCGCTCTCGCCGTCGATGGCCAGCGTGTACTCGTAGGTATTACCGGCCTCGCCGGGGGCGAACCTGGTCAGCAGCTTGCCGCCCTGGATGTCCAGCGCCGCAAGGGTGGTGTCGGAGTTGCCCCATGTACCGCCCACATCGGCGCCCAGGCCCTCACGGGTATACATGATGCGGATCACGTCGCCGTTGCTCAGCGAGCCGTTCTCCACGGTGAACTCCTTGAAGCCGAAGTTGGTGAACCAGTCGTTCAGCGTGCCCATCCAGCCGGACTGGTCGCCGCCGTCCATCTGGGACAGTCCCTCGATAGAGGAGATATAGCCATTCTCCGCGCCGGTCTGGGTGAAGCCATTCTCCTCCAGCGCCGCCACGATGCAGCTCATCATGGTGCTGTCGGCGTTCAGGTCGATCCATTCGTTGACCAGCTCGCCGTCCCAAGGTGCGCCGTCCTCCACGGGGTAGGTGGTGTTCTCCACGATGACCTGCACCTTGCCGTAGTCGGCGGCCTTACGCATGGCCACCACGGCGGCCTGATACGCCTTGTCCACCTCGGCGGCGGTCGCGGCGGCCTGAATGGCCTTCACGCCCGCGTCATAGGCGGCCTGTACGCCGTCGCCGGTCAAACCGTTCTTCACGGTGTTCAGACGGGTGATGGCGGCGTCCTTGGCGGCCTGTGCATCGCCGCCGACAGGGGCCCAGGTGACGGTGACGGTCACATCGTCAAAGCCCGTGGTGAATTGCAGGAACGTGTCGGGGATCACCTGATTGCACTGGGTGGGAAAGCGCCCCCTGTAGTTGCTGGTGTCGTAGAACGTGGCGTTCCGGCTGGTGGTGCCCGTCTCCAGACCGCTGACCGTGACGCTCTTGACAGCGTACTGAGTGCCGTTGACCGTATAGGTCATGTGGCCCAGCACGCGGGTGGTGTTGCTGCTGTTTTCATCCGGCACATACATGGTCATGCTGGCGTCGGAAATGCGCCAGCCCGTGCCGGTGATGACGCCGGGGCCGTCCTTCTTGCCCGCAGTCAGCGCCGCGTCGCGGCACAGGAAGTACGCGGCGTAGTCGGGATTCACGCAGGCAATAACGCTGGTCAGGGACGCGGCCTCGGTGATCTGGGTGAAGGCCGTGCCGTAGTTGGCGCTGCGGGTGGTGTTGAAGGAGAACAGCTGCGCCTGCATATTACCGCCGATCTCCGGCGTGTACTTGTCGTCCGCGCGGGTGTTGGCCTGCAAATAGGCGATCATGTCCGCCAGCGCCGCCTGATCGGCTGCGGGCACGCTGCTGTAGTCCTGCTTAAATGTCAGCTTGCGGGACACAGCAGGGGCCAGTTCCGCGTTGGCGATGGCGTCATACTTCTTCTGCTCACGGCCCGTCAGCTGGCCCCGCTGATAGCCCGTCATGGCCTCGTAGCTGCTCTTGAGCTGCGCCACCGTGTCGGCCGCCGTGGCGTCCAGCTTGGTCACGTCATCGGGCAGCTGCGCCAGCAGACGGCGGAACTGCACCAGATTGGCCTTGTTGTTACTGTCGGCACTGCTCTGCAGACCCTTGATGGTCTGGATGGCCTTCTGCTGGGCGTCGCCCGCCTCGCCGGAGGTCTTTGCCGCGTCAATGGCCGCCACGGCGGTGTTGTAGGCGTCCTGTACCTTCTGCCAGTTCTCAGCGGTGAACACGCTCTCGGGGTGCTGCTCGTCGTTGTACACGGCGTCCAGCTCCTCGCGCAGCTGCTGCTTCACGGCGTCCAGATCGCCGGCAGCGGTGACGTGTACCAGCACGGAGGCGCCCACGGTGTAGCGGGCCTCATCGGTGTCCGTGCGGAACGCATTCAGCAGGACGTAGCCCTCGTTGTACAGGGTCAGGGTGGCCTTGCCGCTCTCGTCCGTCACGGCGTAGGTGTTCACGCCCACATAGCCGGTGGCGGCGGCATCGGCGCTCTCCGCCGCGTCGCTGCGGTAGACCGCCGCGCCCGTCACGGCGCGGGTGCCTGCGGCACAGTGGAAGGGCAGCGCCGCCTCAGAAGTGACGCTGACGGTGAACGGCTGCCCCGCCTCCACCTCCACAGGGGCGGAAACGGTGCTGTAACGGAAATAGTCGGGAATATCCATCAGGTAGGCGGGATAGGTGCCCGTCTGGCTGGAATACTCGATCTGCTTGGGATAGATCCATACGATGGTCAGCTCGTCCTTGTCGTGGAGTTTGATAGCCTGGAAGGTGCTGTACCCGCTGCCCGCGGTATAGCCCATGTCATCATAGCCACTGGTACTGCCGAGATCACCGTATACCAGTTCCCCGTTCAGGAATATCAGTGCCTCGGCGGAACTGTTTCGGTTCTTCAACAGGCTCTTGCCGTTCAGCAGGTCGTAGGCGCTGGCGTTGGCGTCCAGCGTCAGGGACGCGGTATAGGTGTTGGGGTTGTGGAGATACGCAAGCTCACCCGTGTACCCTTTGTAAATGTCGTTGGTATCCAGCACAGATACGTCCACTTTGATTTGTGCCGCGTCGGTGGTGGTCAGCCCGTAGATGGCCTTCCGCAATTCACGCAGAGCGGCCGTCAGCGGATACCGCTGGTTCTGGCCCAGATCGTCCAGCGGCGTCTCGTCCGCCAGCTTCACTGCCGCGGCCCGCGCCTGACGCAGCGCCTCAATGCTCTCGGCAGTATAGCCCGTCAGGGCGTCCGGATCGTACTGCTTCGCCAGATACCGGATGGCTTCGATTTCCAACTTTGCGATGGTCTTGCCGGCAGTACCGCCCTTTTCATCCAGCGCCTTGCGGGCCGTCTCCAACTCCGCCGCCAGCGTCTCGATGCTCTCGTTGGCGCTGGCCTTGTTGTCGTCGGTGGGATTGCCCTCGGCGTCGAACATCTTGGCCATCAGGGCCTCCGCCTTGTCGCGGGTCGCCTGATAGGCCGCCCATGACTTGGCGGTGTAAGTATCATCGCTGTTGCTGGGAGCATTTTGCAATTCCTCGTACAGCAGCGTGGTGTTGGCCCGGTCAGCGGGGATCAGGTTGGCAATGGCGGCGGTGAGATCGGCAACTGCGGCGTCGACAGCGCTCTGGTTAACCGAAGCTAAGTCATTTATCTTTTGTGCATTCTGCAAGACCGGCTGCATATCAGCCCAGAAGCCGTTTTTGCTGCTTGTCCTACCATTAAATCGATCTGCTTCTCTATAATAGTTATCGGCATTTTCGCCGGTCACTTTGTCAATCGCCGCATTAAGCGCCTGCTTATCTACACTTTCACCAGCAGGATCATCCCGATAGACATAGACAAGCATGTGCTTATAATTCTTATTAGCCGTATTGCCGCTTTTGAATTCCAGCCCATAAAAATCATATAACTCCTCATTTTCCCAAGGAACGTAGCCTTTATCCTCAAAACAATCCTCATGATCAGCAAACACATATGCACCAGAGAATTCATCGTCATCGCAGGACTCATTGACCCAACAAAGAGATCTATAGTTATCAAACGACGGGACAATCGTAACGGACGTTGCATTCTTAGGAACTCTTACAACGTAAACGACCCAAACGCCATTTGTATTGTCAGGTTTCTCCCGTATCCCGGTTATTATCTCGTAATTGTCCACGCCAGAAATTGATGCAATTTGTAATGGCAAATTCAATTCCCCGCCTGTGCCTGCGCCTTCCCAATCTATGATGAGGTAGCCCTTCATCCCACCACGACGGCCATCCTTCCACAACTTGAACAGCAGGTGGGTCGCAGAGTCGCTCAGTTGATTTGTAATGCTTTCGTCAAAAGAATCTGACATGGCGGCGTAATATGCTTTTGCCGCGTCATATGTTTCATCATTACGGGCAACCGCGGCTTCGCTGTTATTTCCAAAAAGCCCCACATCATCGGCTTCGCTGAGATAAATATTGTTGTACTCGGCATCATCAGCGATGGTAAATGTAATGGTATCACATGTCTTATCAAGAGCAATTTTATATACCGGATAGCTTTCATCTTCATATGTGCAGTTGCCCAGATTAGTACCTGTTCCTGCTTTTGAAATGGTATTATCCGCAGCAAAGGCGCTGACGGGCAGAAGCGAAACTGCCATCACCAGCGCCAGCAGGAAGGAAACGATTCGTTTTTTCATCCCGTGATCTTCCTTTCTCTTTCTTGATTTTTCCCGCATCCGCTGGCCCTTTGCGCGTTGGCCCTGCCCCTGCGGGGCAAGGTCGCGGCGAAAGCAGCGGCGGGGAATTGTGATTTTTTCTCTATATCAAAAGACCCTGGGGTCTGGATTTTAGAGGTTCGGGGGACAGGGCGGCTGACCCCATCCCCCGTATGGAAAGCGGCGGTTTCCGTTCAAACCGCCTCGGCTGACAGAGAAGATCATGCTTTGCATATGCAAAGCATGAAGCGGTACCGCTTCATGAAAAGTCCTGCTTCTCCCGAAAAAGTCCGTTCCGGTGCTGCGGAAAAAATGGCCTGTTGCGGTGCTGCGGGGGCGGGACTCTCCCCCTTCACCCCGCCCCCACCGTTTTCGCCGCGCAGACGGCGCAAAACAAAACGCACGGCCAAAAATGACCGTGCGCAGCACTCTCATCTCGGCTTCGGGAATGGCAAAACCAATCGGCTCCGGCGCATAACGTATCTGACTTAGCCTGCCGCAATCGCGCAGGCATCACAGTGACCTTCTCGCGGGGCTTCTCACCCCATTCCGCCGCCCGTCTCCCAAAAGACCGGCGCGCCGTCCGTCATTTTCACTTGTCGATTGGCAGTATAGCACACAAAAATCCAAATTGCAAGGGGCTTCCCGCAGCCGCATCACGATTTTCCCACGCTTATCCGGTTCGGAACGGCTGGCCGATGCACATGGTGGTCAGCTCCGTGGGGTGCAGCACCAGCACCGGCTTCTGCGCCAGCGCATAGGCCAGCGCCGTATCCTCCGCGCCGGACGCTGCCGGTGCGTCCGTGTCGGAGACGTACAGCACCACATCGGCAAGGTCGATGATCTGCCGGTAGGTTTGCAGCTGCGCGTCCGGTGCGCCAACTTCACACACAGCAGACAGGTAGGTGCAGGCGGCCAGCATATCAAAATACCGTTCCCGCAAATAGGGCGCCCATTTTGTGGCCTGTTCTTCGTGGGGCGTATAGCACAGCAACATCAGGTCGCGGTCGGTCATCCGCAGGCCGTTGACGATCTCGGCGGCGTACAGTCCCACACCGCAGTCGCAGGCGACAAGAAATTGCGACACGCCGCCCTGCCGCAGCGCCATGATCTGCTGCGCCAATTCCATTTTCATTTTGGCGCAGGACGCGTCTTCTTCATCGAAGCCCCACGGAAAGCGCATAGGATGCTGCCCCATGACCGCGCAGCGTACCGGCTTGTCCATCGTCTCACCCGCTTTTGTAGTCTATCAGCTTATATTTGATATTCTATCAGCCGCTATTTTTCGCGTCAAGGAAAATGTAAGCTATAAGCGTATAAATAAAACGCTTTAGGCATACAGACGGAGGCGACACATGGATAAGAAGCTGCTTGGCAAGAGGATCAATATGGCGCGTAAGGAGCGGGGCTGGACTGGGGAACGGCTGGCCGAAACGTGCAGCATCAACGCCACCTACCTGCGGCAGATTGAGGCAGGCTCAAAGGTTCCCAGCCTGCCGGTGTTCGTCTCGCTGTGCGCGGCGCTGAATGTCTCTCCGACGTATCTGTTGGTGGAGGTGCTGCCGCAGCAGGGCAATCAAGACATAGATGCGCTGCTGGAGCTGCTGCAAACCGCCACGCCGAAGCAGTTGAACATGATGGTGTCCATGCTCCGCGGCGCGTTGGAGGCGTCGAGGGAATAACAGAAACCCGTCTCAAATTGAGACGGGTTTCGACATTCGTGGCAATTATTCCACTGTAAGCATGGCTGTTTACTGTATAGATCCATCAAGTACATTTACAAACGGGATACTTAGCCATTATCTTGTTTTGGAAGTGGGTATAGACGATCAAAATCCGCGAATCGCTTCTCCGCCTCCTGTGAAATGTTTTTTCGAAAAATGACACTTACGTCTGTTCCCACGCCATAAAAGCAATCAACAAATCTTCCTAATGCGAATAGAGCTGCCTGCACCTCGCGTGTAGCCACAAATGGCGTTCCGTTCTTATCTGCATAGTATGCAGCCTTGAATGCCGGCCAAATACGTTGGTTTCTATCTTTATCTAATGGCGGAATGGAATATGAATATTTGGCTTGATACTCCCCATCTTCATTTCTGTGGGTTACTTCTGGAGGTGTAAAAGAAACACCTCCGTCATTGTATTTGTCTATTCCTGCGTATTTGTATATCGTCACATTTTGGTTCTTCAGTTGACTCTTTATATTCCCTGTTCGAATTGCGATTGCATTTGTATCAGGTTTGAAGGCCGCGGATGTGAAATAGAGAATAATGTAGTCAACCCTGTCCGATGGGATAGAAGATAATATATTAACAACATCGCTTAGGTCAGTTTACAAGGAACTACACGCAGACCACGAAACGGGGGCTGCTGACAACAAATAAAGGCTGAATATCAAGCACCGGGGAAGTGCGAGATATTCAGCCTGTTTTGTTGTCCGGGGTTTCCAAAGGGGCTTTCCCTTTGGCACACGACTTTGCTTGCAAAGTGTAGTGTGTTATACGCTCTGTCGGCGTTGCCGTGAAAATGCCGTTGCCGCCGGGGAGGGCAAGGGCATTTGAAACGGCAGGAAAACAGGGCTGTGATTGCGTGGCGTGGAGCCGCAAGCGCAGGACTGGTTTCATCAGCAGACAGGGCGGATATGAAAGCCCCCGTCCCTCGTCCCACGCCGGACTACGGGACAAAATGTCCCGAACCATTTTGATAAGCAAGCGTACTTGTCAACCTTTACCCTTTTTGAAAGAACCACTACCACGATAAGTGTTGACAACACAAGTAAAGACTTGTCCACAGTGTTTGCACCGTACCATGTGAACCATAATTTCATCCGCCCATCCATCTTCGGTCTCTACCTGATTCAACGGGCAAGTGGATTCTTCCTCAAGCAGTTCAAAACCGCCATTTGTCACAAGCTGTTGGATGTATTCGATACACGCCAGATAATCTTTCGGTGCGTTAAATTTCTTCCATTCCTGAATATTATGACAGTAGTCACACATTGTAACTCCCTCCATAACCAAATTTTTCTAAATTTTGAAATGGGCGGGAAGCCGTTTTAGGGCTTTCCCGCATTGATTGCCCATTAGCAAAGTCGGGCAGGACTGTCAACGGCGGCGCATGAAATACGCCGTTCATCTTGACCGTTGACTGGCTCAGCTGGCTTTGCTATTTTCCCGGTAAGTGAGAATGGGAATAGGTATGTATCATATTATTTTATCATAATCCCATCTGGCAAAATAATATCGCCATCATCTCCACTCACATCAAAAAATCCAACCTTGTGTTTTTGAGCTAAACTACGCATAAGTTCATACGCCTCGTCTGCTACCGACCAAGAAAACACAGCGTAAATTACATTATATCCAATACTGTAATCAACCATATGCAACTCCAAATTTTCATCGTCATCAAGAGCATCGTCATTTGGTGCATATTCCCCATTCATGGGCGGGAATTTTTCTTTCATTTCCATAAAGCAGATGTTTCAATTTGAAAACTTCCGTGTACGGAAGCTTCGTGCAATCAATGCACTTAATTTTTATATCACCTTATGTATGGCATTTCTGGCAATGATTTCAATGGAATCCGAAACAAGTGCAGTAAAGGTTTCAATTATAAAATCAGCAGATCCTGTAAAGAGAAAGGTATATTTCTGCTATTACCGACTGGCAAAAGGCATCCGTGGCATACTATCGTATGCAAAAGAAGGCGTCCGGCTCTGGTTTCGGACAAAACGTCCGGCATACCGTCAGATCTGCCTTAAGCTGGTCGCTTAAATAGATAAAAGAATAAGTCTTCTAAAGTCCGGTTCACGACGGGGCTTATTAAAGTGCCTCTAATCTGGAATACTGCCGTTTTTGATTCATTAAAAGCTGGCAGATTGGTGCTTTAGAAGAAGTTATTTATTTTTAAATTACATTTTGCGGAAACTCAAGGGGAGGGGCGAGGATGGCGGGGTTTCCGGACATTAACTCCGACTGTTGCAAAACGGCCCGGCTGCATGGTTCGCAGCCCGGGCCGTTCTCGTCTCTCTTTTTACAGTTTACAGATGGTTCCTGCCACCTTGTCTTTGCGCATGGCGTTCTGGATAGTCGGGATAGCTCCCACCAGCAGAAGGGCATATAGCAGTACCAGTTCCAGCACGTAGCTGGTCATATCGATGACTTCCTCGGAAAGCAGGAGCGGCAGCAGGCGGTAGCCGTAGAAGACGTCAGTCTCCAGTTCTCTGGCAATCATGATGGCCCAGTCCACACGGTCGCCCACGTAGGTCATGACGATCATTATCACGACGCTGATGATGACGCCCTTTTTCGTCAGCTTGCCGCCCAGCAGCTCATAGCCCTTCAGGGCGCAGACTGCCATGATGACGCCGGAAATAGCCGCCACATAGCCCAGCTGGCTCAGCAGAATGATGCTGGCTGCGCCGAGCAGGGAGCCTATGAGAGCGCCTACGACGCCACCCACCAGGTTTTCCTTCTTATTCTTCTCGTTAGCAGTGTAAGCCGCCGCATTCTGGGTTGCCTTGTCGTAACACTCATCACAGAGACAGATCGCATTGCCTGCCACGTAAGCTGCGCCGGTCTCCTTCATTTCGCCGCAGAGCTCGCATCCATTGGTGAAGCCTTCCATTCTCAGCATATCCAGAAATGCCGGAAGGGACTCCTGCAGGATGCCTTTGATTTTCTCTACCCTGACATACCGCTTCAGGGTCATCCGGACCGTATGCTTCTCCTGCACCACGCCCATGATACCCTTATGTTCCTTGCGGAACTGTTTATCCGGTTCAAACTTCACGCCGTTCTCAGCCACACCGACTGATATGCAGACCATACCGTACTCGATACCCCTGCCAGTATCAAGACCGCTGACGCGCAGTGTAAATCCGTCTTTTTCTCCATAAGCCACACAGAATTCCTCGTTAAAATGCAGGCCCAGAAACCGGGCAATCTCCGCATAACGGGCTGTTACCTTCCTGTTTGCTGTCATAACATTCTCTCCTCTTATGTCTTTTTTTGTATTTTTCCTATCTCCAGCTTTCAATGACCGCCTGCACGGTTCTCCGCCCCTGGAATTCGTTGATTTCCGGGTAGTAAAGCAGGCAGACGGTATCTTTGCTTTCTGTATAATGCAGATCGGCTTTCACATCGCCGAAGCTGATGCCCTCCAGTCGGCTGCCCTTGGCATCCTCCAGAACAGTCTTCAGCACATTGCGGTTCCTGTCCGCACGGTATTTAAATACCCGCCTATTTTAGCATGATTCATGGGGGTTGACAAGACCCAAAGCCTCTTGAGTTTCCGCAGTTTTATCCACAATGGCTTTCTTTTTCATATATAGTTATTAACAACTTTCAAGAAATGCTTAAAATATGTCCCTTTTTAAGATAATTGTGTCTGGTCAAATCCTTGAATAATATACAGAATACTTGAATATTTTTACAAAAAGCACCCGCAAGGGTGCTTTTTCATTCGCTTGGTCATAATAGCTAACTTGACCATCTGGATTTTGTGCATAGCAGTGAAATTGAAATATCAAATTTGAAAGGTGGTAGAAAAACCGTTAGAGCGTCCCATTTGCTGTACCTAATCATTGATTTCCGTTCATCCAGATTGTCTTGATATATTCGGTATAGCAGAACCAAGTGGGATTAGTTACTATCTGATTGATAGGCATTTGCATAGCAAATGTAATATATCAAATGCAAGCGTACTAAATCCTATAATTAACAGTGAAGAAACCAGTTTTGTAAAGCCGGAGAAGAAACACTAATCGTTTGGTAATCATGTCCTTCCTCCCATTCCGTTTGCTTTTCATACCATGCCATAAATTCTTTTTTTTGTGGTAGGTGCTTTTGTTCTCTCAAAAACCATCAAATCATAACTCATATTGATAACTCCTTTCAGATTTCTTATTTATCGCTCTCTTATTTCCTCCCCCGCTGTGGGTTTGGATTTTTCAGCAAGTCCGACTTCTGTGCAATCTTTTTCAGCCACTTCTTTTCTTCTTCGGACAGCTTCTTCAAATTCAATTTGAGCCGCTTGCAGATAAATGCCAAAGCTACCTGTTCTGGGTCGCTGCCCTCTTTGGCGGTTTCCTCGGCGGTCTGCAAAAAATCTTCCAGTGGGTTATCCTCCGGGACGCTGAAAAAATCATCCTTATGTGTTTCCCACAGGTCGAAGGCTATCTTGTTTATGTCCT
>ERZ857480.36114-NODE-55847-length-13181-cov-62.2121_pt1 | contig 13181 bp, 8 predicted proteins | sample MGYA00519767_ERZ857480 | MGnify/ENA primary metagenome ERZ857480 (study PRJEB31778, sample SAMEA3449210) | human gut metagenome | biome: human gut; feature: human-associated habitat; material: faeces | place: United Kingdom | collected 2010/2012 ...
ATGCGCTTGTTCAGCACTTAGCGAGTTTAACCCGCAAAAGCCAGCATTCGGTTGCAAGCAACTATCAGGCTGGCTTTTGCTCTCAAGGTATCAAAAATCACCGTACATGCCGCTGATTTTTGATGGATTGGAAAATTGGGGGGATACTCCTAAGTTTATATTATCCCCTGTGCATTTTTTGGAGTTCTTAGAACCTTTTTTGCAAAAAAGGTTCTAAGCCGCCGGAGGCACAGCCGGCGTGTACGGCCAAAATTACACCTTGCGCATGCGTAAGCGGTGAGCTTAACGCACGCGGAAGCGGCCGAAGGCATTTTAATTATATATTCCGGCCAGTGCCACCGCCTCGCCAATGGTCTTAACCTTTAGCAGCGTCGCTCCCCGCACGTTCACAGCTTCCCCCGATTCCGGAAGTATCACGCGGCTGAAGCCCAGCCGCAGGCATTCCTGAACACGCTTCTCAAGCCTGCTTATCCTGCGTATCTCGCCCGTCAATGAAACCTCGCCCAGCACAGCCGTGGACTTTGGCAGCGCGGATTCAGTAAGCGCCGACGCTATGGACAGCGCGATGGCCAGGTCGGACGCGCGTTCGCTCAGCCTCAACCCCCCGACGACGTTGGCGTAAATATCACGGTCGCAAACCCTAAGCCCCGCCTTTCTTTCAAGCACCGCAAGCAGCAGCACAAGCCTGCCGTTGTCCATGCCAGCGGCCATGCGCCTTGGGTTGCTGAACTGGGTGGGCGATATCAGGGCCTGCACCTCGGCCAGCATGGGACGCGTACCCTCCATCATACAGGTTACCGAGCAGCCGGCCGCGTTCGCTCCGGAGAGGAAAAGCATCGACGGATCCGGAACCTCGGTCATGCCGGTATCGCGCATTTCAAACACGCCTATCTCGTTTGTGGAGCCAAAACGGTTCTTCACAGCCCTGAGCAGCCTGAACGAATCGTGACGGTCGCCCTCGAAATACAGCACCGTGTCCACCATATGCTCCAGCATCCTCGGTCCCGCCAGCGCGCCCTCCTTGGTTACGTGGCCTACTATAAACACGGCGCAGCCCGCGGATTTTGCGTATCTTGTAAGCGAATCCGTTACCTGGCGGATCTGTGTTACGCTGCCCGCCGCGCTCTGTATATCAGGGTCGTACATCGTCTGTATGGAATCAATTATCAGCACCGAGGGCCTCAGCCTGATAAGCTCGGCCTCTATGCTTTGAAGCGACGTGTCCGCCAGCACGAGCATATCGCCGCATACCGCGAGCCTCTCGGCCCGAAGCCTAAGCTGCGCGCCCGATTCCTCGCCTGTGACGTACAGCACACCTAAAGCGGCGGCCAGCGTTCCGGCCACCTGCGTGAGCAGCGTTGATTTGCCTATGCCCGGGTCGCCGCCTATCAGCACCACCGAGCCAGGAACCAGGCCGCCGCCCAGCACGCGGTCGAGCTCTCCAATGCCTGTGCAAATCCTGCGCGTGCTGTCGGCCGGTATCTCCTTAAGCGGCCTTGCCATGTCCAAAGAGGGGCCGTCGCGCCTGCCCTTCACCGCGTTTATCTCCACCATCGTGTTCCAGCTTGAGCACGCCGGACAGTGGCCGAGCCATTTTCCGCTTTCATAGCCGCACTCGCCGCACACGTATACGGTTTTAACCTGTTTTGACATCCATTCTCCTTTTAGCCTGCCCGCCTAGCTCGGTATTGGCGCGAACTTCATGATATCGCGCTCCCGCGACGTAACGTCCATCCAAAACGCCACATCGCCCGATACGCCCATGAACTGGGCCTTTTCACCCTCGGGCGTAATCCTGTAGCTCGCAGCGTCCTCAAATACATATACATAGATGGTTTCCGCTTTGCTGTATACCACAAAATCGCTGCCAAGGCCGAACTCAACGACCCCCTCGTCGATAAGGACGGGGTCGGACGGCCCTTTTGCCCCATAAAGCTTCGCGCCAGGCGCATGGTTTGAATCAAGCCACGCAAAATACGCCCCGTTCCCCTCGGGATCATGTACGTATGTTCCAGGCTCATAGGTATATATCCGGCTCGTCAGGCGCGCATAGTTTATGCAGCTGGTAGCCCCGCTTTGAGTTGAAAACTCGCCGTAGGCGTCCGCCCACACAATAAGACCGTTCATAAACGAAGGAAGGCTCTGCCCGTATTCGGAATTGTTGAACATGGCCAGGGTAGCGCTTTCCTGCGTTTCGAGATCGCATATATACAGCTTGTCCATTCGCGTGCCCGTACGCTCGGTCCATACGATATAGTGGTCGTACAGCTTTATCTCAGGCTGGCCTACATAGAACTCCTTAACCACGCGGGGCTTGCCCGATGATCTGCCGCGCCGCATGGCCATTATCCTTCCCCCGCCGTCGAACTTGCCGTCGATGAACACCAGCCAATCGTCATTCATGGAGGGGAAAAGAAAATGATCGTACTGAAGCTTATAGTCCAGTTCGTTCGCTTCCCTGGTATCCGGATTGTAGAAGAACAGGTTCGTCATAAGCGCCCTGCCGTCGACAACCTTGCCTCCAGTAAAAACGATTTCGCCGTTATGATAGAATGGGTCGCCATACCATCTGTAGTCCATTACGTCGGATATGGACAATACTATCTCGCTCTGCGCCGTTTCGGGCGCAAAACCGGTCATAGGATGCGGCGTGGGCGTGGGCATTGGGGTCGGCGCGGGGGTGGGCTCAGGCGCAAACGGCGCCCTGTAATCGATTCCCAGCTTTGGCAGCAGAAACGGCAGCGCGACAAACACTATCAGCGCGGCAATGGCCAGAATGCCCATTATTATGCCTATGAGCGCGAATACCGGCCCCGCGTTTGAGCGGTTCAGCTTGCGAAGCCTTTTCCTTGGTACTTTTGTACGGTACTTTCTTCCCATTTTAATTGAGACGTCCTTGCGTTATTTGTTCCATTATAACATATAGCGGCGAATTCCAAAATAAAAAGCCCATAAAATAACCTGCTTACGCAGCTATGGGACGGGCGGCTCAGAATACGCTCCCTGGACGTATATATGAAAACACCCTGTCGTGGTAGGAAAGCTCCGGAACAAGCCGGCCATCCCTGTATAGCCTTCTGATCTCGAATGGGAGCATCCATCTCGCGTCCACTGCCTCCTCGTTGTTAAGCGTCAATGAGGAAATGTCCGTCTCCTCAACGAACAGCCACGCGTCAATTACGGCGTCATGGCCAAACATTGAGGCGATTAGGGCGCCTTTTTCCCTGTCAAGGTTCAGGCCTATGGTCTCGCTTGCCAGGCGCACCGCGCCGGATTCACTGCTCTCGCCTGGGCTTACAGGACCTGTTATACACTCCCAGCAGAGGGAGAACGGCCTGCACGGATGCCTCTTGAGCATCAGATACTCTCCGGCCCGGTTTTTTATCCATACGTTTATTACGAGCTTGCCAAAGCCCCTCGCCGCTGCGCGCCTGTTGCCGATACCCCCGCCGGAGCCGTTTGGAGCGTCCATTTCGTTTCCCCTCCGTCAATCGTTTTTCATTTGACTTCAGTATAATATAAAATTGGTTATGTTATCAAATATATAGACCGAATTTATGTTAATTTATGATGAATACAGTCTGCATAAACGAATATTATATATTTATAAAATTATTTCCATTTTTTTCTAATTACGTTATAATATGTTGATTTTACATATAAGGAGTTAATAACGGCATGTCTGCTTTTGGTGATAAACTAAGATTATACATTGGTAAAAGCGGTGAAAGCGTTTACCAGCTCGCAAAGCGGTCGGGCGTTGAGCGCACGTCCATACACAAGGCCATGTCGGGTTCAAGAATACTGAATCAGGACGGCTTTGACAGGCTTATAGAGCTGCTTAAGCTCACACCGGCCGAAAAGCAGGATTTGGCCGACAGCTATGAGATTGCCAAACAGGGAGAAGACGTGTATCACCGCCGCCGCAAAATAGCCGCAATGCTAAACAGCTTGGCCGCGCTGCCCTCAAGAGAGTTTAATACCCCTGTGGCCGGATTCAAGGTGGATATGGGCAGCCGATCCTTTGGCCAGATAGAGCTGATAAGGGGAAAATATGAAATATATAACCTGATGCGTACGGCGGTGCTCGAGGAGATATCGGACCAGGACGTGCCCACGGTGTGTACAAATATACGGTTCAGCGACCAGTTTATGGCTGACACGACCTCGCTGATCTATATGTCCACGGGCGGAAAGCTTACTATTAAGCACATACTCAGGTTCGCTCGCCACAGCGATTTTGCTTCGGGCAACTATAATATGGACAGGCTTTCGGAGGTGCTTCCTATGGTTCTGTATGTGGGAGACGGATATAAGCCTTACTATTTTTATGGCGATTATGACAGCGCAAACGACATTACGCTGCTGGCGCCGTATTACATAATAACCCGAAAGCGGATTATAACCGTATCCGCCGACTATCAGAGGGCGGCCGCGTTCAGCGATCCTGAAATTGTACGTCTCTGCCAGGAATCCTTCGATATGTCGATTAAACGCTGCCAGCCGCTGATAAGTTGCCTCAGCAATTCCATTGAAGCCATAAACTATCAAAAGGAGTACGAGTCGTGCATAAACCAGCCTTTATATAAGTTTGAGGCAATCCCATGCCTTGCCATGTTTTTCAGCTCTCCGCTGATAAACAGGAAGATACGCCCCGACGCGCCAAACAGAGAAGAGCTTGTGCGCTCCATGTGCGCGCGCTGCGACGCCATACGCGCCGTGCCCAGCATGAACATCATGTTCTTTTCCGAATATGGCATAAATTATTTTACCGATACCGGCATGCTTTTTGACGTTCCCCCCGATATCGTCCTTCCCTTTACGGCTCAGGAGCGGCTTAAGCTGCTACAAGAGCTGAAAAGATCGGTTGCCTGCGGCAATAATAAGGCGGTAGCCGTTAACCCCGAACGGCTCAACATCTCAAACAGGATATCAATCTCTTGCTGTGAAACCGGAGGGATCCTGTTTTCAGGCTACAATGGGGAAAGCGGCAGCTACGTGATCCTTCTTCTCAAAGAGGAGGATATCGTCAAGTCCATAAGCGATTTTATGGCTTACCTGCCTCAGAGCGATCTTGTGCTCAACCCTCACCAGAGCGCCGCGATAATTGACGGGTGCATTAAAAGGCTTAAATCAACGCTATAGCCTGCGGGCTTAAAAAACTCAAATATTTAAAAGGTCCCGCAATCCCCCATTGCGAAACCTTTTGGACGCCAATGCGCCAGCTGCGCACGCGAAGCTGTAAAAGTGATACAACTGATATCAAACCCAAGCTGACGCAAAAGGTTCGCTCCGCGTGCACATGTAAACGCATTAGCAGTTCTGTAAACAGCTACCGCATTATTTTATAAAACCGCGGCGGCTCTAACAATATGTGCCTAAAATTGTGGCGCAGGTTCCGATATGCGGGCTGGGAAGCGTATGTCCGCTTCCCAGCTCCGCAATATATGGAGGTTTGTTATGGCGCCCTCAGTTGGCAAAGGGCCACACGTCCCCGCCAGGACGACGTCCCATTCCTTCCGCTCGGCCGGCAGGACTCTCAAGCTGTTACGCGGTTAACTTACGCGGGAGTCAAATTATGATTCCGCTTGCATTTATGACGGCCCCTCGGACCGATACGGCGCGCCTCACGCGGTAAAACTGTGTGCGCCTTTGTCAACTGAGGGTAAGGGCATGGTTATTGTTTTCAAATGGCGCTCTGGATTTCAGGCCTGGGGCTTTTTTCCCGCTCGGCGTCCATGATAAGCTTGTCCCCGACAAGGGCTATGAATTCTCCGTTTGTTGGCTTGTCATTCTTTGAGTAGATGTTGTATCCAAAGAGCTGATTGATGTTTTCGATCTTGCCTCGTGTCCATGCCACTTCGATTGCGTGACGTATTGCGCGTTCCACCTTGGACGGGGATGTGTTGAACCGTTTCGCGATCCCTGGATACAGCTCCTTCGTTATCCTATTGATAATCTCAGGCGTATAGTAAACCATCCTTATCGCTTCCCTCAGATAGTGGTAACCCTTTATGTGGGCGGGAATGCCTATCGTAAGGAATACCGACGTTATCTTTTCATCCAGCGTGCGCGGAGCGGAGCTGAGGGAGCAGACCTGGGATTTTCCCGCATAGGAGTTTTCAAGCAGGTCCGTCATCCTCTTGTACAGCGTTTCAGGCTCAACCGGCTTTACCATGAAGTATTTTGCTCCAAGTATGCAGGCCCGCCTCACCATATCCTCCTGGCGCATTGCGCTTATCATAATTACCATTGGAGGAACCTCTACCAACCCCAGATTAAGCTGCTCCAGCACGCCGAACCCGTCCACACGCGGCATTATCAGTTCCGTTATCAGCGCGTCATACCGGTTTGAACGCAGGGCGTTCAGCGCTTCAAAGCCGTCAATGACGCAGTCAACCTGCTGAATACACTCCTGGGCCGTCAAATAGTCCCTCAGTTGTGTCTGAAAATGAGTATTGCTGTCTGCGATTAGAATACGGTATTTTTTCATGTTCATTTCCTCCTAAGTATTTTTGTAATCCGCCGTAAAACAGGGGATCAATCTGAGGTTTTTAAGGCTTTTTTGTTCCTCGTATGTATTGTATAACAATAAAATTTGCGGCGCTATGTCCTTTAATACAAATTAACAAGTGAATGTATCGTATATTTCACGATTATGCACGAATAATGATACGGCTAAAAAAGCCCGTTTTTCGCGTTGCCCGAAATACCTGAAAAGTCCTTTTAAATGGCCATTTTTCGTGATTTCTTATAGATAACGCTTGCCAAAAGGGATATATAGCCGTATAATTATAATGGCTTCGGGGCGGGGTGAGATTCCCCACCGGCGGTGATGCGGCATCATGCCGACGAGCCCGCAAGCGACAGTTTGTATACATTTATGCATACTGCCGCCGAGCCGGTTGGAATCCGGCGCCGACGGTTGCGGCGACGCTTTTGCGAACCGTGTGTAACGCATATTGTTTGTTTCTAAATGCCTGTTTTTTCGCATTTAAGTGTGAAACAAATGATCAACGGCAGATTCCTGGCGGTATTTGCGTTAACAGGCGCTTCGTGCAGCTGTATATTGCTGCTAAAGTCCGGATGGGAGAGGCGTTAAGCTTTTTTTGCGCTCCGAATTATGTAATGCGGGGCTTTTTTGTTCCCGTTTTCAGCCCCCCTGCCAAGCGGTGCGCAACAGCGGATTAAGCCGCTATGGATAGAGGGCAAAAATCGATGGGAGGTTCTATAATGAGGTCCACACGCGTAATTCGACTGGTTAAGATGTCCCTGCTTGCGGCGCTCAGCATAGTGCTGGTGTTTGTAAGCCACTTCTCAATTTTTCCTTCGGCGCCGTTTCTGGAATACGATATGGCCGATATACCCATATTGATCGGCACGTTCATGTTCGGCCCGTGGCATGGCCTGATCCTGACGGCAGCCGTAAGCCTGCTTCAATGGCTTCTGATATCCCCGCAGAGCGGGTGGGTAGGCGCGATAATGCATCTGTTTGCGACAGGCGCTTTCGCAATCGTAGCCGGCCTGATATATCAGCGGCGGCATACCATCAAGGGGGCGGTAATCGCGCTTTTATGCGGCTCACTGGCAATGATAATAGCCATGATACCAATGAATATCTTTATATCGCCGTTCTTTGTAATGCTTATGATGGGCTATGAATCCTACAGTGAGGCCCAGTCGTTCTATGTTGATAACTTCCTGCTCATAAGCTTTGCGTTTAACATAGTCAAGGCGCTGGGCAATGCGCTATTGACGTTTCTGCTTTATAAATCAGCCGGCAAGGCGCTTAACCTGATAGGCCGCGGCAAAACGCCCGTTTGACGCGGCCGCGTTTAGGGCAATGGCGGGGGCGGGCTTTTCTCCGCCCCCGCAGGCGGATGTGCAGCGGTAAAACGTGCGGCGGGCTTGGCTTGGAGAGCGGTATAAGGATACAATAAACCGCGCTAATATCCGGATGAGGGGAATTGGACATGCGTAAAACCCTGTATATTTCTGATTTGGATGGAACGCTGCTCAACAGCGATAAACAGATATCGCGCTTTACCGCCAGCACCTTAAGCGCCCTGATCGATGCCGTATGCTTTTTTCATACGCAACGGCGCGCTCGAATGCTACATCGTCAAAGCTAACCGGCGGTATTTGCGCTAAAATGCCCGTAGTCATATACAACGGCGCGTTTATTCTTGATAACGCTTCCGGCAGGACGCTGCTAGCGAACTATTTCCAGCCGGAGGACTTTAATCATATTTTTGAGCTGCTTCTCGAATATGAAGTGTATCCAATAATTTATTCCCATAACAATGAAACCGAACGGTTTTCCTACCTTTTTAGCAAGGTAAACGCGGGTGCCAGGGAATTCCTGGACATGCGCAGGAGGGATGCGCGGGACAATCCCGTAAGCTGTATAGATGATTTGCGCGCCGGCATGCCATTTTATATTACCTGTATTGACGAAGCGGAGAAGCTTATCCCATTTATAAAGCACTGAACCTCAGTTTCTCAAGCGTGTATCATAAGGACATATACACAAAAAGGCAATGGCTCGAAATAATGCCGCCCTCCGTTAATAAGGCAAGTGCGGTCCTTAAATTGAAAGAACTGCTTGGGTGCGGCAGGATAGTTTCGTTTGGCGACGGGATAAACGATATACCGATGTTTAAAATCTCGGATGAGCGCTATGCCGTTAAAAATGCGGCAGCCGAATTAAAGGCAATAGCTACTGATATTATCGATAGCAACGACTGCGACGGAGTGGCAAAATGGCTGCTGCGCAATACAGGACTGTAATCCCTGCAATACAATAAAAAAGATAAATAATATCTGTTTATATATAATTATGTCTTAATTGTGAACATCTCTTGTTAATGCGGTGGCGCTTGGCAGTTAATGAAACTTTTATGTTAAAATTAAATGACCATCTTTAAATATAGGAGGGCATTTTATGTATACGGCAAAGCTTGCCAGGAGCGGAATGAAAGGACGAAAGCGGGACACCCGCATACTGCTTATCGTGCTGACGCTGTCGTTTATTTTCACCACAATATCCACCATACTCATATCAAGCATGGAATATACCGATGAGTTCCAAAAAAAGCAGATCTATGCCGAGTGGCAGGCGGCGCTGTTTAACGCCGACGAACAGACGGCTGAAGCGGTCAAGGCCAGCTTTGACACCGTTGGCGTGTCGCGCGTTATAGGCCAGAACCAGACGTTTGGCATAGTCGGCACGATGGACGAGGGCTTTAAGGAGCTTGCCAACCTGTCGCTGGTCGAGGGCCGGTATCCGGAAGCCCCGGGAGAGGTGGTCATTGAAACCAACCAGATAGGCAGCGCCACAGGTTCGCTGGGCGTGGGCGACAGTCTTCGCTCAACATTTAAGCTGATAGATGACGACGGGCCCAGCGATTCTTTTGAATATGTAGAGGTTCCGGGCGCCTATGACGAGGTAAATAAACAAATGCGTGAAAAGCTGGATTCCGGCTATTACAACGACGTAATATGGGAATACGCTCAGCAGCAGGGATTTGAGTATGGGCGCGACTCCTATGAATACAAAGTTTATTATAATGACATTATATCATCGTATTACAAAATTCAGCAAGACCGGTCTACGGACAGGAAGATGTACAATAAGGGCAACGTGGTTATCACCGTTGATACGCAATATATATATTATAGCTGTGAGCTCGATTATCTTCTTGATCCCGCTTCCTATCAAAGGGATATAAAGGAAAAGGGTGTGGTTTGCGGCCAGAATTATGAGATGAACATGAATCTTACCGTAGTAGGCATTGTAGAAACCTTCTCTGACAGATGGGATACGGGCGTACAGTACATGCCGGTATCGTTTGTAACCGAAGAAACGGCGGACCAGCTGCTAAACGCGTTTAATGAGCTGATGGAGGAAATCCCAAAATCAGGCGGATTTAATTATGTGCAGAATACCAACTTATTTGTAAAATCAGATTCAACGGACGCGCTTTCCACATACAACGCGTTGAAGGAAAGCATGAGGGAAATCTATCAGTCGCGCGAGGACTCACCGGAGCTGTGGATGGAATTAGATCATATCGACAGTAAGGCGATGATAAAAAAGGATTTGTTTGATTCGGAAAAATACATTTTAAAAACCAGTTACTACAAGGATTTTAATATGCTAGTTCCGTACATTTTGAGCGACTATGAAGTTGACGGCGTTACGTTCGAAAGTATGGTTTTCGAAACTGAGGAATATGTAAACCTTGATCCGGGCAACGACAACGGTACATATGCTATATATCTTAAGAGGCCCTCGGAAATCTATGAAAATCCCGATAAAGTAGCACCAGCCCCTACTACCGTAGAGGCTATCAATGATAATGAACTGTGGACGGTGTTTGAGCATGCGGGCCAGATGTACATAATGGAGTCCAGGAACTTTAACGAGGAAAGCTACATAAGGGATTGCAGCTATTATGATGATCCGTACCTTGCCATTGATTATATATACGACTACAACGCTGATAAGTTCGTAACTGTATTACTGACGTCTGAGGACTATGAAAAGTACATTCCCAAGCCCCTATTGCAAGCCTCCGACCAGTTCACCGCAACATTGAATATAACCCTGCCTCCGGAGCGGTTTTATCCTGGCAAGGCCAACGAGAGCCTTAAATGGCTGGATGAGGATCCATATGAGAACGACATGTACGAGCTTAGGCTTAACAGGTTTGCAAACCCAAAGGACGCTGTAAAGTCCACCATGTCGCTTGCGGTTCAGGGCATCATATTCATAACTACCGTTTGCGCCGTGCTTCAGATTTTCCTCACTCAGATCAAGCGCAGGCGCAGAAGGCTTGCGGTTATGAAGTGCGTTGGCGCGACAAACGGCCAGGTTGGCGGCATGCTGACATGGGAAGGCATATACCTGCTTATGATCTCGCTGCCGCTGGGCGCGGCGTTGGGCTTTGGGCTGTCCTACGGGGGAATGATGCTCATGGGATCGATCGAGGGATCAAGGACGCTCATGTTCTTCGTCGACTGGGAAAGCCTGGCGATAGGTTTCGCGCTGGGCATAGCCTCCCTGTTCTTGGGGATTCTGGTGCCTATGATCATGGCAATAAGAACGCCTTTGCGCGGCGATCTCGGCTCGTCCGGTAAAAAGAAGCCGGTGAAGCAGAGGTTGAAGGCCGGGTCTACCGGCGCCCGTCAGACATTCGCGTCCATATCGCGCAGGCACGCGCAGGCTAACCGCAGCCGCGTAACGCTGTCCTTTGCGCTGTCAACGTTTATTATAACCATCATTCTCATAACGCTGTTCTTGGATTACAGGGCGTTTAGCGACTATAACGGCAAGGTTGTTGAAGCGAATAAGCCCGAATACCTGGTCGCGGCCCCATACGGGCTGTCTGCAAAGGGCGTTGAAAGCGCGCTGGAAAAGCTGGATGAAGTGGATGGCCTCAAATCAATCTACATATATAAGGTTATAGAGGACGTCAACACTCTGCATACCGCCCTAAATGAAAACAGCGGGGATGTAAGCCCAATAATCAAAAAACTGGCCGAATCCATTCCGGATTCAATGCACCATGCGTTCTTCTCAGACGGAGCTTCTCGAACGCTATATGTTTCTGGGGAAGAGGGTATGGAAGAAGTAACGGTTGACGGTCCTGAGCAGGGAAGCTTTATTACCACGGCTTACGGAATTGACGTAGATATGCCGATTTATGAACAGCTGACCGGTTCGCTGACCGAGGGCCAGCTGGATAAAGCGGCTTTCCAGAAGGGCGAAGAGGTAATACTCATGGTACCCATGTATAAGCAAGGCAAAGGCGGAGGAAGCGTACCCGATAACCTTTATAAGCTGCCGCCGCCGCAGCAGGCGGGCGCGGCGCTGAGAAGCGCCAGGGATATGGCCCTGTCGCTGTCAAATGGGACGTCGCGGTATTATGAGGCCGATACATCCGTTAAGGTAGGCGATACGCTTACGCTGTATGGCAAGAACGTAAGCATCCCCATGGACTTTGGAACTGTGACAACCGAACAGACCAAAGCAGCGGTAAAGGTGGCCGGAATAATCCGCTATTTCCCGGGCGAGGAGATATGGCCGTTTTCCGCCAGCGATTCCCTATACACCGTTATTGGCAGCTATGGCATGATAACCGATATAAATCCAGACGCAAACAACAAGTTGATGACGGTTAACAGGAGTTATATGCTGTCGATGAATACATTATATTTTGGAAACGCCCGGGGACGTACCGAGTTTTATATCAGTGCCGAGGATGGGGCTACCAGGAACAACACGGATCTGCCCCTACTAAGGATGGCAAAGGAGCTTAATTTCGTCTATGAAAACTACCGTGAAAGCAACTCGGCGCTGTTCTCAGAGGCCATCAACAATGCGCTTATCGTAGGCCTTCTGGGTTTCGCGGCGGCCATGATCGCGCTGGTGATACTGGCAAACACCGTATCGTCGGCCATTGACCAGGAGCGCAAGCGTTTTGGAATACTTCAGTCCATAGGCGTGGAGGAAAAGACGTTTAAGAAGCAGCAGTATATGACTGGCCTCAAGCATGGACTCCTGTCGCTTGCGATAGCAAACGCGGTAATGCTTATAGTCCTTTTCGTCTTCTCGTTGATAAACAACGCCTGGCTTGACATGGGGTTCATGGATTATGTGAAGGACATGGTGTTTATCACCATGTCGAGATACCCATGGGCGATTCACTTCGCGCTGTGCGGGGCTTACCTCATAGTATCGCTTCTGATACACAGGATTCCCGTCAGGAACGTGCTTAAATACAGCCCCGTAGAAAATATACGGAGCTAACCTACGGCACATACATGGATTTACAGCCAGATTGAGACCGCCCCTAAACCATGAAAGCGGTTTAGGGGCGGTCTCCTAGACTATCAAAAAGCGTGCGCAAGGTGTAATTTTGGCCGTGCACGCCGCCCAAAATTACGGATTTAATATTTGCCTCCGGCGGCTTAGAACCTATTACCGCCATAGGCGGTTCACAAAACGGATTCCTCCGTTTTGTGAGTTTTTCCACACCCGTTCGCTCACCGCTCACGAGTGCGCAAGGTGTAATTTTGGCCGTACATGCCGCCCAAAATTACGGATTTAATATTTGCCTCCGGCGGCTTAGAACCTTTTTTGCAAAAAAGGTTCTAAGAACTCCAAAAAATGCAAA